>ENA-UOOI01003027-UOOI01003027.1-fermentation-metagenome-genome-assembly--contig:-NODE-3027-length-13348-cov-4.681035_pt1 | contig 13348 bp, 13 predicted proteins | sample MGYA00245779_ERZ724027 | MGnify/ENA primary metagenome ERZ724027 (study PRJEB28704, sample SAMN03018318) | fermentation metagenome | biome: anthropogenic terrestrial biome; feature: soil; material... | reverse complement strand
TGGTGGGGGCACCGCATCCCCGCGTGGTACTGCCGCGACTGCGGAGAGACGGTCGTGGCCCGCGAGGAGCCGCGCGTCTGCCCCAAATGCGGCGGCACGCATCTGGAGCAGGATCCCGACACGCTCGACACCTGGTTCTCTTCGGCGCTGTGGCCGTTCTCCACGCTCGGCTGGCCGGACAAAACCCCCGATCTCGACTATTTCTACCCAACCGACACGCTCGTGACCGGCTACGACATCATATTCTTCTGGGTGGTGCGCATGATGTTCTCCGGCCTCGAGCAGATGGGGGACGTGCCGTTCCGCACCGTGCTGATCCACGGCCTGATCCGCGACGAGCAGGGGAAAAAGATGAGCAAATCGCTCGGCAACGGCATCGACCCGCTCGACGTCATCAAGGAGTACGGCGCGGACGCGCTGCGCTTCATGCTCGCCACGGGCAACAGCCCGGGGAACGACATGCGCTATTCCAAAGAGAAGGTGGAGGCGAGCCGCAACTTCGCGAACAAGATCTGGAACGCGGCCCGGTTTATCCGCATGAACCTCGAGAACCGCGAGATCGCGCCCGGCCTTCCGGAGGAGCTCTCCCTCGAGGATCAGTGGATCGTCGATTCGTTCAATCGCGTGGCGAAGGAAGTCACCGACAACCTCGAGCATTTCGAGCTGGGGATCGCCGCGCAGAAGCTCTACGATTTTCTGTGGGACGAGTTCTGCGACTGGTATATCGAGATCTCGAAGATCCGGCTGACCTCGGGCGACGAGCCCGCCGCGCGCGACGCCTGCCGCGTGCTTGCGTGGGTGCTGTCTTCGACGATGCAGCTTCTGCACCCGTTCATGCCGTTTATCACCGAGGAGATCTGGCAGGCGCTCCCGCACGAGGGCGATTCCATCATGGTCTCGGCGTGGCCGGAATACAGCGAATCGCACAGCTTCCCGCAGGCTGCGGAAGAGATGCGCAAAATCATGGACGCCGTGCGCGCCGTGCGGAACCGCCGCGCCGAGATGAACGTGCCTCCGTCGCGTAAGACGCGCCTTTATATCGACACCGCCGTGCCGGAGACGTTCCGCAAAGGCGTCATGATTTTCACCCGCCTCGCTTCGGCGAGCCGGGTGGAGTTCGGCGCGATCCCCGGCGCGGAAAAGGCCGTGACGATCGTCACGCCGGACGCCAGACTGTTCATCCCGACCGGCGAGCTGGTCGACCGGCGGGCGGAGCTCGCAAGGCTTTCCAAAGAGATGGAGTCTGCGCAGAAACAGTACGCGACCGCGCAGGCGAAGCTGAAAAACGAAAAATTCCTCTCCAAGGCGCCGGCGAACGTCGTCGACGGCGTCCGGCAGAATGCCGGGAAGCTCGCCGAGCACATCGCGCTCATCCGCTCGGGCATCCAGGAGTTGCAATAGCGCGGTGCCCGCGCTGTCAAGGCCGGGCAGATAGCCCAGTGGGAGGCGGAGGCTTTCTTTTGCCCGGACAGTCCAAGGCTGGCTCCCGCAGATAAAACAGTGCTTTCGGGAGTTTCCCTCAACACTCCCGCCAAATGTAACTTGGATTTTTCGCTGTACTAAATGGCGGGGATTGGCCGCGGCGACACGCCGCGTGGGAGGAATCTGGTTGGATTACGAGGAAGCCGTCGCGAAAATCGAGTCGTGCCACCGCTTCGGGCCGAAGCCGGGCCTGGAGCGTATGCGGGAGCTGATGTCGAGGCTCGGCGACCCGCAGAAGGGAAAGCACTTCGTCCATGTGGCCGGCACGAACGGCAAGGGGACGACCTGCACGCTGGTCGCCTCCATGCTGAAAGAGGCCGGGTTCCGGACCGGCCTGTACCTTTCCCCGCACGTCTGCGATTTCCGCGAGAGGATGCAGCTCGACGGGCGGATGATCCCGCGGGAGGAACTTTTGTCCGTCGCGCAGGAGGTCCTGCCGCTCGCGGAGAAGATGGCCGCCCGCGGCCGGGAGGTTTCCGAATTTGAACTGATCACGGCCATGGCGTTTTGCTGGTTCGCGCAGAAGCAATGCGATGTCGTCGTGCTGGAGGTCGGTCTCGGCGGCCGATTCGACGCCACGAACGTGATCGAAAGGCCGCTCGTTTCCGCCATCTGCTCCATCTCGCTCGACCACACGCAGATCCTCGGCGATACGCTGGCGCAGATCGCCCGGGAAAAATGCGGCATCATCAAGGAGGGCTGCCCGACCGTCTGTTATCCGAACGAGCCGCGGGAGGCGCTTGCCGTCATCCGGCGGACCGCCGCGGAGCGCCGCAGCCGCCTCGTGGAGGCCTCCGGGATCGCCGCCCGCCCGCTCCGTTCCGATCTGTCCGGAACCGTGCTCCGGTACGGGGACCGGGACCTCCTGCTGCCTTTTTTGGGGGAGCATCAGGTCAAAAATGCGAAGACCGCCCTCGCCGTCCGGGAGACCCTCTGCGGCCTCGGATGGGAGATCCCGCTTCCCGCGGTCGCGCGGGGCTTTATGTCCGCGCGCCTGCCGGCCAGGCTGGAAGTCCTTTCCCAGTCCCCGCCGGTCCTCCTCGACGGCGGGCACAACCCGGAGGGGACCGCCGCTCTGGCCGACGCGGTACGCCGCTATCTCCCCGGCAAAAAGGCGATCGCCGTCATGGGGATGCTGGAGGACAAGGACGCCCGCTCCGCCGTCCGCAATCTGGCGGGGACCTTTTCCCGCGTCGTTGCGGTGAAGCCCTCCTCCGTGCGCGGGCTCTCTGCGGGCGCGCTCGCCCGGTGCTGGAGGGACTGCAGCGTGCGGGCGCAGGAAGCGGCGGGCCTTTCGGAGGCGCTCGACTTGGCTTTTTCCGCATGGGACCCCGAAGGGGAGGCCCTCGTCGTCTGCGGCTCGCTCTATCTTGCCGGCGATCTGCGGCAGGGAGTCCTCGCGCGGCTGAAATCCCTGTGATTTTCCGGGGATTTTTACAGGGCGAATCACATAGAATCACATAAGATCAATCGGGCCCCGCAAATTTATGAATTGGGAAGGGATTGTTTTCCGGGTTGTTGAATCTATTGATCGTTCTGATTGTGCTTCTCGCGATTGTATTCGATTTCATCAACGGCTTTCACGATACCGCCAATTCCATCGCAACGTCCGTCTCGACCCGGGTGCTCACGCCGCGGGAGGCGACCCTGATGTCTGCGACGCTCAATTTTGTGGGAGCCCTTGTGAACGTCAAAGTCGCCGAAACCATCGCCTCCGGCATCCTGAACGGCAACCCCCGGCTGTATATCATCGCTTCCGCCCTGTGCGGCGCCATTGTCTGGAACCTTCTGACCTGGTACATCGCCCTGCCGAGCAGCTCTTCGCACGCGCTCATCGGCAGTCTGATCGGTTCGGCGATCGTCGCGTCCGGCGACTTCCGGGTCGTCAACTGGATCAATATTGTGCATAAGGTCGTCATTCCCCTCTTTTCCTCCCCGGTCATCGGCTTTTTCATCGGGTACGGCGTCATGCGGCTGCTCTATTTCCTCCTTCGCGCCGCCTCGCGCCGGTCCGTCAGCAAGTGCTTTTCAAAATTGCAGATCTGCTCCGCGGCCCTGATGGCTTATTCCCACGGGAGCAACGACGCCCAGAAGACCATGGGCATCATCACGCTGGCCCTGGTAAGCGGCGGCTTCATCAAGGCGAGCGACGGGATCCCGCTGCTGGTGAAGCTGGTCTGCGCGGTCGCGATGGCTTTCGGCACGTCGTTCGGCGGCTGGCGGATCATCAAGACCGTCGGGATCAACATGATCCAGCTCGAGCCCGTGGAAGGCTTTGCCGCCGAAACGTCGGCGGCGGCGGTGATCCAGATCATGACGGCGATCGGCGCGCCGGTCAGCACGACGCATGTCATTTCCTCCGCGATCATGGGCGTCGGGTCCTCCAAGCGGTTTTCGGCGATCCGCTGGTCCACGGCGAAAGACATCGTGGTCGCCTGGTTCGTCACCCTTCCCGCCACCATGCTTCTGGGGGCTGTTTTTACCTTCCTGATCCGGCTGTTCCTCCATTGAATCCGGCGGGGCCGCGGCGTTTCCGTCCTGCGCGGCGGATGACGGCCGTTTTTGTGATTGATCTTGACAGGAAATGACACAGATGTTATAATAATTCGAAATTTTGCCGCATTTGAAATGCATAAGGAAGTGTGTTAACTCGGAGCTTTTGAGTTAACACCTCTTTTGATTTTGATAAAGGGGTATCGATTATGGAAAAGAGAAAAAGGTTTGGTAAAGCGGCGGCGGCCGTCCTTCTGGCGTCGCTGACGGCGCTGTCTTCCCTTGCCGGGTGCTCTTCGGGCGGTCAGCCTACTGCGTCCGCGTCGGGCGGCGGCTCGACTTCCGCGGCGAACCGGAAAGTGCTGAAAGTCGCGATGGAGTGCGTTTCCGTCCCGTTCAACTGGACCCAGATGGACAATTCCAACGGAGCGGTCGCCATCGACGGCTCTTCCACGTTCTGCAACGGTTACGAAGTCCAGATCCTCAAAAAAGTCGGGGAGGAATTGGGGTATTCGCTGGAAATCGAAAAGACGGAATGGAGCGCCATCCCCACGGCGGTGAGTTCCGGCAAGGTGGATGCCGGCATGAGCGGCATGACCGTGACGGAGGAGCGCAAGAAGACTTTCCTCTTCACGGACCCTTACTATATCGCGGACAACGTCGCGCTGGTCAAGGCGAACGGAAAATTTGCGAACGCCAAGAGCCTTGAGGACTTGAAGGGTGTGGTCTGCACCTCCCAGCAGAACACCTCCTGGTATACTTTCCTGTCGCAGATTCCGGACGGGAAGGTGCAGCCTGCGCTGGCCGACGTTCCCACCATGCTGGTCTCCCTGGAATCCGGGAAGTGCGAGATGCTGTCCTGCGACACGCCCACGGCCCTTTCCGCGATGAAGACGAATCCGGGTCTCAAGATGATTCAATTCGAGGAGGGCAAAGGCTTCAAGGCGGAAGCCGAGCTGACCCATGTGTGCATGGCCCTCAAGCCGGGCAACACGGACCTGAAGAACAAAATTGACGGCGCGCTGAAGAAAATCAGCGACAGCGAGAGAAAACAGCTGATGGACTGGGCGGTCAAGAACGAACCCGCCGCCTGAGACGAAAGGCGCCGGCACGGAAAACGTGCCGGCGCCTTTTTCCGCCGCGTCGCGCGGCCTTCCCCGTTTGGAAGAAAAGGCGGCCGGCCGCACCGGCTAAAGGGAATAGAATTCGTCGACGAGGTTCACGGATTTCAGCAGGGCGGTATTGCCGACCAGTTCTGAAATCCGCATGTCCGCGGCGATTTTGTGGTCCTCCGTGAACAGGATCCCCCGGTCGGATATTTTGGAGACGAGCTCGAGATTGTGGGTCGAAGTGACGATGGTTTTCCCCGCGTCGCAAAAGGAGTTCAGCAGCCGGACCAGCCAGACCTGGGTTCTCGGGTCCAGCCCGTTTGTGGGCTCGTCCAGAATCAGGACCTCGGGATTCATCACCAGCACGGACGCCAGCGCGACCTTTTTCTTCTCGCCTCCGCTCAGCTTATACGGCGTTTTTTGCAAAAGGTTCTCGATGCCGAGCAGGGCGGAAACGTCGGCGATCCGGTCTTTTACGGTTGCGAGGGGGAGCTTCTGCTGCAGCAGTCCGAACGCGATCTCGTCCTCCACCGTGCTGCAGAAAAGCTGCACGTCCGCGTTTTGGAAGATGAACCCCACCCTTCGGTGGTAATCGCCCGAGAAGCGGTCGTCGTTCCAGTCGCTTTTCGCGACCGTGCGGGAGAAGGCGCGGAACACCCCCGCCTGGGGGGCGATCAGGCCCGCAAGCAGCTTCAGCAAGGTCGATTTCCCGCATCCGTTCGCGCCGAGGATGCAGACGCGTTCCCCTTTCTGCACCGTGAAACAGATGTCCCTCAGGACGGGCTGATTGCCGGGGTAGGAAAAGGAGACGTCCTCCAGCTCGAACACAGGGGTCCCGGTGTCTTTTGTCACTTCAAATGCTCCCCCAAAATCAGTAAGAATAAGATCGCGGCGTTGATGACGATGAAAATGAAATCCTTGAGTTGAAACGCGGAGGCGGAAAGGCTGACCGATTCTCCGGTATAGCCCCGGCAGCACATGGCCTCGTAGATCTCTTCGCTGGTCTGGTGCCCTTTGAGGAACAGATGCGCGGCGCTGTGCGCCATAAAACGGCGGTTGTCCGAAGAGCTCAGCCTGCCGGTCGTCCGCAGGTATCTGGATTCCATCATTTCCTGTGCGATTTCCGTCAGCAGAAAAATGTAACGGTAGGCCATATTCAGGATGGAAACCACGAGCGACGGCAGATGCATGGCTTCCAGGCCGGCCGTGATGTTCGCCCACCGGGTCGTGAGGAAAAGCAAAAAGGCGAAAGAGAGCGAAATCCCCGTCCGCAGCGCGAGGCGGAACGCCGTCGCGAGGCCGTCCCCGCAGAAATAAAGGCCGTCCCTCATCCCGAATCCGTCCGGCCGGATCACGTAAAAGAGCGGCTGCCCTTTGATCAGCAGGCTGCTGACCCCCGGAAGGGAAATCAAAAAGACCGCCAGAGGAACGATCAGCCAGATCCTCCGGAAGAATTCCCCCACCGGAATTCCGGACAGCTTCGCGTAGACGATCGGGATGGCGGCGAGAACGGTGAGGACGGACAGGCGGCCCGCCACGTTGCTGAAAATCATCAGGGCCAGGAACGTGCACAGCTTTGCGCGCGGGTCGACGATCTGAAGAAAATTGTCCTTCGCGGCGTATTTTTCGCAGTAAAGCTCGTTCGTCATCACGCCGGAGATGTTTTTCAGCGTCCTGCGCAGAAAATGCATCCCGCCGCGGGGCTGTCCCTCCGCCGTATGGCCGGAGGGCTCGAGAAGCCACGCCGGGATCTCTCTGTTTTCTTCCCGCTCCCGCATCTTATTTCTGCCCGGCATTTTTCTTGGCCTTTGAAACCAGCTTCGACATCAGCAGGATCAGGGCCGAGATCAGGAGAATCCCGGCCAGAGCGGAAAGTATGTATCCCCCGACGGCCCCGAAGCGCCCGTCCCCCAGCGCGGGGAGCGAGTAATCCGGCATCAGCGCGTTCCATTTGTCCGACATGGACGCGAGCCCCTGCGGAAGATAGCCGAGGGCGTCCTTGATTTCGTCCGTTCCCCATTCGCCCCAGGCGGTGCCCGTTGCGATCAGGCCCAGAGGTGTCAGGACCACCATGATGAGGATGGGGATCAGAATGCTGCGGTATTTTCTGAAGAACGAGACTTTTTCGGAGATCGCGGGAACGGCATTGCCGGAAAAGACCTGCGGGGTCACTTTCGCAATGTAGGCGACCGCCACGGCGGTGATGATGCCCTCGATCGGTCCGGCCACCACCCCATGGGCGAACATCATGGAAGGGATGGAGACGGAAAGCGGATACGGACAGTACAGCGGATGGCCGGCGGCGTCTTTGAACAGCAGCGGCTGGATGCCGAATTCCACGGATGCGCAGAGCGCCGCGATGTTCAGGCCGAAATAGCTCCCCAGAAAAGAGGCGACGGTATTCCTCGAGCTGCCGATCTTGGATCTCCCCGCGATCAGCTTATAGAGGGCATACCCGGTGAACGGCATGACGACCGCCATGTTCAGGCAGTTGATGCCGTAGGCCAGGATGCCGCCGTCGCCGAAGACGAGGGCCTGGATGAGCAGCGCGGTGGAGACGCAGACCGTCGCCGCCCACGGTCCCAGCAGGATCGCGATCATCACCGCGCCGACGGCGTGGGCCGAGCTACCCCCCGCGACCGGAACGTTGAACATCATGACCAGAAAAGAAAACGCGGAGCAGAGCGCGAGCGTCGGGATGTTTTTCCTTTGAAGTTTCGTCTGTACCTTCTTGAAAGCGACCGACCAGAGCGGAACCATTGCGACAAATCCGGGGACCGTGGTCTGCGGCCCCAAATATCCGTCTGGAATATGCATAATTTCCCATACTCCTTCAAAAAAATTAAACCCATGCAGAGCTCACAAGCCCTTCATGGGTTTATTCAAATCGTCGTTCGGACTTCCTGCGGTCCGGGCTTTCATAGTCCGGTTTTTCTTCCTTTCTATTTTAACGGATGAGGGCCGCAATGTCAATAAAATTATCACGTCTTGTTAAAATTATTAAATGATATTGGCGCCTCTCCCGCCGGCCGCAGCGCCGTGACCGGGATGACCGGGCCCGGCTCGGCGGGGTGGTCCCCCAGCATCTTTTCCATCCAGATCATATCGTACCAGGTCCCGAATTTATAGCCGCATTTCGTGAAATGGGCGACCCGCCGGTAGCCCAGGTGTTCATGGAAGGCGGCGCTCGCGTTGTCCAGATGGGCGTCCGGCACCGGCGCGTAGGAGATGCAGGCGTTCAGGTTGAGAATGTTCTGGCGCCTCAGGATCTCTTCCAGAGCGAGATACAGCTTTCTGCCCAGCCCCTTTCCCCTGCATGTCCCCCTCAGGTAGATCGTGGTTTCGACCGCCCAGTCGTAGGCCGCGCGCTGCTTGAACGGAGACGCGTAGGCGTAGCCCGCGATTCGGCCGTTTTGCAGCGCGACGAGATAGGGATACCGCCGCAGGGTATCCCGGATCCGCTTCGCAAATTCCGCCAGGGAAGGGATGTCGTATTCAAAGGTGACGGCGGTATCCCTCACATAGGGCGCGTAGATCGTCCGGATTTCCTCCGCATCCGCGTCGGACGCCATCCGGATCTGAATTTCTGTTCGTTCCATCGCAAAGCCTCCCCGGCCGAAATCGCCGCTCTCAACTATGATACAGCATTTTTCCGCACTTCGCAATCTCCGGAATTCCGATTTCCCGGGCAGGCTCATTTTGCATCCGCCTTTTTCCGCTTGCGTTTGGATGCCTTTGCGTCTGTGAGGATCATCTTTTCGCAGGCGGCCGGAGGGACCGGCCTGCTGTACAGAAAGCCCTGCACGTATTTGCAGCCTATTTTCTGCAGAAGCCGCGCCTGCCACGCGGATTCGACGCCTTCCGCAATGACCGTGTAGCGCAGCTTGTCGGCAACCTGCATCATCTGTTTCAGAAAATACCGGCGCTGGCGGTCGCCCTCCGGGAAGTCCATGAATTTTTTGTCCCATTTGACGATGTCCACGGGCAGGCTGGTCAGCGCGTTCAGGGAAGAGTACCCTGAACCGAAGTCGTCCATGGCGATCTTGTACCCCCGCGACCGCATCTGTTCCGCAATCCGGCAGACTTTGACATCCTGGTCCGAAAACGCGCTTTCCGTCCATTCCAGCTGCAGTTCCCCCGGGAGGATCCCGTACTTTTCCGTGACGGAGAGAAAACGCGGGACGAAATCGTCCGTGCTCGCGTGGAGCCTCGAAAAGTTGACCGAAAGCGGCACGCAGCGGAAATTCTCCGCGTGCCACCTCCGCAGGATTTTGCAGCATTCTTCCAGCACATAGAAGTCGATCGGGATGATGAAATGGTCGCTCTCCAACAGGGGAATGAAATCGTTCGGCAGGAGGAATCCCAGGTCCGGATGGTTCCATCGCAGCAGCACTTCGGCCCCGACGATCTTTCGGTCGGCCAGGGCGTACTGCGGCTGCAGATAAATCTGAAGCTGATGCTCCCGCACGGCGTCGGGGATCTGGGTTTCCAGGTACCGCCGCCGGCGGAACGCCTGATAGTCGTCCGCGCTGAAATACCGTACGAACGGGTTGCTTCCGAGCTGCCCGTAGACCTGGGCAAAGGCCGCTTTTTCCGAATATTCCCCCGGCCGGGAGAGGTCCGCTGCCTCTTCGACCTCGCACACCCCGGCGGAAAGGGAAACGCCGTAGGGCATCCGCAGCCCGGCCAGCACCTCCCCGAAGCGGTGCGCCCATGAGCCGATCCTGTCGTCCAGTTCCTTCTTTCCGGGAAACCGGACGAACGCCTCGTAGCCGTCCGGACGCATGGTCACGATCCGCTCGTCGGCTTCAAAGCCGTCCGTCATGATGATTTTCAGGCGATGGAGCAGAAAGTCGAAAAGATTGTCCCCCATCCTGTTCTTGATCTCGGGAAAGAAATCCATGGTATAGCGGACCATCGCGTGCCGGGCCGCGGCAGACGGCTCGGTGCCGTGAAGAGCGCCGGTCCGCGGCGCCGGTCCGATGGAATCCTTCGGCATGACCGCATGGGTACTGTCCAAAATTGTTGCCTCCGTTTCCGGTCCATAGAAGACGTGCTGAATCAATTCGACAGAATATCGGTAAATTCGACAATCGTTCGCAGAGTGCTTCCTCGATTTTCATGCAGATCCGACACGGACCATTTGTCGCAGATCGTCTACCTTTTTCCGATAAAAACTTCAGCCGTCCTTTTCGCGCCCCCTGGTCGCGTGACGGCCTTATGAGGTTTTATTCTTTCGCAACAAATGTGAATTAAGTGCCGATAGTATCTATCCTGTAAAAAATACTATTTATAGTATATTTTATTTGCTAGAAAATATCAATAGAATGCTTTTTAAAGGGGTAAATAAAGCTGGAATTACGGGGTGAGCGTATGTCCGATCTGGCGCGCAGGGTGGGGGAGCGCCTGCGAAATTACCGTTTGCAGGAAGGGTACAGTCAGGATGCGCTGGCGGAACGGGCCGGCGTCCATCCGACCTATATCGGGCAGTTGGAACGCGGTGAAAAAAATGCGACGCTGGAGAGCATCGAAAAGATTGCGGATTCCCTGAACCTGCCGCTCGCAAAACTTTTTGAGGGCATTCCGCCGAAAGGGAACGTTTCGGACATCCCGGCGGAATGCTATCGTCTGATCCAGGCGCTGCCCGTCAAAAAACAGGAGCAACTCTTTGAGATCCTGAAAGCGGTCATCGTCTATCGGGAATCCTGAAAAGGCCGCGGGCCCTTTCCCGTTTTGCGGGCGGCGGAGAGGCCGGGGCCGGCCGCGGATTCCGTGCTGCAGAGACGGGGCGGGCCCGTATGATCTTATATATCTTATATAATGTAGGCTTCCGGAAAATCCGGGGGCCTGTTTGTTTTCTCGCAAAATGATTCTTTCGGTTCGACCCTTTTCACGATGGTTTTCAGGCGGTGTTTGTTACTATGATCTAAGTTATCGCAGTTTTTACTCTTTTCGTCTATCCGGGTATTTTTTTGTGAAAAAAGGACATGCTAAAAAATCCGGGGATTTTTATCCCTTATTTTTCCAATTTTGGAGGTGCTCCAGCATGGGAGTCAGGCTGATCTTGAAAGAAAATATTCTGACAGCCGTTCTGAGCGGGGAAATCGACCATCATTCCGCGCGGGAGATACGCAGCAGCATCGACGAAACCGCATCCAAAGTCAAACCGAAAAAACTGATCCTTGATTTTGCCGCCGTACAGTTTATGGACAGCTCCGGCGTCGGGCTGATCATGGGGAGGTGCAGGCTGATGCGCCTGTGGAACGGTGTGGTCGAGATCGCCAACCTGCCGCCGAAAATCGAGCGGATCGTGTCGCTTTCCGGTCTGAATCAGCTGTGCACGGTCAGAAGGGAGATTCACGATGAAACCGACGAATGAAATGAACCTTTCGTTTCCGAGCTGTTCCGCCAACGAGGCGTTCAGCAGGGCGGCGGTCGCCGCGTTCATTGCCCAGCTCGACCCCACGGTTGACGAGCTGTGCGACATCAAGACCGCCGTTTCCGAAGCGGTCACGAACTGCATCGTGCATGCGTACCGGAATGCGATCGGCACAGTTTACATAAACTGCAAGCTGTTTGACAACGGCCGGGTCGTTGTGAAGATACGCGACCGCGGGTGCGGGATCGAAGACGTGCAGCAGGCCATGCAGCCCATGTTCACGACGGCGGGGGAGGAGCGCGCGGGGCTCGGCTTCGCGGTGATGGAGAATTTCATGGACCGGCTGCATGTCACGTCGGCGCCCGGTCGGGGTACTTCCGTCATCATGGAGAAGACGATCGCGCGGCGTCCGGTCGGCCATGGATAGGGAACAGAAAGTCCGGGAGAACCTCGGGCTGGTCCATGCGTGCGCCAGGCATTTCAGGGGGCGCGGCATCGAGTACGACGACCTGTTCCAGGCCGGATGCCTCGGGCTGGTAAAAGCCGCCGAGCACTTCGACGAAAACCGGGGCGTCCGGTTTTCCACCTACGCGGTGCCGGTGATCCTGGGCGAGATCAAACGCCTGTTCCGGGACGGCGGCACGGTCAAGGTCGGCCGCAGCCTGAAAGAGCTCTCCCTCCGCGCCGCGCGCGAGTCCGCGGCGTTCGTCGACCGGGAGGGCCGCCCGCCCTCGATCGGGGAACTGGCCGAGGTGCTCGGCGTGGAGCCGGAAGAGGCCGCCGAGGCGCTCGGCGCGGCGCAGATGCCGCTTTCCCTGACGATGGACGACGAAGACGGCGGCGGGCAGTTCGACATCGGCGTCGAGTCGGAGGACGAGAAGATCGCGGAGATGATCTCCCTCAAGCAGGTCGTGACCCAGCTTGAGCCGCGGGACCGCAAGATCATCATCTTCCGCTACTTCAAAAGCCGCACGCAGTCCGAGACGGCCTCCGCCCTCGGGATGACGCAGGTGCAGGTCTCCCGGCGGGAAAAAAAGATTCTGCAGCAGCTCAGACGGAAGCTGTCCTGATCCCGAAACAGCAGAAGGCACCCGGCCCCGCGCCGGATGCCTTCCGTTGTCGTAGGGGCTGGACGCGATACGATTTTTGTGGTACTCTGTTTCTTAAACAGGGCGGGCCGCCGGAATCCGCGCGGCCCGCGGACGGGGGGCATTCGGATGAAATCCTATCGGAAAGAACTGCATTTCCATTTTCCGACGCGCAGGGGGATCACGAACATCACCCCACAGGTGGAAGAGGCGCTTCGAGAGAGTGGCGTCCGGGAAGGGCTCGTGCTGGTCAACGCGATGAACATCACGTCCAGCGTGTTCATCAACGACGACGAAAGCGGTCTTCATCACGACTACGAGGTGTGGCTCGAGAAGCTCGCACCGGAGAAACCCTACAGCCAGTACCGGCACAACGGGTTTGAAGACAACGCAGACGCCCACCTGAAGCGGACCATCATGGGGCGCGAGGTCGTGGTCGCCGTAACGGACGGGAAGCTGGATTTCGGCACGTGGGAACAGATCTTGTATTTCGAATTCGACGGCAAGCGCGACAAGCACGCACTCATCAAGATCATCGGGGAATAATCGTCCCGAGCCGCTTCGGCCGGCCGGCTGAATCCCCTGCATGCAGCCGCCGAAAGGAACTGAAAAAAATAAAAAAATCATTGACAGGGAATGTGGAAAGTGATAAACTAGAGAAGCCGTCGAAAAACGGAGTGGAAATTCCGGTGATTTGCTCAAGAGAAAGAGGATTTCTTCTGCTCTTCTGTGGATTATGACGGCATGGGACCTTGAAAATTAAACAACGAAAAGGAAAAAGGAACCCGTAAAGAACG
>ENA-UOOI01003024-UOOI01003024.1-fermentation-metagenome-genome-assembly--contig:-NODE-3024-length-13366-cov-3.382841_pt1 | contig 13366 bp, 10 predicted proteins | sample MGYA00245779_ERZ724027 | MGnify/ENA primary metagenome ERZ724027 (study PRJEB28704, sample SAMN03018318) | fermentation metagenome | biome: anthropogenic terrestrial biome; feature: soil; material... | reverse complement strand
TGCCGTCGAAGACTGCCAGTGGGGTTTTAGCTGTTCAATGGACTGTCCTCCTTGTCAGACTTGTGTCGGGATTCTCACTTGTACCATTGGGCATCACCCTTTCAGCTCAAGCGTCCAACTTCCGGCTGGGACTTTGCAAACCGACATGGAAGCCGGGGGAACATATCGGCTGATCATGCATTGTACTTTGGAATCATCCCCTTTCCAACCTGTACTTGAATCAGTTTCAGAACAAGTGCCATTGGGAACCGCCTCCTTGTCTCTAGGGGTTGAGAGAACCTAGTAGGTAATGCGGTTAAAACTCATTGTGCTTCACTGGACAGTTCCCGCGAAGACTGCCAGTGGGTTTTAGCTGTTCAATGGACCGTCCTCCTATAGAATTTGGTTTGGGAAACGAACTTCGTCATCATCTAGCATCCATCCTTTCGGCTTCAGCAACTCTGTTGGCGGGTTCCTTTCTGTATCTGCATCATAGCATACCTCCTCAGGGCTGTCAAGTGGTTTTTCAAAAAAACTTTTGTAAACTTTTGACGGGATAATCCAGTTATGTTACCCCTCGCTCGTGCAGAATAGATAAAGTTTTCTCTTTCTATCCAAACGCCCGGCTTTCCGGGTTTTCCGCCGCCAGTTCAGATCATCAGGCATTTTACCGCCGGAATTTTGTGCGTTTGAGGGTGGACAAAGCACCTCTGCTGTGCTACGATGTGTATATGCACATGTGCTCATGCACATAACCAAGCGTTTTTTCAAGGAGGGAGACCATGGCATCCATTGAACCCACACACAGCCCGTGCTACTGCGTAAACTTTCGCCGGGCGGCCAACATTCTGACCAAATACTACGATGAGGCCTTTGCCGGCATCCGCCTGACCAGCAATCAATTTTTCCTGCTCAACAGCATCGCCCAGCTGGGCGCCTGCAACAAGAGCGAGCTGGCCCAGTACACCCGGCTGGATCGCACTACCATCATCCGGAACCTCAGCATACTGAAGAAGAAAGCTCTGATCTGGGAGCGGCCAGGCGCCACCCTCCGCAACAATGTAATTGAACTGACCGAGGCCGGCACAGCCGCCGTGCTTCAGGGCACTGTTATCTGGGAAGAGCTGCAAGCCCGGACCCGACAGACCTTTGGCGAGGAAAACCTCCCTACCCTGTGGCAGCTTTTTGCAAGTGTGGAGTCTCTCCTCCCGCATTAACTGTTCCCGTCCAACGGCCAACGCTTACAACTTCAGGAGGTATCTATGTTTCATGATTTTTTCTATCTGCTCCGTGACCGAGGCGTGGACGTCTCAATGACGGAGTGGCTGACCCTGATGGAGTCGCTGGAGCTGGGTCTGCACGGCTCCTCTATCACCGGCTTTTACTACCTGTGTCGTTCCATTCTATGCAAGTCTGAAACAGAATATGATAAGTTTCAACAGGCGTTTCTAGAATTTTTTCACGACGTATTTTTCTATGCCAACGGTTCGCCCCGAACGGAAATCCCGGACTACATTTTAGACTATGTAAACAACCCGGGACAGAAGGGGCCTCGCATCATCCGGAAAACGGAGGAGGACATCACGGAGGAAATGAAAAACTGGTCTCTGGAAGAGATTGAGCGCAAATTCCGCCACCGGCTGGAGAACCAGAAAAAGGAGCACAACGGCGGCTACATCTTTGTAGGCACCCACGGAATCTCACCCTACGGCAACTCCGGCTTTAATCCCAACGCCATTCGGATCGGTGGCAAACCTCTGAGCAATGCTGCGCTGCGGGTGCCGCAGTGGGACTTCAAGGATTTTCGGGAGGACAATTTGTTGAGCATCCGTCAGTTCCAGATGGCGTTCCGGCGGCTCTGTCTTTACTCGGAGCAGTTCGCTCCGGAGGACGAACTGGACGTCGACCGCACCGTCCAAGACACCTGTCAAAAAGCGGGTATCCTTCAGATTCGGCACAAAAAACCCCGCCGCAACACCATTAAGGTATTATTGCTCATCGACTCAGGGGGCACCATGTCCCCACACAGCCAGTTGTGCAGCCAACTGTTTCAGGCGGCTAGTCGTTCCAACCGGTTCAAAGACCTGAAGATCTACTATTTTCACAACTGCATTGACGAATACCTGTACACCAATCCCACGCTGCGATTGAAGTACGAAGTATCCACCCGGAAAGTATTGCGTGAGTGCGATAAGGATTACAAGGTCATTCTGGTGGGTGACGGCACCATGGACGTCAACGAGCTGATCTACTATCCGCCGGAAACCACGCTGAACAACAAGGGCTTTTCCGGTCGGGACTGGCTAAAATACATTCTCTCCCGGTACCGCTATACCGTGTGGCTGACCCCCATTCTGCGAAAAAAGGGCACCTTTATGGGGACTTGGAAGGAGAGCTATGACATCATTACCGATCTGTTTCATATGTATCCGCTGACCGTCTCCGGGCTGGATCAGGCCATGCAGCAGCTGATGGGCGGAGCCTAGGTGCTGCCCTTGCAGCCAACACATAAAACAGGGGCTTATTTGCAAACAGTTTTTGAGCTCTATTGCCTTGCCCCCTTTTTTCTGTTAAAATCGAATCTGGTCGAGCTGCTTCAGCGCCGCATCGACTGTAAATCATCCCTAACCAAACCGCTGCATTCCCCTGCTCATTCGCCTCGGAATGAAGCCTTATATATCAATTTATAATTACGAAGGGAGTCCTCTCAATCATGGACGTTAAATTCAAAGGCGCCAGCAATTACGTTGCGGCGGAAGACCTGCTGGGTGTAGTCAATATTGCAATCGCGCTCCAGAAGCCGCTGCTGGTAAAGGGCGAGCCGGGCACGGGCAAGACCATGCTGGCCGAGGCCATCTCCACGGCACTTAATAAAGATCTGATCATCTGGAACATCAAGTCCACCACTAAGGCCCAAGACGGGCTGTATGTATACGACGTGGTTCAGCGGCTTTACGACAGCCAGTTCGGCAACACCGGCGTTGACGATATCGCCAAATACATCAAACCGGGCAAGCTGGGCGAAGCGTTCCAGTCCGATGAACAGGTGGTTCTGCTCATCGACGAAATCGACAAGGCAGATCTGGAGTTCCCCAACGACCTGCTGTGGGAACTGGACAAAATGGAGTTCTACATTCCGGAAACCAGCGAGACTGTGAAGGCGAAAAATCGTCCCATCGTGATCATCACCTCCAACGCGGAGAAGGAATTGCCCAATGCATTCCTGCGGCGGTGCATCTTCCACTACATCTCTTTCCCGGATCGGGCGCAGATGGAGGAGATTGTACGGGTACACTTCGACAACCTGGACGAAGCGTTGCTGCAACAAACTTTGGAGGCCTTCTACCGGATTCGAGAGTTGGACGAGGTGGAGAAGAAGCCAAGCACCTCTGAATTGGTGGACTGGATTCACGCGCTCTCCCTCAGCGGCATCCCCCACGACGAAATTGTGGAGAAGATTCCCTTTGCCGGAGTGCTACTGAAAAAGGATCGCGACCTTGAGGTTCTCCAGCAGCACTTGGGAAACAAATGAGGTGATGAAGCATGTTTAGCGCCTTTTTCTACCTGCTACGGACAAGAGGGCTGGACATCTCCATGAAGGAATGGCTGACGCTGATCGAAGCCTTGAAATTGGGGCTCCACGACTCCACCATGAAGGGGTTTTATAATCTCTGCTTGGCGATTCTCTGCAAATCGGAGTCCGACTATGATAAGTTCGGACAGGCTTTTCTGGAGTTCTTTAATGACGGAAAAATCTACGATGAAAACGGAGAGGTTCGAAAAGAAATCACTCAGAAAATGATGTATCAGCTGAATCACCACAACGGATTGAACGCAGAACAGTTTACTCAGGACGACGTCACGGAGGAAGACCTAAACCGAACCCGGGAAGAGATTGAGGACATGTTACAAGATCGACTCCGGGAACAGCGGGACCGCAAGCACGACAGTGGCAACTACTGGGTGGGCACCCACGGCATCTCCCCCTTTGGCAACTCCGGCTACAATCCCAATGGCATCCGAGTGGGGGGGCAAAGCACCAGCCGGACGGCTGTGCGGGTCGCCGGCGAACGGAACTACAAAGATTTCCGGGACGACAACGTGCTGGATATTCGCCAATTCCAGATGGCCTTCCGACTGCTCCAGCACTACTCCAGCCAACTCAACGCAGAGGAAGAGTTTGACGTAGATAAAACCATCGACGAGACCTCCAAAAAGGCGGGCATTCTCCAGATACACTACAAAAAGCCCCGGCGCAACAGCATTAAAGTGCTGCTGCTGATGGACTCCGGCGGCTCCATGGAACCTTACAGCCAGCTGTGCAGCCAGCTGTTCCAGGCGGCCAGCCGTTCCAATCGCTTTAAGGACTTGCAGGTGTACTACTTCCACAACTGCCCGGATCAATATTGCTACACCAGCCCCACGCTGAAGCCCAAAGACAAAGTCCCCACTCGGAACATTCTGCAAAAGTGTGATAAGGACTACCGTGTGATCCTGGTCGGTGACGCTACCATGGATGCAAGCGACCTGTTTTACACCGCCAAGCAGGTCACCTATGAAAACATGGGATTTTCGGGGTGCGACTGGCTGAACTACATTCTCACCCGCTACAAACATGAGGTATGGCTTAACCCCTATACCAATACCAAATTTTTTGGAGATTGGGGCAAAACCTATGACACAATCTCTTCGATGTTCAACATGTATCAGTTGACAGTAGCCGGGTTGGAACAGGCCATGAAAAAGCTGATGGTTCGAAGCTAGGTTGCAATCCAATCGACCTAATTGTTTCACCCGAAATCAAGACGCGGTATGAGCTGTCTCAGCGGTTCATGCCGCCTTTTGCCCACGAAAGAGAAGGAGTTGTTGCCCTTGGCACTATTTTTTACAATTCTGCTGACCATGTTTATCGCAGAAATGGGAGATAAAACCCAGCTGCTGCTGGTGGCCATGACCTCCCGCTTCAAGCTGCTGGATATTATCATCGGCTCTGCCGCCTCTATCTTGGTTCTCAACGGCCTGGCAGTAGGGGTAGGATCCTTGATCAGCCAGCTGATCCCCGCCTATCTGATCAAGATTATCGCAGCCTTGGCCTTTTTCTTCTTTGCCTGGTCCTCCCTGTCCAGGGACGATGGCGAAGGGGAATCCGGCGGCGGGAAAGAGACCAAGCTGCCTATCTTAACGGTATTCGGCACCTTCTTCCTGGCGGAGCTGGGGGATAAGACCCAGCTCACCGCCATCACATTCGCCGCCAACGAAGGCCTCAGCCACGCTTTCAGCATCTGGCTAGCCTGTTCTATCGGACTCTTTGCCGCAGACATCATCGGAATGCTGGTGGGCTACCTGCTCAAGAGCAAAATGCCTGACGGGTTTCTAAACCTGCTAGCCTCCGTGATCTTTACCATCTTCGGCTTCACCACCATGCTGGAAGGCTGCGGACTCCTATTCGGTACCGGCACCACTCTGCGCTGGGTGGTTACTCTGGCCGTGACCTTGGTATTCGCGGGTCTGTGCCTGTGGACGTTCCAGTCCAAGAAAAAGCGATCTGGAAACTGACCGTTTAGTCCCTCCGGAAACGAAAAGCGACACAGCTATGTAGCTGTGTCGCTTTTCGCACCCAGGCTCACCTGACAATCTTCAGTGATTTCGGGGTAGACCAACCGGAGTAATACTTTTCACCGGAAACAGTTTTGTATGCTCTAACCTTCAGGTAATACGTTTTTCCCTTGGTTAACCCAACCAACTCCTTAGAAAGATTCTTTTTCCCAGCCACGGTAACTGTTTTGTTGTTCTGGAAATTTTCCGCCGTGGCGTAGCAGATCTGATAGCCATCTGCCTTGGTATTCGCATTCCAGGTAAGGGTAATCTTCTGTTGACTGGGGTTTTTGAGGGTCTTGATCCCGAGGGCATTCAAGCGGAGGATGTTCTTAGCGGGACAGGAAGGACTCACTTTTTTGTCGTAGACCGCCCGCATCGTGTAGTCATACAGCGTGCCATTGCTCAAATCAGCGTCTGTCCAACTGGTGGTACTGCCGGAGGTGATGGTTTTCACCCGCGTCCAACTGGTAGCAGAGGTGGCTTTTCGATAGATGCGATACCCACTGGCACCGGTAATCGCCCCCCATTTCAGCTGCACCCCTTGGGTTGTGTTCCTGGTCGTGGTAATCAGAGGCCGAACGTAGCGCAGAAGCCAGGATTTTGGGGTTTTATGATTGGCTGTTTTGATCTGCATCTTGACCCCTTCTGTAGCCGTAGCATCAGTCAGGGTCAGGCAGCATCCGGTGGCGCACTTTGGTACCAGATAATAATTCCCGTTGCCAGTGGGGAGGATCTGCCAGTACTGCCCGTCCCGCTTCACCATGCTATTCTGAATCATGCGGGTTCCAGAGACATTGGCAGACTTGTACACCGTCAAATACTTGCCAGAGCCCAAAATTTGAAGGGTATAGTAACCATCGCTGACGTACTTTGCGCGAAGCCGCATGTAGGCGCTTTCAGTATTTCTGGTCACACGCATATCCACGTTGTTGCCGTTGGATTCCCCCGTGGGTACGGCACAGTACTTAATATCGCTGCGGTTATCAAAGTAGAAGGTGGCGTTGTTCACGGTCTTCCCGGTGGAAAGCACCACAAAATACTTGGAGAGATAGGTTTTTTGTGTGCCGTTGACAGTGGCCTGCACCACGTACTTGTAGACACCGGGGGTTAGATCACTAAACTTGAGCTTATTATTCATGTTAGCCAAATCGTAGCCTACCGAATTGGGCTTTGCGGTCTGGTAACAGCACTCCTGGGCAGTTCCTTCCATATCATAGCAGCCGACCGTAACCTTCGTGATCGTCTGGTCACCGTACAGGACACCCGTGGGCGCAAAGATGCTGCCCTCCTTCATGGTTTGGGGCTTAGAGGCATCCTTAATGGCAGTTTCCTGCTCCAGATAATACTGGTAGACTTCGGTAATCGGTGAGGTTCGCTCCGCGCCGTAGTAGTATTTTAGAGTATCTCCCTCCACCGTCAAGTCCCAGATTTTGTCCTGATAGGGATCCAAAATTTGATAGGTGCTGCTATCCTTCCGAGACAGTACCACAACAAAGTGCTGTCCCGATTTTTTATAGGCCTCGTTCTCTAACCGTATGATGGGCGGACTATAAACACCACCGCCATTCAGATAGTTGTCCACAGCCAGCAGAAAATTCTTCTTGGTATCCGAAGTCGCAAGGTTTTTACAGTGTTTCGTCGTTCCCCAGTCCCGATTGAGGCACTTGTTGTCGCTGCATATACCCATAATGTCCTTGGGCAGCATATCTACCCCCAGATAGGACAGAGCCATGGAAACGTCAGCGCTCTTACAGAGCCACTTGGTTTTTTTCTCCTTAATCGGCTTCTCTCCCCAGTATTTTACGCCCTGAAAATATTTACTGGAGGGATGCTGTGAAACGTAGCGGATGGTTCCGCTATCCACAGTGGTGGAGTACGTATACAGGATGCTGTGACAGGGATCGCACTCAGAGGTCGTAAGATCACTGGTGGTGGCGTAGGTGGTTACCTCATCGTTCTGATCGCTGTCATTGGTGCTTGCTGTCAGCGGTTCCGCTTCCGACTGGTTCTCCTGCGTCTGGGCAGTTTGGAGCGCTTCCACTACTGCACCGGCAGTGGCGCCGCTGTCATTCTGATCAGAGGCCAGCGCGGAGGAAGGCAAGAGACTCAAGGTCATTGCCAATACCAGAAGAAGTGCCGTTAGTTGGGCGATCCATTTTGTCATCGAATCTCTCCTTTTCCAATGATCTTCTGCCTGCACTCCATTCTTCCATCGGACTGCGTATGGCAGACAACATAACACATTTTTATGTTATACCACGATTACATCTGATGCGTCTACCCATTATTTCCATTTTCTTGCAACTTCCTTATTTCCTTCTGCAAGACTCGGCGTTTTCTCCCATCATTTCTCCTTTTTCATCCTAGTTGCATTCATCTGTTTCTCGGTCAGAACCAACCTGCTGCTTACCCTCTGAAAAGACGAACAGCCGCTGGCCCAGATAGTTGAACCCAGTGAACAGGCACATACCGACCAACATAGCAATGTTTTCCTGCAACTGCTTCCCCGCTCCGGACAGCACCCACATGACAGCGGGCTTTGCGATGCCGTAAGCCACCAGATAGCAAATCAGAATGTTGCCGGCAAAGCGGAGGATCTGCGCAAGTAATCTCTGTTTATTTTGAAAGGTAAAGAATTTATTCAGGAAGAAGCTGAGGATGCTGGTTAAGGTGTAGTTTGTGGCGGAGGACACCCAGTAGGAGCAGCCTGCCAGATTGTACAGGCCGAACATGATAGAGGTGCCCACTAGGGTGTTGATGATACCCACTGCAATAAATTTGAGCAGTTTCAGATCGATCACGCTACGGAGCCAGAGTTTTCTTTTTTTCATCTTGATCGTTTCCTTTTTTTCGGCGGAAATAGAGCAGCACGCCGCAGAACGACAGGATGCCAACGGCGGAAAGAAGCACTCCAGCCTTCAGGCCCCGGGTGGTGTAGCGCAGTTCAATGGTGTGAGTGCCCGGCGTCAGCGGCAGGGCAGCGTACATGGTGTTGGCTCGAAGGAGCTGGGTCTCCTGACCATCTACATAGGCAATCCAGCCGGAGGCGTAAGGGATGGACAGGCTGAGCAGCTTATTCTCTGCCACCGTCACCCTACCGGTCACCTGATTGGTTCCGATGTCCACGTTCTCCAACACATCCTGGGACAGGTTGTCCACCTGTTGGGTATAGTTCCCCATGGGCAGACAGGTTACCCCAAGGCCATCCCAGGTGTAAACCCCTATGTCGGAGAAGCGGATGGTGATCTCTGTAGTAGCCTCCTTCCGGCAGCCCAGATTCACGCTATAATCCTCCCGATTGTTGTACCAGGTATAGGTGTTGGTGTGGGTGGTCAGCTCTTTGGTTACCGAATCGCAGCGCAGCGACAGCATATAGGTATCGCTCTCTTGCCAGTAGCGGGCCTGGAACTTTTGCTGAAGCTGGTCATATTGGGACAGCTGATCCCACTCCTCCTGCGTGTACCGGCTTAGGGGGGAACTGCCCTCATAAATCAGTCCCGTCAGGTTCACATAAGTCTCACTGTCCGGCAACCCCTGGAAGGTCAGGGTCACCTCGGCGTTCTCGTCGGTAACGATAAGGTGGCCGTCCTCCCAAATCGCACCACTGCCGCAGTTCATCTCATAGCCGCAGGCCTGCTGACTCAGCTCTGGTCTCTTTTGTGGTACCGTATCCACTGCCTGATCCAGCACCACGGTCTCCAGCAACGCCTCCTGTTTTTCGGTGGTGGAAAGGGTTTCGTAATCAGCCCGGGACATCCAAGAGGAGTAGGTATACCCCATGGGCAGCGCATACTGGTTGCGGTAGACGTTATAATACTCCCCGTACTCTTTCCGCAGCTGGGTCTCTTCCTCCGAGTTCAGCTGATCGATCCCTTCCTCCTTGGCCCAGGCGGAAAGGATTTTCTGTACCTCAGTCTCGTTGACACAGTATTGTCCCACCAGTTCATAACCATAGGGCAGATATTGCTCTGCCGCTTTCTCTTGCTGATAGGTCACTGGGATGGTGTAGTAGCCCACACTGGCCAGCTCCAGCAGTGCGGTTCGGTCATCCTGCCCGCTGTAGCGATAGGTGCTGTATTCCAAGTTGTTCATCTCCAGCAGATACTGGCTGATGTTGCCGTTGCTGAGACTCCAATAATACTTGGTGCTGTATAATCCGGAAAACAAGGTCGAACTGATGTCGGTCCGATTCATTAGAGCCGTGCAGCCGGTATACCGGGAGAACTCGGTGTCCCCACAGTCTTTCATGGCCTGTTTCACCGCTACATCCTCGGTCTGTACCATGGTTTTGGCCGCCTTACCCAGATCAGTATAGTTAGCCACCAGATTCCCCTCCTGCTGTGCGTAGGAGAAAAAGGCGGAAATGGTAACGCTGAGGAGGGTGATCAGCAACATCGCACCGGAGGTGCGCAGCTGAACCGCCTCCTGTCTGGCGCCGCTATGGTAAAAGAGCACCAGCAGCGTGGCAGCCAGCAGCAGCAGCGCCATAAACACATTGTTGGTCCGGCAGCTGGGCAGTACCATAGCCAAGGTCGTCAACACTGCTGCAAACAGCACCATTCCCCGGCGTTCTCTCCGCGTAATCGCCATAAACTCTGGCCACAGCACCACCAAAATCACGCAGCACAGGAAGGAGTACGCCCAACACCAACGGTTGGTGGCGTAGGAGAAGCCGTTGAGCATCCGACCGCACACCGGCAACAGCAGCAGAGCGGTCAGGAGCAGGAATGCGATTTTCAGCGCGCGATGCTCCTTCCTGCGGCAGAAGAGCAGGAAGACCGCCAGCACAACCCCTGGCGTAAAGCAGATAAAGGTCCAGTACCCGGCACCGGAAGCGGTGAGAAACGCGTTCAGCAGCCGCTCGTAGTAACCGTAGTTGTACAGGAACCGGTAGGCATAATCGCTGGCGAGACGGTTGTCCCCCAGGAAGGCGAACAGCACCGGAACCAGAATCGCCGCTGCCATAGCCACGCCGATGAGGGCGTAGCCCCCCAGCCGGAGGGTAGCCAGCGTCATCTCCTTGACGGGATGAGCGCGGTAAAGCATAAAGTAGCGGAAAACGGCGTAGAGGATGGTGAAAATCACCAGCAAGTAGAAGAAGTAGAAGTTGCTGACTGCGGCAATGAACACGGCCACGATGTATAGCGTGGGTTTTTCCCGATGCAGCACCCGTTCCGTGCCCAGGAGCAGCAGGGGAAGATAGATTAAGGGGTTGAGGAAAAAGGGGTGACGCACCCCGGCATAGATCGAAAAGCCGCAGAAAGCATAACTGATGGCACCGCAGAGTGTCGCCGCCCGACCTTTGTCGAAGCGGAAACAGAAGCAGGAAAAAAACAGCCCTGCCAGATAGAGGCGAACCGGCACCAATGCGGAAAAAACATACTCCGCTGCTCCCATAGGCGTGATGAGGGAGACCAGGTTCAGGGGATCTCCCAGAACGTAGTAGTGAAGCGTAGTAACAATATCGGAACCGTATCCGATACTGAAATCCCAGGTGGGAACCACCAGTTGATGAGAAACGAAGAAGTTACTTAACAGCTCCCTGCCCCACTGACCAAAGTAAACAAAGGCGGTGTAATGCTGTTGCAGCCCGTCCCCCCTGGATTCGTTGCCCCAGAGGAACGACTTTCCGTTTTTCCAAAAGCAGTAGTAAACGCAGCAAATGGCGACCGAAAAGACGATGGTGTACAGGGCGACATAACGACGGTAAGTTCCCTTTGGTTCCTGCAAACTCTGTCGGCAGGCGCGACTCCAGCGCGTCTCCCTCATGGCTTCTCATCGCTGTCGGTGAGCACCAGTCGCTCAATGTATACGGGTCGACCCTTGGACTCCTGAAAGAGCTTGCCCATGTAGAAGCCCACCAGCCCCATGCCTTGGAGCTGGAATCCAGCCAGCAGCAAAAGCAGCAACGCCAGCCAACCCACAGACGTCACATGGAGGATGCCCACGACCGCCAGAACTTTCAGCACCAGCGCCAGCAGAATCGCCGCACCGGTCAGGAAAAATCCCAGCAGAAGCGGAATCAGCAGCAGCTTGGTGGAAAAGGAAGAGATCCCCTCCATAGCGTAGCTGAACAGTTTCCCCAGGTTCCATTTAGAAGCGCCGTTGACCCGCGCCTCCACCTGGTAGGGCATACTGTAGGTGGGGAACCCGATCCACGCAAAAATCCCCTTGGAGAACCGTCCCCGCTCAGACAGTGCCAGGATCGCATCCAAAACGTTCCGGCGAAAGACGCGAAAATCGCTGGCGTCCGGGGTGAATGGGAGGTCGGTCAGTCGGCGGATCACCTTGTAAAACATGGTTTTGCAGAAGGTCAGCATACGCCCCTCATTCCGCCGCTCCTGATAGGCCACCACCTCATCATACTCTGAGTGCTGCTCCAAAAAACGAAGCATTTGCGCCATGTAGTCCGGGCGCTGCTGCAAGTCTGCATCAATCAGCGCCACATAGTCTCCCACACAGTGGTGGAGGCCGGCGTATATGGCCGCCTCCTTCCCGAAATTCCGGGAGAAGCTCACCACCCGCACCCGATCCGGTGCCATTTGGTACAGCTTTTCCAACTCTTTCAACGTATTGTCACGGCTTCCATCATCCACGAAAATCAGTTCATATTCCTGCTTCCAAGGCAGCAGCGCTTGTTCTGCGGCCTGAAAAAAGGGGAGAATGTTCTCCGCTTCATCATAGCAGGGAATGACACAACTTAACAGCATATGAATACCTCAATGCCGCGCCATGCGGCCTCTTTTCAGCCTGTTCCGGAAAAATAGATACTGTTTTTGATTATAACACTCCCCCTTCTATCTTGCAAGCAATGGCGTCGTTCTTTTCCGACCTGGCAGATCGGTTACATATTATGGTTTCCTTTCGCATAGACTCCAACAGTCGGGCAAAACGCCCGGCCCCAAATGGATGGAGTGGTTGCCATTGAAAGGGACTATCGAAGAGCGGGCCCAGGACTTAGCGCTCTACATCATCGAACACAAATCAACTGTTCGGGGCGCCGCAAAAGAATTCGGAATCTCGAAAAGTACAGTACATAAAGATCTCCAGGATCGATTGCCGGGTATCAATCCCGGACTCTACCGGCAGGTAAAGGTGATTCTGGATGAGAATAAGGCCGAGCGGCATATCCGCGGCGGCATCGCCACAAGAAAGAAGTATCGGGGGATGTAAACTGCCCCGAAAATCAAGGAAGTCGGCGCTGCTTTTCTCGTTCGTCGGGGAGAGCAGCGCCGCTTTGCCTTGCAATTTCTTGCCATTGGAATTATAATAATGAATTGCATACATTTTCGTTACTCAGAACAGAAATTATACTGAGCATCTTAACATTTTGGAGGATTCCAATGTCAAAGTATGAATCTGAAATCAACCGCCGGCGTACCTTCGCCATCATCTCCCACCCGGATGCCGGCAAAACCACCCTCACCGAAAAATTCCTGCTCTACGGCGGAGCCATTAACCAGGCTGGCGTAGTCAAGGGGAAGAAGAACACCCGGGCAGCCGTCTCGGACTGGATGGAAATTGAAAAGCAGCGTGGTATTTCCGTCACCTCCTCCGTACTCCAGTTCCAATACGAGGGCTTCTGCATTAACATTCTGGATACCCCGGGACATCAGGATTTTTCTGAGGACACCTACCGGACGCTGATGGCAGCGGACAGTGCGGTCATGGTCATCGACGGTGCCAAGGGCGTAGAAGCCCAAACCCGAAAACTGTTTAAGGTCTGCGCCATGCGGGACATCCCCATTTTCACCTTTATCAACAAGATGGACCGCGACGCGCGCGACCC
>ENA-UOOI01003023-UOOI01003023.1-fermentation-metagenome-genome-assembly--contig:-NODE-3023-length-13366-cov-72.554579_pt1 | contig 13366 bp, 18 predicted proteins | sample MGYA00245779_ERZ724027 | MGnify/ENA primary metagenome ERZ724027 (study PRJEB28704, sample SAMN03018318) | fermentation metagenome | biome: anthropogenic terrestrial biome; feature: soil... | reverse complement strand
CGACATCGTGGAGGGGACGAGGGTGGCGAGGATCGCCGCGCACGTCGGGAGCCTCTCGCGTGCTGTGGGGAACACGAAAAATCGGGAGATCCGGATGGCGGAAGCGCGCCGTGGCCTCGACTGGGAGAAGCAGTTCGAAGCGGCGCTCATACCGGAGGAGGCACGGCGCATCCACGAGCGGGACGGGGAGATCGAGACCTGCTCGATGTGCGGCGACCTCTGTGCCATAAAGATGGTGCGGGATATCCTCAAGGCCCCGGAAGAGCGGATGGACCCGTGAAGGGATTCTGCTGAATATTTCCGCCCCTCACTTCCTTCGCACCTAATGGTGCTCACGCTCGCTCCCGCTCCGGCCTGGTGACCGTCGCGCCTCACACCTTCGGTGCTCAAACTCCGTTCCTTCAGAACGTCGTCCCCCCAAACTGCCTTTCAATCCAGGCGTCTATATCCTTCGCCCGCTGGCCGGCGATACCGGCCCCGATTCGTCCGCCACGCTTGCGGCCCGGGGGTCGAGGGCGATCCCGGCGGAGCAGGCCTCGCACCGGTCGCCGTAGCGGGCGCGGAGGTAACCTTCTGCCATCTGGGTCCGGTCGGCGTTGTTCGTGCCGATGAAGAGCACTCTCTGCTTCATGCCCCTCCCTTCTCGGCCGGGTAAGAAAAGGTTATATCAGGCGCGTCCCGCGCCGAGGATCCGGATAGCGAGGAAGGCGGCGTTCTCGCCGTTATCCACCCCGACGCAGGCAACCGGGACACCTCTCGGCATCTGGACGATGGAGAGGAGGGCGTCAAACCCCATCAGTTTTCCGCTCACCGGGACGCCGATCACCGGCCGCTCTGTCTTCGAGGCGACCACCCCGGGGAGGGCCGCCGAGAGCCCGGCGACCGCGATGAAGACGCGGGCAGTGCTTCCCTTCACGTACTCGTCCAGTTTGTCGGGGTCACGGTGCGCCGATATCACCCGGTAGTCGTAGGATACACCGTGTTCCTTCAGGGTCGCAAATACCTTCTCCGCGACGGGACCGTCCGAGGCGGAACCGCAGATCACCGCGACATCAACCATATCTCCCTCCGATATGCTCCTGCTTCTTTTTCTCTCTGTCGATATCATCTCGAACGGGCAATTCCTCCCCCCGCTTGCGCAGGGGGTCTCCTTGCCCATTCGAGATGAAGGGGGCTTCGAAAAAGATCGCCGTGAACGTATGGTATAACTATCCGGCACACCATAGGGCAGATCATGAACAGAAAAGGTATCAGCATACTTCTCCTGGCATCCCTCGTCGCACTCGGCTGCATCGCCGCGGGGTGCACCGATATGCCGGGGGCGACGTCTGCGGATCCCGTCCCTTCGGCCGGGGAGGAGACGGCTGACGACCCCGGCAATGTGACGGCGGGAAACAACCGGTTCGCGTTTGACCTCTACCACCAGCTCGCAGATGACCCGGAGTCTGCGGGGCAGAACCTCTTCTTCTCGCCCTACAGCATATCATCGGCCCTTGCCATCACCTATGAGGGCGCCCGCGGCACCACCGCCGACGAGATCCGGTCGGTGCTGCACCTCCCGGCGAACGACACCCTCCGACGAGAAGGCTTTGCCGGGATCGATGCCAGCCTGAACCGCGGAGATGCCAACTACACCCTCCGCACCGCAAACGCTCTCTGGGCGGAGGAGACGTACCCGTTCCTCCCGGACTATATTGAGACGGCCCGGCGCTGGTACTCGGCAAACGCAACAAACCTTGACTTCAAGAGCAGCCCCGAAGCGTCGCGGGCGACCATCAACCGGTGGGTGGAAGGACAGACCGAAGATAAAATCCGCGACCTCCTCCCACCCGGTTCGATCGATTCCCTGACCCGGCTCGTGATCACGAACGCGATCTACTTCAAGGGCACCTGGGTCGATCAGTTCGACGCGAACGAGACGAGAGAGGAGGAGTTCCTGGTTTCCCCGAACGAGACCGTACTCGTCCCGATGATGCACCGGGAAGATGCCGTCTACGGGTATACAGAGACCGACACGCTCCAGGTGCTCGAGATGCCGTATGCCCACAAGAGCGGAACAGAACTCTCGATGCTTGTCCTCCTCCCCGCAGGGGACAACAACCTGACGGCTGCAGAGAAGGTTCTTGATGCGGAGACGCTCGCGGACCTGCGGGAGTCGCTCGTCCGCGAGCGCGTCAGAGTTTCTTTCCCGAAGTTCACGCTTGAGACGGAGTACAGCCTCCCGGGGACGCTTGCGGCGATGGGGATGTCGACAGTGTTTACTGGGGCAGCCGACCTCTCGGGAATGGACGGCACACGGAACCTGTTCATCACCGGAGTCTTCCATAAGGCGTTTGTCGACGTGAACGAGGAGGGCACCGAGGCAGCGGCGGCGACCGGCACCGTCATAGGCGTGACGAGTGCGCGTCCGGATACCACGCCCGTCTTTAAGGCGGACCACCCGTTCGTCTTCCTCATCACGGAGAATGATACCGGCACGATCCTCTTCGTGGGAAGGGTCACAAACCCGGAGAACTCATGAAGGGGCGGGGGGCGGCCCCCGTCCCCCCACGACGGCAACTCCTTAACACCTCCCCGACAGAATACCAGTGTATCCATGCAGTCCCGGGAAGAAGTCTTCGCGACCCTGCAGCGCCTCAAGGGTGAGCTTGCCGCACGGTTCTTCGTCAACCGGATCGGCATCTTCGGTTCGGTCGCACGCGGCGAACAGACCGGGGCAAGCGACATCGATATCCTCGTCGAGTTTTCCCGGCCGGTCGGGTTCTTCACCTTCATCGAACTCGAAGAGTACCTCGCGCTCCGCCTCGGCGCCCCCGTCGACCTGGTGACACCCGATGCTCTCAAACAGGTGATCCGTGACCGGGTGGTCGCCGAGGTCGCGTATGCGTGAACGGTCGGATATTCGCCTCCTCTGCGGCGACATCACTGAGGCTGTCGGGCGAATCCTTCAGTATACCTCGGATATGACCTATAGTGAGTTCAGCGCCGATACCAGGACGCAGGATGCGGTCGTGCGGAACCTGGAGATCCTCGGAGAAGCGGTGAAGAACCTTCCGGAGCCGTTCAAAAAACAGTATCCCGAAGTACCCTGGCGGTTCATCGCAGGAATGCGGGACAAACTCATCCACCACTATTTCGGCGTCAGTCTTGAGATCGTCTGGGAAACGGCACGATCCGATATACCCGCGCTTCAGGAGCAGCTGAAGGCGGTCCGTTTCCCGGACGTGCGGGATGAGAAACATCTCTGAGGATAGTGCCAGATGGTTATCGAAGATCACCCGGACAGCCGCGCCGCCTGTCCCCCGGATCCGGCACGTATCTCTCACGCCCTCGGGAGCCGCTCGACGATCGTCTTCTGCAGGTACCCGATGATCGGCATGTCCGACCCGATCACCGCGTGCCGTCCGGACCCCGCGGTGGTGATGGCGAGGAAATCCCGGCCATCGACCAGGATCGCGCACTCATCCCTCCGCAGGCCCTCCATCACGGACCCGTTCACTGGCCGGGCATCCAGGAGCTCGATCACGGTTCCCCTGGCCTCGTAGATCGGGAGTCTGATGTCAGCATACTCCTCTCTCCTTCGCACGACCACATACAGGTCGATCTTGCGTTCGAGCGGCTTGATGATCGTGTAGTATCTCCGGAGGAACTCCGGGTTGTAGCAGAGGATCACCATGCTCCTCTTCACCCGCCGGAAGAGCGAGGAGATATGGTTCTCGATCGCCCAGCCGCTCCGGAGGATGAAGAACGAGTCCGGCGGGAGGCGCGGTTTGACCGAGAGGCTCTTTAACGCCTCGCGTGTCTCATCAAGGGACCGGACGTAGTCGTCTTTGAGCCGGTCAAAGGCTACATCGATGTCGAGCACATAGTAGGAGGAGGGAGAGCCCTCCTCTACCCCGATGAACCCCCGCCGGGCCAGATCGTTTAAGATCTCGTAGATTCTTCCCCGGGGAACCCCGCTCACCTCGTGAATATCCCGTGCTGTTGCCTTCTGCAGCCCGACAAGCGTTGAGTAGACGCTCGCCTCGTACTCATTCATCCCGAGAGCCCGGAGCCCCGGGACAATCTCAGCAGTCATTGCACCTCTATTTAGTTGCAACACAATTATGGTTTCCGGAGAGAGACGGATAAATAGCGAGAGAGAAACCATCTCCTCGCAAGACCGTCCCCATAGCAGCCGCCTGCCAGAGGCCCCATGGCCCAGGCCTTCACCTGTGAGCCGGCTCCCACGCTGAAAGACCGGAAAGCCAGGTCCGGCATACCCACCTTCGAAGGAGGTTGCTCTGCTGGGACGGATGAGAGCAGCACGCACAAGCGATACCACCTGAACTAATAGAACCAGATGACTCAATGCATCACCCTCCGAAAATAGGGAGAACCGTCATCAACATGCCCTGGAACGTATCCGGTGGCAACGGCGGCGGACTCAGGCGTGGCTGACTGCCGCCCAAACTGCTACCTCCCCGGGGACGCTCCCATGGCAGCAAAAACGTCCTTCCTATTCTGGCAGCGATCGCAGACATACCCGGGGAACCCTTCCGTCTCAAAGACCGCTCTCCTCAACAGGTCCCGCAGGTAATTCTTCCGGGGACACGATATCCTGAGGCTGATCCTCGTCCGGGTTGCAGTAGATTCATATCGGGCCTCTCGAAAACACTACCTCAGTAAATGAGCCATTTATTACGAGGAGACACGTGAACTGCGCAACTGCCTGCAACACCGGATTCCGCCGGGGCCCCGACGAACCCCCGTGCCAGAGGCTGGCACACTGCGCAACGCCCTGCAAGGAACCATATTTCGAGGAGACCGACCGGGTATGGATAGAGGCCGGATTCTTCCCGCGGGCATGTTGCCGGCGGGCCGTAGCCCTGCTCCACCGTCTCGCCATGGACGAGGAACCGGCGGCGTCCTTGCTCTCGTGCATTCTTACGATGGCAGCGAAGGCTTCCGGCAACCCGGGCCACGCCCGGGGTTACCGGATCCTGGATCCCGGGAGGCTGCGGCGCATCGCGGAGGAGTACGGCATCGAGCCCGGCGGCAGGAGCGACGATGAGATTGCCCGTGCGGTGACGCTCGCCATCATCGGCGATTACGGGGCGAACACGCCGGAGGAGCGCGCATGAGGAACCCCTACGAGTGGCTCGCCGACGCCATCAACAATCACACCTGGGCCGTCGCCGGGGTTGCCGCAGCCGTCTTCATCCTCGCGTTCTTCGGGCTCTCGATGGTGACGATGCAGACCGGCGACGATACGTATCTCGACAAGACCACTCCCCGGGGTGCGCTCCTTGCCCACTACAAAGACACCTACGGCTCCGACGCCATCATGCTCATCTATGAGGCGGATAGCGTCCGGAACCCCGATGCCCTCAGGTACATCGACAATCTCCAGGAAGACCTCAGAAACGAACGCTACGTCGCCGGGGTATCCGGGGTCGTCGATCTCCTCAAGCAGGCCAACGGCGGCACTCTGCCCTCGTCCACGGCGGAGATCAACGGGATCATCGGGCAGGCTCCGCCAGAGCTCGTCGAGAGGATGTTACCCTCGGACCTCATGACCATCAGCGTCATCACCCTTGACGCGGGCGTCTCCACGGATGCCCAGCAGCAGGTTCTCGGGAACATCGAGTCCGCCATCGGCATATCGGAACCCCCGCCGGGCCTCACGGTCACGGTCTCCGGAAACCCAGCGTTCTCGAAGGAGATGGGGGAGGCGATGGGGACGCAGATGGGCGTGCTGATCCTTGCGGCCATGCTTCTGATGGTCCTTGCGGTGACGCTCCTCTTCTCTCACGTCCGCTACCGTCTCCTCCCCGTTGGGGTCGTGGCCGTCGGGCTCATCATGACCTTCGGGTTCATGGGCCTCTTCGGGATCCCGGTCAGCATGACGGTGGTCGGAGCGTTCCCGGTGCTCATCGGGATCGGGATCGACTACGCCATCCAGCTCCATGCCCGGTTCGACGAGGAGATCCAGCACAGCACCATCACGGAGGCCGTACGGACCACGGTCACGAACCTTGGCCCCTCGGTCCTGATCGCGATGGCAGCGACGGCGCTCGGGTTTATAGCGATGTTCTTTGCGCCGGTGCCGATGGTGGCCGACTTCGGAAGCGTCTGCACCATCGGGGTCATCTCCTGCTACATCGCGGCGCTCATCATCGTCCCGATCTTTGCGATCGTCACCCGCTACCGGCCGAAGAAGGAGACGCGAGCCTCCGGTCCCGCCCCGGAGCCCGGGGACTCCGTCCTCGATCGGTATGACCGCCTCCTCGGGCGGCTGGCCTACACAGTCGCAAAACACCCGCTCCCCGTCATCCTCCTCTTTGCAGTGGTCGCGGCAGGGGGCTACCATCTCGACCAGAGTGTCCCCATCAGCGCGGACGAGAAGACCTTTGTCCCCGATGATATGCCCGCCCTCCAGGCTCTAGGGAAGATCACCCGGACGATGGGGGCAACAAGCACCATTCCGGTCGTCGTGATCGCAGACGACGTCAGGAGTCTGGAGACACTCGCCTGGATCGAGCAGTTCGGGACGTATGAACTGGAGCACAACGATAAGATAACCGGGGTGACGAGCATCGCAACCCTGATCCGGGAGTATAACGGCGGGGTGATGCCCTCGACCCGGAGGGAGATCGGCGAGGTCATCGCCCGGATACCGGAGCCGATCCTGAAACGGCACCTCAACGGGAACATGGAGGCAGTGCTTGAGTTCTCGACGGTCTCTATGGAGATGGACATCGCCCGCGACCTCGTGGGAAGGATGCAGAGCGATGCGGTGTGGAACGAGCCTCCGGCCGGCGTGACGGTGAAGATCACCGGCAGCATGGAGATGTTTGCCGCTGTTATGGATGACATCAGCGAGTCGAGGACATTTATGACCATACTCGGGTTCGCCTTCATCCTCGGGTTCCTGATCCTGGTCTATCGGAAATTCGGGGCCGTCTCGCCGGTGATCCCGATCGTCTTTATCGTGGGCTGGAACGGGGCAATCATGTACCTGCTCGGCCTCGACTACACGCCGCTGACCGCCGTCCTCGGGTCTATGACGATCGGTGTCGCATCCGAGTACACCATTCTGATCATGGAGCGGTGCGAGGAGGAACTCGCCCGGGGCACAGAGTTCCTCGAGGCCATCCAGACCGCCGTGCAGAAGATCGGAACCGCGGTGACGGTCTCGGGGCTGACGACGGTCTTCGGGTTCGCGGCGCTCACCCTCTCGACGTTCAATATCATCAGCAACTTCGGGATCGTGACGGTCATATCGGTCGGGTTCTCGCTCGTGGGCGCGATCGTCGTCATGCCGGCGATCCTCGCGCTCATGTACCGCTACGCAGGGAGCGCCCGGGTCCCGGCCGGGGCTCGCACGTGACCGGCCTCCGATCGGGATCCGGGGGCGACCTCGCGAACGCTCTCCGCCTGTTGCCTCCACCAGCACCACGGCTGGCCGGAGGTACATCAGGCTTATATAGTACCTATCATATCCTTTCCCCGGTGGTATACCGTGGCAAATGGAGACCTCACGGCGCAGGTATTTGCGCCATTTGCACCTCTTGAGGAGTTGACCCGCAACATCATTCTGTTTCTGCCAAACATCATTGCAGCAATCATCATTCTCATCATCGGCTGGATTCTGGGGCGGATTCTCGGGAGGGTCGTTGCAGAGATTATCGACCGGATCGGCATTGACGACGCCCTCAGGAAGACTTCGGCCGGAGCCTATATCGAGCAGTCGAGGATGAGTATCGTCCGGTTATTCGAACTCATCGTCCGCTGGATCATCTACCTCCTTGCGATCCTCGCAGCCGTCAGTGTCCTCCAGATCCCGTCCCTGACGAAGGCTGTCGCTGTCATCGTGGCCTATATCCCGAACATTGTTGCATTCATCCTGATCCTCGTCGTCGGGATCATCCTGATCGACTGGCTCATGGATGCCCTCCAGGGCATGGGAGAGACGCAGAGGATCCAGGGCTTCGGGGTGATCACTGCCCTCCTGCGGGCATTCCTCTACTTCGTCGTTGTCATCCTCGCGCTCCAGCAGCTCCTGCTTGATCTCTCGATCATCTATGTCTTCGTCGTCCCGCTCGCCTGGGGGGTTGCGCTCGGCATCGGTGCGGCGATCGCCATCATCGTCGGGTTCGGTCTCCGGGACCGGGCTCCGGAGATGATGGACCAGTTGATGGGCAAAGTGAAACGAGAATAACCCTTTTTTCTGTGGACGGGCTTACAGCCCGCCATACTCCTGTACGTGTTTTTGGGCCCGCCGGTAGCGTGGATCCTCCCCACCGGCAGCGCCGTAGTGCCGCCGGTCCTCCCCTACCGGGCAGACCCTTATGCATATGCCGCAGGGAGAGATGTGGCGCCGGGCGAGGTCGGCGCTGTTTTTGGCGCAAGCCGCCTTATCGGTGAGACCCACGGGGTAGTCCCGCCCATCGAGCGCACCCGCGGGGCAGGCGCGGACACACAGCATGCACCGGGTGCAGAGGTCCTCATCCCGCAGGGGGTCGGGCGGGAGGTCCGCGGCGGTGAGGACCGAGCCGAACCGAACCCGGGGACCGTATTCGGGCGTGAGGAGGGCGTTGTTCACGCCGAAGGTCCCGAGTCCCGCAAGGAGGGCAGCGTGGCGGTGCGAGAAGAAGGCGACCGGATTCTTCAGGAGCACTTCGATGCTCCCGTAGCCGTCACGGGGGACGAAGACCGAGGGGTAGCCGCGGTCGTTGAGGAAGGAGGCGAGCCGGTAGGTGTACTGGTCGAGCAGGGTATTGACGGTCTTATACAACTCGTGGTAGTAGATCGAGGGGGAGGTCTCGAGCACCGGGAGGTGGACCGGGAGGCCGATGACGATCACCGACCGTGCTTCGGGAAAGATCGACTGCGGATAGAACTCCTCCGGCATCCAGGGATAGAACGGCGGATTCTCCCACCGGTCGGTGCCCGCGACCCCGACGAGCGGGATCTCCATCCTCCGGCACCGTCGAAGGACGGCTGTCTTCAGGTCGTCGTTCATGACTATGGATACCTTGCGCCGGGGCGGGGAAAAACATTCACATCCCGGGTACAGACCGGATGCGATTATCCTCTATCATGTGGGGTGAAGCGGCGAACGGGCAGCATGCCTACCCGACCTCCATGGAATCCCCCGGCACGGTCCCGGAGATCGGCGAGGAGAGTGGCCGTCACCGCTCCGCCGGGAACTTCGAGCGCCAGATCACCACAGGGGATTTCCCGGAACCGGGCGAATGCCCGCACCCGGATCTTCACGATCTCACTCCCTCGCCGCAGGCAGGGCATTCGGGCCGCCGTTCTACGGCATACGTCTCAAGCGTCGTCGTAAGCCCGTCCCAGAGGAGGAGCCGGTTGGAGAGAAGGTCCTTCCTGCCGAGGAGATACTTGACCGCTTCGTTCGCCTGGATCACACCGATGATCCCCGCGGTCGTCCCGATGACCGGGAAGACCTCAGCCGGCGGAGCCTCCGGGAAGATGCACTCGAGGCAGGCCGTCCGACCGGGGATGATGGTCGTCACCTGACCGTCGAACCCGCGGATGCCCCCGTGCAGCAGGGGAATGCCGGACCGGAGCGCTTCCCGGTTCAGGAGGTAACGGGTCGGGAAATTGTCCAGAGCATCCACGATCAGGTCGGCGTCGCCCACCAGGTCCCGGACGTTCGCTTCATTGATGGTCGTCGCGAATGCATTGACCCGGATATCCGGATTTACTTCCCGGAGTTTCGCTTCCGCAGATCGGGCCTTCAGTTCGCCGATGTCCCGCTCCCAGTGGAGGACCTGCCGGTTCAGGTTGGTCCGGTCCACGGTATCCCGGTCCGCAAGAAGGATCTCCCCGATACCGGCGACGGCAAGGTAGAGAGCGATCGGGCAGCCGAGACCCCCGGCCCCGGCGATGAAGACCTTCGCTTTCTTCAGCCGTTCCTGCCCCTCCTCACCGAAGAGGAGCATCTGCCGGGCGTAGCGCTCCCGTTCCCGTTCAAGGAGCATGCTTCTCCTCATCTCCGCCCGGCTGCATACCGTGCCGCACCCGGTAATCATCGATCGCCTGGTGGATACCCTCTTTGGCGAGGACCGAACAGTGGACCTTCTGGGGAGGCAGTCCTCCCAGTGCTTCGACAACCGCCCGGTTGGTGACCGCACAGGCTTCGTCAAGGGTCTTTCCCTTGATCAACTCGGTGGCCATAGAACTTGACGCAATAGCGGCGGCGCATCCGAAGGTCTTGAATTTCGCATCCACAATCCTGTTCTCTTCGACCCGGAGGGTTATCCGCATGATATCGCCGCAGGTCGCATTTCCGACCTCACCGGCGCCGTCTGCATCCGGGATCTCCCCCATATTCCGGGGGTTCATGAAATGGTCCATGACTCGTTCGCTGTACATAACAATCACGCCGTGCGGCCCATAGAGACCGATCGCCTTCCCTACTCCGTAACGGTCTCAGTCACCGTATCACCGGGCAGAACCCCTTGAGCGTCTCAGCCGTTCGCAGGCTCTGCGCAAATGTATTTGTTCCCGAAACCAAAATGAACAATTGTTAATCGCACCCGTAACAAATAACAATTGTCAAACTTATTCTTCGGATCGTGTCACCACCGGCAGATGACGGCAGGGCAGACCGTCAGACGGAGGTGATCCGGGATCAGGAGTATCCCATCGCCGTTCAGAAGGCCAGGCTGACGAGCCCCACCGCCGCCGCCGTGACCACAATGACCGCAATCACCCACCCGGCAATCATGCAGAGGAGTGAGGTGCTCCTCGGATACTGGAAGAGCCACGCGACGACGGGGGCCCCGTAGAGGGCGATCCCGGGGATCCATATGATCGGGATGAGCATCAGAGCCCCGTAACGTTTCAGGTACTCAATCCGACCAGTCTTTGCATCGATTTTACGGAGAAGCCCCTGGATCACCCGGGAACGCCCGGCAAAGAGGTCGCAGATCTCAAGGATGCCGAGCATGACGGCGACCCCAACCGATGTCAGGAAGGCGAGGGCGACCGCCGGGTTGAGGCCGAGCCCCAGGCCGACGACGGCTGCGGCCGCCTGGAGGATGAGGGTCGATGCAATAAGGGTGAAGACCGCCGGCGGGGGCACACCGAAAGCAAGGCCGAGGAGGTGAGGGATCACCAGGAGAAAGAGGAAGACGAGCGCGATGGATCGTGCGATCCGTAGCCGGCAGGCTTCCGGGGAGAGCTCCCGCTCGCATTCCTCGATGGCAGTAACCCTGGTCATCGTTCTACTCCTGTATGCGGGATGCAGATGAACCTGCGCATCGGGACAGTTCTCTGCGACCGGGGATTCCCGGCAGTTGTATACAAATAATTTACTCATACCGCGGGTTGAAGAGGTATGCCGTTCTGCTCAAAGTGTGGGTCGAGGGTCGGTATGCACTACGTATACTGTTGCAGGTGCGGGAACCAGGTCGCCCCGGGAGCGGGGGGAACCCGGGCTTTACCTCGACCCCTGCCCGGCATGTGGCGGGTCCGGGTATACCGATACCATCCGGGGTTAACCATCGATCCGGGGCTTCCGACCCCCTCAACCGCACGCATTCCACTCTGCCGGCTGGGTACCGGAAAGTGTGGTGTAAAAAAGCCAGGTTTTTATCCCGGGCAGACCTACACCCACGCTTATGAGCGAGACTGAAGGTCGCTTTGAGCAGGGGCGGTGGGTCCGTGATCCTGCCCCCGCACCGGAGGAGGAACCGGCACCGGCCGCCCCTACCGTTGATGAACATATGCACGAGGCATCCCAATCGGTCCGGAAGGCGGTCAACGATGTGGTGAACGCAGGCCATCACCTCCTCGGGACGCCCGAAGGGCACGAGCGCATCGAGCAGGCGGCACGGAAGGCCGGGGAGGATCTTGAGCAGGCGATCAACGCCTGGGCGGCGTCCGCACGGCAGGCCTTACGGAGACGGTGAGGAGGGCCGGGCCGAGAGGTACTCCATGACGCGGGCGACGACCTCGGGGTTTCTCGGCAGCATGGTGTGGCAGTAGTGCTCCGGGTGCCGGGCCAGGTTCCCGGGGTCCGCCGGGAGGATATCCAGGCCCGCTCCCGGGAGGTATGAGTCGGTGTGGGGGACGATGCCGTCGCCGGCGTATGTCGTCCGCCACTCTCCGCCCGGGGCGAGTTCCCAGGTCCTGCCGCCGAAGACCGGGAAGAACGCCGGCGTCGCGGTGAGGTTCGCGGCCAGAACGATCCGGTAGGCGATATCGTCGCGAGTCCCGGCGTCCCGGAGCGCCGCAACGGTCCTGCTCCCCGGGCGGAACTCCTGGACGATGGTATCGTCGCCGGGGTCGTAGTCCTGCGGCACGAAGACCCCTGCAAGGCTCCGGATCACCTCCGGGCCCCGCTCGGGGTCGTTGAAGAGTTCGGCCATGGCCGAGCCGTTGTTCGGTGGGCCGATCCCGACCAGGAGCCGGACCTGCTCCTCCCGTGCGTCGCCGTCGAGGACTTCGAGGAGGTACCGGGCGATGCACGTCCCCATCGAGTGACAGACGATGTCGACCGGGCCGCCGTACCCGGCCTCCTCCCGCTTCGCGTGGATGTAGTCCTGAAGAGCGAGGGCGATCGTCTCCGTCCCGGCACCCTGCATCCCCGCGTGGTCGAAACTCCAGAAGGGTACCGCAGCCTCCGAGAGCCCCGGGGTGAGGCGGTTCCAGATGCCGGGGTGGCTCCGCCACCCGTGGACCAGGACGGCCGGGCATCTCTTTGAGTTCGTCAGAATGGTATCACGCCTCCCCACGGCAGCAGTTCATTCCTTCATGATCTGACGGTTCTCCACGAAGTATATTTCGATGGAGAGGCTATCCTACCACCATCTTGTGTGCCTTCAGGAAGAAGCCCATCCCACCAGCGCCTCCCGTTACCTCACCTCGACACTGTACCTATATGCCCTGCCGACATCCCCGTCCAGCGTGAGGCCGACCTTCTTCGTCTCTCCTGAAGGAATGAAGACCGCTGTCGAGATCTGGTCCCGGACAAACCCCTTCTCCTCATCGATCAGTTTCGCCGTCACGGTGACGTCACCGTCACGCCCGTCGTTCTGTATCTCCGCGTTCACGTTGTACACGAGCCCTTTGGAGAGGCTGATATCTTTGGTTGCAGAGTCCTCTACAACCCTGGGGTTGGGGCCGACAAGCCCCGTACAACCGGCTGACAGAACGAGAACCGCAGCCAGACCGAGAATAAGGATTTGCTTGCTCATAATGAGCGTTACCCCGTAGCGGCATATGAATGTGTAGGAACCGTCGGGTTACAGCCAATCAGGTTCAAGCCAAATTGCCGGCCGCCGGCCACGGGGATTCGGTAGTGCTCCAGCATAGAACTGATAATCGATCTCGGTGGATCCGACCGAAA
>ENA-UOOI01003022-UOOI01003022.1-fermentation-metagenome-genome-assembly--contig:-NODE-3022-length-13384-cov-4.458699_pt1 | contig 13384 bp, 11 predicted proteins | sample MGYA00245779_ERZ724027 | MGnify/ENA primary metagenome ERZ724027 (study PRJEB28704, sample SAMN03018318) | fermentation metagenome | biome: anthropogenic terrestrial biome; feature: soil; material... | reverse complement strand
GCCCCCCGGCGGGAGGCTGACCGGAAGGCTCAGCACGGCGTCCGGGCCGAAAACGACCGGGCGGGTGAGCAGCGAATGGGAGCAGACGGGAGAGAGGATGATGCATTCGAGCTTCGGGTCGATGATGGGCCCGCCGGCCGAAAGGGAATAGGCCGTGGAGCCGGTCGGCGTGGCGACGATCAGCCCGTCCCCGCGGAAATGGCAGACCGTCATCCCGCAGAAGCCGACCCTGTAATCCGGCGTGGGGGAAAGCGCATTTCTGGAAACGGCGGCGTCGTTCAGCACGTGGCATTTCTGCTGCCGTCCGTTTTCCGTATAACTGACCTCGAGCATCATGCGGCTTTCGATTTTGTACTCCCCGGTGGCGAGCTTGTCCAGGGCGTCGATCTCGTCGGGTTCGAGCTCGGCGACAAAGCCGAGCCTGCCGATATTGACCCCGAGGAGCGGCTTTTCCGCCGCGGCCGCATGCCTGGCGAAATGGATGATGGTGCCGTCGCCGCCGATGGCGATCATCAGATCGCAGGAGCGCAGCATGGCGTCGAAATCCGAAAAAAAAGTGATCCGCGGCATGTCGAAGACCGCCTGCAGACGTCCCTCCATCAGGACTTCCATGCCGAGGGACTGCAACTTTTTGACGACCCGGAGGGTGTGGCGCGGGGCCTGTTTTTTGTCGAGATTCGGAAGAACTGCGATTTTCACGCGGGGTCACCCCCATTCAGCGCCCGGTGCGACTGCCTGACCAAAAGATCAATATCCGGTGAACAGGAAACCGGGTGGTCGGATTTCTGCACGTACATCAGGTATTCTATGTTTCCCTCCGGGCCCTTGACGGGCGAGTAGGTCAGCCCCAGCAGCGAAAACCCGTGGCCGAGGGCAAAATCCGTCAGTTCCCGCACCACGCCGGCATGCACGCCCGCGTCGCGCACGACGCCCTTTTTGCCGACCTTTTCGCGGCCGGCCTCGAACTGGGGCTTGATCAGGCACACCCCGCGCCCGTCTTCCGCAAGGAAGGCACGGACCACGGGAAGTACGAGCCTGAGCGAAATGAAAGCGACATCCACGCTGAAAAAATCGATTGGCTCCGGCACCTGCTCCGGTTTGAGGTAGCGCACGTTGGTGCGCTCCAGGCAGACGACGCGCGGGTCGGTGCGGAGCTTCCAGGCAAGCTGACCGTAGCCGACGTCAATGGCATACACCCGCCGCGCGCCGTTCTGCAACATGCAGTCCGTAAAGCCACCGGTCGAAGCGCCGATGTCCATCGCGGTCTTTCCCTCCAGGCGGATGGAAAAAGAGGAGATCGCTTTTTCGAGTTTCAGGCCGCCGCGGCTCACATAGGGGATGGCCTTGCCCCGGACCTCGATCGCCACGCTGTCAGAGAGCATGGTGCCCGGTTTGTCCTGCTTCTGGCCATTGACGTAAACGAGCCCCATCATGACCGCGATTTTGGCCTTTTCCCGGCTTTCGGAAAGGCCGCGCTCAAAAATCAAACTGTCCAGCCTTTGTTTCATGTGTCTGTGCACTCCGTCAAAATCGTCCGGACCATGCCGGCGTCGTCGAGGCCGTACCGGCGGAGGATCGCCCCCACGGGGGCATGGACAATGAATCCGGGCATCGCGTGGAGGAAAAATCTCCCGGCGAAGCCCATCTGGCTCAGGGAGAAGCCGAACTTCTGGCCGATTCCCCCCTGCTCGATCCCCTCTTCAAAGAAAAACACGTACCGGCGGCCGAGAACCTTCTGAAGGGCGGTGCGGCCGATGGGAAAGATCCGGTTCAGCTTGACGACCTCCGCCAGGATGCCGTTGCTTTTCAGCTTCGACAAAGCGAGGCAGGCATACGAAAAAAGCCTTCCGTACGTCACGATCGCGACCGCGGCGGCCGGGTCGCCGTAAAAATCGGAGGGGCGGCCGGACGGCGCGAAATCCGCCGGGCGGAACAGCTGCCCGCCGCGCGGATAGCGCACGGCCGCAAGCCCGGGATACTCGTAGAGCGCAAGGCGCAGGCAGGTGCGCAGTTCATCGTAATACGACGGGGAAAAGACCGTGATGTTCGGGATGGTGCTGAGGTAGGCCGCGTCGAACATCCCCTGGTGCGTCATCCCGTCCTCGCCGACGGCGCCGCACCGGTCTACCGCCAGGACCACTTTGGCCCCCTGCAGGGCGACATCGTGGATCATCTGGTCGTATCCGCGCTGCAGAAAAGAGGAGTACACCGCAAAGACCGGAAGCCGCCCGCCCACGGCGAGCCCGCCGCAGAACGTCACGGCATGCTCTTCGGCGATGCCGGTGTCAAAAAACCGTTTGGGGAACTTCTCCGCGAACGGCGTCAGTCCGGTCCCCGCCTGCATGGCGGCCGTCACGGCGCAGATCCTGTCGTCCTTTTCCGCCAGCTCGCACAGGTACCTTCCGAAGGCCGAGGAGAACGACTCGCCGGAAGCAGGGGCCGTGCCGGTTTTCACGTCGAAGCAGCCGACGCCGTGGAACGCGCCCGGATTCTGCTCCGCAAAAGGGTATCCCTTCCCCTTCCGCGTCAGCACGTGCAGAAAAACCGGATGGTCAATGTGCCTCACGTTGCCGAACACCTCGATCAGCTTTTCCACGTTGTGTCCGTCGAAAGGCCCGTAATAGAAGAACCCCATATCCTCGAAGATCGTGCTGTTGTACATCAGCTGCTTCAGGACGGATTTGGAGCGGACCAGCGCCCGCTTCATCGGCTGGCCGACGCCGGGGATATGGTTGAGCGTATTTTCGACGTTTCCCTTGAAACGCAGGTAGGACGGTTCGGTTCGGATGCGGGCCAGGTAGCGCGCCATGGAGCCGACGTTCCTCGAAATGGACATCTTGTTGTCGTTCAGAACGACGATGAAGTTCTTATTGAACCGGCCGGCGTTGTTCAGCCCCTCGTAGGCGAGACCGCCGGAAAGCGCGCCGTCGCCGATGACGGCGACGACGCAGCCCTTCTCCCCGGCCAGCTCTTTGGCTTTGGCAAGGCCGAGCGCGGCCGAAATGGAAGTGCTGCTGTGGCCCGTCGTGAACGGGTCGTAAGAGCTCTCTTTCCTGTTGGGAAAGCCGGAAAGCCCGCCCTCGGTGCGGATCGTCCCGATCCGGTCGCACCGGCCCGTGAGCATTTTGTGGGTGTAGGACTGATGCCCGACGTCCCAGACGATCTTGTCGTCCGGGGAACTGAAAACGCGCTCCAGGGCGACGGTGAGTTCCACCACGCCGAGGTTGGAGGCGAGGTGCCCCCCGTTGGTCGAGACGGTCTCGATGATTTTTTCCCGGATCTCCCCGCAGAGCCGCGTCAGTTCCGAACCGGAAAGGCGCTTCAGATCTTCCGGAGAATGGATGGTGTGCAAAAGGTCGTCCATGTAAAAGACCTCAACTTATCACTGAACAGGAATCCCGTTCTGGATTTTTGCCGCCGTCACCGTGTTTTTCAGCAGCATGGCGACCGTCATCGGCCCCACGCCGCCCGGCACGGGCGTGATGTAGGACGCAACGGGCTCCACGGCCGCGAAATCGACATCGCCGCAGCGCCTGCCCGCTTCGTCCCGGTCCATGCCCACGTCGATGACGACCGCCCCCGGCTTGACCATGTCGGCGGTGACGAATTTGGGTTTTCCGACCGCGGCCACAAGCAGATCCGCCCGGCGGCAGATCTCCCCCAGGCCGCGCGTCCTGCTGTGGCAGATGGTCACGGTCCCGTTTTCATGCAGCAGCAGCATCGCCATCGGTTTGCCCACGATGTTGCTCCTCCCCAGCACCACGCAGTTTTTGCCTTCGACCGCGATGGACTCTCGGTGCAGAAGATGCATGATGCCGGCCGGCGTGCAGGGGGCGAAGCGGTAGTTCCCCGTCACGATCCTGCCGACGTTCACGGGGTGGAAGGCGTCGACATCCTTGCGCGGGTCGATCGCCTCGATCACCGCCTGTTCGTCGAGGCCGGCCGGCAGCGGAAGCTGCACCAGGATGCCGTTGATCTCCCGTTTTCCGTTCAGCCTGCGCACAAGGGCCAGCAGGTCCTCCTGGCTTGCGGTGCCCGGAAGGGCATATTCTTCCGAATAGATCCCCGCGGCCGCGCACGCCTTCTTTTTGTTGTTGACATAGGTCCTGGAAGCCGGGTCATCGCCCACGATCACGACGGCAAGACCCGCGGCGATCCCGCTTTTGCGCAGTTTCTCAGCCTCCAGGGCCACCTGCGCCCGCACTTCGGCCGATATTTTTTTTCCGTCGAGCAGTTTTGCCATCTCTTATTTTCCCTCCGGCGCATCATGATCCGTTTTCGATGCCGCCGCGCCGCCGTCCGTCCCGCCGTCGCCGCCGACAGGATGACCCGCTTCCACCGCGGAATCCTCCGGATTTTTTCCCTCCCGGTTTTCCGCGGGGGGCTCCGTTTCCGGCGCTTCCCTCCCCTGCCGGACGGGTTCGCCGGCGAGGACCTTTCTGGCGTCTTCGGCGCTGTCAAAAATGGTGCTCGTTCCGTCGGACAGGATCGGCCCTTCCTGCTCCGCCTGCGGCACTTCGTCCACAATCGAATTCAGCTCCATGATCTTCGGCAGGCCGCAACCGGACAGAGCCGTGCGCCTGCGGAAAACGACCAGCAGCACGGCGGCGGCCACGGCGGATACGGCGGCCACCACCTGCGAAACCCGCAGCGACAGGAAAGGGGTGATCAGGCTGTCGGTGCGCAGCCCCTCGATAAAGAACCGGCCCACGCCGTACCAGAGCACATAGAGCAGAAAGACCTGCCCGTCGTACCTTCTGTACTTTCTGCTGAAGATATGTAGCAGCAGAAAGCCGATCAGGCACCACATGGATTCGTAGAAAAAGCACGGGTGCACGCCGCCGGACGAGACGATGTCCGTCCTTTCGCTGACCATGCGCCACGGCAGGCTGGTCGCGGACCCGAACGCCTCCTGGTTGACGAAATTGCCCCACCGGCCGACCGACTGGCCGATCAGGAAGCCGAGGGACGCCATGTCCAGCACGGCGGCGATATTCAGCTTATGGAGCTTCGCGATCAGCACGCCGCACAGAAAGCCGCCGATGATGCCGCCGTAGATGCCGAGGCCGCCCTCCCAGATATAAAATACGCTGACCGGATTTTTGATATACTGGTCGCTTGTGGAAAACAGCACGTAGTACAGTCTTGCGCCGATGACGCCGCCGAGGATGCCGACGATCACGGCGTCGATAAATTTGTCCTCATCCATCCGGAACGCTCTGCAGCTTTTGATCACATAGGCGAACGCGAGCAGAAACGCCGCGGCGATGATGATGCCGTACCATGCGAACGCATGGCCGCCGACCGTGAAGGCGACGGGATTGATGGTAAAGCTGAACCCCAGCCCCGGGAACTGAACATGATACACTTGTACCACCCATTTCTAAAAATAAAATATGCGGCGGCAGGCCGTGCCTGCTCGCGGGTCCCGCCGTTCAGCGCGGTCCGCCTTTCACCCCTGCGGCAGAATGACGGACAGGGCCGAAGTCTCGGGGTCCATCTGCGTTTCAAAGCGCGCCGCCACCGCGTCGAGGTCGGCGCATGCCGCCGCGTCGATATAATCGAACAGTTCCCGGCCGGCGAAAGTGAGCGCCACGAGGGAATTTGCGATGCTCTCCACGTTGTTGAGGGCCGCGATGTTGCGCCCGTAGACGGACTTCTTCGCGCGCTCGAACGCGCGGGAATCGAGGCCCTCTCTGCGCACCCGCGCGATCTCGTTCCGGATCTCCTCCGCCACGGCGTCCGGGTCTTTGGATTCCCCTGAAAAGATGACGGACGCGAAACCCGGTCCTTCAAAATATTCGTGCCCGAAGGAAGCCTCGTTGATCAGGCCGGCGTCCAGCAGCCTGCGGTAGAGCGGGGAAGCCGGAGAGGAGATCGCCTCCAGCAGGATCTCCGTCTCCGCGAGTTGCCCGGTCGTCGCCCGGCCGCCCTTCACGGACTCTTTAAACCCGAGCTCGAACAGCGGGACCGCCACGGCGAGCTTCTGTTCCACTCTCCTCCTGACGACCGCTTCCGGCTCCGGCTCGAAAATGCGCTCGACCCCGAACGGCCCGGAGGGTTTCAGCATCTTGTCGCAGAGGGACAGAACGCGCTCCGGCTCGACGTTTCCCGCGATGCAGAGAACCATGTTGTTCAGGTTGTAAAAGGTCCTGTAGCACCGGTAAAGCAGCTCCGGCGTGATCTTCGCGATGCTTTCCGTCGTGCCCGCGATGTCGATCTTGACCGGATGCGTGTGGTAAAGGGCCCCCAGAAGGTTGAAAAGCACGCGCCACTGGGGGTCGTCGTCGTACATGCGGATCTCCTGGCCGATGATCCCCTGTTCCTTCTGCACGGTCTGCTCCGTAAAATAGGGGGACTGGACGAAATCGAGCAGGATCTCGAGGGACTCGTAGACGTTGGCCGTGCAACTGAACAGATAGCAGGTCATGTCGAACGAGGTGTAGGCGTTCGCGGAGGCCCCCGTCTTGGCATAGCGCGCAAAGGCGTCGCCGTCTTCGCTTTCAAACAGCTTGTGCTCGAGGTAATGCGCGATGCCGTTCGGAACGCAATGGGATTCCGCTTCCCCCTTCAGGCGGAAGCAGTTGTCGATGGAACCGTATTTCGTTCCGAAGATCGCATAGGACGAGCTGCTTTTCTCCTTCGGATAAATCAGGATCTTCAGGCCGGACGGATGATGGACCTCATAGTACCGTTCCCCGGCCCTCTCGCTTTTGATTTCTTTCATCGTGCTCATTCGGCGCTCGCCTCGCTTCCCTCAAGACAGTATACCGTGTCCAGCGTCACATCGCCGGCGGCCTTCCTGACTTCCTCGCGCGTCACGGCGCCGACCCTCGCGGCCTCTTCTTCCGGAAGCTGGCCGGGGGAAAAAAAGGTCTTGGAAAGATACCACGCCTCGAGGCCGTCGAGCGAGTCGCCGAGCGTGCGGTAGCTGTTGCAGAGGCTCAGCTTCGCGGCTTTCAGCTCGTCGTCCGTGAAATTTCCGTTCCGGACCTCTTCGAGCTGATGGAGGATCTCCTCTCTGGCGCGGTTGATGTTTTTCGTCTCGACTCCGCTCTGGACCATCAGGATCCCCTTGATCGGGTAATAGACCGAGCTGCAGTAATAGCAGAGGCTCAATTTTTCGCGCACGTTCAGGAAGAGCTTGGAATTCGGCGTTCCGCCGAACACGGCGCTCATCAGCTTGACGGCCGGGACCGCGGCGTCAGGCTCCGCAATGCCTGTCCGGAATCCGAGCACGAGTTTCGACTGGGCCACGTTCATTTTCTCGGCCGTTTCGCTGGTGCGGGCCGCCGAGCGGACGACCTTCGTCTCGCAGCCGACGGCCGGCCCGCGGCCGAGACTGCGGAAAACGGCGGAGAAATTCTCGAAAACCGGATTCGGGTCGCAGTCGCCGAGGACCATGATCTCGACCCGCGCGCGGTGGATCATTTCACTCCACGCTTTGGTGAGGTCTTTCCGCTCGAGGGCGCGGATGTCTTCCTCCGTGCCGCACCGGCCGATGCCGTACGGCTCGGCAGCGCACATGATCTCTTCGCAGCGGCGCAGCGCGTACGAGCGCTTGTCGTTGAACTCGGAGCGGAGCGTCTCGATCAGCTGACGCCGCTCCTGCGCAAAGCCGTCCTCGGGGAACAACCCGTCCTGAAACGGCGGATCGAACACCATGCTGCACAAAAGGCGCGAAAGCTCCGCCGCGACCGGCTCCTTTTTCAACGAATAGCGGTCCGCGATCCCGGAGGCGGAAATGGAAAGCACCTGGATGTCCCCCAGTTTCTGCACGTCGGCGCCGAGGACCGCCCCGTACAGTTCTTCCAGGTGCTCGTTCAGCTTGGTGTAGTCCGGATATTTTCTGCTGGCACGGGTGAGCAGAAACGGCAGAATGGCGTTCGCGGACACGGAATCTTTTTTGAGCGGCAATAAAAAATGGATGGACATGCGTTCCGTTTTAAAACGGCTGTCCTGAATACTTCTGAAATTGACGCCGTCGCAGACGGGGCGCAGTTCAATTCCTGTCATTCCGATTTTCATCTCCAAAGAATTTCGATTCAGACAAAGAGATACAGGTATTATTATATCACAATCGCCGTGCTTATAAAAGAAGAATCCCGCGGCCCGCGGAAAGATTTCCCTTCCCGCCGCCGCGCGGTCTTGCGCGGAGAAAAGGCGGATGCTATAATATCCCTGTTTGTGCGTATGATTTGAGGTGTGTGGCGTGATCAAAATTCGGAATCAGGCCCGGGCCGCGGAACTCGGCCTTCTTACGGCCACCGTCATCTGGGGCAGCGCGTTCGTCGTGGTGAAGGACACGACCCGGGCGGTGCCGCCGTCCTACCTGATCTCCATCCGTTTCGGGATCGCGTTTCTGCTGATGTGCGTCATCTTTTTCAGGAGGCTCAAAAAGATCCGCCTCCCGGACTTGGCGGGCGGAGCGGTGATCGGGATTTTGGGCGCGATCGGCTTTGAGTTTCAGACCTACGGGGCCAAATATACGACGGCGGGGAAAAATGCGTTTCTCACTTCCGTGTACTGCGTGCTGGTGCCGTTCGTGTACTGGGCGATCAAACGCCGTAAACCGAAACTGCAGAACGTCGCCGCGGCCTTTCTCTGCATCGCCGGGGTGGGGCTTTTATCCGTCGGGCCGGGCTTCACCATCGGATCCGGCGACCTGATGTCGATTGGCTGCGGGCTGTTCTTTTCTTTTCAGATCGTCGCCATCGATATTTTTACCGAAAAACGGGACCCGATTCTCCTGACGATTCTGCAGACCGCTTTCAGCATGGGGGTGACGCTGCCGATTGCGGCCGTCACGGAGCCTTTTCCGGGGCGGATGGAAACCGGGACCGTCCTCTCCCTGCTGTATCTGGCGGTCTTCAGCACCACCGCCGCGTTCCTCCTGCAGATGGTCTGCCAGAAGTATACGGACCCGTCGAAAGCGTCGCTGATCATGGCGCTGGAATCGGTGTTCGGCACGGTGTTCGGCGTTATTTTTCTGAACGAATCCGTCACGATCCAGATGCTGTTCGGAGGGGTCCTGATCTTCGCGGCCGTCTTCCTTTCGGAGCTCCAGCCGGAAGCCTTCAACTTCAGGAGCCGGAAAGCAAAAAGACGGGTCCGCGCGGAACACGCCAAAACATAACAGTCAAGAACCGGAGACGGAAAAGCGCCGCCTCCGGTTCTTTTGTCTTCAATGCCGGAACAGGGTTTTTACAAACTCCACAAGGCTGTCTGACAGTTCCACGACCAGAACGATCGCGAGAAGAAACAGAAAGGCGGCGAAAATCTTTCTGCATACGCGCCGGCCCCGGCTCTGGGATTCCCCGGGGCCGGTTTTCGGGGAGGGCCCGTCTTTCCCGCCGCTTTCGTTCAAAGCCCCGATTTCCGTCAGAATCTTCCTGCACGGTTCAACGGCCTGAAACGGCACAAAAATCCGCACGTCCGACACGTTGTCCGGAGCGCCGGTGTAGATCTTCATGATCCCGCCGGTCCCGAGCGGACGCGCCTCGTGCGGAATCCCGGCGTCCTCGAACGCGCTGCAGATCCGCCTGCTCTCTTCGCCGCCCGTCGTGAGCAGCAGGACGGGGTCGCCCGGCCTCGCCTCCCGCAGGTTTTTCCCTCCGCACAGGGGGCAGGTTTCCCCGTCGAGGCTCAGCGTTTCGCATTTTGCACAGTAGAGCATCTACGCCGCCGTCCTTTCCAGCTGTATCATACCACAACGGAGGGCAGAATGGCAAGACGGCTTTTCCGCGTTCAGCGGAAGACCGGCTGCAGCTGCTTGCCCTCGAGCGCGGAAAGCGCCGTCGGCAGGATCAGGTCGAAATGCGAGACGAGGGAGGACGGCTTTTTCTCCGGATTGTCCTGCGACATCGGTACGAAATAGACGTTTTTCGCGTTCAGCAGCCTCCCGATGTTCGCAGCCGACGCCGCGAGCGCGTCGTTCGTGGCCGGCGCCAGAACGACGGGCAGGCCGATGCGCAGGGTCGATTTCACCGCCATGGTCACGGGCGTATCCGTGATCCCGTTCGCGAGCTTCCCGAGGGTGTTCCCCGTGCACGGCGCCACGATCATGAGGTCCACCAGCTTTTTGGGGCCGATCGGCTCCGCGGCGGCGATGGTGTTGATGATCTTTTTCCCGCAGATGTCTTCGACTTCCCAGACGAAATCCGCGGCCCTTCCGAACCGCGTGTCCGTCTCGCTGGCGTTGTACGACATGACGGGCAGCAGCTCATACCCGAGCTGCCGGATTTTCCGCATCTCGTCAATCACGCTGCGAAACGTGCAGTAGGAGGCGCACATTGCGAACCCGAACACCTGTTTTTCCATACTGTCTCACTCCCCTATCATACGGCAGACTGTGTCTTTGATGATCTCTCCGGCCGTCTTCGGGGCGACCCTGTTGGGCAGCGACGGCGCGAGGAGTGCTTTGATGCCGATTTTTTCGGCGGCCTCGAAATCCACCCCGCCGGGTGCGGACGCAAGGTCGACAAGCAGGCGGCATTCCCGCAGCCCGGAGAGGACCTTCCGGTTGAAAATCATCGCGGGAACCGTGTTGAAGATGACGTCGTACTGCTCCTCCTGCGTGCCGATGCTGCCCGTGACGGCGGAACGGTATCCCTCCGACTCGATCCATGCGAGGTCCGACGGGCGGCGGGCGCTGACCGTCACCCGTGCGCCGATGCCGCGCAGCATCCTCGCCAGCGTTTTCCCGACGCGGCCGAAGCCCGCCACAAGGCACCGGCTGCCGCTGATGGTGCCGGGGTACTCCCGCATGGCGATCTCGACGGCCCCTTCGGCCGTCGGCACGGCGTTGCGGATGGCGAAGTCGTCGCGCAGGTAGTAATCCTCGGACCGGATGTTTTTCCAGAGCGGGCTGGTGCGGTAAAGCCGTTCCATCATTCCCCCGAACACCCGTTTTCCGTCCATCTTCCGGGCAAAGCCGTCGTCCAGTGCGACCGGCTCGCCTCCGAATTCCATTTTGACGTGAACGCCGTCGTCCGTGACCGGCAGAGGAAGGATGACGATCTCGCAGCGGCGCGCCAGTTCGTCGAACGGCACCTTTTTGACCGGGAAAGAAAACTCCACGCTGTCAAAGCCGCACGCATAAACGGCAAAACCGCTCGCGGCAAGGGATTCAGCCAAAGAAATCTGTCTGCGGTCGCCTCCAAGGACCCCAAAGCTGTAATTTTTCATTTTGACATGGCCTCCGTTTATTCTTACAACATAATATGAAAAAGGGCATCCGCCGTTCCAGCGGACACACCGGAAAAAACGATTTCTATTTGCAATTCTTCTGAAAGATGTTTATTATGAGTATGTTTGGCAATATATTTATGTAAGGAATTCCTGCAACACCTGACACGTCTACAATAAAGGAGCTCTTTCGCATGGAAAAACTTGATCTTCTGTCCTCCGTAAAAAGGATTCACTTCATCGGAATCGGCGGTTCCGGCATGTGCCCGATCGCGGAGATCCTTCTTCATAAAGGGTATGAGCTGACCGGCTCGGACACCAACGAGTCGGACACCCTTGCGCGCATCCGTTCGTACGGCATCCCCGTCTCCATGGGGCAGCGGGAGGAGAACGTAAACGGCGCGGAGTTAGTCGTCTACTCCGCCGCCATCAAGCCCGACAACCCGGAGCTTGTGGCCGCGCGGCGCAACGGTATCCCCGCAGTGGAACGCTCCGTCATGCTCGGCATGGTGACGAGCCGGTACAAAAATACCGTGGCGGTCTCCGGCACGCACGGAAAAACGACGACCACGGCGATGATCACGCAGATCCTGCTCGAAGCCGGCCTCGACCCGTCGGCGATCATCGGCGGCAAGCTGCCCCTGATCGGCGGCAACGGCCGGGTCGGGAAATCCGAAACCATCGTCTGCGAGGCCTGCGAATACGTCGACACGTTCCTCCAGCTCCACCCCGCGATCTCCGTCATCCTCAACATCGACAACGACCACCTGGACTATTTCGGCACCGTGGAGAACACCATCAAATCGTTCCATCAGTTCGCCCTGCAGACCTCCGGCACCATCGTCGTGAACGGCGACAATGCGAACGCCATGAAGGCGGTGAAGGGGATCGCCGCCGCGCGCGTCGTCACCTACGGCTTCGACAGGAGGAACCGCTACGCCGCCTGCGATCTGCAGGAAGTCCGCCGCGCGAGGGAGCATTTCAGCATTCTGAAGGACGGGAAACCCGTCGCCTCGGTTCAGCTGAGCGTGCCGGGAAAGCACAACATCTACAATGCGCTCGCGGCTTTCGCCGTCGCGGATCTTCTGGGCGTCGGGACGGAGAGCATCGTCAAAAGCCTACACGCTTTTACGGGGGTCCACCGCCGCTTCGAAAGGCTCGGGGAATTTAACGGCGTGACGGTGGCCGACGACTTCGCGCACCATCCCACGGAAGTGGCCGCGACGCTTACGGCGGCCAAGGAGATGGGCTTCGAGCGCGTCTGGGCCGTCTTTCAGCCGCACACCTATTCCCGCACCTACCTGCTGCTGGACGATTTCGCCAAGGCGCTGCAGATCGCGGACCGGGTCGTCCTGTCGGAGATCCTCGCCGTGCGGGAGACCAACACCTACCATATCTACGCCAAGGACCTTGCGAAGAAGATTCCCGGATGCGTCTGGTTCAAAACCTTCGAGGAAATCGCCGACTACATGGTCGAAAACGCGAAGGACGGCGACCTGATCCTGACGCTCGGCGGCGGCGACGTTTACAAATGCGCCAACAGGATCGTCGAAAAGTATAAGCAGGGTGCCCCTGCAGTCAAGGCCGGGCAGACGGCCTGACGGCCAAAAAAATAAAAGCAGGCGCTGCCTGCCTTTATTTTTTTGCCAGCATCTTCTTGAGATATTGTCCCGTGTAGGACTGCGGGACTTCGGCGACCTCCTCCGGGGTCCCCGCGGCGACGATCTCCCCGCCGGCGTCCCCGCCCTCCGGCCCGAGGTCGATGACGTAGTCCGCCGTCTTGATCAGGTCCAGATTGTGCTCGATGACAATGACGGTGTTGCCGCCGTCCACGAACTTCTGCAGCACGTCGATGAGCTTGTGCACGTCCGCGATGTGCAGGCCCGTGGTCGGCTCGTCGAGGATATAGATCGTGCGGCCGGTCGCCCGCTTCCCGAGCTCCGCCGCGAGCTTGACGCGCTGCGCCTCCCCGCCGGAAAGCGTCGTCGCCGGCTGGCCGATCTTGATGTACCCGAGGCCCACGTCCTGGATCGTCTGCAGCCTGCGGGCGATGCGCGGCACGTTGCTGAAAAAGGACAGGCCCTCTTCGACCGTCATCTCCAGCACGTCGTAGATGCTTTTCCCCTTGTATTTGATCTCGAGCGTCTCCCGGTTATAGCGTTTTCCCTTGCACACCTCGCAGGGGACGTACACGTCC
>ENA-UOOI01003021-UOOI01003021.1-fermentation-metagenome-genome-assembly--contig:-NODE-3021-length-13390-cov-8.450694_pt1 | contig 13390 bp, 11 predicted proteins | sample MGYA00245779_ERZ724027 | MGnify/ENA primary metagenome ERZ724027 (study PRJEB28704, sample SAMN03018318) | fermentation metagenome | biome: anthropogenic terrestrial biome; feature: soil; material... | reverse complement strand
CCGCCTGACATGGTTCACGGCGCCCCGCCGCACAGAGCCCGCCCGCCCGCATATCCCACCGCACGCGTTTCTGCCTTGCTTTTTCCGTATCACTGCTTACAAAAGATACGGTGATATTATACCCTATTTCGCCGCAAAAGACAACCGGTATTTTCTGTCCGGCCGGCGCCGGGGAGGATCGGACCCGGAACCGCGGGCTGGGTTACTCTTCGATTTTTTCGAACTGATCGGCCGGAACGCCGCAGACCGGACGGGTTTCCGGGGGATTTTCCCCTTCGAATATGTAGCCGCAGACTTTGCAGCGCCATTTTGTCCGAGCGTTACCGCCACGTTGACGATCCTGCGCGGGTCGATCCCGTTCTGTTCCGCGAAATAGGTCTTTACGGTCGGGCCCTGCATGCCGATCGGGCTTTTGACGGAGGAGATGTTGGGGAGAAATTCCGGATAAAACGTCTCCACGAATTTCACCCAGGCCGGACAGCAGCTTGTAAACTGCGGCAGTGGCTTTTTCTTTCCGGTCAGGCGCTCAACGAGTTCCGCCGCTTCCTCCATGACGGTCAGATCGGCCGCAAAGTTGGTGTCCAGCACATAGCCGCCCCCCGGCGCCCGCAGGGCGGCCACCATCTTGCCCTCCACAAACGACCCTGCCGGCAGGCCGAACGCCTCTCCCAGGGACACGCGCACGGAGGGGGAGGTGTTGAAAACGACGATTTTGTCCCTGCGCTTCGTCATCTCGCGGACCGCCGGGTATTCGTACACCTCGGTGATGGAATCGACGGGGCAGGCGTTGGCGCACTGGCCGCAGTGGACGCAGATCGGAACGTCCCCGGTGCTTTCCAGGCCGTAGAGCCTGCCGACGGCGATCTCGTTTTCACAGACGCGCCGGCACTGCCCGCATTTGATGCACCGTTCCTCGATGCGGCGGATCGCCGGATTGTCCGCCTCGATCGGGATCCGGATATCGGAAAAAAGGTGTTTGCTCATCGGGAAATCTCCTCGATCATAGACGTAAAAAATTTGTCGGCCTGCGCGCGCCGGCGGAGGAATGTTCCGGAATCCCCTTGACATCCGGCACGCGTGCCTGTATCCTAACAATTAGATATCGGTCTAAATGAGAGGGGGCGGGACCTTGTCCCTGCCGGAGACTTTTCGGGCCCTGTCCGACCCGACCAGGCGGGCGATCCTGGATCTGCTCCGCGGACGACCGCTTTCCGCGGGGGAGATCGGCGCGCATTTCTCCATGACCGGCGCGACGGTGTCGCACCATCTGGCGGTTCTGAAGCATGCCGGTCTGATCTCCGACCGGCATGAGGGCAAATACATCTATTACGAGCTGGACCTTTCCGTCATGGAAGAACTGCTTGCGTGGTTCCAGAGGTTTCTGGATCAAAAGGGGGAATCCGAATCATGAAGCTGAAAAAGAAAGATTTGCTTTTCTGGTTTTTCGCCGTTCTGCCGTTCCTGATGTCCGCATTTTTCTATCGGCGCGTGCCGGACCGGATCCCGGTGCACTGGAACGCCGCGGGCGTTGCGGACGGCTACGGCCCCAAGGCGTTCGGGCTGTTTGGCCTGCCGGCGATCATGATCGGGGCCGCCGTATTGGTCGCCGTGATGCTGAAACTCGACCCGCGCAGCCGGAACATCGAGCGTTCCCCGCAGATGAGGGGAGCCGCGCTGTGGTTCCTCGTCGTCCTTGCGAACGCGATGGACGTCATGACGATCCTGTACGCGCTCGGACGCCGCTTCAACATGACCTCCGCCGTGTTCGTGCTGCTCGGGCTCGGGATCGCCGTCATCGGGAACTATCTGCCGAAATGCAAATTCAACTACACGATGGGGATCCGCGTGCCGTGGACGCTTGCGGACGAGGAAAACTGGCGGAGAACGCACCGCATGGCGGGCCCCGTCTGGATTGCGGGCGGCCTGCTGATCGCGCTTTCCGGAATCTTGAGCCGGATGTGGCTGTTCTGGATCGCGATCGCTCTGATCGGGCTCGTCCCGTCCGTCTATTCCTTCCTGCTTTCCCGGCGGGCGGGCAGAGATTGATTCCCGCCCTTTCCCGGCGCCGGAATCCGTGCTATAATAACGGAAAACGGTGAAAAGGACGGCGGTTGTTTGTATCAGACTTGGGAGGAATTGGAATCCGCGTGCCTGAAGTGCCGGGAATGCGGGCTGTGCGAAGGGCGCACGAACGTCGTGTTCGGCATGGGGAACCGGGACGCGAAGGTGCTGTTCGTCGGCGAGGGGCCCGGCGAACAGGAGGATCTGCAGGCGAAGCCGTTCGTCGGGCGCAGCGGCCAGCTTCTCGACAAGATGCTGGACGCCGTGGATCTGGACCGGAACAGGAACATCTATATCGGGAACATCGTCAAATGCCGGCCGCCGAAGAACCGCGACCCGCTCCCGGAGGAACAGGAGAAGTGCGTCGGCTGGCTGCGCAACCAGGCCGCGCTGCTGCGCCCGCGGATCGTCGTCTGCCTCGGCCGCATCGCGGCGGTGAAGCTGATCCGTCCGGACTATAAGATCATGCGGGAGCACGGGCGGTTCGTCGAGAAAAACGGCGTGCTGATGACGGCGACGCTCCATCCGGCGGCGCTGCTGCGCAACCCGCAGAACAAACCGGCCGCGTTCGAGGACTTCCTCCGGCTGCGCGAAAAGATCGACGGAATGGGAATCGGGTGAAACGAAACGGGGCGGGCCGCGGCCCGCCCCGTTTCGTCCGCGGACAGAGTCGGCGTCAGCTTTCGGTAATCGCGCCGCCGTTGACGTGGAGCACCTGCCCGGACACGCAGGCCGAGTCGTCGCAGGCGAGGTACACATAGGCGGGCGCAAGCTCGAACGGCTGCAGCGCGCGGCCGAGCGGCACTTCCTTGCCGAAGTTCGCGACGCGCTGTTCGTCGAAGCTCGAGGGGATCAGCGGGGTCCAGACCGGGCCCGGAGCGACCGCGTTGACGCGGATGCCCTTCGGCGCGAGCGACAGGGCGAGCGAGCGGGTGAACGACACGATCGCTCCCTTCGTCGCCGAGTAGTCGATCAGCGTCGGGCTGCCCGCGTAGGCGGTGATCGACGCCGTGTTGACGATCGAGCCGCCCTGCCGCAGGTGGGGCAGCGCGGCCTTCGTCATGAAAAACGCGCTGAAAACGTTGGTCGCGAACGTGTTGCCGAGCTGTTCGGCGGTGATCTGCCCGAGGTCGTTCTGCGGGAACTGCACCGCGATGTTGTTGACCAGCACGTCGATGTGTCCGAACTCGGCAGCCGCCCGGTCGATCACCTGCTTTGCGGAATCTTCCTGCCGCAGGTCGCATTTGACGGCGACGCAGCGCCGCCCCGCCTCCCGAACCAGACGGACGGTGCGGTCCGCGTCCTCCTGCTCCTCGAGGAAGGCGAACGCGATGTCCGCGCCCTCCTTCGCAAAGGCGGAGGCGACCGCCTGCCCGATGCCGCTGTCCGCTCCGGTGACGACGGCCGTTCGTCCCTCCAGTTTGCCGCCGCCCTTGTAGGCGGGATTTTCCGTGACCGGCTGCGGGTTCATCTGCCGCTGACTGCCCGGCTGCTTTCCCTGGTGCTGCGCGGGAAAATCCGTCGGCGTGGCGGCCGGTGCGTTCCGATAGGGACTTTTGGTTTCTGCCATGCGATCCATCCTTTCCTGTTTTGATCTTTATGATAGCATTGCCGTTTTCCGGCAAAATCATCCGGAAAAGGAGAAGCGTCCCAGGGCGAATCTCTCCGACATGAATATGACAAGGCCTCCCGCCGCGGAACCAAAACGCGGCGGGAGGCCTTTTGCGGTCGTGTTCGTTTTTGCGATCTATTCGACGATGCTCGTCCCGGTCATTTCGGGCGGCTGGGGCAGACCGAGGATCTTGAGCATGGTCGGCGCGATGTCCGCCAGCCTGCCGCCCCGCCGCACTCTGCACGGGTAGCCGACGACGCAGAACGGGACGGGATTGGTCGTGTGCGCGGTGAACGGGGAGCCGTCCGCGGCGACCATCTGCTCGGCGTTGCCGTGGTCGGCCGTGATCAGCGCGACGCCGCCCGCTTTGGCGATTGCGTCCGTCACGCGGCCGACGCAGGCGTCAACGGCTTCGACCGCGGCCTTCGCCGCCGCGAAGACGCCGGTGTGCCCGACCATGTCGCAGTTGGCGAAGTTCAGGATGATCACGTCGTATTTGCCGCTTTCGATGCGCCCGACCAGCGCGTCCGTCACCTCGTAAGCGCTCATCTCCGGTTTCAAGTCGTAGGTCGCGACCTTCGGAGAATGGATCAGCACGCGGTCCTCTCCGGGATAGACGGTTTCGGCGCCGCCGTTGAAGAAGAACGTCACATGCGCGTATTTTTCCGTCTCCGCGATCCTCAGCTGGGAAAGGCCGTTTTTCGAGATGACCTCGGCCAGCGTGTTCGCGAGTTTTTCGGGCCGGAACGCGACTTCCACGTTCGGCATCGCCGCGTCGTACTGGGTCATGCAGACGAAATGCGGCTTCAGAAAGCCTCCGGCGCGGCCGAACCCGTCGAAGTCCGGGTCGACGAACGCGCGCGTGATCTGCCGGGCGCGGTCCGGGCGGAAATTGAAGAAGATCACCGGGTCCCCGGCCTTCACGCATCCCTCCGGGTCGCAGACGGCCGGCAGGACGAATTCGTCCGTCACGCCGTCCCGGTAGGAAGCCTCGACGGCTTCGGCCGGATCGGACCGCCGGACCCCCTCGCCGCGGGTCATCGCGTCGTAGGCTTTTTTCACGCGGTCCCACCTGTGGTCGCGGTCCATCGCGTAGTAGCGGCCCGTCACGGTCGCGATCGTCCCGACGCCGATCTCCTCCATCCGCTTTTGGCACGCCGCGACGTACTCTTTTCCGGAGGAGGGGGGCACGTCGCGCCCGTCGAGGAACGCGTGGACATAGACCTTCTTGCAGCCGCGCCGCTTCGCGAGCTCCAGCAGCGCGTACAGGTGGCCGTTGTGGCTGTGGACCCCTCCGTCCGACAAAAGCCCCATCAGGTGCAGGGCTTTCCCGGACGAAGCGGCGGCGTCCGCGGCGGCGGTCAGGGCGGGATTTTCGAAGAAATCGCCGTCCGAAATGGATTTTGTGATGCGGGTCAGCTCCTGGTAGACGATGCGCCCGGCGCCGATGTTCGTGTGCCCGACCTCGGAATTGCCCATCTGCCCGTCGGGGAGGCCGACGTCCGTGCCGGAGGCCCCGATCCGCGTGAGCGGGTTCGCGGCAAAAAGGCGGTCGAGGTTCGGTTTGTTCGCCGCCCGGATCGCGTTGCCGCGCTCCGGGCCGATGCCGAATCCGTCCAGGATCATGAGGATCAGAGGTTTTTTCATCTGAGTGCTCCTTCTGTTGGTGGATTGACTGCCGGGACGATTATCTGTCCGCCGCCCTGACGATCGCCGCGAAATCCTCCGGCTTCAGAGAGGCTCCGCCGATCAGGCCGCCGTCCACGTTCGGCTGGGCGAGGAGCTCCGCAGCGTTCTTCGCGTTCATCGAGCCGCCGTACTGCACGGTCAGGCCGTCCGCCGCCGCGCCCGAATAGAGCGACGCGACCGTCGCGCGGATCGCCGCGCAGACCTCGTCCGCCTGCCGCGCCGTGGCGGTTTTGCCGGTGCCGATCGCCCAGATCGGCTCGTACGCGACGATGATCCGTTTGAGCTCCGCTTCGGAGACGCCGCCGAGCGCGATCTTGACCTGCATGGCCACCAGTTCGGCCGTGACGCCCTGCTCGCGCTGTTCGAGCGTTTCGCCGACGCAGACGATGACGGAAAGGCCGCTGTCGAGCGCCGCGCGCAGGCGCTTGTTGACGGTCCGGTCCGTCTCGCCGAAATAGGTCCGGCGCTCGCTGTGGCCGACGATGACGTACCGCGCGCCGATCGAAGAGAGCATCGGGGCGGAAATTTCGCCGGTGAACGCGCCGGACGCCGCCCAGTGGCAGTTTTCCGCGCCGACGCCGATGCCCGAGCCCTTCACCGCCTCCAGCACGGGGAGAAGGTCCACATACGGCACGCAGAGGACGACGCCGCACCCGGCACCTTTGACCAGCGGCACGATCGCGCCCGCCAGCTCCTTTGCCTCCGCCGGGGTCCTGTTCATTTTCCAGTTGCCCGCGATCACGGTTTTTCTGAGTTTCGGATTCATTTTTTCCATCCTCCCGCTTCCTGATTTATTTGTCGTTCAGGCAGGCGATGCCCGGGAGCTCCCTGCCTTCGAGGAACTCGAGCGAAGCGCCGCCGCCGGTCGAGATATGGGTCATTTTGTCCGCGAAGCCGAGTTTTTCGACGGCCGCGGCCGAGTCGCCGCCGCCGATGATCGAAACGGCGCCGCTGTCCGCGACCGCGCGCGCCACGGCCACCGTGCCGCCCGCGAAGTGCTCCCATTCGCTCACGCCCATCGGCCCGTTCCACACGACGGTCCCCGCGCCTTTGACCGCCTCCGCGAACAGCGCGCGGCTCTTTTCGCCGATGTCGAGCCCCATCCAGCCGCTCGGGATCTGGTCGGAGGGCACGGTCTTGTACACCGCGTCCTCTTTATACTCCGGCGCGATGACGGTGTCGACCGGGAGCAGAAAATCGACGCCCTTTTCCTTCGCCCGCTTCATCAGGCCGGCGGCGAGCTCCACCTTGTCCTCCTCGCACAGCGAGGTGCCGACCGAGTAGCCCAGCGCCCGCAAAAACGTGTACGCCATGCCGCCGCCGACGATGAGCGTGTCCACCCTGTCGAGCAGGTTCGTGATGACGCCGATCTTGTCGGAAACCTTCGCGCCGCCCAGGATGGCGGCGAACGGGCGCTTCGGGTTCGAAAGCGCGCCGCCCATCACGGCGATCTCCTTTTGGATCAGGTAGCCGCACACGGCGGGCAGGTACGCCGCGACCCCGGCGGTGGAGGCGTGCGCGCGGTGCGCGGTGCCGAACGCGTCGTTGACGTAAAGCTGCGCGAGCGAGGCGAGCTCCTTCGCGAACGCGGGATCGTTTTTCTCCTCTCCCTTTTCAAAGCGGACGTTTTCGAGCAGCTCCACCTCGCCGTCCTTCAGGCTGGCCGCGATGCCCTTCGCGCTCTCCCCGACGACGTCCTTCGCCATTTTCACGCGCTGCCCCAGCTTTTTCGACAGATACGCCGCCACCGGCGCAAGCGAGTATTTCGGGTTGAACTCGCCCTTCGGGCGGCCCAGATGGGAGCACAGGATCACCTTCGCCCCGCGGGAGCGCAGATAAACGATCGTTTTCATCGCCTCGTCGATGCGTTTCGGGTCGGAAATGTTGCCTTCGGAATCGAACGGCACGTTGAAATCGCAGCGGACCAGCACGCGCTTTCCCGCCACGTCCACGTCCTCAACCGTCTTTTTGTTCCATGCGTTCATGCAAGTTCCTCTCCTTCTTGATTCAGGAAGTTTTTCCGGGAGGAATCCCCGGTTCGTCACCCTTCTAACAAGCGCTTTCCATTATACAACCGATCGGGCGCGTTTTCAAGAAAATCGCGCGCCGCGCCCTTTCTCTCCCCGCGGGCTGGCAGAAGTTACCGGTTTTGCGCCCGGAAAATCCGGACAGACTTATTTTCAGACGGCGTTCGCGGGATCCCGGCCGCCCGGGCGGCGCGCCGCGGTTTCGGGATTCGGGTTTCCAGCAATTCTCACCGATACTTTGGAAGGGAAGAGGCAGAATATGAAAGGAATCCGATTTCTTTCAACTTTTTTTGGTGTTTGGAGGTTTTTCAGGATGTACAGCAAAAGCATGGATTTCGTGCGGGGCGTCGGGACCGGGCTCGTCGCCGGTGCCGCCATCGCCGCGGTGGGCACCCGCGTGATGAAGAACAACCGCAGCCTGCGCCGCCGCGCGAACAAGACGCTGCGCACGGTCGGCGACTTGATGGACAACGTGCAGTATATGTTCAAATGAAGCGGAATATGCGGGCGCGCGGCTTCGGTTTTTCGCCGCGAAGGGGACGGGCTTTTCACAGGCCCGTCCCTTTTGCCGCGCCCGGGGCCGCTTTCCGCGCTTTTTCCCGGCGTTTCCCCAAATCCGCGCCCAGCCTTGCAAATCGGGCCGAAATAGGGTAGGATAGAGGGGAAACTTGGGAAAAAGGGGGACTGCGCGCATGTCGGAACACGCTGAGCTTCGGTTCCTGACGGTTTCGTACCGGCCGTTCGACGGGGGCGGCGAGCACGACGCGCTGCTCGCCTCCGCGCGGGCCGAGGCGCTTTCCGGCGGCTGCGCGAAGGGCGTTTTCCGCGGCGAGTGTTCCGGCGGGCCCGCCGTCGTGCGCTACCGGCTCGCGCCCGGGGTGTTTCGCTGGCGCAAAACGAGGGGGAAAACCGTTTTGCAGGAGGTGTTCCGCCGGGCGGACGGGTTCCGCCTCGTCTCCCGGAATCCCGCCGGGGAGACGATTTCCGAGACGGTCTACGGCCCGGATCTCGTCTGGCGGCGCACGGCCTATTACAGGCCCGTCCCGGCAGGCGGCCTCCGCCCGGCAGGCGGCCCCCGCCCGGCGGAGAACGGTTCCGGCGAAGGGCTGGAGCTGCTCCTTTACGATCCCGAAGCCGGCAAATACCGCCTGCGGCGGCTGTTCCCGTGCCCGCTGCGCCCCGGCGCGGCCGAGCAGAGCTACGTCAACAGCGCCGCGGGCGGCGAGCCGCAGGTCACGGCCGTCACCGGAGACGGGCCGCTCTGCTTCTGCCCGGAAGCCGAACGGAAACGGCGGACCGCGCTGTTCCGCCGCCTCGACGAAACCGGCCTGCCCGGCCCGGATCTGCCCGACGGACCCGACGAGCCGCTCGATTTCCATTATATCCCGAACGACGGGACGGAAGCCGCCTGCCCGACGGAAGCCGCCTGCCCGACGGAGCCGGGGGACGGATCCGCCGGGCCCGGGGAGGGCGGCGGGCCCGCCGTTCCCGCTTCCGCTCTTGCCGCCGTCCGCGCCCCCGAGGAGGTCCGGCCCCCGGCCGAAGCTCGGCCCCCGGATTCCGGGCCCGCGGATCTGGATTCCCCGGATTACGCCGCCGACCGGGAGATCTTCTCCTCCGAGCCGCCCCGCCCCCGCCCGGCCAAAAAATACGGCGTCGCCTCGAAGGGGCTTTCCGGCGGCGTCGCGTTCCGGCCGAAGCTCGAAAAGGGGGAGGCGCGCATCGAGCCGCTGTTCGGCGGCGGGCTGATCCCCGCGAAGCGGATCGTCGTCAGCGAGGACGAAAGCTACCTTTATTTCGGCGCGCTGATCGGCGGGCTGCGGCAGGGGCGCGGCAGAACCCAGATGGAGGACGGCCGCACCGCCTACGAGGGCGGGTACCTCGGCGACCGGCGCGACGGATTCGGCGTTTACTATTACAAATCCGGAAAGCTGTGCTACGCCGGGAACTGGAAGCGCAACCTGCGCGACGGCATGGGGGTCGCGTTCGGCTCCTCGGACGGCTCCGTGTTCGTCGGAAAATGGAAGGACGGCATCCCGACCGGGCGCGGCACCGCGTTCGACATGGAGGGCAATCTGCTTTACACCGGCGAGTGGAAGGACGGCCGGCCCCACGGCGGCGGAACCCAGTACCGCGGCGGGCGGCCCGTGCGCTCCGGCCGGTGGGAAAACGGCGCGTTCGTTTCCGGCTGGCGCGCCCCCGCCCCGGATCCCCCGGCCTCCGGCTCCCCGCCGGGCGCGCCGTGACCCATTTTTCCAAATTTTGGGGAATTTTTCCGTTTTTTCCCTGGGAAAATGGAGGAAGACCCGCTTCCTTTTCGGCGGAAGAAAAACCCCCGTCCGCACCCACGGGCGCGAACAGCGCCCCGCGGCTGCCAATTTCTTCCTGAGAAATTGAAAAAATTGGCTTAAAATCTGCAAAATTTATCGTTCGCGGCCAAATATTATTGAAAAATATCTCCACCTTCTACTTGACATCAATTGGCAAATATCTTATAATCCAATTAAACATACAAGCGGTCCCCGCGGCCTTTGCGCTCAGGCGCGCTGTGGAGTGCGGGGGAGACGGGGCCGCTTCAGCCCGGGGCGTTTGCTGCGTTCCGGGCGGGCGATATGTTAAAATCTTCATAGCACACGCAAATGCACAACAAACTATTAAGGAGGACAAAAAGGATGAACAAATTCAGAGGAAAAGCTCTGGCACTCGTGCTTTCTCTGGCACTGGTCGCCTCCAGCTTTCCGGTCACCTTGGCATCCGCGGCCAGTAAGACCCAGACCGGCCTGCTGACCGAAGACCCGGACAATGACGAGTTCTGGCTCGTCAACGGGGAAGATTCTTCGGCTGACCGCACCATTAAGGACTTCAGCCAATATGTTTATAAGGATGGAGCCCCGCTCAAAGCGAAGAACGGAGAATCGCTGACCGACATCGAGATTTCTACGATTTCCCATGTTTCGGGCGACAGAGTCGTCAAGTGGGACATCGACGACAACGACGACGGCGACGACAATGATACCGAACTGAGCCTGCGCAACAGCGACTCTACGGGCGACGAGGTCATCGCGATCCTGTACAAAGGCATCTACACGGATGACGACGACAACGAGATCACCGTCAAGGGGAGCACGCAGGTCACGATCCATGCGGTCGACAAGAACGCGACCGTGATTGGTGACGCTAGCAAAGCGGGAACGGATGGCTACTTCGATTACGGTGATGATCAGGTGGGCACCGATTCGCCGGAGCTTGAAGAGGGCGACGACGATTTCGCGACACTGACGACCGAAGCAGGCAAAGAGGACAGCAAGGAACTGACCGTTTACCGTGCGGTTCCGAACAGTGTGGATGGCGCCAAGCCGTTTGCCCAGTGGCAGACGCTGAAAACAGTTGCCAAGGGCGATCTGGATGACGATCAATTGACGGCAACCGGCGCTGCTTACTCGCTGAAATCCAGCAATAAAAACATTCTTTTGTCGAGTGGCGGCACTTCTACAACTACGCCAGCAAAATTGGTTGTAAAAGCAGAAACAACAGAAAATTCGGATGGCACGACGGCTAAATTGGTAGACGGTAAGATCGTCTTCACCAAGGGTGCCAAGACGAATACGGCAAAGTACAATGATGGTACAGACCATGACATTACTTTTACGAATGATAAATACACGGTTGCGGCTCCTACTGCGAATGCAGACATCGTAGTAACGGATACGCAGACGAATGGTTCGGATCCTGCGACTGTTACCAACACCTATACGTTCACGGCTGAAAATACTACGGCTGATCCTGAAAAGGATACGGTTACCGCAACGGTTGATGAAGACAGCAGCAGCGGCAATGTCACCCTGACCGCCGAGCCGATTGAGGATAACCTTGATGAAGGTTTGGATGAAGATGCAGGCGACAAATTTGCTGTTGCGGATGATGATGATGACGTTAAGGTGAAGGTAAAACTTGCCAAAAAGGTTTTGATCAACACAACAGAGACAAGTTGGTCAATCACCAAAGACGGCAGCAAAACTCAGCTCAGCAATTTTGATGAGAAAGACAACATTGCGAATTACAGCATTGATGTCGACAAAGATACGGCGGGTTCTCCGACAATTACGATTGACGATGACGCGAAGATTGACACCATCAGCGGTACCGTCAAACAGTTGACAATCGGAGACGGAAATGTCAGCAAGGTTGACTTGGATGCAGGTTCTGTCTTGGTCAACGATGAGGATGCGAAGGTAGGCGACATTCACACCGAGGGAGACGCCAGTAATGTATCAATCGACGCTGAAGTTTCTGTCGGCAACATTGAAACGGATGCCGCTACGGTTACGATTGATGGTGCCAAGGCTGGCGACATTACGACGGATGGCGGTGCAGTGGATCTGAAAGCCAGCGACGACGACACAGTCGTGTCGGTCGGCACGGTCACTGCGAAAGATGTTACGATTGATCCGGACGACGGTCAGATTACGGTTGCAAAGATTGTTTCTGATACGAAGGACGGCGACAACGCAGATGACGCATCTATTGTGATTTCCGGTAGCAGAGTTAAGATTGGCGCGATCGACTTTAATTCCTATGCGACGGATCTTAAAACGGATGAAGACAGTGACGGTTTCCAGGGTACGATTCCGGCTCCGCAGAACGCGAAAGCGGACGGCGCTCTGATCGAAACCACCAATGAGGACGACGACGTGACGGTCACCGGCGATCTCGACATCGACGGCGTGACCGTGGACGACGAAGACAGCGAACTGACGCTGGACGGCAAAGCCGATATCGATACGCTCGACGGCTCCGGTACGCTCTATGTCGCGAAAGACGCGCTCTATATCGGCGACAGCGCCTCCGGTGTGAAAGTCAAGCTGACCGATTCGAACGTTGCGGTCGGCGACACGGTCTTCACGGCCGCTTCCGACGCGGTCGACGAGGACGACCTCGACTTCTACGGCTTCACGGTCGCGAAGGACGAGGGTAGCTCCACCGATACGTTCAAGGTTGACGAACTCGCGCTCGCTGGCCTCGCGGCAAGCCCGGCTTCCGCGAAGATCGCGCTCGGTTACACCCAGACCCTGACGGCTTCCGCTTACGCGCCGGGAACGGCTCTTCCGGAAGGCTACAGCATCGAATGGGATATCGAGGACAACAGCGGCGTGTTCGAACTGACCGACAACGGCGACGGCACCGCAACGGTGACGACCGTCGATTATGACGAGACGTTCGCGGACGAGAACAAGGCGACCGCGGTTGCCTACCTGGTCGACGAAGACGGCGACGAGGACGAGGATTATGCAGAGGCGGAGGTCGACCTGACCGCGCTGAAGGTCCCGGAGGCCACTTCCGATACGACCGCGGACTTCTCGGTTGCGCCGGGCGCTTCCTACACCTTCAAGATCACGTCCGCCACTCAGCCGACCTTCACGGTCGGGACGGCCGGTGTGTTCAATTACGCGCTGGTCAGCCAGAGCGGCAGCGATTACTTCTACAAGATCACCGCGATCGGCAAGGTCGGCGATTCCGCCGGGATTTACCTGAACGGCGAAAAGCTCCTGGTCGCGACGATTAAGTCCGACATCACGAGCGACACGACCCAGGATGTCACGGTGGCGAAGGGTTCCTCCTACACCTATAAGATCACCACTTCCACCAGCCCGTCCTTTGCGATCGGCACGGCCGGCGCGTTCACTTACTCGCTGGTCGGCCGCAGCGGCAACGATTACTTCTACAAGATCACGGCGGTCGGCAACGCCGGTGCGAAAGCCGGTATCTATGTCAACGGCCAGAAGATCAACGTTGCGACGGTTGGCTGAAGAACCGCATAGCTTGAGTCCATTCAACAAAACAATAACGATCCCAAAAGATTAGTTAGTTGTATTTGCGTGGCGGCGGTTTGGGCACATGCCCGGACCGCCGCTTTGTGCGAATCCTTTGGGCGGGGATTGAAAAGGCCGGACGGCGGTCCGCCGCAGCGCTTGACCAAGGGCCGCCGCAGCCGGAAAACGAA
>ENA-UOOI01003020-UOOI01003020.1-fermentation-metagenome-genome-assembly--contig:-NODE-3020-length-13393-cov-3.417529_pt1 | contig 13393 bp, 13 predicted proteins | sample MGYA00245779_ERZ724027 | MGnify/ENA primary metagenome ERZ724027 (study PRJEB28704, sample SAMN03018318) | fermentation metagenome | biome: anthropogenic terrestrial biome; feature: soil; material... | reverse complement strand
AACAACTATAAAGAATTCCCATTTTGAGTTATGCCAATGTTGTCCTTTTGTTATTCCTGGTTTGGATATATTTACGCTAAATTGTCCACATTTCTCAGTTTTCAAAAGCTCAGTAAATGATCCTCTATTATCAATATTCATCTTTAATGGAAAACTTACTTTTTCCTTTGGCAAATATGATAGATAGGTTGAATAGAGTTTCTTTGCAAAAGAGTTATTAGGTATCTCGGGCATTATTAAGGTTGAGCGTTGAAGGTTGAAGGTTGAGAGTAAATCAACTATTTCTCCTAAGGTTACTTTATGAATAGGATGGACTTCTTGGAATTGCTCTGGCTCTTGGCTTTGGCTGTTGGCTTCGCTTGCTAATGGCAAATTGCTAACGGCTAATGTCTCATGCTTTATTAACAGATTAATCAAAGAATCAACAACATCATCAATATATACTAAACTCAACTCTGTATTTCTATCATTGACTTGAATAGGTAAATCATTAGCAATATTATTACAAAAAGTAGCTACTGCACTATTATAATTTGGTCTGCACCACTTACCGAAAAGGTTTGGAAAACGGTAGATGTAAGCATTGCTGACTAAGGTCGAAGGACTAAGGTCTAAGGTCTTTTGACTTTCCTCTTTGGTCCTTTGTCCGTAAAACTCACGTATTAGCTCCTCTCCTGCTCTTTTGCTTTTTCCATAAGGGTTATCAAGAGCGGCTTGGATTGAGGAGGAAAGCATTATTGGGCAATAGTTATTGTATTTCTTTAAAAGATCTAAGAGAGTGGAAGTAAAACCAAAATTTCCTTCCATAAATTCCTTTTCATCTTTTGGACGATTAACCCCTGCCAAATGAAATATAAAATCACAATCTTTGCAAGCATTATCCAATACATCAAAAGGAGTGTCAATATCATACTCTACAATATCCAAATCCGAACTAAGATTATAGTTCTTAGCCTTACCTTCTTTAATATTATTCAATTGAGCAACAAGGTTCTTCCCAACAAAACCCTTCGCCCCAGTAATCAAAATCTTCATCCTGTTTTTCTTTTAGAAAAGTCGAAGGTCACAAGACTAAGGAATAACGACCTTTAATCATGACTTTAGACTTTTGTCTTTACACTTTAGTCTTTGAAACGACTTCTGGTAGTTTCAATAAAAGTTCTTTCATTTCTTCAAGATTTAATTGAGTAGTGTTATGTGAATTATATTCTTCAATTTGTGAAATCTCCACATTGCCTGATTCTAAATTATCGTAATTTAAATTTCTTGCATCACATGGGATTCTAAAATAATCTCCCATATCCTCCGCTCTTGCCATTTCCTCTCTTGTAACTAATGTCTCATACACTTTTTCCCCGTGTCTAGTACCAATTATTTTATAGGGAGCATGAGAATTATTCATTATTTCATTATACGATTCATTAGCTAAAAGCTCAACAAGTGATCTTGCTAATACATCCAAATTAGCTGCTGGTGCTTTTTGAACAAAAAGGTCTCCATTTTCTCCATGTTGCCAAGCATAGATAACTAAATCCACTGCATCATCCAAGGTCATCATATACCTTGTCATATTTGGATCTGTTAGAGTTATTGGTTTATTTGAATTAATCTGATCAATCCAAAGAGGAATAACAGAACCACGACTTGCCATTACATTTCCATAACGAGTACAGCAAATTGTAGTTTTTCCATCTTTTCCCAACTGGCGACCTTTTGCAATTGCAACCTTTTCCATCATAGCCTTAGAAATACCCATTGCATTAATAGGATATGCAGCTTTATCGGTAGAAAGCACAACAACATTTTTAACTCCATGCTGAATTGCAGAATCCAAAACATTCTCAGTTCCTAGAACATTTGTTCTAACAGCTTGAATTGGGAAAAACTCACAAGAAGGAACTTGCTTTAGAGCAGCAGCATGAAAAACATAATCCACACCAAACATAGCACCATCCACAGAACGTTTATCCCTTACATCACCAATATAGAATTTTACTTTATTGTTTTGCATGGCATGACGCATATCGTCTTGCTTTTTCTCATCTCTTGAGAAAATACGTATTTCTTTAATATCAGAATCAAGAAAACGTTTTAATACCATATTACCAAAAGAACCTGTCCCTCCAGTAATCAATAAAATTTTATCTTTAAAATAACTCATATCTAATTTTATTTGTAATTAATAAGTCGTTGAAATACTTTAATTTAACTCTAAAGCATATAATATGAGACTAAAAAGTATTCATAATACATATTATTATCTTATATTTAAAAATTCAAGTAGTTTTTTCTCAAAATAGTAATAATCACTTAAAAATTCATTAAGTAAATTATTACAATTCTCTTCAAACTCTACACAATTATAAGATTGCAAATAATCAAACAATTTATTTTCTACATCTACAAAATCATCAACTACCAAACCTAAATTATATTTCTTAACAAATTCTGCTTGGAAACTATTGCTATTTACTATCATAGGACGATGATATATTAATGCATTATAAAATCTATTTGACATTAAATTTGAAAATTCTTTAGGGAAATAAATATTAACAAAATCTGTTTCATAATAAAAAGTAGATTCTTCACAAATTTCATATCTCCCATAAAAACTCATGTTTGATATTCTATTAATATCTTTATAGTTTTTAAGATTATTTACCGAAGGTCCTTCTCCAATGAATCTTAATTCAAAATTTTTGCTATCTTTTAACCCATCAATCAATTCTATATATACATTTGTATCTCTCAAATATCCAATAGTGGAAATAACAATCGGTAAATTAGAGATATTTTTTTTACATAAATTACTATTATTTAATCGACTACTTTTAATAATATCAATATTAAAATTATGACTCAGTACATAATCAAAATTCATAGGCAAAACATCTCTAAACCCATCAGAAGAGATAGAAATATTACTTGATATCCTAAGTACTTTAGTAAATATCTTCATAAATTTTTGTTCTATAGAAACATCCCTATAATCTAACCAAAATTTATTTTTATATTTAAACTTTAGATATGGATACATAACTATTGCAAGTGCTGGACTTATAATTATTAATTTATCGTACGAACTCCTATTTACTTTTGAGATAATAAACCTCAAGTATAATAAATATCCATATATTTTTTTTATTTTGGGACTTGTTGCTGGACAATAATAATTAAATATTATACCTTCTTTATCTACTAAACCTTCTTTATTCCAACATATAATATCATAATTACAATTATAATCATTAAGAATATTCCTAAAAATCTTCAAATGAGGAACTCTGACGATTTGACTTTGTGTAACTATTGCTATTTTCATATATGATTGATTAATTATATTTCTATTATTCTATTTTCCCTATCCTTCCTCATCCGAAGAATCAGATTTTACAAACCTTACTCTATTCATTGCATCTTTTATCTCCTTTGAAGGTAAATAAAGGGTGGATTTTGTGGTTATTGTTTTTGTTGTTACTTCTTCCTTGGTCTTTTTCGATTGGGCTGAAATTCTTGGTTTTATCTTGCCAATTGGTCCCAAATCGACTGGATGCCCTGCGGTTATATTTCGGATTATCAATTCACTTAGATTGATAAGCACAGAACTTAACGTTCCTTTATTCAAGTGCGTTCTTCTTTGCATGTCTTCAAGAACTCGATCATAATCAATATATTCTCCTAAATCGAGAGTTGCTATATATCTTTCCTCATTATCTTTGAGGGCTTGTTTCTTCTTTGTTATTTTATATCTCATCTTATTTTGGTTTTATCCACAGATTCACACGGATTTTATTTTTTTCTGAATCAAGATTCTTTCTTACGAAAGCGACAAAGTCGATAATTCAGAATTATTTGATTAATAGGATTATCTCTTGAATCAAGTAAATCTTTAAATCTAGGAAATCCTGATTCTGATAATTTTCTAGTTAAAAAGAGAAGTTCAAAGCATTCACAATGAACTTCTCTCTGATTACTAAACTCCAGTTGTTGGCTCATCCAAAGGATCTATGCTAATAGATGCCTTCTTCATCTTATCTCTTGCATCTGCTTGAGCAAGAAATCCGATACCAATTGACTCAATGGTTTCAGCAGTAACCTCTTCCGCAGTAGCCATAGCCTTAACTTTAGCCTTTGGATAGAAAGTTCCTAAACCATCAAACTTAACGGAATGTCCAGCCTCGAGCATAAAAAGCGTTTGGGTTACAAGTGAATCCAAAACGTTTAGGGTGTCCCCTTTGCTCACTGTGCTTGACGTTACCATCATTTCAGCCATCCTCTTAAAAGGAATTGTCTCCCCTTTAACGATTTTAGCCACGTACTTCTCACCTGGTGAAGAGCCAGTAGTAATCTTCTTTTTCCATTTCTTAAATTTCATAGAAAAATCAATTTAGTGAATAAATAGTGTGAATTAGAACTATCCTTTTTTGAATGTGGAGTTTTGAATGTTGAATGTTGAATGTTGAATGTTGAATGTTGAATTAACTCCTAATTCCTCACTCCTAATTCATAATTCAGAATAACTCCTAACTCAAAAAAAACGATAGTATATCTTTAGTTATTTTCTTGACCTAACCTCTCTAATGGTGTTATCGCCAAGAACAAAACTTACATGTTTAAGCCTTTTCTTTAAATAGACAGAAGGTTTAAATAAAATCCTAAACCTCTTAATAAGTTTACTGGAAACATCCTCTGCCCTTAGAACCGATTCAGTTTCAATGGTTGGATAGAAAGTACCCATTAAACCCAAAGTAACAGGATGACCATTTTCCAACATAAAACAAGTAGTAATCTCCAACTCTGCCAACACCCCCATAATATCCCCCCTACTCATAGTACTCTTTTTTTCAATCATTTCCGCAATTTGCTCAAAGTCCACAGGAGCCTCAAGCTGCATTTTAGGTACAAATCTTTCCTCAATAGTTGAATTAACAACAATTTTTCTCTTTAATTTATGATACTTAACTGGCATAATATGACTTTTTAGTAATAAATGTAGAATGAATATTCAATAAACAGTGCCCAATTAATCAACAAACAGAGGTCAATTTTTCAACAACTAGCACCCAAAAATAGGCTATTTTACACCCAAAAATAGGCTATTTTAAGACAGAAATAGGCTATTCCCAGCCGAAAACAGGCTATTTCCAATGCGAAATAGGCTATTTCCATGCCAAAATAGGCTATTTTTGACCTCCCCCATTTGCATTTTCCACCTCGTTTTATTGAATGTGGAGTTAGGAATGTTGAATTTGGAGTTTTTACAATTAGGAATTTTGAGTTTTGAATTGAAAAGAATGAGGAATGTGGAGTTTTGAATGTTGAATTAATTCCTAACTCCTAATTCCTAACTCAAAACTCTAAAAACTCCAAATTCCTAACTCCTAAGCACTTTATCAATCTCCTCAATAACCACTCGCACATCCTTTTCAGGAATATTAGTCTCTTGTACTATTCTATTTATTATATCATCAATCGTAATTTTTGCCTCACTCTTAATTGAAGCAATTTTCTCTGTTTCTTTATTTTCGTTCATAGTTTTTTGTTTGTTTAGTTGTTTAGTTGTTTAGTTGTTTGCAATCAATTTAAAATTTAAATTTCTCTACTGCTTTCTTCTCAATATCCATAGAAAGCAATTTTTCTATACATTCTTTATCAAAGATAAATATTATTTATACTTATAAATTAGATTCTTAAATATCAATTTTACTTATTTAAAATTAAACTTCCGTAATAATCTATAAATAAATATAGTATATTTTGGGAATATACAGAAAAGCATGCCTTCAAATTTATATTTTAATATACTAGAACCAATTAAATGTTTAAATAAATATTTATGCTCATAAATATAATGATTTAGTTCTTTAAAAGCAATTCTATTCATATTATAAGAATTATGAAGTGAACTATTAATAATCAAAGATATAATATCATTAAATTTATTCTCATATTTTATTTCAACATCTTGACTAAATATACTTAAACTTGAAGCAACAACAATGTAATCGAATGATTTTTTTGGATTCACAGATGTAGTTATTGAATTTGGTCTCTTATAGAAATAATATATTGGTTTTGTTAATATTTTTATTTTATCAGCATAATATAACATTTTTGGTGTAAATTCAGAATCTTCATGGAAAATACCTAAATAAAAACTCAAAGAATTATTTAATAAAAATGATCGCTTAAAAACATATAATTGTGCTGGGAAGAAAAACCAACTTAATAATAAACATTTTCCAAAGTTTATATTCTTATCTTTATAATCAACAATATTATTTTTAGATATATCATCATAAGCTTCAATATATCCCATAACTAAAACATCATTTCCATCTACCTCTGATAAAATATTTTGCAAACAGTTCTTATCAATCCAATCATCTGAATCAACAAACCAAACATACTCTCCTTTAGCAATAGATAAACCCTTATTTCTTGCTGAACTCAAACCTGCATTTTCTTGAGATAAAATAGTGATGTTATTGTAATCCTTAGCAACCCTCTCTATTATCTCTAAACTATTATCCTTTGCACCATCATTAATTATAATAATCTCATATTCATCAAAACTTATATCTTGCTCAGCACAACTTCTTAAACATTTTTCAACGTACTTCTCTACGTTATAAACCGGGATTATAATAGATAATTTCATATCAATTTATATTAAAAAAATTACAAAGTAGAAAGATAAAATGAATATAAGACCCTATAAAATGTCCAAATTATTGAAATACAAACTATAAAACGAGATAAATTATAATTAATTTTATTTGATAATAAGTAAGAAATGAAAATTGAAATAGGTATAATACTAAAATTTAACAACCTATAAAAAAAAACTTGAATAGTGCCAGTAAATAAAAAGACTGAAGAAAATAAAATAATCCAAAATATAACATTTTGATAATTTTGAATATATTTAGGTAAGTTATAATATTTTTCGGAAAAAATATGTCTAATAATAATCAAAAATATTGAGTAACACACAGAATAAAATAAAAAGTTCGCAATATACATTGCTATACCTCTTTGCATAATATCTTCATTCAAATAAAAATGCGCAGTCTTGATATTTATAATACTTTTATCATCAATACTTTTACTCATAACATATTCTAATCCTATTGTTTTTATAACATATATCAATATAGGGAAAAAAATAAAAGCAACGAAAATAGTTTTTTTTCTTATTTCGAGCAAAGATAATGGTAAAGTGATTAATAAAATAATTGCAGATTTATGGAAAAATAAGGAAGATATAATAAATAATAATCCAAAAATATATGATCTTAATTTACTATTAGTTTTTGGCTTAACTATAAATGAATATCCATAAAATGCTAAAGCCATTGATAGAGATACCCTAGAATAAGATAAAAGCAACATGGATATAAATACAAATGATATTAAAAAAGTGTTTTTATCAAGCTCTAATCTCTTCTGTGTTTTAAAAACTAAAGTAAATATCGCACCCCATACAATAATTCTAAATAAAATATAATTATAATTAACAAATTTAGCGATAAACCAAAAAGGGAGCTCAATTGATTCATAACCTGTAAGTAATTCAAAATTTCTACCATATAATTTCATCGCAGAAATTCCTTCATAATAATGATACCAATCACCATCAAAAAACGAAAAAATAAAAAAAATAAAAATAAGAGTTCTTATTATAAATCTTTTATTTACAGTCATCTTAAATGGATATCTATAAGAACCTACAAACAAAACAAACAACAACAATATTATTAAAACATTAAACAATGTTAAAATAGGAGTAAATGAAGTAGGTAGATTTAGTAAAATCATTTATTAAATATTTTGTAGATTATAATTTATTGTAGTATGTTTAATCATTTTTCTCCATTCAACAATAGATTCTTTTGCATTAACCCAATCCCATGAGGGATCAGGAATCATAAAATTAGGTCCATAGCGGAATTGACATATTTCTTCCGCATTTGAAGGAACATATAATTTTAAGTTTTCAAAATCAACCAATTTCCTTTCTTTTATTATTGGAAATTCAATTCGTCGTGGTAACCTTTGATTTTTTTTCAAACCTTTATCTTGTACAAAATCACAACAATATGGATATTTATCCATTTTTGGATAAATATAAAAGATATCTATATGTGCCCCTTTGTACTCAAAAGTATCTTCACGTCCAAGCTTACCATTATCAACTAAATAATTTGAATACCATGTAAATCCATATTTTTTTAATTCCTTAATGATATTTGAATTAAAATCCTCTATCCACATGTATACATCTATATCTAAATCATGTTTAATAAACCCTTTCTCTCTAATAGCACCAAGTATAGATCCAAAAGCTAATGTATAAAAATAATTATTTTCTTTCATACATTCATCAAATTTTGATAAGGCTTCCAACGCATAATTTCGAAATGATTCTTTACTTTTTAATTCATTTACTGAAACATATTTATTGAATTTATCCTTAAAAATATATCTTAGTAACGGTTTAATAAAAGTGATTTTGCCAATAACCTTTATAATCTTCATTTCTTTTTCAGTCATGACTATATACTTATTTGTTGTTTAATAATTTTTGTTTAATAATTGAGATTATCTTTGAATGAGCTTCTTCTTTATATTTAGTCCCTATTAATGAAGGGTAAAGTAAAAATAGAAATACTATAACTGTAATAAATATTCCCAATTTTAATAGATTGCCTGAAATATTATTTGGTATAAAGAAGTAACAAATAATATAAATCGGAATAATATAAATTGACATTTTAAAGGAATTAATCAAGGTAAAAACAACTTTATAAAAAGATAATTTGATTTTAAATATGATATAAAACATTTTTACTAACATTAGAACAACATAAGCTAACATTGTTGATATTGCAACTGAAATAATCCCCCATCTATATCCAATAGTAATAAATATTATACTTATAATTAATTGACCTATTCTCAAATAAAACTGTTGTTTAGTAAATGCTAATGATCTAAGAAATATATCTCCTATTCTTCCATTCATTAAAAACAACGAAGATATTGATAAAACCTGAAATAAACTATTTACATTCATCCAATTTTCACCCAAAAAAATTCTAATTATTAACTCACTATTAAATAATAGTGCAAAAGAAAGAAGTAAACCAATAATATTCATATAATATATAGCATACAAATAAGATGATTTCAACTTTTCATTTTCATCTTGTATTGATGAAAGAACTGGAAATAATGCTGAGTCAAATATAGAACAAAATTTTTCTGATATCTGTGTAATAAATTCTTTAGGACGAGTATATAATCCAAGTGTATTTAATGAAAATAGTTTTGTCATTAATAGTCTATCAATCTGATCTGATAATAATCTAAAAAAAGAGCTAGCCATTAGCCAACCACTAAACCCAAAAATTTTCTTGTACACTGAAAAATTGAAAGCTAATCTATATTTAACTCCTGATGCAAAATATGTCAATATAAAAGTTATAATTATTGACAAAATAGCTTTAGTAAGTATTGCATAAAAGCCAAAACCTTTTAAAGCTAGAATTACTGCAATCATTGTTGTTATTATTAATGATATTAGTCTTATCAACCCAACCTTAAAAAACTGCAGTTTTCTATACATTAAAGAAATATTTATTGATGTAATTGAACTAAATAATAAAGTTAATGAAAATAACATTAATGGTATCCTCATAGTTTCATCTGCAATATATTTAACTAATAACCCCGAGAAACTACAAAGTAATATTGAAGCTAACAATCCAAACAATAAACTTAACGTAAATGCATTATTAATAAATTCTTTATCAATTTCTTTTCTTTGAATTAATGCTGAACCTATTCAACTATCTGATAATGCTGAAAACACAACAGAAACAGCAATAATTGCTGCATAGTATCCAAAATCCTCTTGTGTTAGTAATCTTGACATAATGGAAAAAGATACTATTTCCAAAATCCCAAGAAATAATGTAACTAGCGTTTGTGAAGAGACACCCTTTATTACTTTATTTGTATTTGATTGATTTTTTGTCATTAACTAAATTAAAGAGTATTGAATATTGTATATCGATTTCTTATTCGCTTTGCATATGGAATTATATCCTTAAAATCTTCTGTATTAAAATTCATATTATCTTTAATTGCTGACACTAATCCTATTTTTTCAAAAAAGTCATTTATTAATAAAGATCTTCTTTGGTCATTTCTATATTCATTTTCAAGTATCATATGTGCCCATCCAACTTGGAGTCCATGAATTGAGGATTTTTCAGGAAAAAATTCATCTATTGCATGACTTATTAAATGTTCTGCGCCACTAGTTCCTCTAGTATTTCCTGAAACAATCATAGACAAACCAGAAGTAATTAAACCATTTGTTAGATCAAAAAGAAATTCATCACTTAATAGATCTTCTTTTTTATAATGAAGAATAGGCATTACAGCCTGTTTTGCTAACATATATGACAATTCATTAATGGGTTCATTAATTTTTTTATACGCTAATTTCCAATCGGCAATTGCAGATAAATTTGATACTAAATCTGCTACACCTGCTAAAATAAGTTGTTTAGGAGATTTTTTGATTACATCTAAATCAACAATAATTCCTGTTGGAGGCTGAACCCCAAAACTTCTTTTTTTCCCATCTACATTTAATCTAGCTACAGAAGAATATATAGCATCATTTGATAGTGTTGAAGGGATACTAACAAAAGGACAATCACATTTAGTTGCACAATATTTTACTATATCTAAAACACTACCACCCCCAAATGCAAGAATTATAGCATCTTTATCTTTTATATTATTTATTATGTAGTCAGCTTCGCTAATATCACCTCCTTTAACAAAGTAAATTTCCAACAAATCATTTTTATCTAATTCTTCCTTATATAATCCAAAAAGTTCCTTTTGAGTTATAAGAATTTTTTTAGGAAAATACAGATGTGAATATTTTAAAATTGAATCAACATCATGTAAAATATTATTTCCTGTCTTAACGACAGCAGGTGATTTAAATTCGTTATAATACATTTCAACTATTTTTTATTTTTGCAATTAAATCAGAAGTACTAATACCTTGAGTATATGGTACAAATTCTAACTTGATATTATGCTCCTCTATAAAATCTTTTGTTAATCTTATTTGCTCTAAATAAGAATCTCCAACCCAATCATCACCATGTACAATAATATCAATTTTATATTTCAAAACAGCATTTTTATTATCAAATTGATTAATTATAAATGCTTCATCCACATATTTACAAGCCTCTACAACCGCAAGCCTATCATTTTCTGACAAAAATGGTTTTCTTTTATATTTTGATACTAATTCATCACCATTTATTGCTACAATTAATTTATCTCCTAATTCTTTTGATCTTCTTAGTAATTCTACATGCCCTCTATGAAATAGATCAAAAACTCCAATTACATAAACATTTTTATTCATTATCATTGAACATTATTTTTACAATCAATAATCTTTAAAGCTTAAAACACATACAATTATATATACTTTCTATCTCAAATTCTCCCAATACCTTATTAAGTGAAAAGATAAAAATTAAAAGTGAAAAGTATATCTCAAATTTTCCCAATACCACTTACAAGCTTGTTTTAATCCTTGTCGCATGGAAAATTTTGGATTGTAGTTTAATAGGGTTTTTGCTTTATCGCTTTCCTATTTTTCTATTTTTAAATTGTAATTTTTAATTTTTAAATTGTTGTGCGTTGAGGCGTTTAGTTGTGTTTGTTTAATTTTTAAATTACGCTTTTGAGCGTTACGCTTCTAAGCGTAATTTTTGATGTATAGAAGTTATCTCCTCTTACTATTGTTCCGTAACTAAATGGATTCATCTTTTATTTTTAAATTGTTGTGCGTTGAGTTGTTGAGTTGTTTACAATCTACCGTCTACTATTTCTTTTGGTAAAAAGCTTTTTACGTCGAATATTACGTTGGTTGGGTTTAGTAAGGTTTGAATATTTAGAGTTGCAAATTCTTTGTGTGCTACTGCTAATATTATTGTGTCGTATTGTTCTTTTGGTAGGGTTGTGGTTATTTCTACGTTATATTCGTGTTTTACTTCTTTTTGGTTTGCCCATGGATCGTAGATTGTAATGTTTTTAGTGTATGGTTCAAGGGTGTGGACTATATCCACTACTTTTGTGTTGCGTATGTCTGGGCAGTTTTCTTTGAATGTAATGCCTAATATAAGGATTTTGGCATCTTTTACCACTACTCCTTTTAGGTTCATTAGTTTTATTACTCTATTGGCTACATATTCTCCCATATTGTCGTTTAGTCGTCTTGCGTCTGACATAATTCTTGGCAATACTCCATAAACTTGTGCTTTTTGAATTAAGTAGTATGGGTCAACAGAAATACAGTGTCCACCAACTAAACCTGGTTTAAGTTTAATGAAATTCCATTTAGAACCTGCTGCTTCAATAGCATCATTGGTATCAATTCCCATAGCATTGAAGATTTTTGCCAATTCGTTCATAAAGGCAATATTTACGTCTCTTTGTGAGTTTTCGATAATCTTGGATGCTTCAGCTACTCTTATTGAGCTTGCTTTATGCGTACCATTAATTAGAACAGAATTATAAGTATCATCAACAATTGTTGCGATTTCAGGTGTTGAACCAGAGGTTACTTTTCTAATCTTTTCTACTGTGTGTTCTTTGTCGCCTGGGTTTATTCTTTCTGGACTATAGCCAGCAAAAAAGTCTTGATTGAATTTTAATCCTGATACTCTTTCTACTACTGGAAGGCATTCTTCTTCTGTTACTCCTGGATAAACTGTAGATTCATAAACAACTATATCTCCCTTGCTTATCACCTTACCTACTGTTTCAGATGCTTTGTAAAGTGGTGTAAGGTCTGGATTATTATGTCTGTCAACTGGGGTTGGTACTGTTACAACATAGAAATTACAATCGCGTATCTTATCTAAATCTGTAGTGCAAATAAAATTATGCTTGTCTATTGCTTCTTTCAATAGAGCATCATCCACTTCAAGAGTGTCATCTTTGCCTTGCATAAGGCGATTTATTCTTTCCTGGTTAATGTCGTATCCAATTGTTGGAAACTTGGTTGAAAACAACCTTGCTAAAGGTAGGCCAACATAACCTAGGCCTATTACAGCAATTTTTATATCTTTCATATATTTTTTATTTATTTTTCTTCTCTACTTACTTTGTCTCGAACTCTGATTCGTCTGATTTATTGATTTACTATGATTTCTATTCCTCCTCTTGCCTCTTTCTTTTTACCCCTGACCCCTAAAGGGGAACAAATATGTATTACCCCTACCCTAAAGGGAGTTATTATTTGTAATGGTTAAGTCCCCTTTAGGGGATTTAGGGGTTA
>ENA-UOOI01003019-UOOI01003019.1-fermentation-metagenome-genome-assembly--contig:-NODE-3019-length-13396-cov-67.769582_pt1 | contig 13396 bp, 12 predicted proteins | sample MGYA00245779_ERZ724027 | MGnify/ENA primary metagenome ERZ724027 (study PRJEB28704, sample SAMN03018318) | fermentation metagenome | biome: anthropogenic terrestrial biome; feature: soil... | reverse complement strand
TCATGCCGTGGACCGTGGTGGCTATCGCCATGGGGGTGGGGCTGACGGGGAGGGGTCTCCCCCGCCCCTGGCTTGCGCAAAGATCCGCACACCCATCACCCCGCCCCCATGGCGATACCCCAGGGAAAGCCGTGCCCCGGATTGCAATCAAGCGGGAACACCCAGATGAGATCTCAACAAAGTTGAGTATCAGTTGTTTCGTAGGGCACTACCCCCATTTCCCGCCCTGCATCTCCCCGATTATCCGTCGTCCGGCTGAAGAGACGCATCCGCTCTCATTCTGGTCCCGGCAGCGACAGGAGAACGATGGAACGGTACCCGGCGGGGCATCAACAGATTGATACCGTGTGCGAGAGAGTGAAGGATGTGCGCAACTTCCCGCTCCACACCGGGAGTTTGGGGGTACTGTATGACTCTTGTGATCGCATTCATTGGGGAACAGGGCGCCGTGATGGCGGGGGATATGCGGGAGATTGCATTCCAGGGGGACGACTCCTGCATCGATGAGCTGGAACGCGAACTCTACAGCGGCTTGATCGCTTCCGACGACGACCTGAAGGAGCGGGCGGCTGAGTTTGGCGTGACGATCAGGGTCAGGGATGATAAAGCCAAGGTTTCAGAGCAGAACGGGGTGCTCATCGGTGAGGTGACCGAAACCGGGGAATCGGAAATCCATAGGAGGAGGCTGTACGCTACAAGAGGGAGTTACGCAATTACCGAGGTCATCGACTCCCGGTTACGGGTAACGCAGAGAGGCAGGGCAAGCAACTTTGTGGTACTGGGAAATGATATCACGAAGCAGATTGCCAGCCAGTGCATCGAGAGAGCGTGGGAGGGAGGAACCGTTCCAGACGCCATGCGGGTCGTCATGCTCACCATGCAGATAGCGGCGAGCGTGACGGCGTCGGTGAGCAGAACGTTCATGCTGGTGCACACCGATCTCGCGGCAAACCTCTCTGACGCCATCGATAAGGATTCCCGGGAATGATATTGCCGGAAAGGATGAATCCCGGATTGTGCCTGCCCGAAGGGTCTATCTCCGCTCCCGGGAACTCTGGTGCGGGTCCTGCCGGAGGCTGACGACGGCGTCTCAACCGTAGCGCAGAAGGTATTATTGGCTGAGGTAGTTATGCTTCTTGAGCCAGTCTACCTGGGGCCTGATGTAACGATAGATGATATCGCACTTCTCGTCCTGGAAACTCCAGGGAACAACGATCAGGAGATCGCCTTCGCGTATCCAGAGCCGCTTCTTAATCTTGCCCTTGATCCGCCCCATGCGTGTGACGCCGTCCTCGCAACGGACGCGGATGTGGTTGGCCCCGAGCATCAGGTCGGCCCGGCCGAATATCTCCCGGTTTCGTTTCTTCGGTAATCGTACCCGTACAATTTCCTCGCTTTCGCTGTTTTGTGATCCTCGTCTATTTGTCAGTTAATCAACTCCGTGACAGGCGGTGGCGCAGTTCGCCTGCCGGTTTTACTGGAGGTGTATACTAATGACCCAGGCCACCATTAATGTATCTGTAATGGGAATATTCACGGAATTCGGGTCTGCCGGGAGGATCTGACATATACAGGGTGCTGGTGGGTGTTGATCCGACACCCATGCCCGCGGTCTGCCTGAAATAATCTGTCGGGGTGAGATGGTGAGAACGGTCCTTGCCGCACCTCAACCAGTACGGCAGGCGGTGCCGCACGTCGTCAGTGTTGCACACGTCGCCGGGAGATGACGGGGGCAGGCACGAGGAGACTTCGTCAGGCCGGAGGAGTATCGTACTCTACGCGGCATACGTTCAACCCGACCTCTCAATTTAGAGTAGTATATTGCCCTGATTTTTTTATCAGGGGTGTTAATCGCCATGTAAGAAAGCGCAACTTCATCTCCCCGTGCGTACCTGCACCAGGGCTGTTGCCCCAATTCCACTGCCCGGGGTTTCCTCCGAAGGGTAATTAAGGTTTGAGCATACATGAGTAAAGAGGATCTTTGAATGGAAAGCAGCAAGCTGTACGTCGGCAACCTCACCTACTCGGTAAATGAAGAGCAGTTGAAAGAATTGTTTGGCCAGTATGGGACGGTAAATGACGTCAGAGTCATTGAACGCAAAGGGTTCGGGTTTGTTGAGATGTCCAGCCCTGAAGAGGCTGAGAAAGCAAAAGAAGCCCTGAACGACACTGTATTTGAAGGCCGCACCTTAAAGATCGACGAGGCCCGGCCTCCGAGACCGAGAAGCGACTTCCAGCGGTATTAAGGTTTTACCCGGAAGAACAGTACTCCAAATATCTCCCATTTTTAAAGAGTCGGGGTTCAAGAGAACCTCATCTCTGATTGACCGGTACGTGCGGTCACGTCACCAGTTCCTTCGTCACCCCGCCCGGGTTATGGTCACTCATCCCCCGGGGAAGAACGGCTGCCGGAACAGCAGAACGAAGAGAGAACCCGGTAGCAAGGGCTCCTGGACCCCAGAACCAGCATCCTCTGAAACAGGCGGTCAAACAATCCTCCGGCACCTCATGGCGAAGCCCGCCCATGACTACCTATTATATACATGCAGCCAGGTATATCGCGACAGGTGATGCGCAATCAGATCCGACACGTCCGGGGCGAAAAATCCCCTGGATGCTCTCCGCGGCGAGCACGCTGACCATCCGTTGAGGGCGGTTATAGGGAGAGATGATGTCTATAATCACTACATCGATTCCACACAGAAGGCTCTCTACGCCCGTGTCCTTCCCCTCAGAGAGGACTTCGAGGTCCTTGATTTCGGGTGCGGGAACGGCCGATGGGCACTCTGGTTCGCACCAAGGGTAATCCGTGTCGTGGGGGTCGATCTCTCGCCTACGATGGTGAGCACAGCACAACGGCTCGCGTCGGAGCGAGAGGTCCGGAATGCCGACTTCACCGTTCTCGGCGACGGGGCGCCATTTCCCGATGGCTCCTTTGACCTGGTGAACTGTGTCTGGGTTCTCAAGTACATCCTCTCCGGCGCTGAGGCAACGAAGACAATCGCGGAATTTTCGCGCGTGACAAAACCGGGGGGATACGTCGCCATCATCGACCAGGTGAACTGGTCAGGGGATCTCCTCGTCGAGACTGAAGGGTACTATCGGGGGAGGGCACTCTACCGGACGCCCGGGTCCTACATCGAGGCGTTCAAAAACCGTGGTATGCACCTCCGGTACCATGCTATAACCAACGCCTCGCCTCTCTTCTGGGCCTATTCGCGAGTGCAGAGAGCGCTGTACGGGCCGGCCAAGACATCGCTCAGACCAGGCCTGCGATGGATCGCGGCAGCCAGTGTCCGGGGGGACCTCCTGACCGGACGGGCGATGAGGTTCCGGAGCGGCCACCATTTCTTCCTCTTCCAGAAGGAGGGGGAGGCGGATGGATCGGAGAGGGGAGGCATCCCATCCCCCAAACCGGGTTCGTGACCGGCCGGCTGCTATCCCGGACTGAAACTACCTTCTCGCGATATCATCGACATTTCAGCCTAAAAATACAGCAACATTTTTATTTGACTGGAGCTATGGGGCTGGGCGTGTGTCCCGCAGTGCGGGATGCAGTCAAACAGGCGGTGAGAAGCATGGCAGAAGAGAGGAGAAGCGTGATAGAAGAAGAGAGGCCCTCGGTTAAGGGTGGACATGCCTCTGCGGCTCAGGCTGGATCGGTCGAAGAACTGAGTGCGTCTGCATTCCAGAAATACCTCCACGGCATGGACTACCCTGGCGGGAAACAGGACCTGATCAGCCTTGCCCGGAAGAATAACGCGCCAGACGCGGTGATCCAGGTCCTTGAGATGTTCAGCGACAAGACCTTCCACTCCGCAGCCGATGTAAGCCAGGAGTTTGGCAGGGTCAAATAATTTCACCTATTTTTGGGTATCTCAAAATGCCCCGTATCCTCGTTATCCAGGCAACGTTTCACGGAACAGAGAAGAAAGAATGCGAGGGGAGCGATTCGAACGCTCGAACTCCTACGAGACTGGGCCCTGAACCCAGCGCCTTTGACCTGGCTTGGCAACCCTCGCGCCTAATACCGTAGCATCTCCAACAAAATAAAGGTGTTTACTCTCCGCACTTCCGGGTGGGGTGGGAGTTGTTATCCATAAACTGCTTCATCTCCTTTTCGCGGAGTTCATACCGCTTGATTTTGCCGGAGATTGTCTTCGGGAGCGACTCCACGAACTCGACCGCGCGGGGGTACTTGTAAGGTGCCGTCACCCGTTTGACATGCTTCTGGATATCCTTGACCAGGGATTCCGAGGGGCGGTACCCGGGTTTGAGAACGACGAAGGCCTTGACGACCAGCCCCCGGATTACATCGGGCGACCCGACGACGGCCGCCTCCTGCACGGCAGGGTGCTCCATGAGCGCGCTCTCTACCTCGAACGGCCCGATGCGGTACCCGGATGACTTGATGACATCGTCGTCGCGCCCGATGAACCAGAAGTAGCCGTCCTCATCCATGCATGCCTTGTCGCCGGTGTAGTAGAACCCATCCTGAAAGGCCCTGCGGGTCTCCTCTTCGTTGTTCAGGTAGCCGCGGAAGAGACCGACCGGACGCGGGTCCAGTTTGATAGCGATGCGTCCCTCCTCCCCGACGCCGACCGGCTTCCCGTCGTCATCGTGGAGTTCGATGTGCCAGCCCGGTGACGGCCTCCCCATGGAGCCCGGTTTACACTTCATGCCGGGGAACGTCCCGATACAGAGCACCGTCTCGGTCTGGCCGTAGCCCTCGTGGATCATCCTGCCCGTTCCCTCATACCATGCCCGGATCACCTCAGGGTTGAGCGCTTCGCCGGCGCTGCAACAGTGGCGCATGTCGGCGAGATCGAACTTGTCGAGGTCGGCGAGGATGAGCATACGGTAGATGGTCGGGGGGCAGCAGAACGTCGTGATCCCGTACCTCTCCAGCAGCGGCAGGATCTCTGTGGCATGGAACCGGCCGCGGATGTCGTAGACGAAGATACACGCGCCGGCGATCCACTGGCCGAAGAGTTTTCCCCACGCGCTCTTGCCCCAGCCGGTATCGGAGATCGTCAGGTGGAGGTCGTTTGGGTGCAGGTCGTGCCACAGGCGCCCGGTGACGATGTGCCCGAGGGGATAGGTGTGGTCGTGGACCACCATCTTCGGTTCTCCGGTGGTGCCTGAGGTGAAGAAGATCAGCAGCGGGTCAGTCGATCTGGTCCGGTGCATGCCGGGGAGGTTCACCAGTTTGTGCGAGCAGGGCGCGGGGTAGTCGAGTTCGACGGGGTAACTGACCCACCCGTCCCGCGTGCCGTCGACCATGAGCCGGACCGCGAGTGTGGGGCACTCTTCCCGAATCTCCTCGACCTTCTCGGCATACTCAGCCAGGGTGATGATCATCCTGATGTCGGCCGCCTGAATGCGGTATTTCAGGTCTTTGGGGGTCAGCATCGTTGTTGCGGGGCAGTACACAGCGCCGAGCTTGATGAGGGCGATGGTGAAGATCCACCATTCGGGGGTTCGGGGGAGCATCAGCATGACCCGGTCGCCCTTCTTGATGCCGTATTTCAGACAGATGTTGACCGCCTGATTCGAGAGGCGCATGAGGTCGAAGAAGGTGTATTTCTTCTCGTTTCCCTTCTGGTCGGTCCAGATCATCGCCAGCTTATTCCGGTCCTTCTTTGCCCATGCGTCGATCACGTCGAAGCCGAAGTTATAGAATTCAGGGACGTCTATCGTAAAGTTCGCGCAGAGGTCTTCGTAGGATGCTGGTCTTTGCTCGTCATCTGTCATAACGTGATCAATAAATGTTTGCGCGCTCAGGGTTTAAAGAATTCACGACAGCGAAGAACGCTCCGCATCCGGAATGCCCATAAAGATTATCCATTAGTATTATGGTTCGAAAAATGATACTCATACCGATGGATGAGAAGGGATACGAGTCACTGAAAATTGAGAACATCGTTGCCTCCGGGGCGATTGCCGACTCGATCGACCTCGAAAAAGTATCTAATAAAATAAAAAACTGTGAACTGAATACGAAGAGGTTCCCGGGGGCGGTCTACCGTATTGAGAAGCCCAAGATTGCGTCTCTGATATTCTCTTCGGGAAAAGTGGTGCTCACTGGTATCAGGAAAAAATCGGACCTCCGTCCGGGCCTGGAAATCATCATGCAGTCGCTCCGCGATGCCGGTATCGACACCTACGATGTGCCGCAGGTCGCGATCACGAATATGGTCTGCTCGTATGACATGGGCAGGTACATCAACTTAAACAAGGTGGTCATCACCCTCAACCTCGAGAACATCGAGTATGAACCCGAACAGTTTCCGGGGCTTGTATACCGCATCGAGGACCCGAAGATTGTCGCCCTCCTCTTCAGTTCCGGCAAGATCATTCTGACCGGCGGAAAGAATATCGAGGACATCAAGAGAGGACTTGATTTCCTGGAGCAGCGACTCGAAACCATTATGTGAAACTGGTTTTCCAATTTTTGATGAGGGGGTCCCGGGGGCCCCGATTTTTTGTGCGGGTGTAGTTCACCCGCTCAAGAGACTTTCTCTGCATAAGTCGTCGGTTTATCCGCCCGGAGGAGGTCTGTCTATTGTTACTCGCAGCCTCACGGTGCTCACGCTCCTGTATCGAAGCCTGACGGCTTCTCAAACTCCGGACGTTTCGTCCGTCGCACCCTCCGGCCAGTCGCGCTTCGGAACATCCCCGGATACGGATTTTCACCAGGTATCGCCACGGTCCCCTGTATCGGGCTTGCCTAAAATCCCGGCATCCCTGTCGCCACCGCAACCCCGGGTTGCTCAAGTTTGTGATCCGGACTGAGCCGCTGTCTTTCCCCTGGAGGTGCGCTCTCCAACCGGGCAAGGGTTTAGGATGACACACCAGAAAGAGGTCAACCACCGCAACCCCGCCCCCCCTACCAGAACCGGTGTGTCTTGACATAGTTCCGCTCGGCCTTCAGGACCTCGCGGTAGAAGGCGTCCCCTTCGGCCAGGGTGGCGAGGATCCGGGATGCCGCCTCCGGGCCGACGCCCTTTGCGGCGAGGGCGGTCACCGCCTTCTTCCCGCTCGAGAGGACGATGTTTGCGTTCCGCAGAAACCGGACCTCGACTGCCCGCTCCTCCTCGGACTTGTTCTTCTTCTTCACCGCCGGGATGAACTGCTCGTCCCAGGGTTTCAACGCCGCGATGAGGCGGGCGCTACAGAGCGGGCACTGCGGCCGGTCGGGGACCCGCTCCACGACGGTCCGGCTCTTCCACTTCCGGCAGTGCATGCAGAAGAGGACGACATCTTCCTTCTCCAGGCGCCGCATCAGCGTCCCGATCACCGCCTGGTCGACCAGCGGCGGCGGGATCATGTCCCGGGACGACGAGAGCCCCTCGCTCCCGAGCGGGCTTAACCGCCCGGTGGTGACGGTAAGGTGGCCGTCGCGAAGGCCTGAGAGGATCTCCTGCGCCGCATTCACGTCCATCGAGCTCGCGAAGAGTTCCCGGTAGGCTTCGGCCGCTATGACGGTCTCATCGAAGAGATCGATGAGCCGGTGGATGCTGAACCGCTCGTAGTCGGCGTCCGCATCGATGGCGCCGAACTTCTTCGCCACCTGCACCAACTTCCACTTAAAAAGCGCCGTCCGCTTCAGGGCGAGTTTCAGGATCCCCGGGAGGTGCGCGGGGTCGAGTGCGGCGATGGTCTCCTGGACCTCGAGCGCCCGGACATCTTCGGGCAGGCGCAGGAGGAACCGGTAGGCGCCGACCTCGATCCCGACGGTCGTCCCGTAGCGGGCCGAGAGGAGGACCGAGAGCGCCCGGGCCAGCGCCTCGTTCGCCTTGTGCCCGCCGCAGACGTTGCAGACCACCCCCTCATCCGCGTTCTCGAGGGTGATGAGGCGGTCCGAGGGGACCGGGTAGTTGCCCTCGTCCATCCGGGCGATCGACCGCTCCGCATAGGCGATCGCACCGGAGACGCTTGTGTACCGGCCGAACGCCCGGGTCCTCCGGAGCGCCCCGACCTCCCGGGCGACGGCAAACGGCACGGGGATCTGCTCGCCCTCCCACGACGGAACCTCTCCTCGCGCCCGGGCGGCCGGCTCGACCGTGATCCTGCCGCCCTCGATCTCGAGCACCTGCCAGAGCTGGCCTTTGGTGATGAAGATCGCGCCGGTGTGCATCCACCCGAGAACGAACGACTCGTCGAGCGTCCCGACCGTGCGGCGCGAGACGATATCGAAGATCTCCATCTTGCGCTCGTCGTGGATCATCGAGAGGTTCTCGATGAGGTAGCGCCGAGCCCGCCCGGTCCGGATGATCCGGGAGCCGTCGAGCCGGATCAAGCGGTGCTCCGCCATCTGGCTGCAGACGGCATCAAGCAGCGGCCCGCACCCGGCAAAGACGCTTGACTGCTCGACGATCTCCCGGACGCGGGAGACCTCGATCTCGGCGTACTCGACCGCTATCGCCGCTACCTGGTTGGCGAGCACGTCGGCGGCGCCGGCGGGCGGGACTATCCGCTCGCACTCGTTTGCCTTCGCCCGGCGCGCGATCACGAACGACTCCAGGAGGTCGTCGAACCCCGTGGCAAGGACGGTGCCGCGCGAGACGGCGTCGAGCTGGTGGCCGGCCCGGCCGACCCGCTGCACCAGGCGCGAGACCTCACGGGGAGAGCCGAACTGGACGACGTGCTCGATCTGCCCGATATCGATACCGAGTTCCATCGACGATGTGGCGATGAGCGTCCGAATCTCTCCCTTCCTGAACCGCTCCTCGGCATCGACCCTGACATCCCTTGAGAGCGAGCCGTGGTGGACCTCGACGTCGCCGCGGGGAAAGAGCTGGTGGCCGAGGGCCTCGGCGGTCACCCGGGTATTGACGAAGACGAGGGTGGAGCCGGGCGCGTCAAGACAGTCATCGACGGCCCGTGTCTGGGCGGCGAAGTCTTCCCCGGCAAACCGGACGGTGATCTCAAGGCTGCTTGCGACCGGCACCTCCACAAGCGAGAACGCCCGGGCCCCGCAGAGGAACCGCCCGATATCGTCCGGGTTCCCGACCGTCGCCGAGAGGCCGATCCGCTGGAACTCCCCCGCGTAGGCGGCCAGGCGTTCGAGCGCCACCGCGAGCTGCGCTCCCCGCTTGCTGTCGGCGAGTTCATGGATCTCGTCGATGATGACGTACCGGATCTGTTTGAGGTGTTCGCGGAGACGCTTGCCCATGAAGAGCGCCTGGAGGGACTCCGGTGTCGTGATCAGGAGATCGGGCGGATTGAGCGCCTGTTTCCGCCGTTCGTTCTGCGGCGTGTCCCCGTGGCGAACGCCGACCGAGAGCCCGAGCTCCCGGCACCACCACTCCATCCGGGTGAGGATATCCCGGTTCAGGGACCGGAGTGGGGTTACGTAGAGCGCCTTAAACCCCGGGCCGGCGGTCTCGAGGAGCCGGTCGAAGACCGGGAGCATCGCGCTCTCGGTCTTTCCCGTGCCGGTCGGCGCCACCAGGATCAGGTTCTCCCCCGCAAGGAGCCGCGGGATAGCCTGCTCCTGGGCCTCGGATAATCCGGTAAACCCGCGTTTCCGGATGACCTCCCGCACCCTCGGGTCGAGGAGATCAGCCGCCGCCGTCTGCGGGGCAGAGCGTGGCCGGGGAGCCGACGTACGTGCCATCTGCTAAAAACACCTCCGCGTTCTTCTCATCTATGCACCGGGAGAGGGGGCCGATCCCGCTCTCCCGCAGCCGCAGTATATCGATACCTCCCGCAAACTCGTTGAAGGCCGGGACGAAGAGGAGCCGGGTGCGGTCCTCCGGCGGCGCCTGTGTCCCACACGGTCCCTCAAGCCCCGAGTAGAGGTAGGCCGGCCGGGCGCGTGCGGCACACCCGACGGTGTCCACGAGCGAGACGACCGGGTGGTGGTGGCCGAGGACGATGAGGTGGCCGAAGAGGTCAGGGACAGGGTGGGTGTGGCCGTGGAGGTAGCCGACACCGTCGATGAGCGCACCCCCGGGAGGCAGGAGTTCTCCCGGTTCGAGGAACCGCCCGATGCCCCCGTCATGGTTCCCCGGGGCGACAGCAAGCGGCACGCGGTCGCGGAACGCTTCGAGAACGCCGGGGAGTTCCCGGTACTCCTGCCTGCTCGTGACCGGGACGTTGTGCTTGACGTCCCCGAGGAGGAGGAGGAGGTCGGGCTCTGTCTCCTCGATGCAGGCGACGACCCGGCCGGCCCGGGAAGCGCTCCGGCTCGTTATGTGGACGCCGTGACGTTCGAGGCCCGACTCGATGCCCATGTGCAGGTCGGCGACGACCAGAACGCGCCGGCCCTGCTCGACCAGGAGGGCCGGGCCACTCTCGATAAAATGCAGGCGCATAACGTGTTATATCAGTTTTATCATGCCCGATGCAGGCTGGTAGCATTCCCCTGCAGCGAGGAGTTCCTCAAGCGCAGCGCGTGCGTCCCGCGCGGAGAGGCCGGCTCGCACCCCGGCGGCGACGGCGTCGTCGATACCGATGCCCCGCGCACCTCCCTCATCGCCGAGGGCGGCAAGGAGGATCTCACGCCCGGCGACGGGCGCGATATCGCCGGGTGTGATATCCGGGCGGGCGCTTGCAAGCGCTGTCCGCACCATCCCGGCCATGCCCGAGATCTCTTCCTCCGTCGTCCCGTAGAGCCGGAGAGCGGTTGCGGCCCGGTCGTTGCCGCCGCCCCCGAGAGCCTTCTCGAGCGCTTCGAGCCGGTCGAGCGTCGCGCCGGCGGTCTTCTGCACCCAGAGGTCGCGGACGGTGCGGTCAACAACGTTGATCGCCTCGATGTCCACCGCTGCATACGCCCGTGACCCGGAACCGGTGAGCGTCGCCCGGCCGGTGACGGCGACGAACGCAGGCGGTTCAATGTAGCCGAGCGTCTCGACCGCATCCGGGCTCTGCCAGTCCACCGTGACCCGGAAGGCGTCGGTGGGGTCGGCAATCCGCGCCTGCATGATGTCGCCGCTCCCCCTGCGTTCGGTGAGGGCGCCGACGATGAAGAGGCGGCGGCACCAGGCGCCAGTGGGCGTCACCACGTATGAGCCGTCCCCGGAGTCTACCGTATGCCGCGCGGCGGAGAAGTCTCGCGCAAATACTCGTTCTGCAGGTTCCATAATGCCGTCCGTATCAGGAAAGGAGCGCCGGGTACCGGTGCAGGAGATCCGGCAGGCCGGATCACCAGGCAGACTCCCGGTATTCCCATAGTCTCTGTACCCTACTCATTCTCTCTCAACCCTCTAAAAGGGATCACTGGAAGAGATGTCGATGCTTTTACGATGCACGAGCACCAACTTCTATCCAAATGGACGGTAACCACACCATCTGGATAGAGAAGTATCGGCCCAGAAGACTCGATGAGATGGTCGGACAGAAGGAGATCGTGGTGCGCCTCCAATCCTACGTGAAGACCGGTAACCTGCCGCACCTTCTCTTCACCGGGAGCGCCGGGATAGGGAAGACGACCGCCGCGGTGGCGCTCGCGCGGGAGTTCTTCGGCGACTCCTGGCAGATGAACTTCCGGGAGATGAACGCTTCCGACGAGCGCGGTATCGACGTCGTCAGGAACCAGATCAAGCAGTTCGCCCGGACGTCGCCGCTTGCCGGCTCGACGTTCAAGGTCCTCTTCCTCGATGAGGCGGATGCGCTCACCACGGATGCACAGGCCGCCCTCCGGAGGACGATGGAGACCTATGCCCGAACCTGCCGGTTCATCCTCTCGTGCAACTACTCTTCGAAGATCATCGACCCCATCCAGAGCCGGTGCGCCATCTACCGGTTCAGGCCGCTTGACCGGGAGGCGGTCATCGAGGAGGTCCGGAGGATTGCCGCAGCCGAAGGCCTCACCGTCACGGAGGGGGCGCTTGACGCCATCGTCTATGTCGCTTCCGGGGATATGAGGAAGGCTATCAACGCCCTGCAGGGGGCTGCCATCCTCCGGCCCACCATCGATGAGGAGATGATCTACGAGATCACCGCGACGGCCCGCCCGGCGGAGATCAATGAACTTCTCGACCTCTCGATTGCAGGAAAGTTCGATGAGGCGGAACAGGCTCTCTCCGAACTGACCCGCGGCCGGGGCATCGCCCCGAACGAGTTGATCAATCAGTGCTACCGGGCTCTGGTTCAGCGCGACATCGACCGGACGCTCAAAGTGAGATTGATTGATGCTCTCGGCGAGACCGATTTCCGCCTCTCGGAAGGGGCAAGCAGCGACATCCAGATGGAGGCGCTGCTCGCCCGGTTCGTCCTCGCCGCAGAGGAGCACCGGTGAAGAGGTTTCGGCCGTGCCTGAAGAGGTAACCGTTGAGGTCACCGATGTCGTCGGGGAATGGACGAAACTCCTGAAGAAGCAGTACAAGCGGGAGCTCGCCGAACTCTCCCGCGAGTACCCCCATAAGCGGTCGCTCATCATCGATTTCCGGAAGATCCTGAATAACCGGCTGGCGTTTGAGCTCCTGCGGAGCCCGGGCAAGGTCCTTGGGGATGTCCGGGACGCGATCGTCCAGAACAAACTCATTAAACTCAAGGACGGCCAGGACCCGGAACTGATCAACATCCGGTTCACGAACCTGCCGCAGAGGACCGACGTCCGGGATATCAGGGCCGACCAGATCAACACGTTCGTCGGCATCGAGGGGATCCTCCGGAAGACGACCGAGGTGCGTCCCCGGATCGTCAGCGCGGTCTTCCGGTGCCGTTCCTGCGGGAAGAACACCGAACCGGTCCCCCAGGGCTACGGGCGGTTTGATGAGCCGGACTTCTGCCCGAACTGCGAGCGCAAGACCCGGCTCGATCTGGTCATGAACCGGTGCCGGTTCGTCGACGCCCAGAAACTCCGGATCCAGGAATCCCCGGAAGGTCTCCGGGGCGGCGAACAGCCCCAGACGCTCGATGTCGACGTCACCGACGACCTCACGGGCATCGTCTCGCCGGGCGACCGGGTGGTGGTGAACGGTATCCTGCGGTCGGTGCAGAGGATCAACTCCGGCCAGAAGAGTACGCTCTTTGACATCTACCTGGAGTGCAACTCCATAGAGGTCGCTGAGAAGGAGTTCGAGGAGGTCTCGATCACCGAGGAGGACGAGGCGGCGATCATGGCACTCGCCCGCGACCCTTCGATCTACAAGAAGATCGCCCGGTCGATCGCGCCGACGATCTACGGTACCGACGACGTAAAAGAGGCGATCGCGCTCCAGCTCTTCGGCGGTATCGCGAAGGATATGCCGGACGGCTCCCGTCTCCGCGGCGACATCCACGTCCTCCTGGTCGGCGACCCGGGTATAGCAAAGAGTCAGATCCTCCGCTACGTCGTGAAACTCTCACCCCGTGGTATCTACACAAGCGGCAAGTCTTCGACGTCCGCGGGGCTGACGGCGACGGCCGTCAAGGACGAGTTCGGCGACGGCCGCTGGACGCTCGA
>ENA-UOOI01003017-UOOI01003017.1-fermentation-metagenome-genome-assembly--contig:-NODE-3017-length-13414-cov-17.579160_pt1 | contig 13414 bp, 13 predicted proteins | sample MGYA00245779_ERZ724027 | MGnify/ENA primary metagenome ERZ724027 (study PRJEB28704, sample SAMN03018318) | fermentation metagenome | biome: anthropogenic terrestrial biome; feature: soil... | reverse complement strand
AGAAAAGATTTAAGAGTAAAAGAGGTGAGATGAGAGTGCCGAAGAAAGTTGTAAAAAAGAATGAAGTGACAAATGGTGATAATAAAATACAATGTATTGGTAATTGTCGTTCTATAAAAACAAAAAATGATAGTAATTTCTTTAGATCAAATAATTCTAAACATAATAATGATTTATATTCAGGATATGCCCCTATTTGTAAGCAATGTTTAAGAGAACAATGTTTTCAAAGTGATGGAAAAAATATAAATATAGAAGGTTTTATGGAAGTATTAAAATTTCTCAATAAACCATTTGTACAAAAAGAATACTTAAGAGTTCTTAATTCTAAGAATGGATTTGATTTAGGACACTATATAAAAAATATTGCTTTTAATTATAAAGGTTTAGAATTCAAAAATAGTGATAATAATTCTGAAGCTGTAAAAAATGCAACAGATATAATAAAAATTAATCCTTTAGTTACCCAAGCTAATCAAAATATAGATAAATTAAGAGAAAAATTTGGATATGGATATGAGGATAAACAATATATTTTGTTTGAGAAAAAGTATCAGAATTTAAAACAATCTGTAAGTATAAAAACAGCTATGCATGAAGAATATTTTAAAGTTTATTGTGTAAATATGGTACTTAGTGATTTACACAAAGCAAATACCGATTCTAAAAAAGCTAAAGAATTTTATGATATGGCTCAAACTGCTGCAAAAGCAGGTAATTTTCAACCAAAAGATATAGATATATCAGGTGGTATTTCAAATTTTTCTGAATTATCATTAAAAATTGAAGAGACTCCAGAAGGAGAATTGATGGAGGTTTTACCTAGATTTAGAGAAGAACCAGAAGATAAAGTTGATATTGTGTTATGGGCACAAATTAATTATTTAAGACTAGCAAAAGGATTACCAGAGGCACCTTATAAAGATATATATGCATTTTATGATAGAAGAAGAGATGCTTATGAGAAACAAATTAATAATCGTATGAATGTAATATTGGGAAGTGAGAATAAAGATGAGTAAACAAATTATTGCTAATGAAGATATTTTTCAAAAAAATATAAATAAATGGATAAAATTTGCTCAATATATGAAATTTTACCCTGATATATTTTATGATCTTATAAAATCAGAAAAGGGTAGTTTAAGTTTAAATATGGATCAAAGAGTTTTTCTTCGTAGTTTGAGTAGATTTACAAATACTTATGCTTGTTATCCAAGAGGTTATGGGTAAAACTTTAATTGAATATATGTCTATATATCATACTTGTATATGGTTTCCTGGAATACGTATATCAATGTCAGCACAAACAAAAGAAAATGCTGCAAGTATATCAAGAGAAAAACATAATGATTTAATGGAAGCATTTCCTTTATTAAAAAATGAACTTGTAGAAAAAGAATGTCATTTTTCTAGAACGATGGCAACAGTGAAATTTAAAAATAATTCTACATATGATGTATTAGCTAATGCCCAAAGTACAAAAGGACAAAGAAGACAAAGATTAAATATAGAAGAAAGTGCTTTATTAAATAATGCATTATATAAAGATGCTTTAGAACCAGTTGTAAATGTTGCAAGAAGAACTAGAGGACAACTAGGGAAAGAAAATCCAATGGAACTTAATGGAATGATAAATTTTCTTACTACTACAGGATATAAAAATTCAACTGAATATATGAGAGTAATTGATATGATTGATAAGATGGTAAATTTAGAAGGACAAATGGTTTTAGGTGCTAGTTGGAGATTACCTTGCTATTATGGTAGAGGTGAAAATGAAGAACAGATATTAAAAAAGAAAAATGATCCTACATCTTCTTATGTAGATTTTCAAAGAAATTATGAAGAAGTATGGGTAGGAGCTGCCGATGATGCAATAATTGATATAAATAAATTAATGGATTGTCAAAATTATCCTATGGCTGTTTTAAAACCACAAAAAGATAGAGAATATTATTTAGGTGTTGACGTGGCAAGATCATCAAAAACTAGAAATAATAAATCTGCTTTTGTAGTATTTGAAGTAGAAAGAAATTCAGATAATACTATTAAAAATGCTTCGGTTGTAAATATAATTGTTCCTAAAAATGGATTGAATTTTTTTGATCAAAGTTTAATAGTAAAAAGATTAAATAAAGTATATAATTTTATATCTGTAATTGTAGATGCTAATGGTGTAGGTAGTGGATTAGTTGATACACTTATGATGGAAGCTTTAGATCCAAAAACAGGAGAAACTTATCCAGCATGGAATACTGAAAACACAGATGATGAACCTAATGGACAAACTAGTTTAGATGCTCCATTATTATATGCTTTAAAAGCCACAGGTATTCAAACTAAAATAATAGTTGATTTTATAGATTTTATAGAAAGTGATAGATTAAAATTATTAGTACCACTTAATGCTATAAATTTACCAGAAGAAGATAGTAAAAATAAAGAAGATATAAATAATATAAGAGCAGCACATTATCAAACAGATCAATTAAGAGATCAAATTGCTAATTTAAGAAAGGTAGATAAAAGTGCAGGAAATATTGATGTGGAACAAGTAAGTAAAGGTACAGATAAAGATATTTATTCTGCTTTAGTATATGGACTATATTATTTAAGAGAATTTGAGGATAAAAGAATAGAACAAAATAGTTCTTCTTTAGAGGAATTATTAGATTATACATTTTTTGTATAAAAAAATTAAATAATGATTTGAGGTAGAGAAGATATGGATGGCATAAATAATAAATATGAATTAAAAATAACCAAACGATTATTTGATAGTTATATAAGTTTACTGATAGATTCAATTTTTAAATTGTTACCAATTTATGAAGGACTTTCAAAATCTAAAGAAATTGTATATTCTTCAGAACAATCTTATAAACACTATCAACAGCATTTAGAAAAAATTCTTATAGAAATAACAGGAGATTATTATATTTTTTACGATATTCCAGAATTTATAAAATTATTGACTTTAATTCAAGGAATGATAGATATAAATATAGATGAACATGATACTGTAAGAAGTATGGTTTTTGAGTGTATAAAAATATGTGAAAATATAAAGAATCAAACTAATGAAAATAATTTAGAAGAAATATAAAAAATTAAATAAGGGAGAAGGTGAAATATGGCTAGAAAGAAAAGAGTAAGACCACCTAAAAATCTACAACCTGAACAAGAAAAGATTTCTGAAAGAGAAGTTTATGATGTATTAACCTTTGCTAAAAGTATGATTAGTGGAACAGTATATACTCCTGAATTAGTAAATGCTAGGATGAAAGATTTAACATTAAATCCTACTGAACCTACTAATGATATGTTAGATACAGCATTAAAAGATCCTAAAAATAATGAAGATAATTTTCGTGCTATTAGTGAATGGTTTGAAATGACAGATATGTTATATAAAAGAAATTTATATTATTATGGAAATATGTTGAGTTTTGATCTTACATGGACTTGTACTAATATAAAAAAATATGAAGAATATAATTCTGCTGCATATAAAAAAGATTTAGCAATATTATATGATTTTCTTGATAAATTTGATTCTAAATTTGAGTTTAATAGAGCAGTTAGACAAATGACTAGACAAGATGCTTACTTTGTTGCATTACGTGATGAAGGAGAAAGATATACTTTACAAGAATTACCTATTAAATATTGTAAAATAACTGGTAAAAGTAGAGATGATGCTTCTTATCTTTTTGATTTTGATTTAATGTATTTTATTAGAAATATAGCTGTAGATATTAATACATATCCAAAAGTATTTAGAAATAAATATAGAAAAAGAATTGAAGATGGAAAAAATAATGGATATATTCCTTCATCATCAACAAATAATAGAAATGGAGAATGGGTTTATTGGGTTCAGACAAGTCCTGTAGATAATATGTGGTGTTTTAAATTTAATATGGAAGAAGCTACTCAATTACCATATTTTACTCCTCTATTTAAAGATTTAATATTAACACCAATTGTACGAAATTTACAAACTAATAAATATATTATTGCTGCTAGTAGAATGTTAGTAGGATTAATTCCATTATTAAAAGATAACAAGTCAGGTAATTCAAGAAATAAAATGGCTATAGATCCTGTAACATTGGGACAATTTGCATCAGTAGTAAAACAAGGTTTACCAAATCCTGTATCATTAGGAGTAGTACCTTTTGATGATATGAAAGAATTTGATTTTAGTAAAGCACAAGAAACTAATATTTATAGAGAACATAATTTAAATATTGGTATAAATACAGGTTCAAGAATGTCCTATCCTGCACAACAACAAAATGCTATTGAGAGTCAAAGTTCTCTTGATGTAGATAAAATGATGGTTGAATATTTATATCCACAATTTAACCATTTTTTAAATTATTATGTTAATAAAAGAACTAAAAAATATAAGTTTAATTTTTTCTTTGAGGGATTTAAATTTAATTCTGATAGACAAAATAGAATAGATACTGCTATGAAAATGGCTTCTGTAGGTATAACTTCATTTCCTAAAATAGCTGCTGCGTGGGGAATGTTACCTCAAGATTTGCAAAGACAAATGGCAGAATCTAGTATGATGGGGTGGATAGACAATTTAGTACCACTATTAAATATGTATAATCAATCTCAAGATCAAGGTAGACCACAAAATCAACAAATAAATAATGATAATACATTGAAAAGCAGAGAAACGGGATCAAATGTTCAAAAAGGTGGAAAAATATAAATATTAAATAATTTATTAGAAAGGAGAAATATTATTAATGGGTAAACATACTATGATATCTGATACAGTTAACAATCAGTTAAATTTAATTGTGCAAAAATGTTTTTTAGGTAATCGAATATTAGATAGGATGATGTCTGTGTTGTCTATAAAATTTGTAATGAATAAGACATCTAATTTATTACATGGATTACTAGCACATGCTTTCCCTTTGCTCGGAGATGAGATTTCAGAATATCAAGATTCTAGAAATATGTTAACTATATATTTAGAAACACCAAAAGATGAATCTAATTATGAAACACCATTACAATTGTTTGAAACATTTTTTAATTTTATGGAAGAATTAGAGCAATCAATTGATGATGGTATAAGAATAGCTAAAGAAAATAATGATAGAATGACAAAAATATTTTTAGAAAAATTTTTATTACAAATAAATGATTATACTGCTCAAGCTATATTATTATGTGATAAAGCAGAAATGTATGGGAATAATACTATGTCATGGATGAGTTTTGATAGACATGTAGAAGAATTTATAATTCTTAAGCCTTTAATTCAAAATATAGAAGAGGATGATGATTAAATGAAACTACAAAATAGATATTTAAAATGTTTTTCTAAAGAGAAATTTCAACAATTAAAAGATGTTGGATTTCTTTTTTTATATGAACAAAATGGAGTTTATTACTTTGAGAATAATGATAAATTAATTAAACAATTTAGTAAAAATGATTTATTTGAAGATACAAAATCTTCTATGACAATTAACTTTTAAACAATATTTTCTTATTAGGGAGGTGATAGTTTGCAAAAAGAAAAACTAGATTTTGAAGCAAAATTAGATAATCCAACAAAAATAAATGATTTAATTACTAGATATAAATGTTATATTTGTTCACCTAATGAATTAGCAAATGGATATATGTTCCCTCAATCTACTTTAGATAAAATGAAAAATTCTATTCTTGGAACTGCTGTAGTGGCAGCATTTATCGGAGACAATAATGATGGATCACGTTTTGGTGGTCATGAAGATGGATTAACTAAAAATCAGAATGGAATGACTATAAGAAGTCCTATGCCAATTGGTGTTGGGTTTGCCGATCCTTATCTTGAACCTTGGATGGAAGAATATAAGGGAAGACAATTTCTTACATGTTATATATATCTTTGGACGGGTAGATATCAAGGATTGAATACTATACCAGAAAGAACTATATATCAATCTATGGAAGTTTGCACAGATGATGAACAAAAAGATGGATATAAATTAGTAAATGATGCATTAGTATTAGGATTATGTTTACTAGAAGGTGGAGATGGAGGAGTTCAACCAGCTTTTGATGATGCAACAATAGTACCATTTTCTAGAAATGATGTTCAATTAGATATTAATAAAATGAAAAAAGAATTTGCTGAAATGATGAATAATATTTCAGATAAGTATAAATCATTAAACTTTAAAATACCTCAAAAAGTTAAAGATAATGCAAAAGAAGGATTAGAATTACATAAAAAATATAAAAGAGGAGGTACTTCTGTAGGATTAGCTACTGCTAATTATCTAATTAATAATGATGTTGTTTCTCCTGATAAAGTAAGACATATAGCCAAATATTTTCCTAGACATTCAGGTGACAACCTTGATGAAAATGGTAAAAATGATAAACCTGTAAGTAATGGATTTATTGCTTGGTGTTTGTCTGCTGATTCTAAGATACTTATGGCAGATGGTAATTTTAAAACAGCAAAAGAAATTTGTGAAAAACATATAACTGATAAAGTTATTAGCTATAATACTATGACAAATAAATTTGAAGAAAAGAAGATAATAAATTGGTTTATTAATCCCTCAGAACCAAAAGATTTTTATGTAATAGGAAAAAATAAACAAAATCATAGAGGTGTTTTTAATGATACTAAATTAATTATTACAGGAGAACATCCTTTTTATAGTAATAATCAATGGATACCTGCAAAAGATATGAAAAATAAAAATCTAAATTCTATACATTATTGTTTAGATGATATTGGTATGCAAATAATATATGGAAGTATATTAGGTGATGGATGTATTGCTAAAGATGGAAGATATGCAGAAGGTCATGGTATAGTACAAAAAGACTATATATTAGAAAAAAAACGAATTTTAAAAAATTTAAATATTAGAGATTATATATATATACCAAAATGTGGATATAGTAAAGGGAAACAAGAAATTCAAATAAGATCATCTGTTTGTCAATTTTTAAAAGATATAAGAGATGAATTATATATAGATAATAAAAAAACTATTAATTTAAATTTTTTAAATAAAATAAATAATATAGGTATAGCAATATGGATAGCTGATGATGGACATTTACATTACAATAAAAAAAATAATAATTCGTATAATTATAGATTGCATATAGAAGGATTTGATAAAAAATCAGCAAATATTATTAAGGAATATTTTATTAACAAAGGTTATAATTGTAATTTAATAAAAAGAGAAAATTGTGATGGTTATTGTTTGTATTTTACTCAAGAAGCTTCTAGAAATCTTGGAAAAAACATTGCTAAATATATGCCTATTTCAATGAAATATAAAATACCATTAGAATTTAAAGAAATAAATTATGAATTAAAAGATTATGTATCAAACTTAAAATATTATTTGTCAGAAGAACAAGTTACTAAACATTTAAATTTGACTGAATATAAAGATAGACACTCTATTCAGCCTAAAAAACATTCGTTAAAGTATAATTTTACAGTAGAAGATAATAATAATTATTTTGCAAATGGATTTTTAGTTCATAACTGTCTTTGGGGAGGGGATGAAGCTTGGAAATGGAGTCAAGATTTAGTAGATTCTATGAATAAAATAGATAAAAAAGAAAAGGAGAGAAAAACTGAAGAAAACTTTGATAAAAATGAATTGGGTAGTGGTGATTATTCTATAAAAATAAATAAATCTAAAGAGGCTATGAGTAATACATCTTGGGGAAATGTAGATAAAACTTCTCAATTACATAAAGTTATTAAAGCTAAAAATGTTAAAACAGTAGTTGATGATATTTTTGCTTTAGTTGAAGCAGATTGGGAAAATGCACCATCTAAACATCTTAAATATCCAATAATGGAAGTAAAGAGTGATAATGAAGCTGTTTATAATAGAGGAGCTTTGAAATCAGCATTAGGTTATGCAAAAGCACAAAATGAGACTACTGTTATTTCTAAGTTAGTTAAAATTTATAAAGATTTAGAATTAAATAAAGAGAATGCTAAAGAATTTGATTTTAGTTATGAAGAATATGATGTTATGTTTTCTGATGATAAAGCTAATATGTCTAAAGATCAAAATAATTCAACAGAAGAAATAATAAATAATGATAATACAATTATAAAGGAGGATAAAAATAATATGTCTAAAAGTTTTGCAAAAAAAGAAATGTTAGAAAAAATGTCTAAGTGTTTAGAAGAATGTAAATACACTAAAGACGATAAGGAAATGTGTAAATATAGTGTTGTTAGTTATGATAATGAAAATATTTATGCAATAGATAAGGAAAATTGTAAAATGTCTGCAATTCCTTATTCTGTAGATGGTGAAGATATAAAACCAGATTGTGGTAATTGTAAGTGTGCTAAATTAATTTGTGGTGTTTATTCTGATGATGGAGAAGACAATGAAGATAGTGATGTAATGATGGCTTTAAATCAGAAATTTACTACAGATGAAAATATTGAAGGATTAGCTAATATAGCTAGAAGTAAAGATGAAACTGAAGCTGATAAAAAGAAAATAGCTGAAATGGAAGCAAAAATACAAAAGATGGAAGAAGATTATAATAAATTAAAATGTTCTTATGATGAAATGTCAAAATTAAAATGTGATTTTGAAAATAAGAATAATGATTTGCAAGTTAAAATGAGCAAATTAGAAACAGATAAAAAGAATACAATAATAAATAATGCAATAGAAGAAATAAAAGGATTAGTTCCAGAAGGAGATATAGAAAAATTACAAAATAAAGTAAATGATTTTTCTAAAATTGAAGATTGGGTAGAACATACTCAGGCTTTTGCTTTTAAATATATAAAGGAAAATCCTACTAGATTACCTTTAAATGGTGATTTTCAAAAAATAGATCCTAATGATATTTGGGGAAAAGATATCTCAAAAGATGATACATGGAATATAGAAAATAAATAAAGGAGGTTTTATATAATGGCTATAGCTATAAGTGATACACAAAAAGTAGCATTAGATAAAATGTGTATGACAGCAAAAGATGTAACTTTAGGTACAGTAATTCAGACATTAGGAACAAATGTAGATAATCTAGGGGAAATTGTAGATGGTTTAGATACTATTGCTGCAGGCACACATACAGTTTCTTCTAGTGAAGGTACTGCTGAAACTTGTACTATAGATACAGGTAAAACAATTACTGGTTTTATAGTACAAATTTATAGAAGTGGAAAACTTACAACTAATTATGCAGTATCAGCAAGTACAACAAATTTAACAATTGCTACAAATAGTACAGATTATGTGCTTACAAGTGGAGATGTTATTAATTATATTATATTTTAATAAAAATTAAATAAAAATTAAGGAGGAAAAATAATAATGGCATATCATACAATTATGTTACCTAGTGCGGTAATGTCAAAAGATGTTGATTCTTTAGTAAGAAGTGCAAAATCAACAACAACTGATTTAGATAATGGTTCTTTAGTACAATTAAATACAGGTGTTTCTAGTACATATGGAGAAGGACAAGTATATTTAGCAACACAACCTGCTACGGGTTCATTAAATAATTTATGGATGATTGGTGATCCAGAAGTTGTAGTTACAGATGGAAAATATAAAGGGATAGATGTAAATGTAAGAGATTTTTATACTCCTACAGGTTCAATATTTTCAGTATTTAAACCAAAATTATACGATATTATTGAATTAACTGGAGAAGCCTTCACAAATTCAATAGGAGAGTATACATATGCAAGTGCAGCAAATGGCAGTTATTTATTAACTTGGGCAAGTTCACCTACTTCAAATGCTACTTCATTTAAGCTTGTTAAGACAACTTATATTTCAGTACCAATTGGATTTCCAGGTTCAGGAAATAGAGTAACTTCTTATAAACTTGAATGTATAACAGAATAACTAATAATTAAATAAAGGAGGAAAAATAATAATGGCAATTTTAACAAACAATGTAGTTAAATTCGCAAATGATAGAATGGGCGGAGATTTAACTGTTTTTGAACAAGCAATAGATTTATTCAATCATTATATGGATAAAGATGGTAAGAAAGGATTGAGATATAGTCATAAATATAGTTTTGAAGCTAAAAGTAATGCTTTACATAAAACTATGCTTAGAGAAATAAATAAATTAAGTGGTTCTACAAATAATGATATATTAACACCAAGACAACAGTTTTCTGATCCGATGAAGAAATGGGCTACATTTGCATTAATATCTGCATTAATAGATCCTATTATTCCTGATACTATTATAGATAGTATTGGAATGTTTACAAATGTACAAACAGGTGGATATGGTGATTCTTTTAAATATGATATAGAATCAAATGATTTATTTTATGTAAGTAAAGCAGGTAGAGGAACTAGACATCCAGAAGCAAAAAAAACATTTAAAGGACAAATAACTATTATACCAGAGGAACATGATGTTTCAACATTTGCTAGTTTGTATAGATTATTATCAGGGCAAGAAAATTTAGCTGTATTTGCTATGAAATGTGCTAGAGCAATGGAAACTGAAATAGCTTATGATGCTTATAAAACATTTGATACTGTAATGGCAACTCTACCATCTGATAGTACTACTGGTGCAGGAGATGGATTAAAAATTTCTGGTATTGATAGTACAGAAATTATTAAATTAGTAGAAAAAGTAGGAGCTTTTAATAGTGGTAATAAACCAATAATTTTAGGTACAAAAGCTGCTGTAACACAATTGTTACCTTCAGATCCTAATTATAGATATACTTTAGATTCTGATTATGTGAAATTAGGGTATGTAAAAGATTATTATGGTGCTGATGTAATAGCATTACCACAAAAAGCAGATTGGCAGACACCATATAAAACATTGATAAATAATAACGTTTTATATGTATTATCACCAGCTTCTCAGAAACCAGTTCAACTTGCAATTGAAGGAGAAACTTTAAGTATAGCAGATGATACATATCAAAATGCCAATCTTACTCAACAGATTACTTTTAAAAAAATGTGGGGAGTAGATGTAGCTAGTAATGCAACTTATGGTTTGATAGATTTATCAGCATAATTAATAAAAATTAAATAAGAGAGATAATTAATATGTGATTATCTCTCTATATTATAAGGAGAGAATTATATGGAGAAAAATATAGATAAAACAATAAATAATAATGTAAAAAAAAGAACAGCTAAAAATAATACAACTAAAAATAATATAGAAGTAGAAAAACTTAAAACAGAATTAAATAATAAAGATAATATTATAAAATCTTTAGGTGATAGACTTGCAAAAATAGAAGAAATGATGATGAATAAAAAAGTAAATGAGGAAAAAGTAATTGTTAAAAATGTTGAAGAAGAAGACATAGATAAACCTCTTGCAACAAATGAATTAATTAATGTGGTTTCTTTAGTTAACAATATTTTAATTTTATCAACAGAAAAGAAAGGTCAAGGAACTTCATATATATTTCATGAATTTGGAGAAACGCAGCCTATTATATATGGAGATTTATTAAAAATTATACATGTTCAAAGAGGGTTTACTATAGATGGACATTTTTATATAGCAAATAAAAGATTTGTTAGAACAAATGGTTTAGAAAGATTTTATAAAAATATAATGAGTCCTGAAAAATTAAAAAATATATTTAATCTATCTTATAATGAAGTTGTTAATATATTTAAAAATTCTACTAAAACAATTCAAGATTCTATAGTTAGTATCTTGATTGATAAAATGGTAAATGATGAAAAAATTGATGGTAATGTATTATATGGTATTCAGCAAAATTATAGTAAAAATATAACTAAAGCAGTAGAAGATAGAAAGGAATTATTGAAAGCTAGAATAGCAATGGTACAATAAAAAAAGGAGTGATTAAATAATGGCTACTCCGTTTAGTGATATATATGAATTATGTATGACTTCAATTAGAGATTATAAAATAGATCAATTATTTGACGCAACAGATTTAACTAATTTTGAAAATCTTATGTTTGGGTTTATGAAAAAAGCTATTCCTAAATTTATTCATTGTAAAAAACAATTAGATCAAATAATGGATATTACTACAAATGAATTCACTGAAGATTTAACACTTAATGAACAAGTAATATTATCTGATTTAATGATAATTAGATGGTTGGATACTAAAATATTAGATGTAACACAAATGCAATGGAAATTAAATGATACAGATTTTAAACATTATGCGGAATCTCAAAATTTAACTGCAAAAATGAATGCAAGAACTATTTTACAGGAAGATGTAGGACAAGATATGACTAATTACGAATTAAAAAATGTGTCTTGGTTAGATTGGCAACAACAAAATTTTTATATTTATTAGGGGGCTAGTTGGTATGAGTTACGAATCTTATAAAGCATATTTATCTATAGCTAATAGTCCAATGCAACAATATAAAGATGATTTGCAAGCAACTATAAATTCAGAATTTGAGTGTGCATCTAATATATATACTATTCAAGAAGAATTAAATAAGGGTGATAAAACATTTACAGATGTTGTTATTAGAATTAATCATGTTATAAACTCTGAAACTGGAGAAAAATTAGGTGATGATTGGAGAGGTATAACTTTTAAAGATCTTCAACATAATTATGGATTAGGTTATATGTATCAATTTGATGACAATTATTGGCTTACTATTAATTCAGATATTTATAAATTTGTTACTGCATCAACTTGTATTAGAAGGTGTAATAATGTTTTAAGTAGATATTTATATGATGAAAATAATAATAGAACATTATATACAGAACCTTGTATCATTGATTATAAAATAAGTAGAGATTTATTTAAATATTCTGATGAAATGATATTACCAGAAGGTATTGTTCAGGTAACTACTCAAAATAATGATAATACCAAAACTATAAAAATTAATGATAGATTCATATTTAATGGTCAACCTTTTAAAGTTCAAAGAGTTAATTCATATCTAAGAGATAAAACAATGGTTGCAGATTCTGTTCCTTTATTATATTATAGTATGTTTTTAGATCAAAAAAGTCCTCAAGATGATATAGTTAACAATATAGCTGATGGATTAATAGGTTCTGATATAAATACTGTTATAACAATATCTCCTAATGAAACTAAAATATTACAAGATGATACTCAATCCTATAGTGTTTATAAATACGATAGTGATAATAATAAATTAAATAATACATTTACTATTACTACTGGTGGATGTGATTCTAGTTATTATACTTTAACTATTATTGATGGTAATAATTTTAGTATTAAAAATATTAAGGGTGATGGAGGAGAATATTTGACTGTTACTTGTACAGATACTATTGATAGTACATCTGAAAGTATTACTATTAGATTGGCTGGAGAATGGTAAGAAGGAAGTGATAATTATAAAGTTAAAAAATAAAATAAAAG
>ENA-UOOI01003015-UOOI01003015.1-fermentation-metagenome-genome-assembly--contig:-NODE-3015-length-13420-cov-2.452076_pt1 | contig 13420 bp, 12 predicted proteins | sample MGYA00245779_ERZ724027 | MGnify/ENA primary metagenome ERZ724027 (study PRJEB28704, sample SAMN03018318) | fermentation metagenome | biome: anthropogenic terrestrial biome; feature: soil; material... | reverse complement strand
CAGCAAAGGCTGCAGGAGGGTCATTCCCCCCGATGTAAAAAACTGTGCTCCGATACCCAGAATCAGGATGATTAAGATATTTTTCGCAGTAAATACTCTTTTATAATATCCATTTTTCTCAAATCGCGTTAGCTTTAAATACCACAACAAAAGTAATATTCCGATAACCAGTTCACCCGTAATCGTTGCCAGCTTTATAAAATCCGGTGTTTGTATTAAGGACATAATAATATTCGGTAAGCTACGGAGGATATCCGGGGCCTTCTTATAAAAAAACAGTTGGATGATTATTCCGACACTGTAGGCCATACTGAAAAATATTTCCCATATAACCTCCACCAGCAGAAACACGCCGATCGGGGCCAAAATTGCGGCAAGGACTTTTCCTAATCGTTTCAAACAAATTCTCCTTCCTCATATGTATTAAAATATGATTCAAAAGCCATCCATATTCATCACAATACCTAAATCAGACTTTTGACGCTTGAATTAAAAATATCTGACAATATCTCAAAGTTCATCCGGAGAACATGGACTGCTTTGAGAGAATAGTCCGCTTTGAAAATATTATTTTCCTGATGAGACATGACATGCTTGCCGGTAAATTCAATATGATTCCTGTCACTATCAGTACTATCCGAGAATCACCTGTACCTCGTGCTTCTTGCCATCCCCGGAGCACGGGATTACATTTCCTTTCATTTCCTTACCGTCAACCACCAGCCCGGCAACCCCCGTTGACACATGCTTTGGATTCTTTATCGTGATATGATATCTGTCACCCCGGAATTCACGGCCGATCTGATATCCGTCCCAATCCTTCGGAATGGAGGGATCTATCTTAAGCCCGTTGTACTCCGGCTTGATACCCAGAATATACTGTGTGACAGCGACAAAATTCCAGGAAGCGGTTCCGGTAAGCCAGGAATTTTTCGCTTCTCCAAAGCGCTTTGCGTCCTTGCCGGCCACCATCTGCGAATACACATATGGTTCCGTGCGGTGGATCTCCGAATAGCTTTCGGTATATGCCGGAGCAATACGTGTATAATAATCAAAGGCTTTGTCCCCTCTTCCCATTAATGCTTCAGCTATTATGATCCATGCATTATTATGACAGAAGATGCCCGCATTTTCCTTGTAGCCAGCCGGATAGGTCGAGATCTCACCGTACTCCGCATAATATTTTGTGTAGGCCGGATTTTGAAGCATTAGGCCATATTTGGTACCCAGCTGCCGATCGACGCTGTCCAGTGCCTTGAGGGCTTTTCCGTCCCCGGTGCCGCACCCTCCCATGATGCATAGACCCTGGGATTCGATGAATATTTTCCCCTCTTCATTTTCGTCACTTCCGACCTTTCTTCCAAAGTCGTCATAGGCACGGATAAACCAGGAGCCGTCCCAACCGTACTTCATAATAATATCCCGCATCCGATCGACTTCTTTACCGATACGACCGGCTTCCGCCTGATTGCCGGTCAGCTCCATCAACCGCACGTATTCTCCGCCAATATAACAGAACATACCCGCAATCATGACGGATTCCGCCACCTTGCCATCCTTGCTCGTCGTCGTCTGGAAGGATTCTCCCGGCGTCATGGAAAAGCAATTCAGATTCAGGCAGTCATTCCAGTCCGCGCGGCCGATCAACGGCAGCCCGTGTGGGCCGAGATTAAGAAAGACATGGTCCATGGAACGTTTTAAATGCTCGGACAAGGGCATACTCTGCGTTTCATCGTTGTCAAAGGGCGTCATAACCTTAAGGATCCCAAAATCACCGGTTTCCTTGATATATGCGACAACAGCGAGGACAAGCCAGAGAGGATCATCGTTAAAATTACCGCCGACCTCATCATTACCTTTCTTCGTCAAGGGCTGATATTGATGATATGCCCCTCCGTCCGGCAGCTGCGTGGAAGCCAGGTCAATAATTCTCTGTCTGGCCCGGTCGGGTATCTGATGGACAAAGCCAAGCAGATCCTGGTTGGAATCCCGAAAGCCCATCCCCCTGCCGATACCGGACTCAAAGTAGGATGCGCTTCTGGACAGATTAAAGGTAACCATACATTGATACTGGTTCCAGATATTTACCATACGGTTCAGCTTATCCTCCTTCGAACTGACCGTATATTTGGATAACAGACCGTTCCAGTAGTCCTTAAGCTCGTCAAATGCCTGATCCACTGCCTTTCCTGTGGAAAATTCGTTGATCATGGCCTCCGCTTTCTTCTTATTAACTACATTCTTACTTTCCCATTTCTCCTCCGGTGCATTTTCCGCATATCCCAGCAGGAAAATATATTCTTTAGCCTCCCCGGGCTCCAGATCGATCTCCAAACTATGGGATGCGATCGGATGCCATCCGTCCGCGACGGAATTATTTGATCTTCCGGCCAGCACAGCCTGCGGTCTGTCAAAGCCGTTATAGGTTCCCAAAAAGCTTTCCCGGTCCGTATCAAAGCCGTCAATTGGAGCATTGACGGAAAAGAAGGCATAATGGTTCCGTCTTTCCCTGTATTCCGTCTTATGATAGATAGCGGAGCCTTTGATCTCGACCTCACCGGTATTATAATTTCTCTGGAAGTTGGTCATATCATCCCAGGCATTCCACAGGCACCATTCTACAAAGGAAAATAGTTTTATGTGTTTTCTCTTTCCTGATTTATTTCTTATTATAACCTTATGTATCTCCGCATTTGTATTCAGAGGTACAAAAAATGTAATTTCAGTCTCAATGCCCGCATATGCTCCTGTAATTTTTGTATAACCTATGCCGTGTCTGCATTCATAATGCTCCAGTTCTTTTTTGACGGGAGCCCAGCCCGGTGACCAGATCTCGTCACCATCCTTGATATAATAGTAACGGCCTCCGCCCAAGTCCAGCGGAACGTTATTATACCGATACCTCGTTATTCTCCTTAGTTTGGCGTCCTTATAAAAGCTATACCCGCCCGCCGTATTCGATATCAGCGAGAAATAATCCTGGGTTCCAAGATAATTGATCCAGGGATATGGTGTTGTCGGCGACGTGATCACGTATTCCTTGTTGAAATCATCAAATGAGCCAAATTGCATCGTTATACTCCTCCTATGTACTTCCGGATACTTATTGTTATTATTATACTCCTGTTTTCATAGAACACAAATATTATCTGTATTTTTCTGTAATATTATATTATGATAATTTCAGGATTAACAAACGTAGAAGGCAGAATTTTCTTTTTATAAATTGTATTGCATTCGTCACACAATATACTGTTATTAGATAAAAAAATAGAAAGAGGGAGTTTAACCATGGCTAAGACAACTGTTATCAATGTCCGAACTGAACCAGAAATTAAAGAACAGGTTGAACGCCTGTACAAAAGCATGGGTGTATCACTGTCGGACGCAATCAACATGTTCTTATATAAATCCATTGATTATCGCGGTTTGCCGTTTGAATTATGCCGCAAAATTCCAGATGCTGAAGCTATCGCTGCGATGAAGGAAGCAGACGATATTACAAGCGGCAAAGTACAATCAAAGTCCTATTCTTCCTTCCATAATATGCTTAACGACGCACTCTCGGATGAGACGGAGGAATAGAACCTTGTTAGAGCTCAAACAAACTTCGCAATTTTAAAAAGATCTTCGGGCTTTTGATTTACAAAATCGATGAAAGCGCATTGATTCTCACCACTACTCGTACCGGAACACACAGCGATTTGTTTTAGAAGTAGTTTCATGGGGGAATAGGTTACAGTTCACACCCCGACCTAATTGTAATTAGGTCGGGGTGTGAACTGTAACCTGCTATTTGCTATTCTAATATAATAACTCCTGGTATCTTTTTTGCTTTTTTCGTACTTGACATGAAATATAACTTATTTAATAAGCTGCCATCTTTATCATAAGTATAGACAGCTACATGCAGCTCATCGTTTCCCAGATCAATCAAAGTAAATATTGTTTTAATATTATCTTTCAAAAAATAGAAAGCATAATAACCTCCACATTTGGCATAACCATTATCTGTATTATCAATCGGTCCGGTACCGGGCGACATATGATCTATCAGATTCCAGACCCTCCATGTTTGATAAGCATTGGCTTTATACTCTGCAAATCCTTTGCCCACCTCAAATTTATACATAGAAAGCTCGTCAAATATATCCAAATCCAGTTGTTTGTTAGACTTGTAGCTTGAAACCGCGAACATATTCACGGTTAAAATCATAATAGATAGGATGAGAATATTTTTTGCCTTCATCTTTATTTCTCCTTTACACTGCCACGCTAAAATAATTCATATCAGCTTTTCGATAAAATACATCCGCTTTAGCTCCAGAAAGTATAATATCACCAAAATATCAGACTTGTGCTTCACAAACTTCTGCCAGCTATATCTATTAAAATAAACAGGCCGATATTCTTGAGGGATATTTAATTTCGCAATTATTTCGTCCACGAAGCTCTCGATCTCGCTGTAATTACCATCCGTTGAATTCCCCTCAACCTCCTGCATATCATCAGTCTCTTCATACTTCTCATATCTCAATGGGAACGAATTATCCCCGGTTAATTGAAGTATGGTATATCTGTTTCCATCCCCACGAAATCCATGATCATCCTGCATTTGATAGATTACTTTATAGTCGGAAGGAAGATCGATCCTCCAGTTGATTTCATAAATGCTTTTGTCAAACACCGAAGCCTTACTCAAGATATAGATTGTGGCAGCAATTAATAAAACTCCCGCAATTGCAATTGGTACAGCGACTTTGGATTTCATATCCGGTTTCTCCTTTCAAAAAGTACGGGTAATTACCCACATTATTGGCGATGACAGATCCTCCGTATTAAACTCTATCGGAAATCACTCCTTATAGTATAGACGATACAGGAAGTCATTTTGCAACAGTCAAGGGACCTTAAATTGAAATAAACTTTAATTGTATGTCCTATTACTTGCTGCTGTCAGGCGGTGGGCGCAGGCGTCGGGATGGACCTGCAGTCATGCGTTCGTCGGCTTAAATTACTATTTACGCACAATCGTTCCCTGTAAATTTCTTCATTTGATTGACATTTATGAATTCTTTAAATATACTAAGAATGATATATTGAATTTCATATCGCATGAAAGCTTTTTACAAACATAATGTGCAGGAGCAATCGCTTCTAAAACCAAAAAATAGGGGGATATTTATGGAAGATAATAACAATCAGGGTTCTCAGAGACAAAATCATCCCGCAGATCAGAATCCAAATCTAGGCCAAACAGAACATACTTATTGGGAAAATGCCGGCATGGCGCAGGGAAATTCAGTACCGCCGCAGAATATGCCGGATTCCCTGGGAACACCAAACCAATATTCACAGGATCCGAATCAGCAGAACTATCAGAATCCTCAAAATCAAAACCTGCAGTTTACGGATGCATCAAACTACCAGGACACACAAAATCAATATTCACAAAACCAATATTCGCAGAATCAGTACTCACAAAACCAGAATGCCCAGAACTGGCAGAATACTCAGAATACCCAAGATGCCAATAATTCTTCGCAATTTTATCAGTATTATCAGCAGCAGATGAACAACGGGAATAACTACGGTCAACCGCAGCCCGGCGTGGGACCGGTACAGCCGTCCATGATGCCGATGAATCAGAAAAAGAAATCGCATAAGGGGCTGGTCGCGGCTATCATTGCATTGGTTCTGGTTCTTGCCGGCGGAGGTACCGCATACGCTTTCAAGGACACTTTGTCCAACAGCTTTGCCCTGATGACAAAGAGCCCGAATGAGTATTACGAATATGTGGAAAAAAAGGCAATTGAAAATCAGATTAATGAGATTAAGCCTTATCTGAATTCTGTTGATACCGATGTGGCCGCTCAGGTTTCCATGAGTGTCACCTACGACAGGGAAACGGTGAATTCCCTGCTCCAGTCTTCAATGGGAGAGAGCATTGAGGACATAGAGGCAAATATCGGCCTTCCCCTTAACAGCCTTGGGCTTAACGGCACTGTTGCGACCAAAGACGGAAATCTCTATGAATCTCTGGGATTGAAGCTTAACGATACCAATATTATCTCCATGGAGCTTCTGATGGATATTGTTAATAAGGAGCTTTCGATGCGTTTTCCGGAATTAAGCTCAGCGATTCTGAAAACTTCGCTTGATTTGGATGAGGTGGATTCCGGTAAATATACCGAACAGCTCAAGCTTTTGACACCGGAAAGAACCACTGACTTTTTAAGGCGTTACAGTACCATCATCGCCGAGAACATGAAGGATGTCGAGCTGACGAAGGGTGAAAGTCTTAAGCTGGATACGTTATCTGCGGATTGCAATAAGCTTACCGTAACGATTGACAGCGAAAGCGCTGAAAATATCGCAAATGCTATCTTAGAGGAAGCAAAGGACGATGAATACATTTACGATCTTCTCCCCATGCTTGATATGTCCGTATCGGATTTTAAAAGCGAAATAGAGGATGCACAAAACAATTTGAAGGATTCGTTTGGCAATAATACTATCGTTGAGATGGACGTTTACGTAGATAATAAAGGAGAGATTATCGGACGCGATATCACGGCAAAGGAAGATGGCAGCAATCTCGGAGTCTTCGGCTATACCGTACTCACAGACAGCGGTTATAATGAATATAAATTTTATTATACGGATGAGGATGGCAATAAGGTAATCAATGCCACCGGAAGTGAGACGAAAACCGGTGATACCAGTAACGGTGCGCTGAACCTTGCCATTAAGGATCCGTCCGGTTCGCTGCCCTCTGACATCAGTGTAACGGCAAAATACGATGATGTAAAGATAGTAAAAAAGGGAAACCTTAATTATACTTATGGTACGTATACCATATCGTCACCTCAAGCCTTCGGTGCGTCACTTGTAATCGAAAATAAGGTTGAAAATGATGAACAACTGTGTAAGCTCTCCGTTATGATGGGTTCCTCCTCTCTGGTTACCATAGACACAAAATCCAAATATCTTACGGATTATGATATACCGAAAATGACAGGAGACCAGGTTTATGATATGAATACCGATATGGACAGCTATATTTCCGGCATCGATTTCAATACCTTTATTGATAACCTTTCAGATAAGCTCGGTGCGGATCTGCAGTGGTTAAAGAATGCCTTGTTCGGTTATTCTTATTAAGACGGAATACAGACAACACATGACATACTCCCACCACTGATAGAAGTGAGGGGTCTCCTGCTTATATATGTTAAATTAATAGCTTCACTGCTGAATGCCATTTGAGTCGCAGGATAGAAAAAACGCAGTCGGATTATGAAACGTAAGCTTCTGATCCGGCTGCGTTTTTTCTATCCTATAACATGTGATATTTTTGCATTTTATAAAAGCAGAGTTTATTCTCAGCCTAAAGGCATTTACGATGTCTGCGCCATAAAAAAGCAGGCACAGCGATAGGTTTATTCCTTTCAAAACCGATTATCTGTAAGACATGGAATACCTTGTTAATCATGTATTAAGAGTTATTTAATAAGAATTTTCTTTTTTTATGTAATTAAATGTGATAAACTATTTCTAATGGACCGTTCCGGAATTATGGACGTATGACCATTCAGGAATAAAGGAAAAGAGAGAGACTCATATGCCGAAGCAAACCAGGCTCGGTGACACTGCCGAGATTTATCAGCCAAGAAAAAGACAGTCTGAAAAGGAAAAACTAAGTGAGATGCCAATGAAAAAGAAGCTGGCGTATCTCTGGTACTATTACAAAATTCACGCATTAGTGATTATCTTAACAGTTGCTATTATCTCATATTTTATTTATACGGTAGTCACCCCTAAAACTGATATCCGGTTAAATGCCGTTTTCCTCCAAAATGCGATTGACGATAAGGTCCTGGAGGATTACCGGCTGCAGCTGTCCGATTATCTTAAAGTGGATAAATCCAAAAAACAGGATATCGAATTTAATACCAATTTTTATGATGTGGGTCAGGCCCTTGCGCCTTTGAATGCTTTTGTAGCCGCAAGGGAGCTGGACGTGATGATCGTGCCGGAGTCCGAGTTTGAAAACTTTGCTAAAAACGGCTTCTTTGATAAACTGTCCGAACAGCTTCCTACCGACCTCTACAGCTTGATGACAAACCGGTTCTATATTACAAGCCAGACGGATGATACTGAAAAGAATGCTTATGGGATTTACCTGACCGACACTGATTTATATAAAAATAATTCCGTATCCACGGAACCTTATGTTCTTGGTATTGTGGCAAATTCAAAGCATAAGGATAACGCGGTCGAGTTTATCCGGTATTTGTTCCAGCAATTTCCATGAAAGCAAGTATAATATGTAATTTACAACAATTTTAATATTAATATATGGATCTACTCATCCCATAATCAAAGTCAGATGCTCACAGATACTCCCAGTAAAATAAATCAGGGAACCATTCTTTGATATCGTTTGAATCAACTTACGATATCGAAGAACGGTTCCCTGTTATTTTTCTGAATGCAGAACAGCTTTTTGCCTGCCACTTCTACTTTCTGAATACAAAGCAATCTTCCGTCTGTTCACTCTTCACTTTCTGAATATAGCATGACCTTAGTCTGTCCACCCTTTACTTTCTGAATGCGGAGCAATCTTCTATCTGCTTACCTCTTACTTTCTGAATATAGAGCGGCCTTCGTCTGTCCCCCTTGTTTATTTCTTTGTAATATATCCTTGTGCCTTCAAAAGCTCCGCCGTCAGTACAGCTCCGCCCGCGGCGCCACGAAGTGTGTTATGGGAAAGGCCGACAAACTTGTAGTCATAAACCGTATCCTCACGGAGTCTGCCGACCGTGATCCCCATACCGTTCTCGTAATCCCGGTCAAGTCTAGCCTGGGGACGGTTATCCTCCTCAAAATATTTTATAAACTGCTTCGGAGCGCTTGGAAGCTCAAGCTCCTGGGGAAGTCCCTTAAATTCATTCCATGCTTTGATGATTTGTTCTCTGGCGGGCTTCCTTTCAAAGCTTACAAAGACCGCGGCCGTATGGCCGTCGGATACCGGAACACGAATGCACTGGGTCGTAATGACGGGACCATCCGCTTTCATGATCTTACCGTCCCTCACATGTCCCCAGATACGTAATGGCTCCTGTTCGCTCTTTTCTTCCTCGCCGCCAATGTAAGGAATAACATTATCAACCATTTCCGGCCAATCCGCAAAGGTCTTGCCCGCCCCGGAGATTGCCTGATAAGTAGTTGCTACAACTACCTTTAAACCAAACTCCCTTAATGCATGGAGTGCAGGTGTATAGCTCTGAATGGAGCAGTTTGGTTTTACGACGATAAAGCCGCGATCTGTTCCGAGGCGTTTTCTTTGCGCCTCAATAACCGCAAAATGCTCCGGATTTAATTCCGGGACCACCATTGGGACATCGGGCGTCCATCTGTGTGCACTGTTATTGGAAACGACCGGCGTGCCGGTCCTTGCATACGCTTCTTCAATCGCTTTAATTTCCTCCTTGGTCATATCGACCGCACTGAACACGAAATCAACATCGGCACTGACCCCGGCAACATCATTCACGTTCTTCACGATAAGCTTTTTTACCTTTTCAGGCATCGGTGATGTCAGCTTCCAACGGTCCCTGACCGCCTCTTCATATGTCTTTCCTGAGCTTCTCGGACTGGCCGCTACCGTTGCCACCTCAAACCATGGGTGATTTTCCAATAAGGAAATAAACCTCTGTCCAACCATTCCGGTAGCACCGAGAATACCTGCCTTCAACTTCTCCATACCCTTATCCTCCATTTATGTTCTTCTATCGCATACAAATGTCTTTATAGTAAATATATCATATCCTTTTTTATTAAAAATGCAACAGTTTTTTACCGCCGATCCGTAAATTTGTCACAATTAGATAGGTTGCCGTGCCTCCGCACGATTTCTTTGGTCATTTTCACATATGATCTTCAAAGTCTTCCATTAACCGGACCAGATCCTCGATGCTCTCAATTTCATTTACCCTGGCACGGAGCTTTGCCGAGCCTGCATAACCGGTCGTATACCAGGCTACATGCTTTCGCATCTCACGGATGCCGGTAAATTCGTCCTTGTACTCCACAGATAGCCTTGCATGCCGCAAAATCATATCCCTTACCTCACAAAAGTCCGGCTTGGGAAGCATGATCCCTTCGGAGAGATACGCCCTGATCTGCTCAAAGAGCCACGGGTTTCCGCGTGCGCCTCTGGCGATCATGATACCGTCGCAGTTCGTAGCCTCAAGCATCCTCCGCGCATCCATCGGTGTAAAGACATCACCGCTTCCGATCACCGGAATGCTTACCGCTTCCTTGACGCTGCGGATGATCTCCCAATCCGCCTTTCCGCTGTAATACTGCTGCCTGGTTCTGGCATGCACAGTGATTGCCGCGGCCCCGTTTTCCTGTGCAATCCTCGCCACTTCCACCGCGTTTACCAAAGCCCTTACGTATCTTAACCGTTACCGGTTTCCTGATCCCCTCCGATACCTTCCGGACGATTTCACCGACCCGCCTCGGATCCTTCATCAAAGCGGAGCCCTCACCGTTATTGACCACCTTGGGAACCGGACAGCCCATATTGATATCCAGAATATCAAAATTCCTGTCCTCGATCCGCTTCGCCATTTCGCACAGGATATCCGGGTCGGAGCCGAACAGCTGGACCGCTGCCGGCCGCTCCTGTTCGCTGATCATAAGCAGTCCTTCGGTGTTCCTGTTATTATATAATATTCCCTTGGCACTGATCATTTCCGTGAATACCAGGTCCGCACCCTTTTCCTTGCATAATAAGCGAAATGGCAGGTCGGTTACTCCTGCCATGGGTCCCAGTATTAGATTTCCCTTTATCTTGACATTTCCAATGGTTAAGCTCACTTATTTTTATCTCCCGGATTTATTCTTATCACTGATAATCTTTAAGCCTTTCAGGGTTAAATTCGCATCATATATCTCAATGACATCGGTCGCGTCTGCAATGATCTTGCCAAGCCCTCCGGTTGCAACTACTTTGCAGTTATCAATCCCGGACTCCTTAAGCATTCTCTTTACGATGTATTCCGTCTGACCGATGCAGCCGAATACCAGACCTGCCTGCATACTGGTTATAGTCTCCTTGGCAAGAATCGTATCCGGCATCGCTATCTCAATCTCCGGCAGCTTCGCTGTCTCGTTCCATAAAGCGTTTGCCGCGATCCGAAGTCCCGGGCTGGTTACACCGGCAATAAAGGAACCGTCGGCGGTGATTAAATCATAGGTGATTGCCGTACCAAAGTCGATGACCAGAACCGGGCCGCCGTAAATCTCATACGCGGCTACCGCATCCACCACACGGTCCGCACCAATTTCCTTCGGATTCGTCGCAGCAATCTTGATACCCGTCCTGGTACCGGCCCCGATCAGGAGCGGAGTGATATTAAAGTATTTGATGATGCCCGAGGTCAGGGAGTGCATAATCTTTGGAACCACGCTCGCAATCGTGACTTCTTCAATCTCCTCTACCCCAATGTTCTTCGATTTCATTAGATCCTGCAATAAAAGTCCATATTCGTCAGAAGTCCTTTGGATCTCTGTCGTCATCCGGAAGCTTGCTTTCAGATTAATATCTTCAAAAACGCCCAGTGTTATATTAGTATTTCCCACATCGATTACTAACAGCATAATAATCTCCTTTTCAAACACCGTTTTGTGGTGTCTTAGAATTTCTTTTCACACTTCCCGTGCCTTTCACTTTTTTATTCAAAAAAGTGAATAGGCCTTAATAAATAGTTTGAAAGTGGCTTTCTTTCAAACTTATTCTGGAATGTCTTCATTCAGGAAAAAGACCTTATAATACATCTCCAGGGATTTTAAGAGTTCCGCTTTTGTCCTTTGCAGCTCCTTTATCTTTAATGCGCTGCCTATCTCATCGAAGAAATAATCGTCCTCATTTGCATCGACCTTAAAAATCAAGGTTCCGTCCTCCTCAAATTCCAGGGACAATACTCCCCCTACCTCCTCGGTAAATAAGACGCACATAATTTTCAACTCTTTTTTGATCTGTTCCGGCAATGCCTTGAAATCCTCATTCATCCAGTATTTTCTTTTATAAGAGCTGCTTGCACATAATACGATATTTTCCTGATACATAACCAAGACTCCTTATGATTTAAGGCTTTCAGACTTATTGGAAATATGCCGTTAATTGCCCAACGTGGCAACCATGACTGCCTTAATCGTATGCATACGATTCTCGGCTTCGTCAAAAACAACGTCCGCAAAACGTTCGAATAACCCCTCCGTTACTTCCTTACCCTTCACGGCAGGCAGGCAGTGCAAAAATATCGTACTGTCCTTTTTCGTTCGTGCAAATAATGCGTCGTTGACCTGATACGGCTGAAGAAGCGCGACACGCTGCGCGGCCAGGTCTTCCTCACCCATGGAGCACCATACGTCGGTATAGATTGCATCCGCGCCCTTTACGGCGTCCAGGGAATCTGAAACCTCTATTTTGCTTCCTGATTGCTTTGCATACTCTTCGCAGGTTTGGATCAGGGCCTGATCCGGCCATAAGGCCTTAGGAGCGAGAATAGTAAAATCGATTCCCATCTTGGAGGATCCGATCATCAGGCTGTTGGCCATGTTATTGCGCCCGTCACCCACAAAGACAAGCTTTAGCCCTTTTAGCTTACCAAACTGCTCTTTTAATGTCAAGAAGTCTGCAAGAATTTGCGTTGGATGGTCGGTATCCGTCAATCCGTTCCATACCGGAACTCCACTGTATTTTGCAAGCTTTTCCACGGTTTCCTGCTTAAAGCCGCGAAATTCGATTCCGTCAAACATGCGGCCGAGTACCCTTGCCGTATCCTCCACGCTTTCCTTATGGCCCAGCTGGATATCATTCTTGCCTAAGTATTCCGGATGTCCGCCTTCATCCACACAGCCGACCGTAAACGCGCAGCGCGTCCTTGTAGACGGCTTCTCAAAGATTAAGGCGATATTCTTTCCTCTCAGGCTCCCTCCTGAAATTCCCTTCTTTTTCTTTTCCTTAAGCTCTGCGGCAAGATCAAGCAGGTACTCGATCTCTTCCGGGGTATAATCCTTTAATGTTAAAAAACTGCGTCCTTTTAAATTCATTCCGATCCTCCTCTTAAATGAATATTATACCTGATGAGAGAATTTCTTCAGGCAATCATAAAGCAGTAATTGAAAAGGAGGATTTTACTCCTGATCAATCATCCGGCTCATAAGATATATTGATGCGATGTATATTATATTTATGCTTTTATTGTGCATATTTATACATTATTATAAATTCATGCTCTTGTCAAGCAAAATCTCCGCATTCCTTTCCAAAATCGAAAGCCTCCTCCCCATACAGCCCCGGCTTCACCGGGCACAGTCATATGATCAAAAAGTCCCGGGTAGT
>ENA-UOOI01003014-UOOI01003014.1-fermentation-metagenome-genome-assembly--contig:-NODE-3014-length-13423-cov-4.856149_pt1 | contig 13423 bp, 14 predicted proteins | sample MGYA00245779_ERZ724027 | MGnify/ENA primary metagenome ERZ724027 (study PRJEB28704, sample SAMN03018318) | fermentation metagenome | biome: anthropogenic terrestrial biome; feature: soil; material... | reverse complement strand
CGGTTTCTTTCAAACATCCCATCCATAACCAAGCCGGATTCAATCTGCGCGTGGAAGTCCAGATGGGAGTAAATGTCCGCTGTAGTCGAGAAGGTGCTGTGTCCCAGCCATATCTGGATTTGCTTCATTGATATCCCATTTGCAAGCAGTAAGCTGGCGCAGGAATGCCTTAAATCGTGGAAACGGATTTTTTTGAGGTCGGCTTTTTCAAGCACCCAGCTAAAGTGTTCTGTCACATAATTAGGGCGCATGAGTTTCCCTGTTTGGTCGAGGCAGATGTAGTCGAGGTAATCTCGGCAGTAAGAGCGCTTGAAAAGCCTTCGGTACATTTCCTGCTTTTCCTTTTCTGCGAGCAGTAGCTTTTCCACCGATGGCAGTAATGGAAGGGTGCGGAAGCTGGACTTGGTTTTCAGTACATCTTCCCCGACCGCTATGGATTTGCCATCTACCGTGTCCTCAATTACCTTGTGTTTGATGGAGATGGTCTTTTGCTCAAGGTTAATCGCATCCCACTTTAATCCGAGGACTTCACTTCGACGTAATCCGTAGTAAGCTGCCAGCTTCACACAAATCTCCAAGGGATCATCTGATATCGCATCAAACAGTGCCATCATTTCCTCTGCGGAATAAAACTGAGCTTGGTATACATTCTTCTTTGGCCTGTCTACTCGGTCAGCAGGGTTGCTGCCTATGATCTCTTTTTTCACTGCATTCTGCAATGCTCTGCGGAGGACTGCGTGATAATGAATGACCGTGTTTGGTGTGTGCCCTTCATCAAAAATTGATTGATGAAAGTCCTGTATATGCTGAGGGGTAATCTCCCCCAAGGTGATGTTCAGCTCGGTAAAGTACCGGCTAATTCGACCGTCCAGCATGGTTTGATAGCCTTTGAAGGTTGTTCTGGCTATCGTGGGCTTTGCTTGAATCAGCCATTTTTGAAGATAGTCGATAAATAATACATCCGCTTGGGGATTCCGTTTGCCCTCGATTAGTTCTCTGGCTCGTTCCTCGGCTTCCCGACGCTCTTTTTCTTCCTGTTCCTGTTCGTATTCCAATCGGATCTGGTCAAAGGCTTTCTTAGCTTTCCTGTCGCTGGTTCCCTCTACAGGCAGTCCGGTGGGAATCCATTTGGTTTTTCTTTTGCCGTCCACTTTTACATATAATACGGCATAATAAGTATTGTTTTTTTGCTGTAGGCATCCTGTTATCATTGTTATCCTCCTTTGAAATAACAGCGTATTTGCCTACCATTGACAACATCACAATACCATAGAAAGCATAGGATAGCTACTGAATTACGCGGAAACAAGCCAACGGATTTTTCTACGGTTTTGGGCCAATAATAAGCAAAAAACCATATCAACCAATCTTGATATGGCACATTTCTTCACTCAGTAAATATTCAATGACGCATGCTTTGGGAATCTTATAGGTTCGCCCAATGCGAACACTATGTATCTCTTTTTCTGAAAGCAGTTTATATGCCAGCTTCCGGCTAATGCCTCCGAGCATTTCCCGTAATTGATTTACCTCGACTACGTCGGGGTATTTTTCAAACATGATTGTTTGGTTACTCATATAAATCCCCCTTTCATAAAAAAGGCGCCGAACTAAGTCCGACGCTGATAGAAAGTGCCTGATTGATTTCTTCCATCTTCTGTTCATCCAGCCTGCCGACCCAGCCTCGAAGCCTGGTTCGGTCGATGGTGCGTATCTGCTCCAGAAGTGCGAAAGACTCCATGGACAGTCTACCCGCTCCGGCAACGGCCATATGGGTGGGCAGAGGTTTTTTGGGCTTGCCAGTGATGGCGCAGACTATGGTGGTGGGACTATAGCGGTTTCCTATATCATTTTGCAGAATAAGTACGGGACGGACGCCTCCTTGTTCACAGCCCACAACAGGGTTTAAATCGGCGTAGTAAATATCGCCGCGGCTGATGCCTTGCTTTATCGTATCCAAACTTCACACCTCCTTGATTCGGAATTCATTCATTTTTCTTAATGGCACAAATATGGGGACCGCCCTGCTGTAAAGGCAGAGCGATCCCCATCGCTTCTGACATTAAGTCTTTTTTCTGTAATCAAGGTGCTTAATTCGACACTACTCCCCAAGCACACAGAGCCCAAATCGTATCGGACTCAAAAGGCGATGGCCTGAACTGCGGCTGGCTTCACCGCATCATGGGAATCTCACCCCCGCCAGGATCTCTGCCGGCTGCCCTCATTGCGTGATCCCCCGGTCAAGGGGGGCTGTGACTGGACAGAAGTATCAATATAGGCTGACGGGGTCATTGCGAAACAGGCTGCCACAGCCTGCTTTTCGGACGGATGGGTACCGCTTTGCACCTTATTTGGCCGTCTTTGATAGGAGCAGAAAGAAACGAGCGAACAGAAAAGTGAGTGATTCCGCTTTTCTTGCTGCCTGCCTACAGGTGGTCTTGGCGCATCCTCCGGGGTCGCTTTCCCTTTAGGGGTCTGTCAGCTAATGTATTCAGGTCATCGGATATGAAGTTTTCAAAGAGCCGTGGGGAGAATATGAAAAACCCCCTCACTACTAATCCGGTTTCGTGAGGGGGTTGAGCCAAATTATTTTTACTTTTCGAGAAGTTTTTTCAGACGAGCCAGGATACGAGCCTTTCTATTATGAATGGTCTTTTGGGCGATACCTGTTTCTCTGGATACTTGATGCTCACTCTTGTTCTGAAAAAACAGAATAAAAATTAGCTCCTGTTCTTCTTTGGTAAGCTGGGCAATGCACTGATGAAGTTTTTCCGCTACCAGCTTGTCCGTAATGACATCCTCCACACGAGGAGAAATGAGGTCTGGAATCGCATCCTCACCATTGGTTTCCTCTGTGTCTAAGGCACTATAATAAAAAACACCATGTGCCGCGTCCTTTTCCTCCAAATGTAGCTCACGGCGTTTCATGCGGTAATAGGTCAAATAGACTTCTTCTGTGACAGGGACGAGTTGACCCTGCACCTTGATCTGATATTCCTTTTTTTCTGCCATATGGCTTGTCCTCCGTTTTCTGAGATTTTGATGATGAGTCAAAATGTCAGAAGCGGAGGGGAGCGGCAGTGTGGAAGTGATCTGCTTATTTTAGAAGAACAGCACTTTTCCCCTGATATTGGAAAAAACAGTCGGAGTGTGAGTTTTTTTGTCGAAAGAAAAAAGTCAGCACTGCGCCCACGGCGAAATGCTGACTTTTTCAAAACTAAAATATGAAATTGTTTAGGTGGTTGGCAATATGTACGAGCTTTGTCTGCTCTATTTACACCTCGTGTAAGTATAAAACCTCATAGGATACCCCTCTCGCCGGAGCAAGGCGAAAGCCGGTATCCCGATATCCTGTTTATCCGTCAAAAACCGACAGATATAATAAGAGCCTGCCCTCTGGAATGAGGGCAGGCTCCGCATGATTTTTGGCAGCCAGGCTATCATAGTGCAGTAAAACACCTTAGACCCTATGGCTTTGCGTCCCCACCTTTTGATGGGTTTGCCCTTAGCTGTATTTATTTATGAAAGTTACTTCCTTCACGCTACTTTTGGAGATAAACTTTTGGGACTTAAAAGAGTACGTTATAAAACCCTTATTATCTTAATCCATTTGCCAGCTCTGTAATTTTGCTCTCAATCAAACGGATTGTTTTGATGAACTCTTGATCGTCCTTTCCAGTAGGATCGTCAAGTCCCCAATCCTCACGGTGCTTGCAGGGTAAAAAAGGACACTGAACATTACAGCCCATCGTCACCACAATGTCCACAGGAGGGATATCAGACAAGAGTTTACTATACTGTGTTTGCTCCATATCTATACCATAAAGCTGCTTCATCAGCCGTACAGCATCCCTATTGATTTGCGGTTTGGTTTCTGTTCCGGCTGAATAACACTCCAAAATATCACCTGCAAGATGTCGGCCCAACGCCTCAGCAATCTGGCTACGACAAGAATTATGGACACAAATAAATGCGACTTTTTCCATCTGATCTCCTTTCTTACAACGCAAGTAATTTATCATCCTTAATTTCTTCGGCGCTCCACCTGATAACTGCAAAGTTATCATGGGAGATTTCGCCCACTTTATTTATCCACTCAATTTCATGACTGGCTTTGGCTTTCAAAAGCTGATTGCTTGTTTCGGTAGCGTAAAGGGAAGAATTGATGACCCACCATTTTGTTGCGATCTCGGCGCGCTTCAAATCTTCCTCTAACCGCATGGCTTCAAAGACAGGCGTCGTTTCAGCAAGTGTTACGATGATAACCTCCGTTTCATCGGCATTGCGCAGACGAGGCAGCAACTTTTTGACCGCTTCGGGAATATCCCCTTGTGTACGTTTTACCTCACGGTGATAGCTCTGTGTGGAATCAAGCAACAACAGTGTGTGACCTGTGGGTGCGGTATCAATGACAACAACCTCATTTTCAGCCCGCTCCACAATTTCGGCAAAGGCACGGAATACGGCAATTTCCTGTGTACAAGGGGAGCGTAAATCTTCTTCCACATAAGCAACATCATCTGCTGACATGGTTCCACGTGCTTTAGAAAGCACTTCTTCCTGATAACGATGAAGTTCTTCTTTTTCGTCAATATGGCTCATGGTTATGCCGCTTGTTTCGTTCATGACAAATTTAAGATGGGCAGCGGGATCGGTGGTTGTCAGATGTACCTTTTTCCCTCTGGCCGATAGGCCAAGTGCAATGGCAGCGGCAACTGTCGTTTTCCCAACGCCGCCTTTGCCCATCGTGAAAATGACTTTTTTCCCGCTTGCATCCAAATCATCAATGACCTTGCGGAGCGTGGGAATATCGGCAGCATTCAAGGTGTTGTTGCTCAAGGCAAGGCTATCTTTGACAAGCAAATTGCGGACGTTTTCCATGCCGGTAATATTGTAGGCACGTAGCGGTACAAAATAGGCCGCAATGTCTTTTAGTCCGGCAGGCATATCTGCAAGTGCCTTTTGTTGCTTATTATACAGGCTTTCGGATATGCCATCATCATAGGCGGGTAATACTCCATTCACAATCATAAGCTGATTGCGTACACCCAAATCGGCAAGTTCCTTTGAAGCCCGCTCCGCTTCTTTGAGCGGAGAGCTTTCAAGGCGGGATACGAGGATTAGGGTAGTTAATTTGCTATCCGCCAAAGTATCTACCGCTTCTTTGTACATTTCCTTTTTATCTTCCAAGCCGGAAAGTTGCCCAAGGCAGGAGGCGCCGTGCGTGCTTTCGCTGATAAAGTTGCTCCATGCGCTTGGTAGTTGCAGCATCCTCAGGGTATGCCCGGTAGGGGCGGTGTCAAAGATAATGTGGTCATATTCCTTTGCTGCAGCTTCGTCCGTAATGAAATTTGTAAATTCGTTGAAAGCGGCAATTTCTACCGTACAGGAACCAGAGAGCTGTTCCTCCATGTTGATGATAACCGATTCTGGCAGCTTTCCACGATAGGGTGCGATAACCCCTTCCCTGTATTCTGCTGCTGCCTGTATCGGGTCAAGGTTGGCAACGACAAGCCCCGGCACCTCTGCAATTGGTACGCCTTTGCCATCAAGCTCGGTACTGAATACATCCTGTAAGTTGGAAGCGGGGTCGGTGCTGACAAGCAGCACCTTTTTCCCGTTGTCGGCAAGGGTCACAGCAGTAGCACAAGCGATAGAAGTTTTTCCAACGCCACCCTTGCCGGTATAAAACAGATATTTTGTAAGGTTTAGATGTTGCAGATCAAACTGTTTCATTAGCAGCAACCCTCCGAACAGCAGCACCCGCTATCTCCTTTTTTAGTTTCAACCGCTTCTAAGAACGAGGCAGGAATTTCAAGCCATGCCGCAATTTCCTCATTGGTAGGGTATGCCTTGGTCTTGACGATTTTACCGTCAATGAGAGTGGCGGGTAAAGACTCAACGCCATCACCCATAATCAGCTTGTTGATTTCGGAATTGTTGACAAATGCCTGTGGCGCACTGTTGAGGTTAAAACGGGAGGCGGTGACACCGTTCTTTTGCAGATTGCTCATTACAGTTGAAATGCGGAGCAGTTCGGGATCAATACCGACGCCGCAAAGGCCAGTTTCACAGCACATGGCCGGTTCGTAAATAGACATTGTTTTCATAGAAAAATCACTCCTTAAATTAGTGTTGGATGTTGTATCAGAACAGCCGCAAGCGGTTCCGCAGCAGCTATTTTTACCGCTAAAAAACTTTTCGAGATTGTCTGGCAGAATATAGGCTTCTTCTAATCCTTGAGGTTGCACACCGTAAATGGCCTTTAAGATGCCGTCCACGATCATCGGTACGGGCGGTTGCTCGTAGTTTTTGCCTTCGTAGACGAATACCCGGCAGTCAACGCTATCACCGCATAAATCACCGCAATCCGTGCAGTCGCTTTCTACAAGCTCGTTGCAGATATCCACGCCATTCACACGAATGGTCGGAGAACTCATAAAACGATGTTCCTCCGCAAGCTCCCTCGATGTAATGTTAACCGAATTAATCTTGGCTTCGAGTCCAAGAGTATCAAATACGCCGGACAGGACTTTTAGTGCCTGTTTGAGCGTTTCATCTGTTGCCATGCACCGCTCACAGGTATTTAAATCGAGGTAAAGAAAATCAATGATAAGCTGTTTCATTCTGAAAACCACCCTTTCGTATTATTTGCAATTTTAACCAGTATCAGCATCACTGGCACTTCAGTAAGTACACCCACAATGGTAGCCAATGCCACGGGTGATTGTGCGCCAAATAGGGCGATGGCAACCGCTACGGCAAGTTCAAAAAAGTTTGACGCGCCTATCATCCCGGCAGGAGCGGCAATGTTATGAGGCAGTTTTAGCGCCTTACTTGCCAAGTATGCAATAAAGAAAATCAGGAATGTCTGAATAGTCAGGGGCACGGCAATCAAGATGATGTGCAGCGGATTTTCCAAAATAACATCGCCTTGAAAAGAGAAAATAATAATGAGCGTCAAGAGAAGCCCTGCAATGGTGGTGTTGTTAAACTTCGGCAGAAATGTTTTGTTGAAATATTCCTCACCTTTTCGTTTGATGAGCTGTGTCCGTGTGATGATACCCGCCGTAAGGGGGACGACAACGAACAGTGCTACCGATAAGAGAAGTGTATCCCACGGAATAGAAACACCGCTCACACCAAGCAAAAAAGCTACGATTGGCGCAAAGGCAGGCAGGATAATAAGGTCATTAGTCGCAACCTGTACCACAGTGTAAGCGGGGTCACCTTTTGTCAAATGGCTCCACACAAATACCATTGCCGTACAAGGGGCGGCTCCGAGCAGGATAGCACCAGCTAAATAGTCCTTTGCCAAGTCTGCCGGAATAAGTGTTTTGAATACTACAAAGAAGAACAGGCTTGCAATCCCGAACATGGTGAAAGGCTTAATCAGCCAGTTTGTCACCCAAGTTACAAAAAGCCCTTTGGGATTTTTGCCCACATTCTTAATGCTCTTGAAGTCTACCTTGAGCATCATAGGGAAAATCATCAACCATATTAAAATAGCAATTGGGATAGATACCTGTGCATACTCAAATCGACCTAAAAATGAGGGGACAGCGGGTAAAAACTTGCCGATCAGAATGCCTACTGCCATGCAAAGCAGCACCCACACTGTCAAATACTTTTCAAAAAATCCAATATCTGATTGTTTTTCTGTTTTCATAAAGTTTCACTCCTATCATATAGAAATTTTTCTATGTTACGACTATTTTTTTGTCGGTGTCTGTTCTGTCATGGAACGTGACACCGACACCAGCGACGACAACAGCACATCTATGTATCACCGCCTTTACGATGGCAGATACAATCGGGAGTAGAGCAAAACACCTCGCCTAATTGTTTATAAAAGGCTTGTAGATTTTCATTGTTGAGTGAATAATGTGTCCACTTGCCCTCTGGTCTTGCGTTTACTATACCAGCCTTAATTAGAACTTTCATATCGTGGGAAAGAGTCGGCTGGGTAATATGAAATTCTTCTAAAATCTTGCAAGCACAAAGCTCACCGCAGGAAAGCATATCAACAATACGCAGCCGCTTTGGATCAGCAAGAGCCTTTAGAATTTTTGTACTTTCAATATACTTTTGTTCCATTGTACAACCTCACATAGAATGTTTTCTATATATCAGTATATGCCGTGGATTCAGAAATGTCAATAATTTTTCAATCCTCTTTTCCGTGCCTTCCAATAGCATAGCTTACTTAAAAGTAGTGCGAATCAAGAGTTACACTAAAAATACAGCGAAGTGCCCTGGATAGATTCAAGGCACTTCGCTATGCTTTTCGAGGCATAACATGATAGTTACAGCATATCTCCACAGAAGTTTTTTCTGTATTCCAGATGCTCCTGCTCCAGTCGTTTCCATTCATCATCTGCCGTCTGAAATTCTTCCATAGCTGTTTTCATCTGCGGTGAATCATAGGGTATCTTTTTTTCAACTAATTTCCTAAGTCTTTCTCTGCGCTTTTCCACGGTAAGTCCAAGGGTGTAGAGTTTGCCTGCCTGTCGGATAAGCCTTGCTTTTTCTTTTGCATTCATCATAAACGTCCTCTCTCTGTTACTCTAATCAGATTAACTTTTAGAATACCATAAGATAATCTTATTATCAATAAAAAGATAACCTTTTTGCACGCAATAAGATAGTCTTGTTAGAATTGACGCAGAGGAGGTGGCTGGGATGTTTAATTTACGTTTATTGCGTGAGGAACACAAATTGAGCCAACAAAAACTGGCAGATGAATTTGATATTGCACAGTCGCAAATACAGAATTATGAAACAGGCGGCTATCAGCCGGATATTGAGACATTGAACAAGTACGCAGATTTCTTTGATGTGTCGGTAGATTTTCTTCTTGGCCGTACAGATATACGACGCAAGCTGGAAACGGTAAAAGAATATGACTTGAGCGAGGATGAGCAAAAAATTATAGATCGCTACCGTGGCTTGCGTCCGAGGCAGCGACAAAGTCTCACTCTCTTTCTTGATACTCTGGAAGATAACTAAGCAAAAGCCAGAAAGAAAACATACCTCATTTCAAATCAAATCGACATGCGTAATTTATAATTTTTTTGCAGATATAGATTTCTTGTCGAAACTGAATTCTAATAAGTTGTTCTTTTTCTGTAATAAGCCTTTTTAGAGTGAGAGGTTCTGGTGGGTTCACCATGGACCGCACCCCGGTTCAGCAAACAGGCGTAGTTTCCCCTTGGTGGAAGCTGCGCCTGTTTACTTATTCGTGATTATTGATTTTTCAAAATCAGCCTGTTGGAGGTGTTGCTCCCATTCTCTCGATAGCGTGGTTCCTTTTCAATGAGTCCCGCCTTGACCAAATCATGCAGGGCACGCTTGACGGTGCTGCGGGAGAGCTGCAAGTCGGAGGCAATCGTTTTTACCGCGGGCCAGCAGTCAGCTCCTTTGCCTGCCCGGTCACAAAGATATATATAAACAGTCCTCGCCCGATGGGGAAGCTCATCGGGCGAGGCAGTATAAATATGGTCAAAGTAGCTCATGGAAACCTCCTTACGTTTTGAGTACATTGCGGCGGCGCATGGTGTTTTCAGGCGAATCTTCCACCGGGGTATGAAGGGTTCCTGTTCCGGTGGTTGGCTCCGATATCTCCCCGGTTTCTTCGTCCACCATAAAGCAGGTCGTGTGCTTGCGGACGATATTTTCCTCCAGCATCTGCTTATCGGCGTAGACCACCTTTCGGTGCGCCTTCTCCTCCACGGTATAAAGTCCCTCAAAACGGATGCCCCAATCAAGGAAGAGCCGCAGCTTTGTCCGTATGGGATGGGTGCCGGTTTTCATCACGACAAAGCTGCCCTTTGGAATGGATTTGAGTTCATCCGGCGTCATGAGAGGGCGCTCCATCATCTGCAAGGATTGGCTGGGATCATTCTTTCCACGACTTACGCTGCCGCTCATGACGGTGCGGCTGCCCAATGCCTTACTCAGCACCTCGGCGGTCTGGCTGTTGGGAGCGAATCCACCGAAGATGGTGTCCTGGCAGTTGTCCACGATGATTTCCGAACCCTCTTTGCCGTAGTTCTTTTCGAGCTGACCGAAGGATTGTATGATCGGCACCATCCCAAGCCGGCGTGAGCGTGAGGCACTGAAAATTAATTCGAGTGATTCAATGGCTGGAAGCGTTCCAAGCTCATCACAGTAGAACATCACACGGTTTTTCAGTTTGCCTCCGTTCTCATCCGCAACCGCGAGGATCTCCCGGTAGAGCTGCTGGATCATAAGGCTGACCATAAAATACTTGGTCAAATCTTCTTCGGGAAGTACGATAAACAGAGCGGATTTTTGATTACAGAATTTCTCCGCATCAATGGCTGTTTCAAAACAGAGAATCTGTTCCATTTCGGAGTCGAGAAAAGCATTCAAACGGGATAGCACAGTGGAGAGCACCGATGCCATGGCCTGCTCTGCGGAATTTAGGGCCGCTCCTGCAAACCAGCGGGCCTTATGGTCGGAGGGCAGTTTATCCATTAATAGCTGGAACTGACTTTTCCCCTTTACCTTGCTGGGTGCCAGCAAGTCCTGAACCAATTTGAACACGCTGATGATATGGCGGCAGTCCACCTTTTTTCCATCTGCCTCAGTGGGAGGCAGATACTCGGCAATCAGCAGAATCACTGAGGAGAGGAGCCCTTCGGCGGCATCATAAAAAAACTGATTCTGTCCGTAATTTTCACTGCTGGCGTTGATGATGGTTTTGGAGATAATCTTGGCGTATTTCTCTGCTTTCGCCTTTGCCACAAGATTGTTTTCGTCGGCAAGGTACTGATCCATGTAGGTGTTCACAAGATGGAGCATATTGTTGCCGTCTGAGCGGGTGGGGTTTCTGAGATCGATGACCGCCACATGGTAGCCGTAGTAGTCACGGGCGATGGCTCCGTAGTTGCGGTAGAGATCACCCTTGGTGTCGGTAGTCAGGAAGCTCATGCCGGAGGCACAAGCATATTCCAGGTTGGGGTATAAAAAGTATGCTGTTTTCCCGACGCCGGACGCGCCGATCATGAGGCAGTGGACATCGTCAGAGTCCACCATCGCCGTGATCTTATTCTTTGCTCCTACGCATCCAAGAATGATTCCCTGCTCGGTGGCAGTGGGGAGGCATTGGCCCTGCCTCCACAGCTCCGGCTGAAAGGGAATGTGCTGATAGGTATTTTTGATTTCCTGTTTTGATGCGAACCGTGCCGTACCATGCTGTCCGTCGCCCACCGTGCGGGACTTGATTCCGTTGAGCGTGTAATAATGGGCCAAAAGAGAAAGACCGCCGATGACAGAAAACATCACGGCGGCCGCTGCAATTAAAATATAGACTTGAGACGGCATGAAAAGCTCCTTTCTATTCAATTAATTTAGTGGTAAAATATTTGAAGAATTGCAGTGTCTAAATCATACGGGATAGCGATAAATTAAAAATATAGTAGGAAAAAGGTATATTTATGAATCTTAAAGAGAGAGCTAAACAATTAAAAACAGATATTCCTGCTGTTTTCATAGCGTTAAGAAAAAAAGAAACACCAATGACAGCAAAAATCCTTGCCGGAGTGACAATTATATACGCTTTGTCTCCAATTGACCTTATTCCTGATTTTATACCTGTGTTAGGTTATTTGGATGACGTAATTATATTGCCATGTCTTATTGCTATAACAGTACGATTGATTCCGCCTGATATGTTTACGGAATGTCGTATTCAGGCGGAAGGAATATGGGTGGACGGTAAACCTAATAAATGGTATTTTGCATTGCCAATTGTGGCAATATGGCTACTTGTGATTTATCTTATTATAAAAGCAATATGGCTCTGACAAAAACTGCAAACTCACAATCTGTGAGGTAGTGGCTTTCTAAGTAGTGTTCCCATTCATATATCTACTACGAATAAGCGGGGCCTTCAGTAATTTGACAGCTCCGCTTTTCTTATGCCATCGTCATCGTCAGACTTTGCCGCTGTTCCTGTTTCTGTTGCTGCCGCTTAAGCAGGATTGCGCCCTTGAGACCATGGGCGGCAATGTGTTCATAGCACTCTGCCAGCTTTTCCTTTTCACCGGTGGTCACCACACGCTCAAAGCCCCGCAGAGCCATGATGTCGGACTCCAGTAAATCCAGCCGGGTTTCTAGATGCCCTCGATTTTCATAAGTCCTGAAACCACTATGCAGACGGCTTTGCACTGCGGAGATATTCCGGCTGTGATCCATCTGTCGGTACTCCCTCGCAGCAGCAGCCACGGAGAGGCGGCACATTTCCTTCAGACATTCATCCGCTTCTGAAAACTGTCCCCAATGCAGATAGGATCGGGCTTTTACGAGCAGGGCCGACAGGGTGTTAGCGGAACAGTTGGATTTCACAGTCATTGCCGTTTCGGTAAGCTCCCGGCAGATTTCATCCCGAATTAAATGCTGGGGATGTTCCTCGGCAGGGATTGCCGGTAGTCCGTGATTTGCCTTGATATCCTCGTTCCAGTCCTTGTGTATGGACAAATCCCTATCACATGAGACACCCTTTTCTAAGAGAAGATCGTAATATTTCTCCGAGGCTTCGATCCCCGCCTCGTCATGATCCAAACACAGGACTACATGGTTTAGGTTCGGATTCAGTTCCAGCATCTTCAGCATGGCGTATTCGGAAACACCGCAGAGTGCCACATAGCTGTGTTTCTGCCAGTCCTTGGGATGCAGGGTGATGTAAGACAGCAAGTCGATGGGAGCCTCAAACACATAGAGGCTGTTGCTTATGCCGATGTGGTGGAAGCTGTATGCCGGATCGCAGCTATCCACATTCCCCTTGAAGCCGGTTCCCTCGGTATAGAGCCCTCGTTTATGGGCATGGCGGGGAACTCCGTTTTCATCGTATCCCACAAAGACCGCATTATGGTATTCTTTCATGCCATCCTTGGATTTTTCGCAGCTCTCATACAGGAGTTTTGCTCTGGCAAAGTAACTGACCATCTCACGGTCGATGAGCCGGGTTTTAGTAAGGTAGGCATAGACACGGCGCATATCGCTGTGGGGATTCGGAAGGGCAAAGGGCTGTTTCGGCTCCTGTTTCTTTTGCGAGGCGGGCCTGTAGACTTCGCCCTGCTCACCGCCCAGCAGCATGGTCACCGCTTCAGGGAAAGACAGTCCATAGAACTGCCGCACGAAGTCAATGGCATACCCGCCACTCTCTGCGGAGTGATCGTACCACTCGTTTCCCCGGACGGTGATGCTGCGGTCGGAGGCCAGCCGCTTATCCCTGCCGCTGGGCAGGAGTCTTTCGCCGCGCCGCTGGAGAAAATCCGCTAAATCCACATTGTTGGCACGGTATTTCTGTTCATCTGTAAAATGCACATACACACCCATGGCGCACCTCCTATTGATGGCGATTGCCGATTCGATGAAAAAATGCCGCCCTTTTTAC
>ENA-UOOI01003011-UOOI01003011.1-fermentation-metagenome-genome-assembly--contig:-NODE-3011-length-13436-cov-8.534938_pt1 | contig 13436 bp, 9 predicted proteins | sample MGYA00245779_ERZ724027 | MGnify/ENA primary metagenome ERZ724027 (study PRJEB28704, sample SAMN03018318) | fermentation metagenome | biome: anthropogenic terrestrial biome; feature: soil; material... | reverse complement strand
TCAGAAGGAGATGGTAAAAAAGCTCTCGGAGCGCGCCGCCGCCGTCCATTCCGGCAACATCGACCCTCACATAGACAACATGCTTAAGATTACGTCGGACGGGCGCAAGCTCGGCCTCGATCAGCGTGCCATCAACCCCATGCTCCCCGACAATCCCGACAGCAAGGTCAATCTATGCGTCAATAATGTTTTCCGATTCTGGCACGACGGGCTGGATAAAAAGCTGACGCAGCTTGTTTTCTGCGATATTTCCACGCCCAAGGTCCGCGCCGCCGCCAAGGAAAACCGGGCGGTCTGGGCCGGGGGAAAACTCGCGGGCGGCACGGAGTTTCACGCTTTGCAGGACGCCACGCCGGAGGCCGACGCGCCGGAAGCATTCAGCGTCTACTCGGATATCCGGGATAAGCTCATTGCGCGGGGCATCCCCGCCGGTGAGATCGCGTTCATCCACGACGCCGATACCGAAGTCAAGAAAAAGGAACTGTTTGCCAAGGTGCGCGCCGGACAGGTACGCGTCCTCATGGGCAGCACCGCCAAGATGGGAGCCGGGATGAACGTGCAGGACCTTTTGATTGCCTCCCATGATCTGGACTGCCCGTGGAGGCCGGGAGATTTGGAGCAGCGGTCCGGGCGTATTATCCGGCAGTACAACACCAACCCCGAAGGACACATTTTCCGTTACGTCACCGAAGGGACATTCGATTCGTACCTCTGGCAAACTGTGGAAAATAAGCAGAAATTTATCTCGCAGATCATGACCAGCAAAAGCCCCGTCCGCTCCTGTGAGGACATCGACGAAACGGCGCTCTCCTACGCGGAAATCAAGGCCCTGTGCGCCGGGGACGAGCGGATCAAGGAGAAGATGGACCTCGACATGGACGTGGCCAAGCTGAAACTCATGAAAGCCAACCATCAGAGCCAGCAGTTCCGGCTGGAGGACAATCTGCTCAAATACTTCCCGGAGGAAATCGAGCGCAACAAAGGTTTTATCAAAGGGCTGGAAACGGATATGGCGACGCTGGAAGCGCACCCGCATCCGAAGAACGGGTTTGCCGAGATGGTGGTGCGGGGCGATTCCCTCACCGACAAGGACAACGCAGGTGCCGCCATTCTGGAAGCCTGCAAGGAGGTCAAGGGGCTAGAGCTGGTGGAGATCGGCAATTACCGGGGCTTTACCATGTCGCTGTCCGTGGAGGGGTTCGGACAGGATTTTATCCTTACCCTCAAGGGACAGATGACCCACCGCGTCACGCTGGGCAAAGACGCGCGGGGCAATCTCATCCGTATCGACAACGCCCTTTCCGACATGCCGAAGCGATTGCAGAATGTCCACGCCCAGCTTGATAATCTCAATTCGCAGATGGATGCGGCAAAGGCCGAAATCGGCAAGCCGTTCCTGCAGGAAGCGGAGCTTGCGCAAAAGAGCGCCCGCCTCGCGGAGCTGAACTCCCTGCTGGATATCGACAGCCGCGCCCCCGCCCAACGGCAGGCGTCGGAAGTCCTGGAGAAAAGCGAAAAGCCCTCCGTGCTGGAGAGCCTGAAAACGCCCTGCGTTTGCGGGACGGGTAAAAAACTGAGACACGAATTGGTCCGATGAAGAAACGGCTCCGACACAGAATCATTTTGTGTCGGAGCCGTCATTTCGGGCGGCTGCGGCCGCTGCTTTGTTTTTTCTTTTGCTCTGATTTTTTACGACGCTTTTCAGTCAGCGAATGCTTGAAAATCCCCCCCAGATGGCATGAGGTGATGAACAACAGCCTATTTTTCTTAGCATTTGCTGATATTTTATAAGTATAAGCAAAGAAATTTTGTGAATTGTGGATTTTCATGATATAATATAAAGAATATAAGCTTATTTACGTTGAGGGAGGAAGGTTGACGTGACAAATGATATCAGCTATAACAAACTTTTCAAGTTGCTTATAGATAAAGGGTTAAGGAAAACGAAATTTGCTAGCATGGCAAATATAAGTCAGACTACGCTTGCTAAGCTCTCAAACAATCAACACGTCTCCATGGATGTACTTATCAAAATCTGCCGGACTTTTGATTGCTCCTTCGACGATATCGTTGAAATTATGCCAATAGAGGCAGATTGACATTGCATTGTGGAGGCTACGTTATGAATCGCGCGAATATAATAGATGATGCTATGGCATCGGAACGCTTTCTTCCTGACATAGGAGAGCAGTACAAAAAATCATATGAGGCGATGGTTATCAAAATAAGCAATTCATTGCCATTAAACCGGACGGAGATAATTAAAAACGAGATTGCCCGAATCAGCAGATTAATTGAGGGTAATGATGACTTAAAAAATGATTTGGATACACTTAAGTATTTAGCCGCCCTTCAAGTACTAATAGATTTATCTAAGCAAGGCTGGATATTTGAAGTTCAAGATGGTGTTCTAACTTTAAAGATGGAAAATGATAATGTGGATGACAAGGCACACATTAGATATCGGCTTAGCGCTGAAAGGAATGCTCAGTTTAGGTCAAAAAGTGTCCAAACTTTTATTAAAACCTTGGAAACTCCAAAAGAGTATAACGGCGATCAGATTTCGGTTAAGAACTTAATTGGTGACGCCAACTATCTACAAGAAGCCATTAAAAACGGGCAACAGATATGTGCACCATACGTTCAACTCGTGTCAAATAGTCGAGATGAAAAAACTGGATACAGGCTATCCGATATTTGGCGGTATTTTCGTTATACATGGTCGATTCCATACAGGACTATGCCTGGTAGAAATCTGTTTTACTTGGTTAGAGATGGCTTGCAGACTTATCATCCTGTGATAGGTATCTTTGCACTTGGCAATTCAGTATTAAACCTAACTGTACGAGATGATGATATTGGATGGACAGTAGATGCAATCAAGAAGGAACTTGAACGCAAAAACAGAGTAGCCTACTGCCAGCAAACCTTGAGCGAAACTGGCGGGAATACCGTAAAGGTTAAAATATCAACTCCGATTGAGACTGATCATGAATATCAGCAACGGATTGAAGATTATTCTAACCAAATATATCCCCTGCTATTTAAGAATATAAATACAGCTATTGATGAAATTTATGTTAAGGATTTGGGGTACCATCGTCAAACGAAATATCCCAAGCAAGAATGTATTGATTCTTTACTTGCCATGTCTGAAGGACTACGCAAGTTAGCCATTAACAATAAAAACAACGAGGTCAATCCTAATTGGGAAGAAGAAACTCAAAGTACATTATTCAAACGCAAAAGGGCATCTGAACTAGCGAAGTTATTAACTGCTAAACGGGCCTTTCAACTTACAACAGGCGAAAACGATCATGAAAGATTGCTTAATATAATGTCAAGCGAAGCAGGCAGAAAAGCGGTTAATACAGCATTAATTGCAAACAGAAAATGTAAAATCGGGTCTAATATGATGGAAATTATTGTGTGCGGCTCAATCCCGCCGTACAATGATCTACTCGGCGGGAAACTGGTTAGTATTCTTGCTTGTAGCCCCATCGTAATCCGCGACTATACCAGACGATATGAGAAGCAGATTAGTGAAATTGCTTCCAGGATGAAAGGTAAAAAAGTCATTCGTGACAGTAGGTTAGCTTTTTTAGGAACAACAAGTTTGTACTCTATCGGAAGCAGTCAATATAACCGGATTAAGGTTCCGCTTGAAAACGGTCGCTTTTTGAAATACCGAAAAGTGGGTAAAACCGAAGGCTATGGTACTGTTTATTTTTCAACAGAAACAACCACACTTTTTTCTCGAATACTAGAAATTAAGGATGGTGGTAAAAGAATTAACCATGTCTTTGGTGAAGGGACAAGCCCCCGCTTTCGAATGATTAGTAGAGGCTTAAGCGCAATAGGAATCCGTGCAGATGCTTTCCTGCGACACTACTCTCCTCGCATCGTCTATTCAATTGATCTTGCCAGTAACACTAAAAAATTTCTTATGGGATTAACAGACAATCTGGATTATGCTTTTGATATAAATAATGACGAACAGATTTTTGCCAAAACTGATGAGTTGATACAGTATTGGTATAAAAGATGGCTTTTGAAAAGACTAACAACTGTTGATATTATTGAACGACTGTCAAGATTCAATGTTGATGATTTCTTGCTTTCAAATCTATTCTAGGGGAGGAACAATACCATGAGCAATCTTAATTTTATTAGAAAGCTCTACAATGGAAAGAATTGCTATTCTGACCATATGACTAATGAAGAGTTGCAGGTATTACATGTCCACTCCAAGGTGGAGGATATTATCCTTGAAATGCAAAAGCAAAACAAGATTGTCTTTCTTACTGGCAACCCCGGTGATGGAAAAACATTTCTTATCAGAACAATTGAGCCTCAGTTGACTGGCTTAGATGTGTATATTGAAACAGACTTGAATAAGATTACGGATTATCAGGAAGTTGCAGAAAAGATAATTACTTGCTATAAAGGTGGCAAGCCGGCAATCATCGCAGTAAATGAATATCCCTTTATTCGGCTCTGTAAACAGATTAGAAAAATGTCATCTGCATTGTATGAGGAAATAACCACAGTAAAGCAAAATGCTATTATCTATGATATGCCTCATGATGGAATTCGTAAGGTCGCGGTTATTGACCTTAATGAGCGAAATCTTTTAGACAAAGATCATAATCTTTCAGAAGAAATAATAACACGAATATGCGCTTTACTAGATGAGGATGACAACAAGAGCAAGCAACTTACCTATAATATCAAAGCAATGTGTGCCCCAGAAATCAGGGGACAACTCGTATCGCTCCTTGATTTGGCATCAATCAGCTGTGAGCATTTCGCCGTGCGTGACATTTTCGGTGCAATCTCGTTTATTCTTACGGCTTGTGAAACCGAGGACTTTCTAGGAATTCCGTATTATGATGCAATATTTGTAGGTAATAACGCTCTCCTGCAAATGATTCAGCAGTTTGATCCGATTTATCTTTCGAAGCCATCTGTTGATGAAGCTTTATGGAATGGAGAAATAAAGACGAATTGGATGCTGGGTGTTCCAGAAAAATGGCCAAATTCTCCTGAGTTTGATGATAAGGTTGAGGAAGCCACCGAATTATTCAAATCGATCAAACGTAGATACTATTTTGAAAACTCAGATGGAGAAGCCTTGAGATCTTTGCAGCCTACGGAGATTCAAAAATGTGTTGAAATGTTCGTTGACCTTGAACACAAAAAGAAGGCAATAAAGGAGCGTTTAGTCCGCTCAATCAACAAGCTATTCCTTCCGTCATCAGATGATAAAAAGCAACTCCGTATTTGGACAACACATAGATACGATCTAAGTATTGATGCTTCTACTGCCATATCAAGCAGATACGTTGATACAAGTGATTTGGATATACAAATGCCCCGGCCAGCAGATTGGCTTAATGGCATTGAGTATATGCCTCAGCACTTGATTCTTAAACCAAAGCGGAAAGAAAGTCCGACGCTTATAATGGATATCGATTTTCTGAGAACTCTTGATGCAATTGAGGATGGATACCCGGTTAATCTATTAGCGCCACAGTATGCTCAAACAGTTGCCGTTTTTTTGCAGCAATTATATGAGGCCGGACTAGCGGAAGAAAATGACGATGGCGAAATACTGATTGCAAGTAGAAAGAGAAGTTATAAAAGATCAATCTTTATAGAGGATGGTAAATATAGTTTTGAGGAGGCAGATGAATAATGGCAAAGCATGATACACTAAAACAACTTGCAGATTCTATCTGCCGTGAATATTTAGGCTTTCTCCCAACCTCAAACTCGGTTAAGCCTCCTCACATTGCCAATGGCTTATTCCGTGAATGCACCGGAGAAACCTGTTATACTCAAGACATTCATGAATGGATTGTAAGTGAACGTAGAAATGGCGCCGTGTCATCTAGTGAGATCATTGAAAAATACCAGGATATTTTATGGCACGGAAACAAGGAAAAGCCAGAAAACGTTAAACAAGTCCGTTATCTGATGGAGGAGATTTTCAATCAAGATAACACCGTTTATCCGAATTATGAGTTTTCCGTTTTCAGCATCAGTTCTCATTGGCTACTTAAGACAAGAGTTAGCTCAGAATTAAACATAGGACGGTTCTTGTTTGAAATATTGGCCAAACGTGTCAATGGAATCCGATCTCCTGCAATTGAACTAATTCAATCGGCACTGAATCATGACGACGATGACCTAACGAAGATTTTAAAGCCGATAATTGCTTATCCCACTGACAGAGAAAAGCGTACTCTTAATGGGATTGATTTTCCTTCGGACGAATCAATCAAATGGGATGCCTGTAAGGAAGCTATTCGGAATGGCTTTGATAATCTCGCAAGGAATATCAGAGTAACAAAGGAAAACGAAAACTCTCTGCTAGTTCTCGAAAGAATGGTAAATTTTGCGGGGTTTGCCGTTTTCCTGTATCTTGTTGACTGCCATTTTGCATTATTTAAAGGGAACCGCATACCAATACTCCTCGATGCTGGCACAGAACTCGAATCTATTAAAAAGGCAAGTGAGCAGAGTTTTACCTCTGCAAAGAAGGCTGTAGAGGATTACTTTATGTGTACAATTCAGGCTGCGTTAAGTTTGGAAATCTCCAGTCCAAATAAGGCTGCTTGCTTAAGGTGGATCGAAGGTATGGTGTGGTCATCAGCTGAACGTGAATTAAGTGTAAAAGCAGCAATAACAAGCTATTTTGAAAGCTTTTCCTCTGACGGAGAAGATCCACTTGTAGCATTAGCGCATTCTCTTCAAATAGCTTTGTATACCTTCGAATACAAGAATAACTCGCCTTCTGATTTTTGCAGAGTTTTGGGAGTGCGTTGCGGTCTAATTGGGCCAAAGGGTAATAGAGCAAATGTTAAGCGCTTTCTAATCAATAGCTTCACACTGGAAACAATCACACTTAGCATTCTTTCCGAAGATGACCTCGATGGTATTGAAATGAAGGAACTTGGCGAAAAAGCAATTCATATCTACAACATTCTACTCGGAACAAATGCTGATGCAGAATATAAAATACTTGAAAATGCCAATATTGCTCAAAGTACTCCCGGCGATTTACGGGGAGATTTGACAATCAATGCTCAAGCATTGGCAAATACATATATTTCACTCGGCCTTGCAAGAAAATATGCCGATGGAGTAACACTTATTGGATGGAGGTTATAAGATGAAAAACCAACTGTTAACTGATGTGGTTGTCAATCTTGTAAATAAAAAAGCCCATGCCCATGAGTACGGTGTTTCCATCTTAAATCTACCCGATTTCAATTATTCTGAGTTCGTACAAAAGCTTGATTGCAACGGTCAGATTGAGTTGTTCTTTTTAGGATTCTCTGCCCAGACAATCAATGCCTTAAAGTCGGATTTGCCGGAGATAACAAATGTTCATTATCTCTATACAGTTGAGGCCGCAGAGGATTCCCGGAATAGTGGAGATGAAAACATTTTTAGAATACTCATAATAAAAAGAGTGGAAATAGAAAAACTTTCTTCTCTACGCTGGTTCCCTGAGATCACCTTGGAAATGGTTTATACAGAGAGTTGCACTTTTATGGCAAATAAACTGCCACAGTCAAATGCGGTTATTGACGCCTTAATTCAGGCGCTTAAAAGAAAAACGATCCGTAACATTCTCAATTTTGAGAGAGTCCTTGAGTATTTTGAGGATTTACTAAGCACAAGCCCTAATCACTTGCCAGAGATCGTGAAGGAAAGTTTCTACAAACTCGGACTATGCAACGATGAATCACTAGCAAATGGAAATCCTACAGCTGATATTTTTGTTAAGAAAATAAAGCAGAACCATAGCATTGTTGAGCGTATCAGAAATCTTGAACAAGCTGAACGTCAAGGTATCACTAATTACTATTCTGACGCTCAAAACGATAAAGAAACGCCTAGGCTTATCTTACAATTTTATAAAACTAAGGATGTCTCTCTTCTTAAAAAAATGAATGTTGGCGATGTGGAGAAATGTCTTAAAGCCGCGAGGAAAAGATCTTCAAACTCAGTCCAGCCCAAAGCAACATATGTAAATCCTACATCTCTGGCAGCACAACTTGTTTTTGATGAAAACGCCCAACAAATAGAATCTGTCCTTGACCAAATCAATCAAGAGGTGGATGGAAGGTCAAATTCTCGTAAAAGCGAACGCGTAGAAATCAATCATGAGGGGACGAAGATACAAATCAAGGCCGAACCAGCCTCAGAAAAAATAGCAGAGCAGCTTATTGATGACAATGACTATGGTGGAGTTATTATTGCAGATGTGTTTTCTCCCGCTGATGCCATTGACGATATTGATAAATATGAATACACACCATTTAAGTCGGATTATCTTGATATTGTATGGGAGAATTTAAAAAAGATATCTAAGCTTGTTAACGATGGTGAGTCTATATCTTCAGCACTCAGAAGCTTTATCGATGCTCGAGAAGCACTTGTTCCATTTCGCAAACGACTTCAGGATGCTCCTATGCTACAGGTCTTAGCTAAAAAAAATTTGTTTTCCGCATATCTAAATGCTTATGAAAAGCTATTAATAGCAATAAATGATGATTTTCCAAAGATATGGAAGATTGCTCCGTCAAACGCGAAGGAAATCATTAATATTGTGATGGCTCTGGACAATGTTTTTATCCTTGGAACCAAAGTATGCCACGCAATACCTACTCCATTGAACCCACTTTATCTGTGGAAGTATATTAAGCTCTCTGAAGAAATACTATCCGGCAGGGATGTTAATGGTAGTGAGGAATGTTACCTTTCGGATGATGATAAGGCATTTATTATCCGCAAAGCCGAGGATATACCTGATCCTTTGTCTGTTATGCTGCTTCCTGTAACGATCCGTCAAGAAGGAGCGATATTTCTCCCTTTGTCTGGACGCCTTGGTATGCTTCCTGTCTACTCGACAAATCAGCAGATAAATCAGAGCGAAAGCGGCATCGATTATTTAAAGCAAGCGATAATAAGGTACTTGTGCTTGTATCCTCACGCAGGAATGATGCTAAAAATCGCAATTATCGATCCTCCCTCCGTTGAACTTGTTATTTCTATGCTTAAAATGCTAAATAGTGATCGTGAGTTTAACATTTCCGGAATTGAGGTTTCAATTTTTAGGACAAAGGCTGCTTCAACAGATTGGATTGAAATAGAGGATGAATCTCTTAATGACGGAATGCTGAGCAAGATCAAGGGAAGGCGCAGTCTGAATTTTAAGTTTAAAATTCAGGATAAGGCTCTTCCATATCAAAGAATTCTATCACAAATTGAAGATGAGCAGCACATTCTTGTTATCTTTGACCCGAATGAGGTGAAAATTGAGACCACACAGAATGATAGGCGGATTCATATTCACCCACTTTGTGTCCCCAAAATATATCAATATAATCCTGTGGATGACAAGGTTGAAATACGCCCTACAAACGAAGGAGGGATATTTTCAATCTACGCCAGCATCATCGAGAAGTTAAATGAGCATCCTTCAACTTTTAGCCATACCAGCCAGCACCTTCTTTAATACACCCCTGAAAAGAGATACTTATGACTTACTTCTGGAAAAAGCGGATTGGTTAATAATTCTTGATCAAAGTTTGAAAAGCTGGGACATTTCCCTACGTGCCGCGAGTGAAAAACTGTTCTATCGAGAGAATGATTATCGTTCCATGGGCATTTACTCTCGCAACTCGAAAAAGTTTATTATGGGATATGATTACCTTATTAAGCAGTGTGGTAACTATATTCCAAGGGCTGAGGGTGTCTCAAATATAATTCAATCCGTCAGGGAGATTAACGATGACGGGCTTCTCAGCATCGTGTCACATTCATCAAACAGAATTTTTGATGATAAGCATGGCAAAGGAAGTCTTGGCCTTGCTGTTTCTGCAATTCATTACAGGAATTTTCATTCCGATGCTATGCTAGTTGGCCTAGACACACAACTTGCACGGGAGTGGCTGTCGGATAGGGATGATAGTAAACTACCTGATTTGGTTGGTATTAGATTTTTGTCTGATGACGAAGCGATTATCGACGTTATTGAGGTAAAAACCTATTCTGACAATCAAGGTTCTTTTTCAATAAATGGTTCTTATATCACAGGTCATGCAGTTGAGCAAGTCTCTGTTCTGGAGTCTCTGATTCGTGAAATTTTTGGAGCGTCTGAAAAAATAACAACTGTTTCCAGAAAAGAAATCCTACGAGAGCAAGTATATGAATGCTTATTCCAAACTACTATGGACGCAATGGAAAAGCATAAACTCAGTGAAATGCTGAATGCCCTATTCGCAGGTGAATTCAAGATAAATGTTTCCAAAGTAATTTCTTTTGTGGATTTTGAAAATAGCGAAAGTTTGGAAGCTATTTATAGTGGTACAGATTCCTATGCTGGAAACAAATACAAACTTATTACAATTGGCAGCAATGAAATCCAAAGTATTATTGCCAGTACTGAGTTCATTTCTAAAAGTAAAGCAACAGAAGCCAGCCAATCTTCTGATGATTCGTCTACTCAACGCGGCCCAAACAGTAGAGAGGAATTAGAAGAATCAGTTTTAAAAACTCTTGAGCATCAGTGTCAGCACGAGTATTATAATTCTGCTTCCTCTTTGACTGATGACCATAGCAACGCGGATACAACAAAGGGCGAGGATGAAAAGGCCAAAACCAGACTGATAATTGAGGAAAAATGTGCTCGAATTAACAAGGTTTTTAAAGATTATGGCATACAAGCATTTCCTGTTAACCCTGATCTTGTACAAGAAGCAACTCGTTTTACTCGCTTTTCCATCGAACTTAAGTCCGGCGAATCAAAGCGTTCAATAGAAAGGTACAAAGACGATATAGGAATACAATTAGAGGCTAATGGTGAAATTCTAGTAGATCATATTCGTGGGACAAAATATATTTCTGTAGATGTTCCGTTTGTTGGGGCATCAACGTCAGTCAGCCTTATCAAAAACCTATATCGATTAGATAAACCATCAGGGAAACTAGATGTACTCGCAGGGCAAAAACCAGATGGAAAATTTGAGATTCTTGATTTGGCAAAGGCACCACATCTTTTGGTTGCTGGAACGACAGGCTCCGGTAAAACAATTTTCTTATACTCAATCATCGTTAGCTTGCTCAAGCAATATAAAGAAGACGCACTACAACTTCTAATAATTGATCCCAAGCAAACTGACTTTACCTTTTTTGAGGATATTCCTCATTTATATGGTGGCCACGTTGTTACTGATGTAGAAGAAGCTCTTGAAATGATTCGTAGGATTAATGAGATTGATAAGGAAGAGCGAACTGCACTTCTGAAAAACAGCAAAAGCAGAGATATTGAATCATATAATTCAAAAAATCCATCGAACAAGATGAAACGACTTGTAGTGGTTATAGATGAGTACGCAGATTTAATACAAGCCGCCGAAATGCAAGGCACAAGGAAAGAGTTTGAAAAGCTTTTGGTTATACTTGCACAGCGTGTAAGGAACCTTGGTATTCACTTAGTAATAGCTACGCAACGTCCGTCGGCGCAAATTGTAACTGGCGCTCTAAAGGCCAACATCCCGTTCCGCGTTTCTTTTCGCTTGCCGTCACATACTGACTCACAAACCATACTGGATATGTCCGGAGCCGAAAACCTTCTAGGAAAAGGCGATATGCTCATGGTGACCGATAGCGACATAAAAAGGATGCAAGGATTATTCATTTCAGAAGAGGAATTGACAGATTTTTTGAAAAGAATCTAAGGAGAAAAAATTATGCGAACGACATCCCCCCGTACTGACCGCTTGATTACAGGAACCTTTCTGTATGAAATCAAAAATAGATTTCTATGTATGGTCAAAGTTGGTACTGAAGATGTCGTTTGCTATATTCCTTCTTCGTGTAGGTTAAGCAATTTCCTTGATTTGAAAAACCGTCAGGTTCTTCTCTCGCCAGTAGCAAGTAAAACCGCTAGGACCCTTTATTCAGTTTTTGCAGTAAAGTTTAAACGAAGCTACATATTACTAAATACTTCCCTTCCCAACACAGTAATTGAAGAAGAAATTGCAAGTAGGCGGTTTGCCTTTTTGGGAAAGAGAAATCAAGTACTGCGCGAAAAAAAGCTTCGCGAGTATAGGTGTGATTTGTTTATCCAAGATACAAACACTATAATCGAAATTAAGAGCATCATTTCGACAAATAATGAAGCCTACTTCCCTACAGTCTATTCAGAAAGAGCGATTAACCAATTACGGCAGATAATCCAGTTCCTAAAATCCGGATACCATGTAACGTACATTTTTGCATCACTAAACCCATATGTAAAAAGACTTTGTATCAACGACCTACATCCATATAAAGATCTCTTCCGTGAATGTGTTTCTTTAGGCATGAAACTTAAATGTGTAACATTGCGGATTAAGGGAGATGCAGTTTGCATCAATTCAATTTTTGACATTTAGTTCAAATGATAAAAAAGAAAGCAATAATGGAAAATATAGGGCCACGTTGCTGTAATTAGTGACCCAATATTTCTGAATCAAGCAACCGAAAGGGTTTGCTGCCTATATAAAGTAGGTGGCAAGCCCTTTAGTTTTGCCTTGATGTGGCGGTTATTGTAGTAATCCAAATAGTTCACGAGTTCAGCCTTAAACTACTCGATTGAGTCAAACTCCTGCAAATACAGAAGTTCGCTGATATGTAAGCCGAAAAAACCATATTATATTGCAAATTATATCATAAATCAAATCAAAAAGATTTAGGAGGTTAGAAAATGAATACAATCCCTGAAAATCAATATTCCGGCGCCTATGCGCGGGAACACGACGAACTGGAGCAATACCGTGCTTCTTACAAGGCAAACGTGGCCTGCAAGGAAGCCATCGAAGCAGCCATCCGAGACAATTATCGCGATAACTGCCTCGTCCGAAAAAAGCTGGAGAACAGCAAAGCGGCAGTTACGCCGCCCGTTGCGAAGCGAGACACTTCGGAGCATTGACAATGGTGAACAGAGAACGGAAAATTCAGATCAAGTTTCGCGTTACCCCTCAGGAACGGGAGATGATCGAACAAAAAATGACTCAGCTCGGCACTCGGAATATGGCGGCATATCTCCGGAAAATTGCTATCGACGGGTATGTTGTGAAGCTGGAATTGCCGGAGCTGAAGGAGATGGTTTCCCTCTTGCGCCGGTCCAGCAGCAACTTAAACCAGCTTACCAAGCGGGTGCATGAAACGGGGCGTGTTTACGACGCGGATTTGGAGGATATCGTCCAAAATCAGGAGCGGCTGTGGCAGGCGGTTACTGATATTCTCACCGTGCTTGCGAAATTAAAATAGGGGTGTATGTCCCGGAATGTGGGGCGGTTTACGTCGTGTAAGCCGCCCTGCTATTTTTTTGCCGCATCCTTGCAAAAAACAGCATAGGCGTTATAGTTGTATTA
>ENA-UOOI01003009-UOOI01003009.1-fermentation-metagenome-genome-assembly--contig:-NODE-3009-length-13442-cov-4.864047_pt1 | contig 13442 bp, 13 predicted proteins | sample MGYA00245779_ERZ724027 | MGnify/ENA primary metagenome ERZ724027 (study PRJEB28704, sample SAMN03018318) | fermentation metagenome | biome: anthropogenic terrestrial biome; feature: soil; material... | reverse complement strand
ACCCTGCCTGCATCACATGCCTCATTTGCCACTGTCCGTCGCTTAATCAGACGGGACACTTTTAAAAATTTGTCTAAACGCATTTTTCCCCTTTCCGTTGTACATTTCTATACAATTAAGCCATGCAGCTCGATTTTGCATGGCTTAACTGTATGGCAAAGGAAGCACTTACAACGCTGACATTATAAGTGCTTCCTGCATATATTACTCTTTTATTGATTCTCCGCTTATTAAGCGTTCACTTCATCCTTCAGTGCCTTTCCGGCTTTGAATTTAGGAGCTTTGCATGCATCAATCTTCATTGTCTTTCCAGTCTGTGGATTTCTTCCTTCTCTTGCTGCTCTTTCACTCACTTCAAATGTTCCAAATCCTACTAACTGTACTTTATCACCTTTTTTCAACTGATCTGTTACTACGTCAGTAAAAGCTTTTAATGCTTTTTCGGAGTCTTTCTTGGAGATTTCGGCTTTCTCTGCAATAGCTGCTATTAACTCTGTTTTGTTCATGGATTATTTTCCTCCTCTTTATTGTACTAGAATACAATATTCTACAGTTTTAATAAAGGCTCTCATGTACTGGCGTTCACATGATTTACCCTTATGTACTGTTATAACTGTTTCCTTTATTTTTGTCAAGGATTTTTCCCGTTTTATCGCGCTTTGAAGCACTTTTTAGGATTTTTAAACAGCTTGTCCATATGTTACATCATCTTGTCGATCATTTCAAGGACTTCTTTTCCCATTTTTTTTGATTTATCGTCCGCATCTTGCAGGGATGTTCCTTTTACGCCGTAGTAGAACTTTACCTTCGGCTCGGTACCGGATGGTCTTACACAAACCCATGCATCATCTGCCAGATCATAGTACAGTACGTTGGAAACGGGCAGTCCAGTGGGGGTTACTTCCCCTGTTCCCATATTTTGGATGGTATTCTCTTTATAGTCTCTTGCCTTTACTACTTTGTACCCGGCAATCTCTGAAGGCGGATTTTTACGCAGCGTGTCCAGAATCTCCTGAATTTTGGCAAGACCTTCGATTCCTTTTAGCGTAATGGACTGGATATCGTCTTTGTAGTATCCATAACGGTCGTACAGAGAAATGGTAGCATCCCACAGATTCATACCTTTTGTCCTGTAATAAGCTGCCGCCTCACACAAGGCCATAGTTGCAACAATTGCATCCTTATCTCTTGCATAGGTACCGATCAGACAACCATAGCTTTCCTCAAATCCAAATAAATATTCGCCTTTTCCACTTGTTTCGAACCCAAGTATCTGTTGCCCGATATACTTAAACCCGGTCAGCACTTCAATCAAACCTGCATTATAATATTTTGCAATTGCGTCTGCCATATTGGATGTCACAATCGTTTTAATCAGATATCCATCATCCGGCAGGCCTTTTAATTCTTTTCTCTGTCCGATTTCATAATCAGCCAGCAGACAGCCCGACACATTCCCCGTCAGTGTATGATATTCTCCATTCTTATCCTTTACACGTACACCCAGACGATCTGCATCGGGGTCCGTGGCAAGTACAATATCCGCATCAACTTCCTTTGCCAATTTCAGCCCCAGCTCAAAAGCTTCTGCAGCTTCCGGGTTGGGATAAGATACCGTGGGGAAGTCTCCATCCGGCAGTTCCTGCTCTTTTACTACAAACACATTTTCAAAACCAAGTTCCCTCAGAATCCGGCGGGCAGGGATATTGCCTGTCCCATGCAAAGGGCTGTACACAATCTTAATATCTTTTCCCACTGCATCAATGGCATCCTGGTGAAGTACCTGGCTTTTTAACTCCACAATGTAAGCGTCATCCACTTCGTCTCCTATGATTTCGTAAAGGCCTGCCGCTTTTGCTTCGTTAAGGCCCATAGTCTTCATAGTGGTGTAGTCATCCACTGCTTTCACCTCATCCATGATTCCCTTGTCATGAGGCGGAGTGATCTGTGCACCATCCTCCCAGTATACCTTATACCCGTTATATTCCGGAGGATTATGGCTGGCTGTAATGTTAATTCCCGCCGCGCATTTAAGATTTCTGACCGCAAATGACAGTTCAGGCGTCGGGCGGAGGGCTTCAAACACATAAGCCTTAATTCCGTTAGCCGCCAGGCACAGTGCCGCCTCATCGGCAAATTCCGGTGACATATGGCGGGAATCATAAGCTATCGCAACCCCTTTGCCGGCATTCCCACACTTTCTAATATAGTTTGCCAGTCCCTGGGTTGCCTTCCTAACTGTATAAATATTCATACGGTTAGTTCCCGCCCCAATGATGCCGCGCAAGCCTGCTGTGCCAAATTCCAGGTCTGTGTAAAAACGTTCCTTCACCTCCTGTTCATCTTCCCTGATACTTTCAAGCTCCGACTTTGTATCTGCGTCAAAATATGGGTTTGACAGCCATGACTCGTATCTTGCTTTATAATCCATGCTGTACCTCCTGCATTATTAGTATATTTTTTATTATACAACAGGAGGCTATAAAATAAAAGTGAATATATTCTCTAAAAACCGAAGTCTTTCCTCTGTCTGAGCTATGGTCATCTGAAGTTTTTTTACATTCTTTTCCGGAATCCATGCTTTGTTAGAGTGATAGTAAGTATTTGCTGTCTTCCAGAATTTCTCCGGATATGCAAGACAAAGTGCAATATACTCCAATTCCCCGGAATCCAGCGGCCTCACACTCTGATATGCATCCAGCATGGCTTTCCCCAGATTTTCCTGCCACTGATACTTTTCCATGACTTTTCTCAGAAAATAGTAGAGATCCTGTACCTGAACATCTACTCTAAAATGTTCAAAGTTTGTGGTGGCTATCCCCTTCTGTGTAAACAGGATATTGTGGTAATTATAGTCGCCGTGCACAAGGCTCTGATTTTCAATACTTTTCTGGTACAAATTGTCATATTCAGATTCCTCCAAGCGCTTTGTTACCCTCTCAGCCAAAGTATACATTTGTTGAAAATATTCCAGCAGGAGAAACTCAAAAGCGCCTTTAGAAACTCTGTTTCGCATAAATGTGCGCACCTTCTTTAATTCACGGTTATGACTGAGGAACTCTTCCCTCAAATGTCTGCCCACAGGAGGATGCATTCCTTTTGTGTCTTTAATGGCCTTCCATTTCATTTTGCTGTGCAGCTCGGCCAGATTTCTGCAGGCCTGCAAAATTTCATACTCCCGCTTCACATCACACTCTCTGCCGGAATACCATTTTTTCAGCATATATCTGGAGCCATCCCGCGATTCACTGATCAGGTTCCCTTCTTTATTAAAAATGGGAGTATCCACATGGAAACAGCCTTCCTCCTCCAAATTGTGAAGGACGGTATACAGTAAGGGCGCGCGTCTGTCTGAGACATCTGCCTCTTTCAACAGCATTGTACCCTCTTTTGCTTCGCAAAAAAACGCACCCCTTATTTTGCGGGTGCCCTTCACTTCGATCTCATATTGTTCCAGGACTTCTAATTCATACTCTCTCATGGCTGCCCCCTACTTTAAGCGATTCTAACTCTTTCTAATGTATGAAAGGGGCAGCCTGAGTATGCTAGATGCCTAGCTTTTCTTTTACATAACTACACAATTTATCTTTGTCATTCATCTCCGGTTCATCAATGACAAGTTCCAGAAGTTCATTTAACATATCTCCTATCTGCTTTCCTGGGCGCATCCCAAGCTGCAGCAGATCCTTTCCGCTGACAGAGAGCTGCCTGAGAGTCACCGCTTGGTCGCTTATCAATATCTCCTGATAGATTTCACGCATTTCCACGATGTTTTCAATCTTTTTTCTTCTCTGATAAGGACTCTGGGCTTTCACATCAGCCATCCGCACCGCCAGATAATAGGGGAACAGCTCCACACCAATTCTGTTCATGGCGCGCCGCACATTTCTGGGTGTAGCTTCAATCCGGTAATCATGGTAGCACACAAGCCTGGTCACCTTTTTGACAGTGTCATTATCAAACTTCAGACGCCTTAATATCTTCCGGGCAATCTCTTCACTGACAAGAGCATGCCCCTTGAAATGATCCACTCCTGACTCATCCGTTGTCTTCATCTGCGGTTTACCCATATCATGAAGCAGCATTGTAAGGCGAAGAATTTTATCCTTTTTCACATTTTTCATGGCGCAGAGAGTATGCCCTGCCACATCATATTTGTGATGAGGGGTATGCTGCTCCACACCAACCATCGCATCCCACTCCGGCAAAATTACCCGCGTAATACCCAACTCACAGGCATCCTGCATCAACTCAGGATGATCGGACATCAGCAGCTTCACCAATTCCACCTGAATGCGCTCCGCGCTAATGTTATTCAAAGTGGGTGCCAGCTTACGGACAGCATCCGCGGTTTCCCCTTCAATAGGAAATGACAGCTGGGCCGAAAATCGGACCGCCCGCAGAATTCGCAGTGCATCCTCCGAAAACCTCTCCATAGGATCTCCCACACATCTGATCAGATGATGATTCAGATCCTGCATCCCGCCGAAAACATCTACCAAGCGCACTTCATCATTGTAGGCCATGGCATTAATCGTAAAATCCCTGCGCTTCAGATCCTCCTCAAGATTCGCTGTAAAGGTTACCTCCTTCGGATGCCGGTTATCCTCATACAGACCGTCCACCCGGTAAGTCGTCACCTCAAAACCGTCCTTCCCGATCATTACAGTGACGGTGCCATGTTCAATTCCCGTATCCACAGTCCGCCGAAACAGACGCTTTACCTCCTCCGGCCTGGCTGAAGTAGTAATATCCCAGTCCTCCGGCTTACGGCAGAGAATAGAGTCACGCACGCATCCCCCCACCGCAAAAGCCTCATATCCATGCAGCTGCAGATTATTTACAATCATAATCACTTTTCTTGGCAACTCAATCTTCATCTATACTCTTCCTTTCAAAAGGGGTCTGACCCTTTTGCGAGCCATTTTCAGAATTGTTTTACAATTTCTTGCTCACGTTTTTGACAACTAAATATTATAACCTGTCTTTCCTGTTCACTCAACCACTTTAAAACAGATTTTAATCTTTTTTCGTCGTAATAAACAAATGCATCGTCCAGGATAATCGGCTGGGGTTCCTCACAGAGTAAATCCATAACTGCCATTCTGAGTGCAAAGTATACCTGCTCCATTGTGCCCCGGGATACCCGTTCCACAGGAATCCTCCGCCCATCCTTGTACAGTACCATACTTAACTGTTGATCTATCAGCAGCTTTGTGTACCTGCCTTCCGTTATCTGCTCCAGGATGCTTGACGCATTCTGGTTCAGTGTATCGCCAAATTTTCTGGCCATGCTTTGAGAAACCTCCTGCATTTTATCTTCTGCCAGCAGCAGCGCCTGCCGGGCAGTCTTTAATCTGGCTGCCTCTTCGGCCGATATCTCAAGTTCAGCCAGCTGTTCCCTAAGATTTTGAAGATTTACCTGCTTTTCCTTAAGCTCCGCCTGTATACGCTGTCTCTCCCACTGAAGCTTCTGAAGACTTTCCCGATAATCGCTCTTATCATTTTTCCTGTATTTTACAGCGCCCGCACAGAGAAATGCCAGACCGGCTGCCAACAGAATCCATGAAAACAGGGAAATGATTTCGCCAAAAAGCCCCGTCCCAACAGATGCAGCCGCAGTCAACACTCTCACTGCAAGACCTGCAATAAGGCCCGCACCTCCCGCTATAAATAGCTTTTTACACGCAATTTCTGTCCCTTTTAAACTTTTCGTTTCTAAGCCCTGTTCCCCTTGCGCACTTTTAAGTTTCTCATAGCTATATTCCAGTTCATTTTGTAACTTTTCTATATCACTTTCTATATACTGACTCTCCTGGCATACTGTATCTTTCTTCCGCTCCTGTTTATCCGCCAGCTGCTTCATTTCCTGCTCAACAGCTTTCCTACGCAGCCGAAGTGTATCTACTGCAGCACTAAGGTTTACGTCTCCGCTTCCTGTCTCATAAAGATTTGCGGCATAATTTTTTAACGCTTCCGCCAGACCACTTCCCGGTTTTGCCGTAAGCTGCCCGATGGCCACTGTGTTTTCAAAAGATTCGCTGGTTATCTGTCCCAACAGCATCTCCAAGTCTCCGTCTTCTAAAGACAGTTCCTCACCATCATCCTCACACACCAGGCTTGCCCCTCTGGAATACCTGTCAAACTGCCGCTCCAACCGGAAGTTTTTCCCGCCGCTGACAAAACGCATGACACCCGCATAATAATTCGGATTATCCCAAGGCTCATAACGGCTGAATTCATCATTTAATGCAGCCCGTCCCCTCCCTCTCTCCATCCCGAAAAGCATGGCCTTTATAAATTCATAAATCGTAGTTTTCCCATATTCGTTTTCACCATAAAAAATATGAATACCCTTCTTTATGAAGAAATGCCGATCTGAAAACTTGCCGAAATTTTTCAGATATAATTCTGTGATTTCCATATTTTTCTCTCCGTCCTCATCACAGGCGGCTGTCCAGAAGTGCCTGGACTCCCTCCTGCAAGGCCTGATACTCCACACTGCCCGCTTCGCATCCCCGAAATACTTCTATGTATTGTCCTATCAGATTATTTTTATTCTCGGCATATAATAACTGATAATCATAAGCCGGCCTGGTTCCATCCACAATCTCCAGTATATTCCCATACATATCCATATGCCCGGTCTCAAACTCCACAGCCGGATCCCGAAGTCCGCGGAGAATAAACTTATACATATTTTCTATGCCGCGCTTCTTTATGACATCTTTAATATAATCTTTCAGACTCCCGTTTGTCGTGGACTCATCTATATGTAGTGTCAGATGAATGTACTCTCTGCGGGCAAAGGGGATAAACTTTACAAAAGTTCCCCTTTCTGTGATTTCTCCTCGTACGTACCCGTGCTGTCCCGTGTCATTTTTGTCCACCGGCTCCAGGGCTCCGGCATAGACTGCCAGATTTTCCACCAGCACCTGGGGTTTGTGTATATGCCCCATTGCAATATAGTCAAACCCAGTGCACTCCAACAATTCTTTTTTCACAGGTATATGCCGTTCGTCACCTCCATGCGCCAGCAAAATTTCACAGGGATATCTCCCCGGTGCCTTTATATGATATCTTTCCTCATGTATCTCTCTGGTATGGTAACTGAACCCGTACACCGCCAGATTCATCTGAGCCAGCTCTACATACTGCATGTTCTCTTCCAATAATGGATGCACATTGCCGCTCCAACAAAATGTCCTGTAATAGGAATCCTTCTTTACGTAATCATGATTGCCGGCAATGAAAACAACCTGAGTATGTGACAGCGTGGAAAACAGGTAATTTACCTCTTTCAGTTCGCGCAGCAGAGGCTGCCTGTGGAATAAATCACCGGCAATCAGTAAAACATCAGTTTTCTCCTGTTCACATAATGCTATTATGTGCGAAAAAGCATCCCATAGCTCCCTAGTGCGCTTTTCGCTGTATGCCTCCCCGGCATCCGGCTTTGCCCCCAAATGTACATCGGCAATGTGAATAAACTCCATAAGCTCCTCCATGCACAAAGAGGACGTAACCCTCTCCCTGACAGTTACATCCTCAAATCTATCTATTTGGCGAGAACCAAACAACGAAAAAACTGTAAGTTTTCGTACTTGGTTCTGAATAGTTATATTATTCGCTACAATTCACAGTTATTCACTGTTCTTGGGAATGGTATAACGTCGCGGATATTAGACATACCGGTCAGATACATGACACACCGCTCAAAGCCAAGTCCAAAGCCTGCATGCCGGGTAGAGCCATATTTTCTGAGATCCAGATAAAACTTGTAGTCTTCCTCATTCAGATGCATTTCCTTCATCCGGTTAAGAAGTTTCTCATAGTTGTCTTCCCTCTGGCTTCCGCCTATAATCTCACCTATACCAGGCACGAGACAATCCACTGCCGCAACTGTCTTCCCGTCATCATTGAGTTTCATGTAAAACGCTTTAATTTCTTTTGGATAATCTGTCACAAATACAGGGCGCTTATATATCTTTTCCGTCAGGTAACGTTCATGCTCTGTCTGCAAGTCTGTTCCCCAGGTGACCTTGTACTCAAACTTGTCATTATTCTTCTCGAGGAGCTCTACTGCCTCTGTATAAGACACTCTTGCAAAATCTGAAGTCACTACATTCTGAAGCCTGTCAAGAAGACCCTTGTCCACAAATGAATTAAAGAAATTCATCTCCTCGGCTGCATTCTCAATAACATAGGAAATCACATACTTCAGCATAGCCTCCGCCAGATCCATGTCGTCGTTTAAATCTGCAAAGGCAATCTCAGGCTCAATCATCCAGAACTCTGCCGCGTGCCGTGTTGTGTTGGAGTTTTCCGCACGAAAAGTGGGACCAAAAGTATAGATACTTCTAAATGCCTGTGCAAATGTCTCTCCATTGAGCTGACCGCTTACAGTCAAATTGGTCTCCTTGCTGAAAAAGTCCTGAGCGTAATCCACTGTGCCATCTGAATTCTTGGGCAGATTTTCCATGTCAAGAGTAGTTACCCGAAACATCTCTCCCGCGCCTTCGCAATCACTTCCTGTTATCAGTGGAGTATGAACATAAACGAACCCTCTTTCCTGAAAAAACTGATGAATCGCATATGCGGTCAATGAACGAACACGGAATACTGCCTGAAATGTATTGGTTCTGGGGCGCAAGTGTGAAATTGTTCTGAGATACTCGAAACTGTGCCGTTTCTTTTGCAGCGGATAGTCAGGTGCTGATGTTCCTTCTACCACAACATCATCTGCCTGAATCTCAAATGGCTGCTTTGCCTGCGGGGTGGCAACCAGAGTTCCCGTAACAATCACAGCCGCCCCCACATTCTGCTTTGATATCTCTTCAAAATTTACCATCTTATCATGATAAACAATCTGCAGTGTTTCAAAGTAGGAGCCGTCATTTAAGACAATGAATCCAAAAGTTTTAGAATCACGTATACTGCGAATCCAGCCCCCTACTGTCACTTTCTTATCCAAATACTCTTCTCTGTTCTTAAACAATTCCCGAATTGTTATTAGGTCCATTATAAATACTCCTCATCTTATATGTTTAACTTACAATGTTCTTATTATAACACCGCATCCGCCTGAAATACAATCCCGTTCTGTCTGCGCGCCTCATCAACCACACGTGCAGTATCCAGAGAATACTCCCTGTAAGGATGCCTGGTGCATTTTTCACTTATTAATCTCGCAAACTCCCGAAGCTCATATACCATATTATTGTCGGCCGGTGTGTATGAAATCTTCTCCCGGCTCCCGTCTCTGTAAATTATTTCTACAGATTGCGGTTTCGCAACGCCTTCTATAAGAATGCTTCCCTCTTCACCGAGGAATATACTGGGATTTACCGAATCCGTTATCTTCGAATAGATTGCCTCTGCCATCATATCGTGATACTGCATTAAAACTACTCCACTACCCTCAAACCCATTTTTTAATTTTGTAGAAAAAGCTTTTATTTCTTCCGGCATTCCCAGCAGTCTTACAAGTGTGTGTATACAATATACTCCAATATCCATGATTGCCGCATTGGAAAGTTCGGGGTTAAATGCATTCAGTACCTCCCCCTGACGGAATCTGTTATAACGCGAGGAATACTGACAGTACTCCAACGTTACCCTGCGCAGTTTACCAATTTTGCGCAGATGTTCCTTCACCAGATCAAATGCAGGATCAAAATCGGGTCTCATCGCTTCCAAAAGAACCACTTCATTTTTTTGCGCACACCGAAACATTTCAGAAGCTTCTTTTTCATTTACTGCCATAATCTTTTCACACAATACATGCTTCTTATATTCCATCGCCTTCAAGGCCTGGGGACAGTGAGCATACGTTGGTGTCGCAATATATACGGCATCAATATCCGACTGCAGAAACTCTTCATAATCTGTATAAACGTTCGCAATATTGTGTTTGCCTGCAAAAGTATCTCCTGTCTCCTGTTTTCTGGAATATACAGCGTGGACAGCCACCTCGGGCACCTGACCGGCTGCCTCTGTCAGCCAGTCACTAATAAAATTTGTTCCTACAACTCCTAATTTCAGTTTTTTCTACCTCCTATATCAAATACTAGGTGCTTTTATACAATCTGAAACTTCTCATCTTCCTCCAGCGTCACCACTGTACAGTCATTGACATAAGTACATTCCGGCAGGATAATGAGAGCCTTAAGTTCATCCACATGTGCCGGCAAAGGTGCAAGATGCCAGATGGCTGTATTGATCTTTACCATAACTCCCTTTGGAACAACAAATGCTTTAGTCAGGGTTGTAACCGGAACACCTGCCGATGCAGGAGCAACATGAAGAATCATATCATCATTCAATGGAAGTATTATTTCCGGTGTCGTAGTATGATATTCAACTTGTTCAATAACCATTTTTTTCGGTTTTTTTACAAGGATAGGCGAAAATCCAACCCTTGTTCCATAAGATTCACTGAGCCTGTCAGGGAAAAATCTGTGGTGTTCTCCGTTCAGTGAATATCCTTCGGGCTTTGTCATAGAGTAAAATGCCCCAAATGGAGCGAATCCCTCATGTGTAAGTTCTTCTGTTTTAATTTTAAGCATCTTGGCTGCCTCCCTTTGTATGTCTTATGATTTATATGTTATACATGTCTCAATGTATTTATTGTAACAACCCGAGTTCGAAAAATCAATAAGCAAACAAATAGTATTGACAGCTTGCATTCCCTATTTCTTCATGCTATACTACAAACTGTCCAAAAGTCCGCAAAACCAAGGTCCATAGGGCTAATCAAACCGAGTGTTCGTGACCTTCCACTTCTCAAGTCACCTTTTATATAGAAAGAATGGCTATTTCTCGTTTCCATAATGCAAGAAATAGCCTATTATTATACCTATTTTACTGTCTGTACTGTTTTTTAGTACCACTGTAGTACCGCTTTGCCCGTGTGGGGTATCCACCAAAATGGAGACACCGCAAAGGGGTACATACTTTAGCAGTACCCTGATTCAGAGGAATGGTTTACAACCGTACCTTCAGGTACACGGCCAAAACAAAAGGATAGGAACTTTTGTCCTATCCTTTGACTGTCTCCTGTGCCTCTTGAAAGCCTTTTGCTTCGCTCATGCTATAGAGCAGGTGTAATTCACTACTTTTATGTTTACGGTGCCTGTATGCCCTTCTGACAGCCTTACAGGCGGTAGGGTCCTTATATCCTTCGTGGCTTCTCATTATTTTGCGCTCATTTCCAAAAACTTCTTGAAAGGGGATTCTTCCTGTTCCGGCCGCTCTGTCTCTGTATTAGAGGCCTTAGGATTCAGCTGTAGCCTATCAGAATACACGCCGATATCTTTTCTTAAGCCCTCAAGACTTGTATAGATGGGGTTCTTTTTACCATCACTTTTCTCTGTTGCGATGATAACGGAATAGTTACCTTCTTCAAATTTCCTGCTCAAAAAATTGTACTGATATATCATATCTGTGTAAATCTCAATCAGCTGATTATACTGTACTTTATAGGTTCCTAACTCTTTCATATAGGCTATGGTTCGCCTTTTTATTGTGTCTCTGGCTGGTATGTTTTTAATCATCTGTTATCACCTCCAAAAAATAAATCCAAAAACGGTCGCACTATTGGAAACAGCTCCCTTCCCCGGTTACCTAGAGCCATTGCCCGCACCCCAGATAGAGGGGGCGTACACCTTACCGCTGAATGTGCTCTGTTTACTGTATACCCAATATAGAGCGGTGCAAGGCATCCGCTAAATGACACCTTGCACCCTCTGGAATTTAATTTCTATATCCCGCTGACGCCTTATTTTTCTCTGTGTTGAATCTCTGTTCTGTCAGGCTCCAAAGCATCTGCGATTCTGTCCAGACGTTCCATGACCATAAACATAAGGATTACTTTTATAGCGTCTTCTTCATCCCGTCTATCTGCTGGGTTTCCGAAAATACTGTCCACTAATTCAATAAACTCATTCTTTAATGTGTTCTTTTTATTCTCATTCATAGTATTATTCCCCCTCCTTTCCGAATCCTGTTATTCTGCTGATATGTTTCGGCTGTAATACAACACAGTCAATCATTGATAAAATCCTGAAGCACATCAGGTTCCTCTTAACACACAGGTCATCATCTTCAGATATCTTTACATTGATTCCCATTTGTGTACCAATCAGTAAAGCGTTAGGGTCGAACACTATCATGTCACTGCCTGTTACAGTGTCATAAGCCAACTGATTAGATACTATCTGGTTAATGTCTGTGATAGCCTTAGGCGGTGTCAGGTACTGCCCGTTATTATCCTTTAGAAGCGACAGTGTCTGTTCTGCGTTGGCGTTCATTGCCAGTGTAGTAGCCACACCGTTGTTATTCCTTATCTGTCCAATAGCCTTTATAACATCATCATAGTCATTGGTAGAAGCTGCTACTGTGTTAATGTTCGCATCATTGAAGATACCTGACGGGGCGTAACTCTGCTGCTCACTACCGGAATATACACCATATAACATACCTTGGTCTATCCCCTCTGCTACTGCCTTACCAAAAGAATCAGCAAGGATATCACTTAGGTTCTGCGCTGACTCAACAGCTTCTCTTGACACATATGCATAACCGTAAATCGTTTTTGACTTAAGTGTTACACCTTCTAATTCAAGCGGTGTGCTTTCCTCGGCTTCTTCTCCTTCTGCTTTAAATGCTGCTTTCAGGTCTTCTTTAATCTTTGCGACTGTCAGATTATTGGTATCCATTATTACAGTGGGAACATTGGCCGCTGTGAATATGCTCAAGTTTCTCGCCTTGTCTAAGATACCAGATGAAAGCGGTGCCGGAATCAATGAGCTTGCCCCTGATGTCAACATAGCTGCTCTTTCCTGGTCTGCGTTGTTCCACTTGCCTGTTACCATGCCTCTAACATATTTCCCCAAATCTAGGTTTTTCTGTTCCGAGTCAAATTTGTCCTTTGTTTTCTCATACAGACTATCAGTGCTTCTTAAAACAATATTACTTCCCATGTTTCTATAGTTACCTTCCTTTCTGGTTATGCTTGGGTTTGGCGGAAGTTTTTCATACTTCTTCATTGCTTCCCGCATTTCATCAAGCTCCTGTTCACATGTTTCGATTTTTTTCTGGTTTGTATTCCGCTTCTCTGCGAAAGAACCAACCTCTTTTTCAATCTGACTTCTTTCTTCTTGGGTTCTTGCGGTATTGATTTTATCTTCCAGTTCGTGCTCTCGGGTATTGAATGTTCTCCGCTGTTCCCGCAGCTCTTCAAGCTGTTCTTCTTTCTCATCAATGTCGTGTGCTAATTTAACTGCACGTAAAGCCATTTTCTTACCTCTCTTTCTTTTTTTTAGATTATAATTGCAACTTAAACAAATAGAAAAAGCGCAGGAACAACTTCGACATTTCTGTCTGTAAGTCATTCCCACGCTCTGGATTGAGCTAACACCGTTTCCGACCTAAAGGAGTAAAAT
>ENA-UOOI01003008-UOOI01003008.1-fermentation-metagenome-genome-assembly--contig:-NODE-3008-length-13443-cov-2.714222_pt1 | contig 13443 bp, 16 predicted proteins | sample MGYA00245779_ERZ724027 | MGnify/ENA primary metagenome ERZ724027 (study PRJEB28704, sample SAMN03018318) | fermentation metagenome | biome: anthropogenic terrestrial biome; feature: soil; material... | reverse complement strand
GCTCCAGGGCCGAATTCCTATTCAGGAGAAGCAGAAGAGCCTGACGGAGATAAAAAGACAGTGGATTATACGGTTATGCTTCTTGAAAATATAAAAGTGCTGGCAGTTGACGATAATCTGACAAAACAAGAAAAAATAAACAGCGAGGAGCCATATATTTCCCTAACCCTGCAGGTAACACCGATTCAGGCAATGGAAATCAGCATGACAGAATACAAAGGTCAATTGAGAGCAACCTTAAGATCACCCTTGGATGAAGGGAAAACCTCCTTGCCGGCACTTACAATCGATAAAGTTATTTTTAAAAATAATTAGGGAGCCGCCATGAAGATAAATGTTTTGTTAATAAGTAAAATGGAAGATAATTTAAATAAACTCAGGCATCTGATAGATGATGATGAAATATTCATACTTGGGGAATCGCCGGGAGGCTCTCTTGCCTTGGATAAAATTGAAAATACATCACCTGATATCATAATAATGACATTGGGTTCGGGAGACACGGATGTACTTAACTTAGCTGAAAGAGTCATACTTCACAGGCCTCGCACATTTGTTATTTTGGTGGCGGAAAGCTTGGATGTAAAAATGATGCAGGCTGCAATTAATGTGGGATGCCACAATGTTATAGAATTTCCCAGCTCGGAAAAGGAGTTCTCCGAATATATAAAGACAGTATACACCAATGAAAGAACCAAAATAAAATCCTTGGGAGAAAATGAAACGATTTTATGGTCATCAACGGTAATATCCGTATTCGGAGCAAAGGGCGGCTTGGGAAAAAGCACAATAGCGGCAAATCTTGCGGTAGCCCTTGCGGAAAAAAGGAAAAAGGTAGCTTTGATAGATTTGGATTTACAGTTTGGAGATGCCCATATATTTTTGGACATTGAGCCGAAAGATACAATAACCGAATTGGTTCAGGATGTAATAACCCCGAATATTGATTCGGTAAGAAGCTATATGGCTGTTCATTCAAGCGGATTGCATATACTTTGCGCACCCAAAAGCCCCGAATATGCAGAATTGGTATCGCCTGAAAAAGTAATGAGTCTGTTAAGCTTGTTTCGAACCTACTACGACTATGTGATTATTGATACCGCACCTTCCTTTTCAGAGGTGAACATAACTGCAATAGAATCTTCATCCCTTATACTCTTTATTTCGGGTCTTGATGTTTCAATACTTAAAAACTCAAAGGTCAGCGTATCATTATTAGAATCCTTGCAGCAAACGGACAAAATTAGAATTGTGGTAAACAGAGCGGTAAATATGAACAGCATAACAGTTAAGGATGTGCAAAGAATCATAGGTTATCCTATATGGGCTAAAATCCCCAGCGATTACAAGGTTGCGGTAAATGCGTTAAACAGAGGAATACCATTTGTTGTGGGAGCGCCTAACAGCAAGCTGAGCCAATCCATAAGGGAATTGGTTGATATATTGCTGAAGGGAAATAATAACTATAACATTCAGATGAAGACTAAGGCAAAAAGAATCAGCCTGTTTAAGAAAAGATAAAGGGAGGCGTTTATATGAGCTTGCTTGACAGATTGGAAAAACAAATAGTAAAAAAATCCCCGGACACACCCCTTAACAATATTAAAATATATCACGATGAATATGCGGAGTTTAAGGAGCAGGTACATAAGCAATTCATTGAAACAGTTAACAGGCAAGATTTGGATTTATTGAACACGGATGAAGAGCAGGAGCAGCAGCTGTTAAAAATTATGGAATCCATAGTTGATTCCAAGGCAACAAGTATTTCAAGAAGCGAAAAGGCAAGACTTTTAAAAGAAATATTCAATGACGTTATGGGATTAGGGCCCTTAGTTCCCTTATTGAATGATAACGAAATTTCGGAAATAATGGTAAACGGTCCCTATCGGGTATATGTAGAAAGAAAGGGGAAATTAGAGCTTTCTCCTGTAGTATTTAAAGATAATGCCCATGTTTTAAATATAATAAACAGAATTGTAACGTCTGTGGGAAGGCGTATAGATGAATCAAGTCCCATGGTAGATGCCCGTTTAAAGGACGGCTCACGATTTAATGCGGTAATTCCGCCTCTTTCATTGAAAGGTCCATCTATGACTATTCGTAAGTTTTCTAAAAATCCTCTTACAGCCATAGACTTAGTTAAATTTAATTCAATATCCCCGAAAATGGTATCATTTTTAGAGGCATGCGTAAAAGGAAAGCTGAACATTATAGTATCGGGAGGAACAGGCAGCGGTAAAACAACCCTTCTTAACATTCTTTCAAGCTATATTCCGTCAAACGAAAGAATAGTTACCATAGAGGATGCAGCTGAGCTTCAATTAATGCAGGATCATGTGGTTACATTGGAAAGCAGACCTGCAAATTTAGAAGGAGCAGGTCAAATAGGAATCAGAGAATTGGTAAGAAACTCACTTCGTATGCGGCCGGACAGGATAATCGTGGGAGAGGTTCGTTCGGGGGAAACATTGGACATGCTTCAAGCAATGAACACGGGACATGACGGTTCACTTACAACCGCACATGCCAATTCGCCCAGGGAGCTTATGTCACGTTTGGAGACAATGGTTTTAATGTCGGGAATGGATTTGCCGGTTAGAGCAATAAGAGAGCAGATACATTCAGCATTAGACTTAGTGGTACATCAGCAGCGTTTGAAGGATGGCTCAAGAAAGGTTATAAATATCACGGAAATAGTGGGAATGGAAGGAGATATCATAACCCTTCAGGATATTTTCACATATAAGCTTGAAGGAGTAGATTCATATGGCAAAATCAAGGGAAGCTTTATTTCAACAGGTATCAGACCAAGGTTTTTAGAAAAGCTTTCCTCCTTAGGGGTGCTTGTTAAAGATGATTGGTTTACAAATTGAGGTGGATATGCAGATAATATTAATATCCCTGCTTGGAGCCTTGACCGTCTATCTAAGCATCTATATTGCTTTGACGGCGTCAGGCAAGGATAAAGTAAAATACAGAATATCAAAATTTTATAAGGAAAATAATGCAGATGATGTTCAGGAACAATTTATAAGAGAAAAAATCAGGGAGCAGAAAATCAATAAGCGGGGACTTAAGCTGATAAGCAAGGAACTTTCAAATTACATATCTTCTTCCGGACTTAAGCTTACCGCCTTGGAATTTATTTATTTTTGGATTGGTTTAACCATTGTGCCTATGCTTATAATTGTTGTTTCAGGAGGAAACATTGTAACCGCCGCCGCAGCGGGTATAATCGGTTTTGCGATTCCGCCCCTTTTAGTTAATAAAGCAAGAAAAAGCCGGGCAGAATTATTCAGCAAGCAGCTGAGTGAAGGTCTGGTAATAATGAGAAACAGTATAAAGGGCGGATTTACATTTTTGCAGTCAATGGAAAGCGTATCAAAGGATATGCAGCCTCCCATATCGACGGAATTTTCAAAAGTATTAAGAGAAATCCATTATGGAGTCAGTCAAGAAAATGCATTAAAAAACATGGTTGAGAGAACCAAAAGTGAGGACTTGGAACTATTGGTGTCGGCAGTGGTAACCTCTTCGCAGGTAGGAAGCAATTTGACGGAAATCTTAGATACCATATCTTCAACCATAAGAGAGCGAATTAAAATAAAACAAGAAATCAATACACTTACGGCACAAGGACGAATATCCGGTATAGTGATAGGGGCTTTGCCAATTGCCATCGTCCTTGCCATCATGGTATTAAGCCCGGACTATTTTAAAGGTTTTTTTGATTCATCAATAGGCAAATTATTGGTTGCAGTGTCAATTGTAATGGAAACAGTCGGATTTATTATCATTAAGAAAATTATTAATATTGAAATGTGAGGTCCTATGATAGCTTTAATATCCGTACTTCTTGGGTGTACAATATTTTGCGGAATATATTCGGCTTTTTACACCTATGGAGCAAATAAAGACAGAATCAACAGACGAATATCATGTATATCAGGTAAAAGTATTGAAGATTATGCAGATGAAGAATTAAAAAAACCGTTGACAGAGCGTTTATTTAAGCCCTTAATAAAATCAATCAACAAAATTTTTGGGAAATACTTTTATTCGTCAGATGATTCCAAAAAATCAGAGCAGCTTAGAAAAATGCTTCGTCAGGCGGGACTTACCATATTGCCCAGCGAATACAACGCCATAAGGCTTATTGTAATGATTGGATTTGCCGCATTGTTTATATTAATGGGTTATATGGCGAAACTCCGGGTTACACTTCTTATATTTGCACCTTTGATGGGAGCTTATGCGGCATTTGCATTAATGCGATTCAGTCTGTTTTCAAACATTACAAAAAGGCGACGAAAAATGGAAAGTCAATTACCCGATATTTTAGACATGATTAGTGTAAATGTGGAAGCGGGTCTTGGGTTTGAGCAGGCGATACTTCATATAATAAATCACTTTGAGGGTCCCTTGGTTGACGAATTTACCATAACATACAGAGAAATGACCATGGGAAGATCAAGAAGAGATGCCTTAATGCTTCTTGGAGAGCGTACCGGCATAGAGGATGTAAAAACATTTGCGGGGGCAGTTATTCAAGCAGGCAAAATGGGCATATCGCTTAAAAATGTACTGCAAACACAATCTCAAGCCATTCGTGAGAGCAGACGAAATAAGATTGAAGAACGTGCCATGAAAATTTCCGTGAAAATGCTTTTGCCCATGGTTATATTCATTTTTCCGGTAATCTTTATTGCATTAATGGGCCCGGCAGTTATAAGAATTATTGAAGAATTAGGCGGTATGTGATGAAAATATTTTGCAATGAAAGGTTGTTAATTAGTCGGGCAGACGTCGCAGATACTTTTATAACAAAGCTTACAGGTCTTTTGGGCAGAAGCTCTATTGATGAAAATGAAGGGTTGCTTCTTAAAAACTGCTCGTCAATACATTGCTTTTTTATGAAATTTACCATAGATGCGGTATATCTGTCAAAAAACATGACAGTTATTTATAAGGAAGAAATCAAACCCTGGAAAACAGGTAAAATCGTAAAAAAAGCATGCCATGTTTTAGAGCTTAAGGAAGGCAAATCATCAGAGTTAAAAATCGGCGATACATTGCAACTAAAAGAATGAGGAGTCATTATGAACGATAAAATAGATAATGAAAACATAGTTGGGCAGTTAAGGGAGAGAACCGAAGAGGCTGACTTGCATGAATACTTAAAAAGCACATTCGGTGGATATACAAAAAAATCTGTCAAGGAATATTTTAGCAATTTAAGAAAACAGCATTTGGCAGCACAGGAAAATTTCAAAAGAAATTTGGATGCAGTCCTGCGAGAAAAAGAAATATTAAGAAATGACTATGATATTATACTTGATCGTTATAATAAATTATCCCTTGAATATGATAACCTGACTGAATCAATAAAAACAATTGAGCTGCAGAACGATTACTCTCCGGAGAAATTCATTGCTTTTAAGAAAAATGCGGCAGTGCTTGAGGAGGAGCTTAAAAAGGCAGAGGGAGAAAATGAATCCCTTAAAAATACAATTAATCTTCTTAACAAGGAAATGCATGAGTTAAATGAAAATATAAAATTGTCAAATAAAGAGCTTGAAGCACAAAACCAAGTACTTTTAGCAGAAAAGCAGGAGTCAAGGAAGCTTCGTGATGAAATCATTGAAATTACACGAAGGCTCAATGATGAAAAAAATGAAGTAAAGTATTTAAAAAACACTGTGTCCCAAGAAAAATACACACAGCTTAATTCACAAATAGCCCAATTGAACCAGCAGTTGAGCGCCTTAACGGAGGTTGCAAAAAGACATGCGGCAGAAGGCACTTTGAAGGACAGAGACATTGCTTCGTTAAATGATGAAAATTCTTTTTTAAAGGAAAGATTGGATTTAATGCAAAAAACGGAGCAAATGCTGACCCTGCAAAACAATAAGCTGTTATCCGCAAATGAAGCATTGAAAAATGTACTCGAAAAGGAATATAAAAAATCAATTGATTTAATAAATGAAAAATCGGGTTTAATAATAGATAAAATAATAGCTCAGCAAAATTTAAGCGAAGCAGAATTAAAGCTGGCAGCAATGGAAATAAGTCATTCTAAGCCGCAGGCGAAGAATTCATGAGGGCTTTAGCCGAAGAAATCTCATAACAATGGCAATTAACAAATATATAAAGGAGTTGCTATGAAAATATTAAAATTATTTGGGACATTTCTCCTATCCCGCGAATACCTAATCGGGGTTATTCCTCCAGTCCCCGAAAGACTTTCCGCGATAAAAAGAGGACTGTCCCACTTCCGGAATATAATGGAGGTGTATACCCATACTTTCAGTGAAAATGAATCGGGTCAAAGCATGGTATTTATTGCAGTTATAATGTCCGTGCTTCTTGGATTCGGAGCGTTGGCCGTCGATGTGGGAATGATGAACAATGAAAAAGGCAAGCTCCAAAATGCCTTAGATGCGACGAGCCTTGCGGCAGCTCAAGAATTGCCGGACAGGGCAAAGGCTGCTTCCGTTGCAAATGAATATATACAGCTTAACGGTTATGAGCCTGACCATATTACAATTGATTTTGCCGATTCCGACAATATAATATCTGTTGAAGGCTCTAAGGAAATCCCATTGGGATTTGCGGGAATTCTCGGCATTTACGATACGAACATAAAGGCAAAGGCATCTGCCGAAAGGCTGAAAAAACCGTTGGGAGGTCCGTTTGATTATGCAATATTTTCAGGAAGCACCACTAAACAAATGCAATTTGCCTGCAGCAATTTTAATATAACAGGCAGCATCCACAGCAATCACAAATTTAATTTATATGTGTCAGGTGCAATAATAACCGGAGCTGTGGAGGCGGCAAAGACCATTGACATACAAGGCAGCAGTATTGAAATCGGACCTAAAATTCCCAATGCATCCATTATTGAAATGATAGACTTCTCGGATATAATAAAAGAACAGGCCCAAGAAGCGGGGAAATACTATATCGGCAATATAACTCACAGCTTAAGTAACTTCAATGCAGAATCCGCAATGTATGTGGAGGGCGATTTATCAATAAATTCAAGCACCTTTACCGGAAACGGCATAGTGGTTGCTACAGGTAATATTACTATCAATACAAGCAATTTAGAAAATTTATCAAACAGCAATGTTTGTTTTTACTCTACAAACGGCAATATAAATTTCAATGCTTCAAGCGTAAATTTAAACGGAACAGTATATGCTCCAAAAGGCAAAATATTTATAAACTGTTCATACCTGACTGTTAAAGGAAGAATCATAGGCAATGAGGTAACAAGCAACGCAAGCAATATAACAGTAATAACATCCCCCGGCGACCTGGACATCTTCCCTTCCGCATCCTATACGGTTAAATTGATTAGTTGATTAAAACTATGAAAATCTCAAAGAACAGCCCTCGTCATTCTAAGCCGCAGGCGAAAAATCTCATATAATTACGGTAATCTCATTCATTGACAACCGCAAAATTCAGTGGTAAAATAAATTTGTCACTGGGCAAGTGACACGAGGATAAAATTTAGGAGGATGAAATGAAATCATTAATAAGACTTAGAATGAGTGCTCATGATGCTCATTACGGTGGTAATTTAGTTGACGGAGCAAGAATGTTAGGATTGTTCGGAGATGTGGCAACAGAGCTTCTTATCAAAAACGACGGAGATGAAGGTTTGTTTGTTGCATATGACAATGTTGAATTTTTGGCACCTGTTTTTGCCGGAGACTATATCGAAGCAGAAGGCGAAATAGTATCAACAGGCAATTCATCAAGAAAAATGGTATTTGAAGCAAGAAAGATTATTGTACCGCGCAATGACGTAAATGAATCAGCATGCGACTTTTTGGAAAAACCGGTAGTAGTGTGCAGAGCAAGCGGTACATGTGTAGTTCCGAAGGATAAACAAAGAAAAAATAAATAAGAACTTGTCAGTCTAATATATGCAAAAAATCCGCAAAATTGCGGATTTTTTCATGATATATCATCATTATGTGCAAGCCAAGGTTTTCGCAGGAACAGATGTAATTAAAATGTAATTGAAATAAAATTGTAATAAAATTCATAAAGAATAGAAATGTAATTTATTATATATATAATTAAAATGAAACAGTCATTCTGAACCGCGGTAAAGAAGCAAATATTTTGTACAACTCAGAAATTTATCACTGCGTTAAGAATGACATATAGTTTTTTGGGGTAAGGCAAATACTTATTGACAGAATTTAACGATTTAATTATAATTATTACATAAAATGGAATAAAAATCACAAGGGTGTTATTTAAAAGGAGAAATTTATGTATAAATCGCAAAAATCAGCAAAATTGGGGGATATTCTTCTTTCTAAAAAGGAAATAACACAGGAACAATTAGATGACGCTTTAATGGAACAAACAGAAAGCGGAAAAAAGCTTGGCGAGATTTTAATAAATAAGGGCTACATTAATGAAAAAACATTATTAAATACATTATCCGGGCAGTTGGGTATTGATGTTGATTAACAAGATAAGTGACAAAACATGAGTTATAAAAAGAATACCCGGGATATAGTGGGAAACCCTGATTTTACTGGGGATAAGGTGGGATTAGGGGAGAAACTGTTGACAAGTATATTGAGAAGATATATTTTAAAAACATTGATGTGGATAATTGAAATAAAAAGAGCAGATAAGTACTGGAAGCCTTGTAGCGTAAGGGATAAAGTACTTTTATATCTGCTCTTTACTTATTATACCAAGAAAATATAAAAATGAAAAGAGGTTCAGCGTGCTAACGGTAGCGTTACAGACCGTTTATAGCAATCAAAACAAATGACAAAATATAAGAAAGTGGCTATTTACAAGCGTTAGAGCAGATTGAGCCACTAACGCAAGCGTGCGGATAGCGTGCGAATTTCATTTAAACAAAACAATTCCAATCAAAAATCAAAGTGACAAAACTATGTATTTGGAAAAATGATGTCACATTGGCTTAAAACCTAAGCTTTCAGGCATTTTTACTATCAAAATTTATACATCAACCAAAGTGACAAGATTTTATGTAATAATGATATATAAATCTATCAAAAAGGTATAAAAATTAAGCAGTCTCATTTGTGTCTGCCTTTCCTCCTACTCCTCCATTGCTGGAGGTCAACGATATTTCTTTTTTAATATGTTTGTCGTACTTCATATCTATTATACACAATACTTCTTTCTTATCATCGTAGTCTAAAACTTGAAACTTTGCAATCATATCCTTTTCAGTATCTGTGAGAACTAAAGAATTATCAGAAGCGTTTTCCTCTTCAATCTCTTCTTTATGGCTTTCAATTCCAGTAAGTAGCCATTCCATAGAGACACCTATCAATTTAGAGAGTTTATATAATATAGTGGCATCAGGAATTCTACCGCCAACATAATTTGTGATTGCATTTTTAGAAAGTTCTAATTCTTCGGTGGCTCTTGCTTGAGTATAGCCAGCCTCTTTCAAGGCAATCTTCAATCTTTCTCCAAAATCATTCATAGTCATTCCTCCCATTACCACACGATTGTATGGTACATAATAAAAACTATTTAATAAAAACCCCACAAAAGTGGTAAATAACTCTTGACACCCCACATTTGTGGGGTTATAATGTTAAGTAGATAGATAAATACATCAAAATAATATCACAAAGCAGCATTAAAAGCGATAAATATTTAGACTCTTCAGGTAAGTTTTTCTAACAACTTACTACAAAAATTCTCAATTAAGATGTGCTCCTGTCTAATGGCACAAAAAAATATAATGGGAGGTGGAAACTTGAAACGAGGGAAAAGACCGACCAGAGCTCAAAAAATCAGGATAAATTCTTTTAGGTTAAACCCTGATAACTGGCTCGTGATAAGAGATTACATGGGTTGCCTTGAGATAGTACACAAGGTATCCGGCAAGACAAGAACATTGAAAAAGGAGGCTTAGGATGACGAGGGTTGAGATATTGAAAAAATACAAGGATATGGCGTGTCATAATCTATTCTGTTACTCAGCTAACTATCTAATGAGTAAGCCAAAAGAAGGCTATGAAAAAGAATGGAATGAGGCAAACGAAGAAATCAGACTCCTTGAGGAACTAATCGCCGAACAGACAGAATAAAAACGGAAGGAGGATGCTTGATGCAGAGCAAAAGAAAATTAACACGATTTGGAGTACTGGTAAAAAAGACATTAGTTGAAATAGGTATGACTCAGGTTGAGCTTGCTGAAGAAGTCGGAACAAGCAACAAGTACCTCAATTTAATTATTTACGGAGAGAGGTCAGGAGAAAAGTATATTGACAGCATTGCAAGAGTTCTCGGTTTGGATTTGGAAGAATTAAAAAAGATAGCGTAAAGGAGGAATGGCATTGAAAAGAAGTGATATATTCTTGAAGGAAGTTCAGGACATGAAAGCTGGAATGAATATCAATGAAGAAAGTCTAAGTAATAGTTCAAAGGTAATCATTCTTGAAAGAAAGAAAAGTAAGCTCGAATATAAATTGACTCAAATTGAAGAGGAAATTGAAAAGGAAATCGAAGATTGTTTTGATTATCTGAGCATGAAACAGGCGAATATTGAAACGCTCGGCAATATGGACACTTACATTAATGACGAAATCAGCAAGGTTGAGCAGCTAATCGAAAAAATAAAGGTGGCAAATAATGAGTAATCGGAGGGCTTGGAGTGGTAAATGGACAAAAGAAAAAGAGTGCCTGCTGGCAAGCGAAGACACCCTTTTCAAAAGCCGTTGATGAATATTTCATCCCCTCCATTTTAGCAGAACGAATGTCACTTTGTAAAGGGGGAAATGAATTTGGCTGAAATCTTTGTCACACTCGAAGAGGCTGCGGAGCTTGATGGAGTTAAGTATAATACTTTAGTTCAACGGATTAAGAGAAATCCGGAAAATTATCAAACTAAAACAGAAGCAAGAGACGGAGGAAAAGACAGGGTTTTGGTGTCGCTCTCCTCTCTCTCAAAAAAAGCAAGACGAGGATATAAGGAAAAAATAAATATAGATGGGAGGGATGTTGTGATTGAAGAAAGAACAGAAAGCGAAATCCCTTGGTATTTAGACATAGACCTGAATTGGTACATTGAAAAGTTCTCAACGCAATACTATAAAGCGGTTGAACTCTCAAAACAGGTACAAGAATTTTTAAATTACAATGATGATGACAGGACAGCTTTTGCTGATGAATTTGCAGACAAGCTGGGCATTAGTCAAAGAACCCTATACCGATATTCTCAGGCTTATCTTGAGGCTTCGGCTTGGGCTATGAAATTGGAGAAGATGGATTGTGGCAATTATGATTTTTTCAAGGTTCTCTCTCTTTGCAGGAAACCAAAGGAAAAGAATACATTTCCCTCTTTGGAGGCTGAGGTTAGGGCTTACATAGAAAATGTATGGTTCGACAAGCATTTTGCAGAGAATGTGGGAACGGTTGAAATGTTGTACATGAAACTTGAAGAGGTTGCAGAGGAAAGAGGCTGGGAATACCCTTCATATCAAACAGTTACACGATACATCAATTACCTAATGGAAGAAAAGAGATTGAAAAACGCTCACTTTCTCGCTGCCAAAGGCTCAAGAGAATACAAAAACAAGGTTATGGTTAAGGGCTCAAGAGATACCAAGGCTCTTCCGGTCATGGGACTTGTGCAAGGGGATGAACATACCTTTGATTGTTGGGTAGCTTATCAGCATCCTAACGGAAAAATAACCCCGATAAAACCAAAGTTAGTGGCTTGGATAGATACACGAAGTAGAGCGATTATGGGAGATGTTGTATGTCGAAATGCCAACTCTCAAATACTGAAACAATCTTTATTAAAAATGATTTACGGAGAGCCGGGAGGCGTTCCACAATGGCTCTTAATAGACAATGGTAAGGACTACACAGCAGAGACAATGACAGGTAGAAAGAGGAGTCAAAGAAAAAGTGATGAAGAACTTTGTTTTGACAGCGAAACTCAAGGATTTTACAGAAGTATTGGCATTGAGGATGATATGAGAAGTTTACCATACCAGCCTTGGAGTAAAGGGCAAATTGAGAGGTTCTTTGGCACAGTCTGCTCTGACTTTACAAAGTGGATGTTTTCATACACAGGGACTCTGACAGGCTCAAAGACAGCAGCTAAAATCAAGAAGGATGTTCCTAAGATGCTGGAGCGTGGGGAATTACTGACAATGGAAGAGTTTTATGATGAATGGTCGAAGTGGCTGCATGATAAGTACCACAAGGAAGAACATGGAGGACTTAAGAGACAGAAAGACGAGTATCTCACTCCTATTGAGGTATTCATGAAGGCTGAAGACAGATATTACAAGCCTGCTCCTCCGAGAGCATACGCTTCAATCCTTATGATGAAAGCTGAAAGAGTACATGTTTATAACATAGGAATTAGGAAATTTGGCTATGAGTACAGAGCGGATGAATTGACCGACTATATCGGAGAAAAGGTTGATATCAAGTATGACCCTGAAGATGTAACAAGGTTGTATGTCTACACAAGGGAAGGTAAGAAGATTTGTGAGGCTGTATCTCAAGAGCTCCTGATGATAGCTCCAAGGGTACAACAAAAAGCACTTGAAGAACATATCAAGATGCAAAAGAGACAGATTAAGAGAGATAAAGAACGCCTTGAGGAGTTCACTACCCCATTTGAAGAAAGGGTTGCTCAGTATAATGGAGCTCCTTCAGAAGTGGTGGGAGGAATGGACTTAATGGTTAAAGGCAAAGGCAATAAAAATGACAAGGTCATTGCTCTACCTCAAGACAAACAGTTTGGAACAGAGCTTAAGGATAAGAAAAACAGACAGAAACAGGAAGTTGAAAATGAGTTCTTCAACAAGAAGGCTCAGGATGCACTTTCAAAATTAAGGTTACTCGGTTAAAAAATATTAGAAAAGTGAGGGATAAAATATGGAAGCAGTAGCGGCTATCTATACAAGTGAAGTAAAACCATTGGTTGAGAGAGTAAATGAGTATTTGGAAATTAACAAGAAGACAAAAGCGGAATTAGCGAATGAAATTAGTTATTCAAGAACAACAGTCTCAAGGTTTCTGTCAGGGAAATATGACAGCGATACAACTGAAATTGAGGCTAAGCTGGAGGAGTATCTGAGGAACAATACCGAAGATACTGAAACAACTGAAGAGATTGGAAACGCTCCAATCAGATTGACAAAAAGAAATTCCTTCTTTGAGAGCAGAGACTCTGCAAATGTAATAGGTGTTTGCAATTCTTGTCAGGAGGATATGGGACTCGGCATAGTAGTTGGAAAGTCAGGTTTTGGCAAGACACACGCTCTGAAATATTATGCAAAGTTGCCAAGGGTTGCCTACATTGAATGTGATGACACCATGTCAAGTCGTGACTTGGTTGAGGCTATAGAGAGGAGTCTCGGCATACCTCAGACTTACGGAACGATTTGGAAG
>ENA-UOOI01003007-UOOI01003007.1-fermentation-metagenome-genome-assembly--contig:-NODE-3007-length-13445-cov-12.373413_pt1 | contig 13445 bp, 6 predicted proteins | sample MGYA00245779_ERZ724027 | MGnify/ENA primary metagenome ERZ724027 (study PRJEB28704, sample SAMN03018318) | fermentation metagenome | biome: anthropogenic terrestrial biome; feature: soil; material... | reverse complement strand
CAAATGAAACGGGATAGAATTTTTCAATCATCAATTATCTTTGACCTCCTTCCTTATCATGATTAGTAATTACGCTACTCGTATATTATGTTTATCCAATGCTTCGACGTAATCTAACTTATAGTGCACTTTCGATTTCCTCAAGCGCAAGTGGTCTTGCATGCTGAAGGAAAAGATCACGGACAAAGATGCTATTTGGAATCTGAGGTGGCCGACACATAGCTGGATAAACCTCAATTTCCTTCTCCAGCAAACCTTTTTGGGCAACTATTCTATCCCCTCTCATCTCTAGAAGGATTCCCTTCTCGTTAAGGATCCCGAGTAAAGGCAATAACAGTTCCCATTGCCTGTCAACGGACAAAGCCGGGGCACACTTTCCGGTCATACCCCACTGTAGCAGATCCCTGGCAGCAAAACGATCCAGCTTGGAATGAACATGCTGATTTCGGTAGTGTTTCAGGCAATTCATACAGGCATCGTCACAGCTGCAGCTTTCCAGAAATTTCAGACAATCTTCCAATAAGGACCTAATGGAATTTGCCAGGGCAGATGAGTACCCTGCGCCGCTGGAAAGACTGTCGTAGAGATAAACATCAAAAAACAAACCATCTCTTCCATAACGAGGGCAATAACCGGTAACCAGCTCCGTAAACTCAATATCCAATAGCCTGCTGGCACGAACTCTCAGAGCCTCTGCCAATGATATACCGGCCCTGGTGAGCCATATATCATTTTCCCGGCTGGTATCAATCTGACTGCTGTCTAAAGAGAATTCCAGCACCAACATGTCCGTGATGAAATCATAGCCTAAGTTAATATTTTTTACATCTTTATGGCTGCATTTACTATGGTCTCTGGAAGGATACGGCTGCCCTACGTCTTGCAGGCATTTTAACTCATTGCCCGGTGCAATAGCACCGCATTTTGAACAAATCATAAATCCTTTCTTCGCAGGTCCCTTGTTCAACAAGATGACATTTTGGTCCGGACGCACTGCCATTCGTAAATTGGAGCAGCCGGGAACATCCTTTAGATTTGTTCCATCCGTAACAGATGAATACAATGCGGGTTCAACAGAAGAATACATCTCCTGTACCTGTGCCGGCTCAATCGATCTTCCATTCACCGGCGAAAATCCCCATGGCCGCAACATAGGACGCATATAGGACAGATTGGTGCTGCCACAAAAAGGACAGTAGGTAATGGATTCATCTGCTTGGCCATACCATTCACAGTCATTACATTGCTTCATAGGCTTTAGATAATTTTTGTCATTCAGGAAGGCCTTTGTCAAACCAAATGCAGGGCTATTGTTATATCTGCTGCTGGGATAATAAAGTCCCCCAATCTGGTAAGTTTTCTTATCCACAACAATAGAACGCCCAGGCGCATATTCACTGAGCGCCATATCTAGACTTCTCTCTACTTTATTGACCCCTTTTCCGTCTTCATCAAATATATATCCGCTTACTACATTTTTTGGAAAAGAATAGGTAGGGATGATACCTTCCTCATACAAAGCGTCCAGCAGTGACTTCTTCTTATCCTCCGGCGTTCCCTCCTCTGCACCATAAAGCTCCCGGTGAGTCTCACACTTGATGTCCAGCTTATCCAGGTCTTCCATAAGTTTGGTGGCATAACCGCTTAGGACTTCATCTTGTTTGGATGGCAAAAGTACTGAAGTCTGTCGAAACGTAAAGTTTTTGATCCAGGCCTGAAAGGGTTCGAGATATTCTTTCAGAAAAGTTGCTGCAGGAATGCGATCCAGACTGCACTGCACCGTTTTTAGATATTCTTCCAATGCCAACATGTTGAGATGCCGCTGAAGCAGTTTCTTGCTGGTTATATCAATATAGGGACGACGCACATCCCCTCGCAGGATAGCAGCAGGATTGTGAAAATACTCAGCATCATGAGGTCCATCTTCACAATATGTAACTATAGTGGACAGTTCAGTACCCCGCCTCCCGGCACGCCCCGCACGCTGCTGATAATTTTCACGCATAGGCGGTATATTTCGCAGACCGATTGCCGTCAAAGATCCAATATCAATTCCTACTTCCATGGTAGTCGTACTGGATAATATATCCACTGGTTTTTCTTTTTCTTTCACCAGATCCTGAAATCTTGCCTCATATTCCTCTGTCTTCACCCAAAGTTTATCCGTTCGATCACTATGAGAAAGCTGAGCGGTATGCTCCTCCGTATCAATCACATGAATGAGGTCTCCTTTCATCGCCTGAAAAACCGGTTCCTGCCAAAACTTTAGAGCTTCCACTTCAGAAGAGCTTAAATCATGCAGTTCCTTTTCCCCGCAAATCGGGCACTTTCCCATGACTGAAAAAGCAACCGTGTTAGAACAATGATTACACCTCATCCATATATGTTTTCGGTCAAAACGAGGCTGTACCTTACTGAGGTCTATAAAATACCCTTCATTCTGCTCACTCCATTCAAGAAAGCAAACATTAAATATATGATGCCATCGGGCGCTCTCCGTTTCCGACCATCCTGTTATTTGTAAAAAGCTATCTGAAAACTTCCAATTTCTATCGAGTCCATAAGCATTATAGATTTTTCGAGCAGAGTCCCGAACGTTATTTGGTATAGATGGGCCCAATGCCATATGCTCATCAAGAATATCCAATGACCATGCATAGAAATACTCCCTGAAGACATTGTCAAAATCCCCTCCTGCTTTGCTTGCCGTATCTTCCAGCAGACCATAGGCCAGGTCCATACTTTCTTCCGTTGGCTCCAGCCAACTGAGTGCTGTATCCATCAGAGTATTGTATCCTCCGCAAAACAGCCGTAATATTCCTGCCTGCATTGCGTAAGGGGCATTTTCCATTCTCATATCCGGCACATGCTTCCTTCTCCTTTGACGTACATTGAACTTTGCCAGCATCTTTGCCACATGATCCTGAAAAATCTCACCGCTGTCACCGGAAAATATCGGTACATTCCGCTTTGCAGCTTCCCATACAAAAAATCCATATAGATAGTCCAGATTTTGCTTACTTTCCTCCTCACATTGTTCCATCGCGTTCACTGCAATACAAAATAGCTGGCGAATCACCTTCATATCTCCGATATCAGAAAGATCCCGGGCTAGCTTGGCCGCTCTTTGCCGACTATCGGAAAACAGCAATACTTTACGCCCCTGATTCGGAAACCGGTTGGTATCTTCCTTCTCTGCAACGACTCCCTCCAAATCAAATTGTGTTTGAATCAACGCACTGAAAGGCTCATTTCCTTTTGTCGCAAATGAAGTAAGAGCATTTTTGCCAAGCTGCCGATAACAATGCGGACAATGATGCAGGGTAATAATATCCGGACGCCCTTTTGCCGAATAATCCTGATAATAAAGTTTTCTAATACCTGGTTTCCCTTTCCAGTTATCTGTTTGAAAATCGATAAACCCACTTTTTATATCCAAATAACATGGCTTAATCTGTTTGCTCCCTCTGAAGTTCTCTTTTTTGAAATCCTTTGGCGGAATAAACAGATGAATTTCCCGCATATTCTCCTTAAATGATATCCCAGGTTGCCGCCATAAATACGTCTTGCTTTTGGGCTCCGTCACAAATCCGCGGACAAACAGGGCACCACAACGCCTGTCATTATACAACTCATAAACAGTACTCCCACAATAAGGACAGGTCAATTTGCCTTCATCAAGGAACAATTCGCCAAGCTGCAGTCCTCCTTCCGCATGATTATATTGGCAATTCTCATTCATACAGGCATAGACCCCTGAAATCCCACGAAAGAACATATGCATCCGGGCAGGAAACAGCAGGGAGCCAGAGGAATTTTTGGCAAGCGGAGCAATGAGCAGAAGGACGTTCACAGCATGCAAAGCAGCATCCTCTCTCTTCACATCCGGAAAAATGCTCCTGGACAGTTCCCGCAGAGATCTGGCTTCTCCCCGGCATTTTAGCATAAGTTTATAAAAGGGTAAATAATCAATAAGATGGTGATACAGCCATTTACCTGCAGATACCAGGTCCGGAAAGGGAGCAGCATCCGATATCCCTTCCCAAAAATGATTCAATTCTTCCAGAATTCCATCCCGCTCTTCTGCTTTACCTAAATTGAACTTTGTAAATCTGTCAAATGGAATCGGAAGAAGAGTACTGCACTGTAATTTCTCTTTTATGCCGTAAAGGAAAGTAAAACAATCGGTATCTGCTGCAGTCAGCTGATTGGCAAACAGACGAACGGCCTCCTCGTCTTCTTCATTATTATGTGGCATGCTGGCCGTGGTCAGGATAAACTGTAAGCGATTACGGTCAACGCCCAGTTTATAGAACAACCTTCGCAGCAATAATGCCACTTCTCCACCTGTAGAACCCCGATACATATGGGCCTCATCCATAATGAAAAGGAGTTTATTGGAAGGATCTGCTTCCAGCCAATCTACAGTGTTTTCCCATATCTTCTTTTCTCTTGGACGTATCATCATATATTCCATCATGGAATAATTTGTGATCAGAATGTCCGGGGTATATTCCTGCATTTCAAATCGGGTAATCAGCTCGGCATCGTCCGGATCAGGAATATGAACACTCTGTCTCAGGCGTGCTATAAAAGATGCGAAATCTTTCTTTGCCGGAATTTTACCTTCCTTCAATAAAGATTGATAATAGGAAGAATCCTTACTGCCAGAAGACTGTAAATACCTGGACAACATATTGGCCAATTGATGATCTTTCTTTTCATTGGGGAATTCGTCCGGATAGGGGGTCCTTCCCGTATACATACCGAATTGTGGACGACGCGCTGATGTTCCCACTGTCTCTCTGAAAATGCTCATAAATTCTCCATTGGGATCGCCCACCATACGGCGCAGACGACTCAATTGATCTGAAACCAGAGCGTTCATGGGATACATTAAAATGGCACGTACCCCTCGCTGTCTCCAACTATCAGGTGATGCCTTCGCTTCCGTGACCAGCTTAAGCAGCAGAGGCCACATAAAGCACTCCGTTTTGCCGGAACCTGTACCGGTTGAAACAAAAATGTCCTTGCCTTTCTGATATGCCCGAAGTGCTTCCACCTGATGCTGAAATGGGGTGTCATACACTCCTAATTTAGCCTGTGCAAGCTTTTGTAAGAAATTCTGCAAATAATCCGGCAATCCTGCTTTTGCAATACCGTCCTTCACAACCTGATAAGCTGCAGACACTTCAATATAGGGCTCATGGAAAAGGTTTCCTTCCTGGTTCAGCTTTCCCTTTAGACCATCTTTCAATAGCATATTTTTACCAAAATATTGGGTCTCTATGTATTCTTCCAATGCTTTCTTCAAAGCAAAATGGGTTTTCTGGGCACTGACTGACATTTTTAATTCCTCTCTTCTATGAAAAAGCCAAGATTCTGTACGATTGCCTTATAGGTTGGATAAACCTCGCATTTCATTCTTCGATACCATGGATACGAACTTCGGTTCGATGGGTCCTCCGGCCAGCTGTACAGTTCAAGGAAACACTGTTCAGCCGGTGGAAGCAAATAACCAGATCGGATAATAACATACGATTCTTTTTTTCTCACGTAAACAGAAGGCAGAGTGTTCACCTGATAAAGCAACGCAACGGCGATTCTTATGTATTCCTGATTCTGCGCCTGCCAGCCCGGCAATGCTGCCTGTTCTGTTCCTTTCGTTGTGCGACGGCAGAGGGCATACTGCTTTTTTCCAAACCCATATTGTGCCAATGTATAAAGCCCAGGCTCCGTTATTGGCCATTTGCCCCGCCAATAAGGATCCCCCTTTTTCCTTCTTATGGCTAAAAACTCTGTACCCGCCGGCAAGTGCTCTGGATACCAGTGGCATGTCCGCAAAAATCTCTGCCACCAAAAGTTGATTTGCCCAGATGGGAGAGAGAAAGCTTCTGAAACGGATTCTTCTTCCTGTTCTCTATCTTTTTCAACCTCTGCAAAAAGGTATGGCCCTGCACCACTCATATTCTCATAGATGGAAGGGAAAAATCCACGATGAAAAATAAGGCCTTCTCCCCGAATCTTTTTTGAAACTGCCGGTACCACTCTATTTGGCTGATGATAGAAAAAACCGGCCTTTTCATATATCCCATATAGGATTTCAGGCAGGCACGCTGTCATATCATTCATAAGATCACGCACATCCGGAACAAAAAAGATAAATTGTTTCAAGAATTTTCCTGCACGATCCTTTATATGCTGCACAGAAGCCTTGCTATCCTTCTCATAATCATAAAGGCCGGCCAACATGTGCTTTGCTGCTCCACTATAGCAAATACGAAACGACCATTCCAACAACTGTTCCGAATTGCATTTTGGAATCTGCATTTGTTTTGAAAGAATAGAGACAAAATCCCGATATTTCATACTTCAGTCTCACCAATCCAATTCATAAGCTCTTTTTTCACCTTTTCTTTCAAATTTACACTTCCACTTATCCAGTCTACCAGACTGTCCCGCTTCCCCAACGCCATTGCAATGGGCAACACACCACAATAATATGGTAGAAGTTGTTTGTCGTCATTATCGTCAACCATGCCCACAGCATCCGCCAATACGGAGGAAAGACGATCGGAGCAAAATTCTGAAATCGGAAGTCGCCTGCAAAGCTCTCTTATTTGACCGGACCTTTGCATCCGACCATCAAAAAACTTGAAATCCTGAATCCTAGAAGAACCATTCCATTTGCAGGTTGGCGTGCTTTTCACAAAATACTCCGTAAAAACAGGAAGCATATAATTATAAAGACTGGCGGGCTCCATGATAAGATCTTCTGTATAAGAAATTGTAATAAAAATCGTTTTATTGAAGGAATACAATCGATGGCATAGGAAATCGATCCATCGACCGTTCCATGGGTTTTCAATCACAATGACCGGATCTTCACTGCTCTTCATCTGCTGAAACGTATCCTCATTCCATTGTCCAGAACATAGCATCCGCCCTGCTGTACGACCATACGTTGCCGCTGAAAAAGCATCTGCTATCTCCGGCGCATTGGGTCCAGCCAAAAGAACAGGAATACTCCCATGAGCTGCAGCACAAAGATATGCAGCCAATAGTAGTATACGCTTTTCGCCAATGCCTGCTTCTCTTAGTTCATCACACAGAAAATCAATCCATTTTAAATAATCGTCCGCTTTATCCAATTCACTCTCCAAGGCTTCTCCATACAAATAAGAATGTTGCTCTGGTGCGATTGTGGCAGCAGTAAAATCCATTGCCGGAAAAGGACTAAAAAGGGAATACCGGGCCAGGAATGCACCTATATCGTTATGTGCTTCCTCCAGTTGCTGATGCATGACTTCTATAGCACGTTCCCCAACAGCTTGCTCCTCCTTGTTTTGTTGCCTCAAGTCCAGTATTTTCCTGTGCTCCGTTTCTGCCTGTTCCTTTAAAGAAGTCAATTCCCTCTGTGATTTTTGAAGCTCTTCGTTCATCTGCCTTATTTCTTCATCCGCATGCTTTCTCCTTTCATCCAACTTCTTGATATCTTCACTGTTCTCTTCTTTCCATGCCTGTTTCACTGCTTGTTCCGCCTTCGTTTTATAACTCTGAGCCAACTCGGTATTAGCCAAAACGAGAGCTTCCAATATCTTTGTGTTGTTGTCAAGACCATCCAATGTCAATTCCGCTTGTTCAATAAACTCTTTGACGTGATGTTCCGCCTCGTTTAAGGAACAATAACATTTACTAGAGACTTCCTGATAGATGTCCCACACTTCAACTGAACGTAAGAAATTTCGTACATTTTGCCGATCACTGCGACTGGTAATACCATACTTTTGCAGGTTGATTTTTTCGGCATAGCTCAATATAATGGAACGAACGACTTCAATGTATGGCATTACAAGTAATCGCCTGATTAAAACACTTGGTATGGTATGAGTATAGAATGTATATTTCTGTTTATGAGCTTCTACATGTAAAAATTCCGTGTAATGCAATTCATACAGGGGCAGATTATAAACGTCCGGCTTGAGTCCATACACGGGCCTGTTCCTTTGCATACCTCGCTTTTCTAAAATTTCTTTTTCACAAAATACAGCACGCACGGTACTTTCACCTTTATTGCTGAAACATAAAAAATAATTTGCAGATGGTTCCAAAGGCATTTCAATACTATGCATCGTGGTACTCGTATTTTCCAGGGTAATTTTGGAATCCAAAAAGTCTACCCTAATTGGAGTCAGGTCCGAACGAAACTTTGCCTCGATGTAAGGCTTCCCACTCGAGTTTGTTTGTGGGCCTGCTGTCCATTCCCAGATTCCAATCATCCCTGCAGCATTTATGGGCCCACTTTGAGCAAATAAAAATTGTTGATTATCATAATATGCTGGTGAATCCCTTTTCACATAAAAAAGATGAAAGCTATCCGCTTTTTCACTATAATCAGCAATACGTTTCAAATTTGGTAGCTTGGGATTGTTAATCTGAGTAACTTCGCAAAGTGATACAGCGTGAAATTCATTCAATTCTTCTCTACCTCGCTAATAATGTTTTTAAAAAGAGTAACTGCCCTGGTGGGAGCGTATCCCCTGCGGATTGCTCGCCTAAACCAGTACAGTGTCCTGGGGTAATCCTTTAATATTGTTTTCAGATGGGCCCATGCTTGTGGTATCACGGTATTTGTACCCTGCAACGACTCCAACAGATTACTATAACAGGAGTCCTGAGTAGAATTCTTTGAAGTCCGCACTTCTTTTTCAAATCGAAAAGTACTGACAAGATCCAACCCCTGATATACACGGATCTCCGTGCCAAATGAAATATCCTGTACTTCCATTCTCTCCTGAGACTTCATCAATAACCTCTGGCAAAGACAGTCATCTTTTAAAATATCTGCATGACCATCATAGGACGGTTTTGAAATATAAATATGCCTTCCTTTTGGTAGAACATGAAAAACATGATCCACGGCTTTCAGCTCTACCCCGTCTTCATCGATCAAATTTATATCCGGAAGCCATGTCTGCATATTTGTTATTTGTGCAGGATCAACCTGCCGAAGGTATATAGCGTTAAAAATTCTATCATGTCGTCCAAAACAAAGTAACTGCTGTATCTCTTTACTTCGAAAGCTCACAAAGCAATCCGGTTTCGAAGTATCAATCCGTTTTGCTTCCCAATCAGTAATATCCTGCTGTGGAAAAGCCCTGGACACCCCTTCCCCGTGCTGTAAAAGCACCACCTCCCTGCCCTCGTAAAGCAGAATATCCTTGTATTTCAGAAAGGCCGGCCAAACTGGTTCAACATTCGCCTGATGGCCGACTAAATTCATACCATAACGCAGAAAAAACACAGCCGCAGATTTTGAGAGTTCTATTGCACGTACCCGATATAAGAACCAATCCGGATTTTTGATCTTAATCTGTTGTATATCTATCCCAAATGTTCTGGCAAAACCTTGCCTTCGTTGTAACAAAAGATACCTGTGTCCCACTTCCACATCTGTTCCCTTTTGAATCTTCCTTCCGGTATTTTCATCAAATACCATACTGTCCTGCCCGGAGATTCCAGACACGGAGATTCCCCAATTAGTGCGTAGCTGTCGAATAGCATCTTCTTGTCCCGTAAACTGAAAACGATATTCGTGCATAGGTATCGTTCCAACCGATAAATAGGTAAAAGAATCTGATGAAAACCAATCATTTGATATATCCCAACGAAAGTCTTCCCTTATCTCACCATCTTCGCCTACAGAGGAAACAGTAACGCCTGCTGATGGCTGTTGTTGCATCAACTGTCCCGGAAGTGGAGAAAAGCCAATATGAAATTCCACCTCCGCAGGAGATGATGAGATTAAGTTCAGATAAAGTGATAAAATGCGGGTCGTATGAAGAGAAGTACTTTTGTAGGTATTATAATCAGGGCCGTGGGTACGTTCTGGGCAGCTTTTTTCTTTCTCTTCATCGGTATGACGAAAAAATTGTCTTTGCGGCCCTATTGCAAGTGTAATGGGTTCCAGGCATACTCCGCAGTGAAAGATTCCTGATGCGCCACTTACTCTATGGGGATATTCCCTGATTGCCTCTTCAAGTGTTACAGGTATAAAGCCCTTTCCATTTTTCCACATCTTCACATGGGTTAGTTCCAACTTCATTCCACCTATTACGTATTGATATACTGTTTTTCCCAGAGCATTCAAAAAATGTTCTTTAGCTATATCTTTTACATCTTACTGGCTGGTAAATCTAATCCTATCTATACAATCGGACATAAACCCTATAAGTTTAATAATTCACTTCAGTCGCTCAAAATACCCTTTTAGCTTTTCCTCACAGATCGTTTCAATTTCTGTTTTTTCCTCTTTGCTGAGGTTCTTCCAGACTGTCGCATCCACCTGGATCGTACCCAGCGTTTTCGTATGCCGCATCGTCTGCATATCCGAAAAACGCCTGAATGGATTGGCAAGAATGTTCCGCTCCGCCTCATGATCCGTATAGCCGCCCCGGGCAAAGATGCTGTTCTTCTTCTCCACCTTCAAACCGGCAGCACGACGGCTTTCATAATAGTTCCGGAAATAATCCACGATGTCTGACAGTTTCACCCTTCCCTTGCCGTCGGCACAGTGCAGAGCTGCCTTAATGAAAACCGGCTTGTAAGAATAACTCATGTCCATTTGCCGGATCATTTCCAGAAAGATATCCTTGCGGTTGCTATTGTCAATCAATGTCCATCCATACTGATTGGCATACTTCCGGACTGTTTCCTCCTTGAAATATTTAAACGTGCGATGTTCACTCATCGGCACAACCAGATCCGGTTTGAGTTTTCCCTCATTAACATACTTCTCGATTGTTTCTGACTGCACATCGACCCTGCGTACAAACTCCATCTGTGAGATCATACCGGAGGCCTCTTCCTGCCAGTTAAACAGGTCAATCAGTTCATAGTCGGTGGCATTCACCGGCCAGTCAATGACAGCATCCGGCCTTTCCCCATGGGCATACAGCCCGTCATCCGCTGTCCGTTTTTCCTTCGGAGCCAGAATCAGTCCGCCGGGATGATATTCCCTGATCCGAAACACGCGATGCATTGACTGCGGCATGTTGTACTGACTGGCATTGTCAACAAAATCAAACACCATCAGATAGCGCTTGCCCTCCGACAACCGCATCCCGCGTCCAAGCTGCTGGGTATACAACACCTTTGACATGGTCGGCCGTGCCATAAAAAGCACCTCTGTCTGCGGACAGTCCCATCCCTCATTCAGCAGGTCGCATGCGCACAGCACTTTGATTTTGCCGGATGCAAATTGGTCAAGGTACTCCTTTCGTTCAGCTTCATTCATTCCGCCGGATACTGAGCGGGCCTTGACGCCTTTTTTCCTGAACAGGGCTGCAATCTTCTCCGCATGCTTTACACTGGCACAGAACACCAGAGTACGACGATCCATCACATATTGCAACCAGGTATCCACAATAAGGAGATTACGTTCCGGCATATAGAGTTTCTTTTCCAAATCCCGGATATTGTATTGGACACTGTTATAGCGTACTTTGGCCAGATCAATGTTTGTATGAATCCGGATGCAGCGTACCGGAACAAGCTCACCGATTTCAACGGCAGTCTGAAGATCCAGCTTATGCGCCGTCCTCTTGAAAATATCAAGTATAGCAGTGTTGTCATCCATCCGCTCCGGCGTGGCGGTCAGACCAAGAGTAAAATCAGGCTTAAAATAGGCCAGCACCTTTTGATAGGTGTCGGCTGATGCATGATGGGCCTCATCGATAATAAGATAATTGAAATCGTCGTCCCGGAACTGATCCAGGTTGAGTGCGACGCTTTGAATGCTGCCGCACACCACATGCCGATCCGGTTCTTTAACCGGGCCAATGTAGCGGCCGACCGTCGTCTCCGGCCAAAGATTTTCAAATGCCTCCGCCGCCTGCTCCACCAGTTCGCGGGTATGGGCAAGGAAAAGTGTCCTGCCGCCGCAGGATTTGGCATCCATAACTGCAGTAACGGTCTTTCCAGTACCGGTGGCATGATAGAGCAAACCTATAGTCTCATAGCTTTTGCGCATCTCTTGTAATGCGGCCAGCGCAGCCTTCTGATGTTTCTTAAGATGCAGATTGGCAGCATCAACCGATCTGGTACGCTGAGCCGGCAGGTAGTCTTCAATTTCCCTGAACTGCGGATATTCGCCGAGGAATATACGTAATTCATCCTTGATCGTATCTGGCTGAAGCTGCATCTGGCGGACAGCAAAGCGATATATGTCCCAACCCAGATGCACTATGCTGTTTTGCTTGAGCAAATCATCGTAAAATTTGTCCCGGGAGACAATGTTTTTGTTGTGGGACGCCTCATCATCTATCTCGATAGCAATGCGCCGTGCGCCGCTTTCCAGTACAAAGTCCACAAACCGGCTGTTCTGATAAATATCATAAAAAGGATATTGCGAATAAAGAAACCCGGCCTTCTCCGCACCGAAGGTATCTGAAAAAAGTTCAATAAACAGGTCCTCTGCCGCGCTTCCGGATGCGGCATGATAAACCGACATTCATGTCACCTCGTTAGTTATTCCCTGACTTCCCTAAGCAAGATCTTCTTCTCAAAGGCGCCGCGTCTGACAGACTTTTCTGTGCGCACCTTCTCCAGCTCCTCAGCGGAATGTCCCCGCGCTTTCGCGCATGCAAGAATCACTTCGAGTAAATCGGCAAGTTCCTCAAGATTCTGATCCTTATGATATTCTGCCAGCTCTTCGTCCAGTTTTTTATCCAGCATACTGAGATAATCCTCATCCGACAGAACGGCTGTTATACATTCTTTTCCAGAGTTTTCAATGATCTCCGGAATCCGATCCCGGACAAGCTTGTTATAGACCTTTGTTCCCATCTTTGCCCCTCCCTGCTGGCAAACAGCATTTCTCCTTTTTTGAATTTCTCTTTTTTTATACTGTTAGGCATCTCTTGCATATCTTTCAGAAGTTCCCGGCAATCTGAGTCATCAAATCATCCTCGCTGATAATCCGGATGTTCTTACCCTTCTCCTGCAGTTCCTGCGCTTTGGCAATTTTACCACCGGCATTTCCGTACTTCCATGCTGCACTGCCAAGGCTCCCGACAAACAGATAGTCCAACTTCGCAGATACTCCTGATTTTTTGATACTGCCCTTTTCTGTCAGAAGTTTTTCCATCTCTGTTCTCGATCCAGTCCTAAAATCCCCCGTGAGACAGAATGATTTTCCTTCCAGCTTGAAGTCGCTGCTTTCCTTAACCGGATTCAGAACTTCATCAATCTCAGATATGAGCTCAACATTTTCTTCGTCACTGAGCTTTCCATCTTCCAGAACTCTGGTTACAACGCTGAAAATCTTGTCATAAGGATAAACGCCTGCAAGATAATCATTGGCTCTCAGCCATTGCTGCAGATCTTCAATCTCTGCCTGATTAATCACCTGATTGGCTGTTATTCCCTTAAGGATGCCATCGAGA
>ENA-UOOI01003005-UOOI01003005.1-fermentation-metagenome-genome-assembly--contig:-NODE-3005-length-13449-cov-3.412199_pt1 | contig 13449 bp, 12 predicted proteins | sample MGYA00245779_ERZ724027 | MGnify/ENA primary metagenome ERZ724027 (study PRJEB28704, sample SAMN03018318) | fermentation metagenome | biome: anthropogenic terrestrial biome; feature: soil; material... | reverse complement strand
CCGAGTTAGGCGACTGCCCCATACCTATGCATGGGCCGCAGGCACACTCAAGCACCCGCGCGCCGGCGCCTATAAGGTCGGCAAGCGCGCCGTTCTGCGCAAGCATATTGTAAACCTGTTTCGAGCCTGGCGATATGACAAGGCTCACGTCAGGGTTTACTGTTTTACCCTTCAGAATTGAGGCGACGCGCATTAAGTCGCGGTAAGACGAATTGGTGCAGGAGCCTATGCAGACCTGGTCGATTTTTATTTTTCCTATCTCATCGACTGATTTAACGGCATCGGGGCTGTTCGGGCAGGCCGCCAGTGACGTTACCTGTGACAAGTCAACGTTTAACGTTTCGTCGTAAACCGCGTCATCGTCCGCCTTAAGTTCCGTCCAGTCCTTCTCGCGTCCCTGGGCCTTTAAGAACTCCCTCGTGACCTCGTCCGACGGAAAAACTGACGTTGTCGCGCCAAGCTCCGCGCCCATATTGGTTATAGTGGCGCGTTCCGGAACAGTAAGCGTTTTAACGCCCTCGCCGCAGTACTCCACTACCCTGCCTACGCCGCCCTTTACCGTAAGCTTTTTAAGCACGTAAAGTATGACGTCTTTCGCGCTCACCCACGGCCTCAGCCTGCCAGTCAGGTTGACGCGGAGCATTTTAGGCATGGGGATGTAGTACGGCCCGCCGCCCATGGCCACCGCCACGTCAAGCCCTCCGGCGCCTATGGCGAGCATGCCTATCCCGCCGCCTGTGGGCGTATGGCTGTCGGAGCCTATAAGGGTTTTGCCCGGTATGCCGAACCGTTCGAGGTGTACCTGGTGGCATATGCCGTTGCCCGGGCGTGAAAAATAAATGCCGCGTTTTTTCGCCACCGACTGTATAAAGCGGTGGTCGTCGGCATTTTCAAAGCCCGTCTGCAGCGTGTTATGGTCTACATAGGCAACCGAAAGCTCTGTCCTGACACGCGGTATGCCCATTGCTTCGAACTCAATGTACGCCATTGTGCCCGTAGCGTCCTGCGTAAGCGTCTGGTCAATTTTCAGCCCTATTTCGCTGCCCGGCACCATGTCGCCGCTGACGAGATGGCGCTTTATTATTTTTTGCGCTAAAGTCAAACCCATTGCGAATCTTCTCCAATTTCTATATATTACAAATATCACTGTGCCCTGATACGTACTGTAAAGTATTGTACTAATTATGATATAAAATCATCGAGTTGTCAACATTTTAACTCTTTACAGGGCGTAAAATGCACTTTAACCGCAAAAAGGCGGCTAAAGTGCGTTTTAATCTTAAAATATAGTACTTCCCGCACGCAATCATGCAAAAAGCGGCGCGGGAATTTTCCTCAAAAGGTTTTTCACTTCTTAACGCGCGGCGCCTTCCCCTTAATCATCGGTCTTTCTGCTCACCGTCGCCGTTCACGCAAAAACAGCGCCTCCTGCGGCAATTACGGCAGCCGCACATCTCCCCCTCGGCTTCACCGGCGCACAGCCTGTAATTTCCGCCTTCTATCCTGAGGCTTTTGCCGTTTACGATACAGTCGGCAATCTTTTTCCTCGCGCCGTCGTATATCCTCTGCACCGTCGAGCGCGCCACGCCAATCCTTTCGGCCGTTTCGTCCTGGTTAAAATCGTCAAGGTCCATAAGGCGTATAACCTCGTACTCCTCAACGCTCATTGTAACGGTTTCAGCCGTGCCGGAAGCCTCGGCAGGGATGAAATTTTTTACCCGCGGCAGGCTGCATACCCTTCGGAATTTTTTAGGGCGCGGCATAGACTAAAGCCCCTTTCTTAAATATGCACGTCAAAGTTTCAATTCTTTCTTTACTTATGCCCGCAAAGGCCTGAAATAATCTCTTTTATTTTTTCTGTACCACCGCCGTTAAACGACGAAACCGGTATGAACTCCGTATTTTGCCTGCGGCCAAAAAGTCCGTCGTAAAGGCCGAGCTGCTTTTCAGTCTGCGCACGGTTCAGCTTGTCCGACTTAGTGGCGGCAACAATGCACGGCACGCCGAGCTCCTGCACGTAATCTATCATCTGCATATCCTCCGCAGATGGCGCGCGGCGGATATCCGTAAGCTGCACGACGGTTTTTATGCGCCTGCCTGACGAAAAGTACCCCTCAACAAGGCCGCTCCAGCGCAGCTTTTCCTCGTAAGGCACTTTGGCGTAGCCATACCCCGGCAGATCAACAAACCTGCAGAACCCGATATTGTAAAAATTTATAGTTGCGGTTTTTCCCGGCTTTGAGCTTACCCTCGCTATTGACTTCCTGTTGAGGAGTTTATTTATAAGCGACGACTTTCCGACGTTTGACCTGCCGGAAAAAACTATCTCCGGCAGCGTACAGTCCGGCAGCTGCGAAGCAAGCCCCGCGGACATCTCGAACTCAGCGTTTTCAAAACTCATGGTACACAACCTTTACTGCGGTATTGCGGCGGCGCCGCCTGCCGGTAACTGCTGCTCCGGTTTTGGGTTCCCGCCGGCGGCGCCTTTTGCGGTACAGCGCCCTGGCGACGGCATCCTCTGAAGGGCGAGGCGCAGAACCTGGTCTATCTTTTCAACCGGTTTAAAGTCTATAGACTGTTTAACGGCCGAATCTATTTCCTCCAAATCCGAAACGTTTTCGGCGGGGATTATAACCGTTTTTATACCTGAGCGGTACGCCGCCATCGTCTTTTCCTTAAGGCCGCCTATAGGCAGCACCCTGCCCAGAAGCGTTATCTCGCCTGTCATGGCGACGTCGTGCTTTATGGGTATGTCGCACAGTGCGGAGGTAATAGCCGTTGCCATGGCAGTACCCGCGGACGGGCCGTCCTTAGGTATCGCGCCCTCCGGCGCGTGTATGTGGATATCGTATTTAGTGTAAAAGTCGTGTTCTATGCCAAGGCTCGACGCCCTTGTGCGTATGCAGCTTATGGCTGTCCTGGCGGACTCCTTCATAACGTCGCCGAGCGAGCCTGTAAGCTCTATCTTACCCGTGCCGTCCATGACGGCTACTTCAATGGGCAGTATAGTACCGCCTACGCTGGTCCACGCAAGCCCGTTTACAAGGCCGACCATATCTTTTTTGCTTATGCTGTCGTCCCTGAATTTCTGCGGGCCGAGAAGCTCCGGCACTTTCTTTACGTCTATAATAATTTTTTTATTTTTATCTTCCACAAAATATTTTGCGCATTTGCGGCAGACGGAGGCTATCTGGCGCTCAAGGCTCCTTACGCCGGCTTCGCGCGTGTAGCCGTCTATGAGCATATGGACGGCCGACGGCGTAAAGCGCAGCATCTTGCCGTCCATACCGTGTTTTTTAAGCTGCTTGGGTATCAAATGCTTTACGGCGATATTGTACTTTTCCAAATGTGTATAGCTGCCTAAGGTTATAACGTCCATGCGGTCGTAAAGCGGCTCCGGTATGGCGCCCGCATCGTTTGCCGTCGTTATGAAAAGCACCTTGCTCAAATCAAACGGCATATCTATATAATGGTCGTAAAAAGCAGAATTCTGCTCAGCGTCAAGCACTTCCAGCATAGCGGACGACGGGTCCCCCCTGAAGTTGTTACCCATTTTGTCTATCTCATCAAGTAAGAGAAGGGGGTTGTTTGTTCCGGCCTGCTTTATGGCCGATATTATGCGGCCGGGCATAGAGCCGATATACGTCCGCCTGTGGCCGACTATGTCCGACTCGTCGCGCACGCCGCCGAGTGAAACGCGTACATATTTCCGTCCGGTAGCTTCCGCTATGGAGTGGGCAATGGAAGTCTTGCCTACTCCGGGAGGACCCGCAAGGCAGATTATCTGCCCTTTTATATCTGGCGCAAGTTTTTTTACGGCAAGTATCTCGAGTATTCTTTCCTTGACTTCCTTAAGTCCGTAGTGGTCGCGGTCAAGTATGCTTTTGGCCTTCCTGAGGTTTATGTCCTCCTTGCTTGACACGTTCCACGGCAGGTCGAGGCATGTTTCCACATAGCTGACTATCACGCTCGCCTCGTGGGAGCCTTCGGGCATCTTTGAAAGCCTGTCGCACTCTTTCAAAAGCTTGTCGTTCTGCAGCTGCGGCAGCCGCAGCTCCTTTATGCGCTTGCGCAGTTCGTCCGACTCCTGCTGCGGGTTATCGTCCTCGCCGAGCTCGTCTGATATGGCGCGCATCTGCTCGCGTAAAAAGTAGTCGCGCTGGTTTTTGTCTATCTGCTCTTTGGCCTTTTCGCTTATCTGAGTTTCTATGGAAAGTATCTTTATTTCACTCTCCAAAACTTTTACAAGCTTCTTAAGGCGCCTTACCGGGTTGAGTTCCTCAAGGATAAGCTGTTTTTGCTCATAATCAAAAATGATATTGGAAGCTATATAATCCGCAAGCTCGCCGCAGTTCTTTTTTTGTATTACACCGAGGACTATGTCCGGCGGTATGCGGCTGTAGTTCTGTATGAACTGCTCAAAAAGGTTCTGCGTGTAGCGAACGAGCGCCTCTGTGCGTTTAGTCGCCCTGTAAGGCTGTGTTTCAAGCCGCATTAGGCTTACGGTGAAATAAGGCTTCTCGCTTACTGTAGAGAGTATTTCCGCCCTGTAAAGCCCCTCCGCAAAAAGGCGCATGCCGTTCTCGCCGCGGCGTATGACCTGCTTTACTTTGGCGACGACGCCTACGCCGTACACCTTTTCAGACTTCGGGTCGTCGTCCGTAATGTCCTGTTGGGCTACGAGAAAAACAAGCTGGTCCGCGTCCATTGCCTTTTCGAGGGCCAAGACCGACTTCTCGCGTCCCACGTCGAACTGGAGCAGCATGCCGGGAAATATAACCAGCCCCCTAAGCGGGATGGCCGGCAAAATCTTTTTCTCTACTTTAATAGGTTTAATATCGGCATTCATAAATAACTCCTTGAAAAAAATGCTGCCGCCAAGCGAAATCAAGATAACGCTGCCGCGGCAGTAAAAAATACCATCATATTTAATTATAGCATATATTGCCGTTAAAGTGCCGTCAGCAGGCAGAGCTTCTTCTCCCGCGTTTTTTAGGTACGTTTACGGTAAGCTTTACCGGCGTCCTTTCAGGGTTGCGGACAATCTGGACATTTTTGCTGTCTTCGACAGTATCTTTATTTATTACCACTTTTTCTATAGTATAGTCCGAGGGGACGTTATACATAAGGTTTTTGAGAAAGCTTTCCATGACTGACTTAAGCCCCCTCGCGCCGGTGTGACGTTCGAGAGTCATTTTAGCTATTGCCAGCAATGCGTCCGGCTCAAACTCCAAGTCAACCTTATCAAGCTGAAAGAGCTTCTTGTACTGGCTGACAAGGCTGTTTTTAGGCTCCGTCAGGATCCTTACAAGGGCTTTTTCGTCAAGGTCGTCAAGGGTTGCTATTACCGGCAGGCGGCCGACAAGCTCAGGTATAAGGCCGTACTTAACGAGGTCATGCGGTATTACGTTTTCCATCCATGCTGTTTTGTCAAATTCTTCCTTGCTGTGTATCTCGGCGCCGAAGCCTATGGCAGACGTTGCCGTGCGCTTCTCGACTATGGACTTAAGCCCGTCGAAAGCACCGCCGCATATGAACAGTATATTGGAAGTATCTATCTGCAGGAATTCCTGCTGCGGATGTTTCCTGCCGCCCTGCGGCGGCACGTTTGAAACAGTGCCTTCGAGTATTTTCAAAAGCGCCTGCTGGACACCCTCCCCGCTTACGTCGCGGGTAATGGAGGGGTTCTCCGACTTACGCGCTATCTTGTCTATCTCATCTATATATATTATACCGTGCTCGGCTTTTTCTATATCAAAGTCCGCGGCCTGTATAAGGCGCAGCAAAATATTTTCAACGTCCTCGCCGACATACCCCGCTTCCGTAAGCGTCGTAGCATCCGCTATGGCGAACGGCACGTCGAGTATGCGCGCAAGCGTCTGCGCAAGCAGCGTCTTGCCTACGCCGGTCGGCCCCAAAAGCAGCACGTTGCTTTTGGTAAGCTCAACGTCATCGCTTGCCCCGCTGTTGTAATATATGCGCTTATAGTGGTTGTAAACCGCCACCGACAGCGCTACTTTAGCTTCATCCTGCCCTATGACATAGTCGTCAAGCTGCTTTTTTATCTCATGCGGCTTAGGCAGTTCGGAAACAGATTCACTGTAATTTTCTTTTTTAGAGCACAGGTTTTTCTCGTCGTTCAGTATGGACATGCACAGCTCTATGCACTCATCGCAGATAAAAACCCCAGGCCCCGCTATAAGGCGGCGCGCCTCGCTCTGCGGCTTGCCGCAGAAAGAACAGCATATCTCCCTGCCTTTATTGTCATCGCCGTTAGGCATTACATCACCCTATCTCATCTACTGGTTATAACCTTGTCAATAAGGCCGTACTTTACGGCCTCCTCGGCAGTCATAAAGTTGTCGCGTTCCGTATCTCTTTCAATGACTTCGAGAGGCTGGCCGGTCCTTTCTGAAAAGATCCGGTTCAATTTCTTTTTTATAAACAGCATATGCTCAGCCTGTATTTTTATGTCGGAAGCCTGGCCTTTCGTCCCGCCGCTCGGCTGGTGGATCATTATGTCGCTGTTCGGCAGCGCCATCCTCTTGCCCTTCGCGCCCGCCGTAAGCAGGAAAGCGCCCATACTGGCAGCCATGCCCATGCATATGGTGGCAACGTCGCATTTTATATACTGCATTGTGTCGTAAATTGCAAGTCCCGACGTAACCGAACCGCCCGGGCTGTTAATGTAAAGGCTTATGTCCTTTGCGGGGTCCTGCCCCTCAAGGTATAAAAGCTGTGCCACTACAAGGCTTGACGTGGCATCGTTTACCTCGTCTGTCAGCATAACGATCCTGTCGTTAAGAAGCCTTGAAAAAATATCGTAAGAGCGCTCTCCGCGGCTCGTCTGCTCGATAACGTAAGGTACAAGGTTGCTCATTAAAAATACCTCCCAACCGTCGGCAATATTATAAAGCATTGACTAATCATAAGATATTTATTCCGCTTTTATTTCCGGGTGCGTGAATAATACCCCGCTTAAAGGCATTCAGTCGGCGGAAGCTCCGCTTTCGTCTGCTTCAGCCTTTTTTTCGCCTTCCCCAGTCTTTTCGGGGACTTCGGTCACTTCCGCGCTGTCGCGTATGACATCAAAAGCTTTTTCCACAGCGATGTCCTTTGAAAGGTCTTCGCTCTTTATAAGCTTTTTGATTTTTTCCTGGTCTATCTTATATGCATCGGCATACTTTTTATACTCTTTTTCGAGGTCTTCCTCAGTAGGCTTTATGGCTTCAAGCTCCGCTATCTTTTCAAGCGCAAGGCGGAACTTTACCTGGCGCTCTGCCTGCGGACGGAACCTTTTGCGTATGGTTTCCTCGTTTTCGCCGGTATACTGCATATATTTTTGGATGTTCATCCCCTGGGACTGCAGGCGGTAGCTGAAGTCCTTGAGGTCGTCGTCGACCCTGTTCCTGAACATTGCCTCAGGTATGTCGGCCTTAAGCAGCTCGTTTACCTTGTCTATAAGCTGGTTATCCACTTTATCCTTCGAAATATCTTCTTTTCTTTTTTCGATATTTTTCTTTATATCGGCCTTATACTCGTCAAGCGTGTCAAACTCGCTCACGTCTTTTACAAAGTCGTCGTCGAGCTGAGGCAATTCCTTTACTTTGATCTCATGCAGCTTCACTTTGAAAACAGAGTCCCTGCCGGCTAAGCTTTTTTCCCCGTAATCGTCCGGGAATTTGACGTTTACGTCGAATTCCTCACCTGTTTTATGGCCTATTACCTGATCCTCAAAGCCGTTTATAAACTGGCCGCTGCCAAGGGTAAGGCTGTAGTTTTCACCTTTGCCGCCCTCAAAGCGCTCGCCGTCCGCGTAACCGTCAAAGTCAATGACGGCTATGTCGCCTTTCTGTGCCGTCCTGTCGTCTACCGTTACCATCCTTGAGTCGCGCTCGCGTATATTTTCAAGCTCTTTGTCTACGTCCCCGTCAGTTACATTCGGGATTTCCTTTTCGACTTTAATTCCCTTGTAGCCTTCTATCTGAACTTCCGGCTTTGTCGTTATGGTTGCTTTAAACTTAAGGCCGTCCTTATCGGCCGAAACAAGGTCGAAGTCGATTTTATCCTCTACAAACCCAAGCTCCGATTCCTTTATGGCTTCCTCAAGCGCGTCAGGATAGACATCGTTTATGGCATCATCGTAAAAAACTTTTTCGCCGTAATATTTCTCTATGAATTTTCTCGGCGCCTTGCCTTTACGGAAACCCGGAATCATTATCTTATTTCTATTTTTAAGGTATGCCTTGTTAACGGCACCCTCAAATTTGTCCGCGTCAACCTTAACTTCAAGCTGGTAGCGGTTTGTATCGACTTTGTTAGACGACTCTAAGCTCATTATATTTTCCTCCTGCAAAATAGCAAATTGTCAACGTTAATTATAACACATGACTTTAAAAGTTTCTACATATTAATGAAATGTTTTTATAAAAACAACAATTAATACTAAAATTGTCATTCCTGCCGCTGTCTTACCAAAACAGGCGTAAAATCAACCGTATCGCACGAAACAAGATGCATCTCAATCCCGCGGTAATCCCCGTCAGGCGCGCGTTTAGCCGCGGCCCTGCCGTGTATATGCCCGAAATAACATCTTTTTATGCCATGCCCGAAAAGTACGTCCATAATCTCGCGGCACTCCGCCCCGTCGTAAACAGGCGGGTAATGCATGAACACAACCGGCTCAAGCCCAAGCGCTTCGGCAGCGTTTATGGAAGCGCGCAGCCTGCCGACCTCGCGTTCGAGGACTTTCACGTCCTCAGGCGCTTCCGACGAATAAAGCCATCCCCTCGTGCCGCATACGGCTATATTTTCCGCGGCGGCCGCGCTGTTATGGATGATGGAAATGCTTGAGAACCCGCGGGACGAAAGGAACGTTTCTATCTTTTTTTTAGTCGACCACCAGTAGTCGTGGTTGCCCTTGACTATGAGCTTGCGCCCGGGCAGCGAGTTTATAAAACCGAAGTCTTTCTCCGCCCCGTCAAGCTTCATCGCCCATGACACGTCGCCGGCAATGACAACCGTGTCGGTGTCCCTGACGACTGCCATCCAGTTTTTTTTGAGGCGGGCAACGTAGTTTTCCCAGCCTTTGAAAACGTCCATCGGCTTGTTTTCCCCACACAGTGCCGAACCTGACGGGTTTGTCTTCGAGTTCAGCTATTGGCTCCGGCACCGGAGTGCCCGTCATCTCTGAAAGTACGCGCACGGCCTCAAAGCCTGAAACGGCTGCATGCCGTCCGCCCGTTACGGCATCGAGCACATCGGACGGGAATTTGTACGGGTTTGCGGTCGATACGACGATTGCCGGCGTTGCAGAGTCGCCCGTTTCGGCAGCATATTTGCCGTAGACGGCTGACGCGACGGCCGTATGTGTGTCGCAGAGGTAATGGTACTTTTCGTACACACGCCTTATCTCCTGTTTTGTTTCAGCGTCGTCGCAGTAAGCGCCCCAGAAAAGCTCTTTTACCCTGTCAAGGTACTTGGAAGCGTCGTAGCTCCCCGTGCGTGAAAGCCCGCGCATCCACGAGGATACTTTCCTGTCGTCGCCATCCGTAAGGTCGAATAGGAGGCGCTCGAGGTTGCTTGACACAAGTATATCCATAGACGGCGATATTGTTTCGTAAAACTGCCTGTTGCGGTCGTAAATTCCGGTTTTGAGGAAGTCCGTCAGCACGTTGTTTGAGTTTGACGCACAGATAAGCTTTTTAACCGGCAGGCCCATCTTTTTGGCGTAATACGCCGCGAGTATGTCGCCGAAGTTGCCCGTAGGCACGGCTATGTTAACAGGCTCGCCTGCTTTTACCCCTCCGGACGCCGCTATGTCGCAGTAAGCGGAAAAATAATAAACTATCTGCGGCAGAAGCCGGCCCCAGTTTATGGAATTGGCGCTTGAAAACATCATACCGTTTTCATAAACCGCCTTAACTGCTTCAGGCGCGTTGAAAATATGCTTTACGCCTGTCTGCGTGTCGTCAAAGTTGCCTTTTACGGCGCACACGGCAAGGTTGCCGCCCTCCTGGGTGCACATTTGGCGCTTCTGCATCTCGCTTACGCCGTCGCACGGGTAAAAAACCATTATATGCGTACCCGGTACGTCCCTGAAGCCTTCGAGCGCCGCTTTGCCGGTATCGCCCGAAGTAGCCGTCAGGATAAGCGCTTCCCTGCCGGAGGATATCTTTTTTAACGATTTCGTAAGGAACCTCGGCAGTATTTGGAGCGCCATGTCCTTAAAAGCGCAGGTCGGGCCGTGCCAAAGCTCAAGAAAATACACGCTGCTGCCGAGCCTGCTCAAAGGCGCGGGGCTTTTCCCCGGGAATTTTTTCTGCGTGTAGGCGCCGGAAACGCATTCTTTTACTTCATCATGTGAAAAGTCGGTAAGGAACAGTGACATTATATAAGCCGCGCGCTGTACGTAGCTAGCTTTTTCCATTGCGCTAACGGCGTCAAGGCTGACGCGCGGAAAGCGCTCAGGCACAAAAAGCCCGCCGTCGCCGCTGAGGCCGCGCGCTATGGCCTGCGCCGCCGATATTTCTATATTTCTGTTCCTTGTAGAGCGATAGTACAAACTTCTGCCTTCTTTCTTACAATGTCCAGCTTAAAATACACGCTGTAAGCGTATATATAAATGTTTTAGTTTATTTTACCCAAGTTTACTATAACGCCGCGTCTAATGCAACACATTACCCGAAACTGCCGCAGCCGAACGCGTTCTCAAGGTATTCCGCTGAAAGGACCTTCCCCCCGCCGGCAGTTACACCCATCACGTCAAACCTCGGCTGAAGCCGGCAAGGGTTTTTCTGAAGGTAACACGCGGCCGTTTTTATGATTTTCAGTTGTTTCGCGCGTGTAACAGCTTCAAACGGTGAAACCATGCATCCCGGGCTGCGTGTCTTTACTTCAACGAAAACTATATATTTACTGTCGGCGGCAATTACGTCGATTTCCCCGAAACGCGAACGGTAGTTGCGCTCAATTATAATATAGCCCTTATTTTTAAGGAAGCCTGCCGCATAATCTTCACCCAAGGCTCCGGAGGAATTATCCATCTGCGTTATTCCCCAGTATTTTTTTCAGGAATGTACGCCTGTGCACAGGGCACGGGCCGTACTTTTTAAGCATTTCCACATGCTGCCTTGTACCGTAGCCTTTATGCTGCGCAAAGCCGTACTGCGGATATATCTTATCTATTTCACATAAAAGCCTGTCGCGGCTGACCTTTGCAAGCACCGACGCCGCCGCTATGCTTTCCGACAGCGCATCGCCCTTAACTATGGTTTCGGTATAAACGCCGAGGCAGGGCATCCTGTTGCCGTCAACGAGCGCTATGTCCGGCTTTGCGCCGAGCTTGTCCACGGCGCGTTTCATAGCGAGGAAGGTTGCCTGCAGTATATTTATGCTGTCTATCTCTTTTTCGTCGGCGAAACCTATGCCGAAAGAAACCGCCCTGCTTTTTATTATATCGAACAGTTTCTCTCTTTTTTTAGGGCTTAATTTTTTAGAGTCGTCAAGCCCTTCTATTATAAGGCCGGGCGGCAGGACTACGGCCGCCGCAAAAACAGGGCCGGCAAGCGGGCCGCGCCCGGCTTCATCTATGCCGCATACGGCCGCAAAGCCGCGCTCGCGCGCACGGTTTTCGAAGTAAAGCCAGTCTTTGCCCTCAGCCATTTTTCACCTGCTCCAAAGTTATCCTGCCTATCTTGCCGGTGCGGAACTCTTCTAAAAGCGTATTTGCCGCGCGCAGCGTGTCGGTTTCGCCGCCTGATACAAGCATGCCGCGCTTTCTGCCTATAAGCTCCAGCATCTCGTATCCGCTTAAGCCGGTTATGCTGCCAGCATCGAGCTTGTACCGTGCCGCGAGCAGCGCGGGGTACTCAGTGCGCAGAAGCTCCGAAAGGCGGCAGGCGAGCTGCTCCGTGTCGAGTACGTCGTCTTTCACCGCTCCAGTAAACGCGAGCTTTTCGCCAACGTTCCTGTCGTCGAATTTTGGCCACAGCACGCCCGGCGTGTCCAAAAGCTCAAACCCATTGCCTATGGAAAACCACTGGCTGCCGCGAGTTACGCCCGGCCGGTTTTCGACGGCTGCCTTGGCGCCGCCTGTGAGCCTGTTTATGAGGGAGCTTTTCCCCACGTTTGGGACGCCGGCCGCCATGACGCGGATTTTACGGCCTTCCATGCCTTTGGCCCGCCATGAAGCCGTCTGCTCCTTTAAAACGTCTTTTAAAAGCGGCATGAACGCGTTCAGCCCTTTGCCCGAGCGGCAGTCAACAGGTATGGCCCGTATGCCCCTGCCCCTGTAAAAGGCTATCCAGCGGCTTGTTTTGTCAGGGTCGGCCATATCGCACTTGTTCATAAGTATGACGCGCGGCTTGTTCCTTATAATGCTGCCAAGGACCGGGTTCCGGCTGCTTTTCGGGATACGCGCGTCAACTATCTCCGCAACAGCGTCAACAAGCTTTAAGTTTTTTTCTATATTGCGTTTTGTTTTTGCCATGTGCCCCGGATACCACTGTACCGGCATTGCTTCGCTCATTTTAACATACCTGTCTTTTCCGCCGGCGGCCGCTTTTTTTAATATTATCCGTCGCCGGCATTTTCGTTCATTCGTTCCAAAGCCGGCCGTCACTTTTAAACCGGGCGCTTAAACGGGAAGAGCATATATATTACTTTTCCTATTATATGGCGCGTGTCCACCATGCTTACATAGCTTGACCGGCTGTCCTCCGATATAGGCCTGTTGTCGCCCAGAACGAAAACGCAGCCTTCGGGGACTTTCTCGGGAAAATCAACGTCGTAACGGTTTTTAGTAATTCCGTTTTCTATATACTCCGACTCGTCGAGTTCCTTGCCGTCAACCGAAATGACGCCTTTGGTGAAATCTATGTCGACGGTCTGCCCCTGTGTAGCTATGACCCGCTTTATAATCCTGTCGTCGAGTTTGGTGCCGCCGGCTTCTATGACCACAACGTCGCCGCGCTTATAACTTCTGTCAAGACATGAGATTAGCAGGCGGTTGCCGCTCTGGTAATTTGGCTTCATTGAGTCGCCTATAACTACTATGTTGCCCCTGAAAATAAACACAAACAGGAACATTACTATAATAAGCGATATTATAAGGCCTTCAACCCACTCGTAACAGCTTGCGGCAGTTCCCTGGCCGCGCGTCTCGCCGCCGGACTCATCTCCGCTTTCGGGTTTTAAATCAAAATCAGCCAATATAGCCCACCTTTACATAAAACGGCCGATAAGGCCGATATGAAGAAAAAAGGGACATCTAAGTCCCTTTTTTTAAAAATACCGTTCGCAGATTACTGTATTTTGCTCTTTACCTTAGCGGCTTTGCCTACGCGGCTGCGCAGATAATAAAGTTTAGACCTGCGTACCTTGCCCCTGCGTATAACCTTTACGTCCTTTACGTTAGGCGAATTAATAGGGAAAACCCTCTCGACGCCT
>ENA-UOOI01003004-UOOI01003004.1-fermentation-metagenome-genome-assembly--contig:-NODE-3004-length-13452-cov-2.872434_pt1 | contig 13452 bp, 7 predicted proteins | sample MGYA00245779_ERZ724027 | MGnify/ENA primary metagenome ERZ724027 (study PRJEB28704, sample SAMN03018318) | fermentation metagenome | biome: anthropogenic terrestrial biome; feature: soil; material... | reverse complement strand
AAAAAAATAGGCGTAGGCCTGTACTATTGGGACAGCCACTTAGCTTCCCATCTGCCTCAGGCGTAGGGCCAAAGCAATGCGCAATTTATGGTCTGCCTGGTTTTGCGGCAAGCCTAATAGCTCGTTAATCCGCGACATTCTGTTTTTCATGGTGTTGTAATGAACGAACAGTCCCTCCGAAGCTGCCCGCAAATTCCAGTCAGCCGCGACTACGGCTTCCAGAGTTGCTACTAATTCAGTGCCATGCTGCTGATCATGTTGCAGCAGCTTACCTAGCGTCGCCTCCACAAACTCATCGGCTTCTTTACTCTGATAGATTGGAACAAGTAGGCGATAAGCGCCTAGCTCGTCAAAGAAGACTGTATGGTCCTGGCGATGGATAAGTCGCCCCAGCCTCACTGCTTCTTTTGCTTCCTGGTAGCTTTCGTGCACCGCTAGCACATCCGGTTTGTAACGGCCGATGCCGATAGTCACGGTAAAACCCACCACGTCGGGCGTGATTTTCCGTACATCTTCGGCTGCCGTGCGCACCTCCCGCAAAAACTCGCCTGGCTCCTGCCCGGGCCGAATTGGTAGCAGCAACACGATGTTATCGCTAAAACTGGTGTAATACACCTGCTGAAAATACTGCAGCATCACCTTGTGCGCTACCTGCACCAAGCGCCGCCGCTGCTGCTCTAAAGGCTCCCCCTGCACCTGGTCGTCCAGCTCCAGATACCGCCTCTTGAAGTCATCGATATCCAAAATCATAACCACCATTCCCTCCAGGAAGGTCCAGCCGAAGCTGGCGGCACGCTTCGCTAACTCTTCTTGGGAGCGAACGTTATCATAGATTAGGTCCTGTAACAGCAGATCGCGATACCTTGATTCAACCTCTAAAGTGCCAATCTTCTTTTGAATGCTCAATTTCAAGACAGTGCTGGCGTGTTCCAACGCTATCCTTAAAGTGTCTTCCAGTTCCTCCGTCGGTAAGCGCTCGGGCATGAAGATATAGCCATAGGTGGTTTGGTCGAAGGTTACTGGCTCATGGGCATAGTTTTGCAGCAAATGTTTAATGGCTTGCTGGGCAAAAGAGCTATCTTGGCCATCGCTGTAATAACAATCGCCATCGTGGAAATAACTATCCACGTAGACAACCCGTTCGCCAGTAATGCGGCCCAGCGTATTGATTATCTCTTGGCTATCGCCGCCCAGCAAAACTAGCTGGGTGAATTCTCTATGGATCCGCTCAGAAAGCTCCAGCCGCGCCGCTTGCTGGTTAACGATGCTGCTGAGAACGGTGTTAATAATGTCTACAAATGCCGCCTCAGGTGGCAAAGCAATCAAGGGGAAATCTAATTCATCTGCGGCCTGAATCACTGCGTCCGGAACATGGTCAATAAAGCGTTGCAGTTTTATTCCCAAGGCGGAAGCTCCAGCCTGGTCAATGCGGCGAATCAGATCGGCCAATTCCAGCGGGTTATCTTTAGCGAAAAAAGCGGTGGTAATCAAAAATTCACCGCCCTTAATCCACTTATGGATATCGGGAACGTCGGCCACGTTAACTTGGCTGATCTGCCTTTCCAGCCCTTTCTTGCCCGCGAGCACCTGGTATCCGGCTAACCCGGGAAACTGTAGAATCTCGGCTACCTTAATTAGCATCAATTTACCCCCTATTATCGCTCAATAGCGTACGACTGTTAAAGATCGTGGTCCTGCTCGCGCGCGTGTGGCCTAGTTACTGTAGGTAGGAGCCTAGCCATCGCCTGATGCGGCCAAAACTCGCCAGGGCTCAAACAGTTGGCCGCATTTAACCGTCGATGTCTAAGCTCCCTTTATTAGAGGCCCCAATGCGCTTCTCGCAGGACCAACGACCTTCTCCCGGACCCCGAGCGACTTCCTTCAGTGGTCTCGCAACATACCTGATAGTAACAACTTAGGGATTTAATTGAAGTCGATGAGCAGCATACAGCCGCCCAGTAGAAGCCGGGCGGCTGTTTTCTGCTATATGCTTATGCTTGCATCAAGTCAAAAGCAGTAGCCACAAAGAGCTTCACTGCCCCACGCAGGGCGCGCTCATCAAAATCGAACTCGGCCGTATGGTGGCCGGCGCCGTTGATATCGGCACCGACGCTGATAAAAGTGGCTAGGCCGCCGTTCTTTTGTACTCTTTCCATCATATAGGTATAGTCTTCACTGCCACCACCGCCAGCCAGGCCAGGGTTGACATTGGTGAAATCGCTAATCTGCTCAGCTACCTTGCGGGTTCTTTCGGCCAATTCGGGATCACTGCCACCGCTTTTAGCCCCGCCCATCGCTTTAAGTTTTACCGTGCAACCATGCATAGCCGCTGCGTTTTCGAGAATACGCACAGCATAGTTGTACATATGCTCTTCCAATTCACTAGTGAAGCCCCGAGTTTCGATGGCTAAGTGAGCACTGGGTGGAATAACGTTACGACCACTACCGGCGGTAAGACGACCGACGTTGATGCGCGTAGCCCCTTGGCTGTGGCGCGGGATGGCATAGAGGTTCTGCACGGCTGTGGCCGCCGCCAAAAGGGCGTTATGGCCACCTTCCGGCTTGCCGCCCGCGTGGGCTGGCGCACCAGTAATAAAAGCATCAAACTTAGAAGTAGCTAAGAAGCTACCCCGTCCACCCGCCACAGTCCCTGTAGGAGTGCCGCTGCCTAGGTGCGATGCCAGCATATACTGCACGTCATCAAGAATGCCCGAGCCGACTATAGCCTTAGCACCGCGCACGCCCTCTTCTGCTGGCTGGAAGACGAGCTTGATAGTGCCCCGCAGCTCATCTTTAAGCTCGGCCAGTGTGGCGGCAACGCCCAGGCCGATGGTAGCATGCCCGTCGTGCCCGCAGGAGTGCATGGCCTCAGGGTTAACCGAGACAAACCCTTCCTGAACAGGTCGATGATCTGGTGCCTGGGATTCAAGCATATCGACAGCGTCGATATCAAAGCGCATGCCGATAACTGGACCTTCACCGCAATGCAGAATACCAACGACTCCGGTGAATCCCCCGCGCAACGCCGGCAAAAACTCGGCGTCGCCTCCTTGCGCAACAGCTCTCTGGTAATGCCGCTCAAGAGCGTCCTCATCGGGCAAACCCATACGGTCCGCCTCTGCCACTACCTCTCGCCCTAGCTTGACTTCAAAGCCAAGATCGTGCAACCGGCGGGCGATCAGCGACGCGGTACGGAACTCTGTCCAACCAGCTTCGGCATATTTATGAAAGTCACGACGTTGCTCAACTAGCTGTGGTTCCAACTGGTCTACGATTTGCTCAATACGTTTGATCAAACTTATGCACCCTTTCTTCTGTAAGCTTAACATACTTATTAGCTACACAACGCCTATCTCCTTGTACCATTCCCTATTTTGCCTTGGCCAAAATGGTGTTGATGGCATTGGCTAAAGCAGCAACAAAGCTGCCTAACTTCTCATCAGGGGCTAAGGAAATTAGGCGCACTCCGTGGTCTTCGTGCAGTTCATTATAGGAGCCGCCGTTGGCCGTGCCCGGGAATACTGCCCAAACTTCGTGCACCGGGCTAATGGCATGGCGCCAACGCTGGTCCAGGTAGGGGGTGTGCAAATGGGGCGATCTAATATCACTAGCATAGGAAATCAGCTGGTTCATGGCCTTGGGCCTTAAGGCATTAATAATAGCACTCGTGTCCCAAAAGCCATGCAAGGGACGATACTTAAACTCGAAGATGATACTACCAGCGTAATAACTATTGTAGTAAACGTCCAGGCGTCCATCAGGCCGGTTGTTAATACCACGAGTGAACAGTGGCAACCGCTCCAAGTCGGTATCTTGGCTCTGCCGCGGTAGCTCCTCATCATAGACTAGGTGCAGGGTGACATTATCCGTTTCGCGCTCCAGAATAATGCCCGCGCCCGCTTCGAATACAGGGATGAGCATCGTGCTGCTAGCCAAGGGGTTATCAAAAAGCCAGCCACTTTTGGGCTGAAAGCCGATACTAGGATCAACCAGGGCATGGTAGAGCTTGATGAAACACCAGAGCTCATACAATTGGTCAGTTCTTTTCCACTGATAGGTGTACTGCTCATCGAGGGCCACTTCTACCCCGTCCGCCCTTAGCTCCCGGTAGAGCCCATAAAGGGCATTATAACGGGCATCGCTGGCTAGAGCCTGCGGATAATGGGTGGGCAAGGTATTGCCTACCTGGGTATACCAGGGGGCCCGGCGCAACAATTCAATGGCTTTAGCCATTTTGACAGCGGTTTCTTCGTAGTCCTGCAGCACGGCCAGGAGTTTTTGCTTCTCCCGCCTCCCTGTCTCCACCCCGGGAAGCTCTATCGTATCAGCTAAAGCGTCCACCTGGTGGCGAATATGGGTGCTGTGAGTAGCAATGGCTGCACAGAAATCAGTCAGATACTTCGAAACCACGCGCAAAATGTGCTTCACCCAGCGGTTCTCTGGCAGGTCATAATTCACTTCCGGCACTGGCGAGGCCAGACGATCGCCCCGGTCTGGCCGGGCCAGTTGGGAGCGGGCCGCCCTATCGTCGAATTCGCGCACCCGGTATAGGGGTAGTAAGCGATAGGTCTTGCGCACCTGGTAGTTGGCCCGGCTCAATAGGTCATTGAGGGCAGCCATAACGGACGGGAAATGGCGCCTAATGACAATAAACCGGTGCAACAGCTCTAAAGGCAAGGCCCCCTGGCGGTCTTCGCCGACACCAGTGCTTTGCCGAATCAAGTCAAGGGCCAACTTATAGAGCTCGCTATTCAGTTCTTTGCGCATGATCTCCCACTGGGCCCGGGTCAACCGCTTGGGCTCTACTAGCATGGGGGTGAAATAGTGTTGCCCGGACAAGACAACTTCCAGCCAGTAATAGCCGGGTATTAAGGGGTAATCAATATAGGAGAACAAAGGAATCGGCAGAGGAGCTGGCGATAAATAGCTCCTACCGCTACTATCTTCTGCTAAACGCTCTTGCGGCAGCGTTTCTAAGCCGTCCATATAAAGGCGAGCTTGCGGGTTAGCGCTAGTGAAACTGATCGCCAGTTCCGTATTCTCTTTAATCACTACCGCCGGCTCAATTACACCATCTAGACGGGCCTGATCATAAAAGCGAGTAACGGGTAGCCTCGTTTGGTTCCATTCCGGGCCAGAGATCAAGGCCAACTGAAAGGGAATGCTAGACTGTATAGCCATAAAGCTTCAGCTCTTTTGCTTTTTGCTGCAAGACATCTTTAGCCGCGTTAAACTGGGATAGGTCATTATATTCATCTAGCAAGGCGAGCAGGGGGCTGTCTACTACCCCTTGCCGCTCCGAGTGGTAAACACCGACGAGAGAGCGCAACTGTTCTTCCGGGCCCCGCAACTTAGTGAACACCCGCTGCACTAACTGGCGATCTAAAGCTTCACCCCGGTTGAGCACATCGTTCGGTGGCAAGTTAGCCAAGAAAACATTAATCTGGCGCACGATGCGATAGCCGATGCCGAGATGGGCGCTCGTTTGCTGCAGCAGCTGGTGCATACCACTAAGCAGGGCCACCTCCCGCTCACTGAGCTGCAGCCCATGCACTTCCGCAGTAAATGAACGGTATTCTGCCAGCGAGTACTCATGGCGAAAATCTTGTTTACGCTTGCGCTCCTCCCCTAAGCCCCGTAAATCAGCAAAGGGCAATACTTTTAAGCTCAATACGTTAGCCCGGTCCAGTAGCTTATCGGAGAAGTGATAGGTCGATTCGTCCAAGTTTACCGTGCCGACAAACAGTACATTTTCTCCAATAGAAATAGAAGGCGGATAATGGGCTGAATTGTAAAGGCGCGGTAGGAGCTCATCGTTATAGAGGCGCAGACGGCGCCGCATGGGTTCCATCTCTAATACAGAGAGAAACTGGGAGAAATAATGCTCTACCCGGGCCAAATTCATCTCATCGAAACAGATGAGGTAAAGACGCTCCTTGTTGGCATCGGCCTGAATTAAGGTATTAACCAAACCGGAATCGCCGGGGCGGTAGACCATATGCATTGAGTCCACATAACCCAGCAGATCGGCATCGTCAATCCAGGCAGGGCGCACGGGAATGATGCTTAGCTGTTCGTCATCCATCCCCAGGGCTCTTCCATAGACCTGCACCAGCTTAGTTTTGCCCGTCCCGCTGAGGCCGGACAGGATAATCAGCCCTCCCGTTTTCATGGCCGTATGGAAATTGATTAGGTCGGCTTCATCGTAGAGCAAGCCATGATCTCGGGCCGTCTGAGAGAGCAGTTGAATGAATTCCATTTCATCCGCGTTGGGACTACTAGCTGGGGCTGGTTCAATCACCCTAGCCGGAGAATCCAACAAGGGACTGCTGCTGGCTGCCGCGGCGTAAAGGGGCTGGATTAACAACAGGTCGTGCATTGTTTGGTAAGCTTCGTAACCCATAAAGGCTAAGGTAGGGTCATTAGGAACTTCAAAGAAGTCGTTTTCCCACTCCAGGCGGAAATCTAAAGCGCGCAGTTGGTTATGCCAGAACTGAAAACCGCCATAGCCATAACGATGGCGCACGAACTCCCCGACAACCTTATAAGTCAGCTCTTGCTCATCGCGCCACAAGATACAGGCGGGAGTGTCGGTGGATTCAGTTGAAATGTGAGGGATTTTGCCAATGAACTGATTGCTACTCAACTTATCCATAAACTCTTGGTAATCAACGAGATGCTGATGCTGGCTAGCACAGAAGACAGGAACCGGCACATAAACCGTCTCTTCGCTATGGGCTAGCGGGACATGCACCAACCTTACGTCAGTAATATTGTAATATTCACCACGAATGTAGGGCCGAAAAATGACCAGAGAATCCCGCAGAAACTCTTTCAGCGTCTGGGCCCGCTCTTGGGGATCAGCAAAGAAGTCTTCTACATAACCATAACGCTCTAGGTCGGTACTATAACCTGTGAATAATTTTACATTAGGGAAATTTGCCGGGGCTTCGGAACTGAGACGGATCGAAAACTGCACCACGTTTTGTCTGTTAACAAATACGGCCATTTTACCACCGGTGCGCGAGTACACATACTCGTCATCGGCCAGCACACCTACACAATCCACATCCCACTTTTTATACAAACGCTACACCCCCTGGCCTAAATTGTGCATGTAGTCCTGATAGGTATCGAAACAAGATAATACGGTGCTAGGCACCAATTGGCGCAACCGTCGCTGCAAGGGCAGCGGCGTCGCATACGTCAATAACCAAACCTGATCAACAGTCCCAAGTAGCTCTTGCGTTTGCTCGCTCTGCAGATCATCCGGGTCAACATGCAGTAGAGTAAGGTCGGCATACTGGCTGACCGGCAAGTTGTCCTGTTTCAAGTTGCCTACTATGGCGACCTTGGCCAACCCGGTTGGTACTTGCTCGCCCAAACCGGTGTCTTCTGGCTCAGCACTGGAAAAACTGGCCTCCTCCTGTAGCTGGGCAATCAGTTGAGACTGCTCGAGCAAAGTAGCTTCCAGTTCCACCAGCTGTGCATCTTTGGCTTTCAGCTCGTTCTCCCGACCAGAGAGCTGAGAAGTTAACTGCTTCCGTTCCTGCTGCCAACGCCTCTGGGCACGAGTGAGATTGGTCTTCTGCTTTGCCAATTCTGCCGCCAGCTTTTGTGTTTTCCTCTCTCTTTTCTTTAACTGTGCTGCCAACTCGTTTAACTGCTGCTGACAATGGGCCAACTCCGTCTTTTGGCTAGTATCTGCTTCAGGAGCTGCTGCGGCTGCTTGTTCCCGGGCATCCAACCAGGTAGCCAACAAGCCGGAATCCTCCCAATGCTGATAGAGCGATTCTCCTCGCTCCACCAGAGCAGGCTCAGGGCTAGAAAGCAACGCTAGCAACACTTGCGTAGGCGCAAGCTGATGGGGAACCTGTTCTAGCAGTTGCTGTTCACTGCAATCTTGCAGGGCTAATAGCTCCGGGTCCTGCTGCACTTCTGTAGCAACAACTTCACTTAATTTCATTAGCTGCTTGGGTGCCAACATACTCTGGATTATGCGGGGCCTTAATAGTTTAATACTCTTATCCCAGTTGCCGCCTCTAAATCCGGGAACACGCACTTTCAGTGTTCTAGCGAAACTAATTAATAGCTCATCATCTAGTGCCTGCAACAACCACTTCCATGCTGGAACTGACATGACCTCCCTCCTTTCCTCCCTGTATATTTCTCTTTGTTAGGAATATTTACCTGCAAGAAATCGCAGGAATTTGCGCTTAGGATTAGCCGGTAGTCACCTGCACGCGGGAGCCCTGCCCCCCTAGTTGGGCTGGCGTCACCGCTACTTGACGCATGATCCGCTCTTGCAGCTCAGGCACATGACTAATGATCCCGATGGACATGGCTTGCCCTTGCATACGCTCCAAGCAGCTCATGACCACTTCCAGCAGATCCGGGTCGAGGCTGCCAAAGCCTTCATCTAGGAAGAAGAACTCCAAACGATATTTACCCCGTAACTGGATCTGCGAGGAAAGAGCTAGAGCTAACGCTAAAGAGGTAATAAACGTTTCCCCGCCCGAAAGAGTAGCAACTGGTCGCTTGGCTCCCCCGTTACCATCATCCCGGATAAGGAAACCCCCATCAGGAGCTACTTCCAAGGCATAGCGCTGGCCAGTTAACAGGCCAAGCCAGCTGCTAGCAATGCCAGCAATGGCATCGAGGTGTTCTCCGGCCATGAATTCTACTAAGGCATTGCCACGCAGTAAAGAGACTAACTCCCCTAGAAGGTCTTTTTCCTGGGCGAGCTGTTGCCGTTCCTCCTCCAGTTCCACCCACTGCTGGTAACGCTCTACGACGTTGGCCAAACTGGCCTGGGCCGTGGCTAGCGCTTCCACTGCCTGCAGGTGCTGCTCTTCTGCCACCTGCGCCTGCCAGGCCAGCTCTTGCCACTCCGCATCACTGATAGCCAACCCGGCCTGCAGCTCCACCAGCTCTGCCTGACGCCTCTGCCAGAACTCCAGTTGCTTCTTACGGTTATTGATCGTCTGCTGCCATTCAGCAGCCAGGTCGGCCCAGCTGAGCGCTTCCTCTGCTGCTTGCCGGGTGACAAACTGCTCGCGCTCTAGGGCCGCTAATAAGGTGGCTTCTGCTTGCGCGCGAGCGGTGTTAGCCAGGCGGCTAGCCTCTTGCCCGGCGCTCAAATCCTGCTGGGCGCTAGCTAATTTCTCTTTCGTCCCCTCCCAGGCTGCCTGGGCCCTAGTCGCCTGGGCTCGCAATGTAGCCAGGGTGAGTTGGGCGGCCTGCTGCAAGTCTGCTGCTCTGGCACCAGCAGTGAGCTTGAGCAATTCCTGTCGTAAATCTTGCAGCTGGGCTTGATGCAGACGGTAATCGGCCCGTGCCTCGGCCTGCTGTTCCTTAAGCTGGCCCATTGTCTGCTCCAGCTGCCGCATCTGCTGGAGCAATGTTTCTTTTTCGCTCTGTAGTTGCTTGAGCAGCAGCTCCAGCTCTGCCAAACGAGCATCGCGCTCTTGATAGCGACTACGAGCAGTTGCCAAGTCGGGCTCGGACAGGCTGGCCAAGCGGCGAGCAAGTTCAGCCTGCTTACCCTCGGCCTCTGCTTGCAGCGCTTGCTGCCCCGTTGCCAGCCGTGCCAACTCGGTTTGCTGGTTAGCGCGCGCCTGCAGCAGCAGTTCCACCTGCTGCTGTTGTTGGCGAGTTAAGTTAGCCGCTGCAGCTAAAGCGGCTTGGCTGGTCTCTAGCTCTGTTTGCCAAGCAGCCCGTTGGCTGAATTGCTGGCTAAGCTCGGTTAAATAAGTTTGTGCCAGGCTGGGTATCGCTGACCACTCGTTGTTTCCCACCCACTCGGCCGGGAATTTGCTTAACTGTTCTTCTACCCGCGCCGTATAGATTTGCAGCTGCTCGTTGCTCGTGGCTAGGGCCAGTCGTTGCCGTTGTAGCCCTACTTCGTGGGCAGCGAGGGCGGCCTGAGCCGTGGCGTGGCTCGCTTGCCGCTGAGCTAAGCCAGCGCGCGCTGCAGCTAAGGCGGCTGCAATCTGCTCTAGCTGGTCGTTAGCTGCGGTGCCACTAGGACTGGGGGCCGGATGCTCATGGGAGCCACACACGGGGCAAGGTTGCCCAGGGGTGAGGTTTTGGGCTAGCAGTGCGGCCATGTGTTGTTCCCGGGCAGCAGTGAGGCTCTGCTCCAGTTGGGAGACAGCCCCCTCGTTGTCGGCTACCGCTTCTTCTGCGACCGCGACTTGGGCGGCGGCCTGCCCGAGCTGCTGCTGCAGTTCCTCGATGGCCGCTTCTAATTTAGCTACTGCCTCTTGCTGTTGCTTGAAGTGCCCGCCATCTTGAATAAGCTGTTGCGCTTCTTTCAGATAGGTGTTAGCTGTGGTCAACTGCTCACTGGTGACGTTGGCCGGGGCTTGGACCAGTAGCTGATCTAGCAATTGTTGCTGCTGGGCCTCAGCTGCTGTGGATGCGGCTAGTTGTTTTTTCGCGCTAGCTAATTGCTGCTGCACTCGGGCTAACTGTTCCTGGCGGGTGCGCGCATCGGTGGCGGTCGCCTGCAACTGCTTCATCACGGCGAGATAGCCCTCCTGGATGGCCATAGCTGCCGCCAGTTGCTGGCGCTGCTCCGGCAGAATCCGGTTCTGTTCTTGTTCCAGCTGCCCAGCCTCTCTTTTGGCCTCCACCGTAGCAATGTTGGCCTGCAAAGCAAGCAGAGCTTGCTCTGCAGCCCGCAACTGTTCGGTCAGTCCCTGGCCAGCTTTAGCTTTAGCAGCTAGTTCATGTTCTAAGGTATCCACCTGTTGCTCCAGCGCCAGAGCTCGCTCTAGTTGCTCTATCTTCTGTAGCAAAGGTTCTTCCTGTTCTTGTTTGTCCTGCAAAGCTTGGGCAGCGGCTTGTTGCGCTTGCTGGGAGTTACCTTCAGCAGCGGCCACTGCGGCCAGGCGCTGCTGCAGTGCCGTGGTAGCCTGGGTCGCCCGGTCTGTCGCTTGATCAAAAGCTTGCAGAGAACTGGCAATACGCTGGGCGGCTTCCTGGCGCTCCAGTTTTGCTTCTAGGTCGCTAATGCTGCTGGCTTGCTGCTGCAATTTACTTAGGGCAACTTGGGCTTGCTCTAATTCCTGTTGTCGCTCGCGCACGCGGCCCCAGCGCTCACGCTCTGCCCGCATTTTCTCTGCTGCCGTTTTGCGAACCGCTAGCTCCGCTTGCGTGTCCTGTTCGAGCTGCTTGGCCGCTTGCACCGCTTTGTCGGTGGCATCACCCAGCAAATCCTGGGAACGCTCTATTCCCTGTAAATTGGTCTCGGCTGTCTTCAAACGCTCGCTCACGACCCGGTTCAACTGCTCCCCATATTCCTCAAGACCGAAAATTCGCTCCAGCATGCGCCGCCGTTCGCTCCCCTGCAGATTCAAGAATTCCGCAAAGTGGCCCTGAGGCAAGACGACAGCGCGAGTGAAATCGTCTTCAGTTAATCCCAGAATCTCTTCGATGGCTTGGTCCACCTGAGAGGGTTTGTCGGCCAAGACCAGCACTTCCTCCCCCTGGATCTCACTCAGCCTGGCCAAACGGCAATTGACACTGTCATCCTTGGCTACATATTTGCGTTCCACCCGATAATGCTTGCGGGCGGCAGCGCTGCCTAGCTGGAATTCAAAAAGCACGCTAGCTTCCGTAAGGGCTTTATTGACAATCCCTTGGGTTTTGCGGGAGGCCCGCTTGACGCTGCCATAAAGGGCCAACGTAATGGCATCAACTATGGTAGATTTACCGCTGCCGGTGGGGCCAAAAATGCCAAAAACATTGCCCTGACACAGCTTGGTGAAGTCAATTTCCTGCTGTTCTTTAAAGCTATTCAAACCGGCAATCACCAGACGGATTGGCTTCATAAGTCACCCACCTCCTTGCCTTGAGCAGCGGCCTCATTGGCTAGTTTAACGAATAGCTCTACTAGCTCCGGTGGCGGGGTAGCCCCGTCGCGCCGTTGCTGGTAAAAACGATCGAATATCTCGGGCAAAGCCAAACTTGATAGTTGCTCTGCTTGTTCCAGCTCCGCATCTCCCGGAAGCATGCTACGGATGTTGACTAACCAAGGCCATGCCTCCCGCAGTTTAGCGACTGCTTCGTTGCTCAGCCATTGGGGCACATGAACCTCCAGATCAACCCAAGCCGGTTTGCCCTGAGCGGCCTCAATACGTTGCCACACTTCCTCTAAGCCACCCTGGCAAACCCAACGCTGCAGTGGTATGCCTGCCGTTAGCGGGATAGTCGTCACTTCTGCCTCTTGTCCTGGCGCTATGTCAACCAAGCAGATCGCCTTGCTATGGTTGGCTTCTGAGAAACTATAGGCCAGCGGTGAACCGGAGTAATAGGTTGGAGCAACTGCCTGCTTCACCTGCTGGGGCCGATGGAGATGGCCTAAGGCGATGTACTGAGCCTGGACTGGCAGATGCTCAACTGCTACTGTACAGGCGCCACCGATTTCAATAGGGCGCTCCGATTCGGTGCTGATACTGCCTTGCACGAACAAATGGGAAACAGCTAGGTTTACTGTATCGGCGCGGTAATTAGCCGCCTGCAGCATAAAGATCTCGCTCACTAGCTCTGAATAGGCATCCCGCAGGGAGTATTCTTCTAACTGTGTACTGAGTCGGTGCCCTAAGCGCGACTCTGATGGATAGGGCAACAGGGCAAGTACGGCTGTATGCTCGCAATCAGGCACGGCTATTTCCATCCAGCCCGGCCCCCCGGCGACGGTACGCACTTTTCCCGCTAACTCGGGGGCTGCTTCGTTGGGCAAACCCATGATGATGATGCCCTGGTTTTGCGCTAAGGGCCGTATGGCGCTCAGACGGTCGGGGCTATCATGGTTGCCAGCGATGACCACTACGGCCCGCTGGCCGCCTTGGGCCAAGCGGTCCAGGGCATCGCAGAAAAGCTGCTCGGCCCAAGCTGGTGGATTAAAAGTATCAAAGATATCCCCGGCAATAATCACTAGGTGCACGGCGTGCTGATCAGCTATAGCGCAAATCTCATCTATAAACTGCTCCTGCTCCTCTTGGCGGCTGCGCCCTTCCAGCGAGCGTCCTAGATGCCAGTCGGATGTATGCAACAAGCGCAATGAAAACCCTCCTTTTGGGTTTGATAACGAAGGCCGTGGTCGTGCTACAGCGCGTGTGGCCTGCTATATGCATTAGTTCCCCTTAACTGGCTCGCTTTCCTGCCTTTTTTGGGCTATCGCCTGAAGCTACCAAAAGAGTCAAGCAGGAATCTGGCTGCTCGAAACGGAAGAGTTATGGAAGAAGAGACATGTTAGGGGAAACCCAAACCTGATGATATATCTGTAGGGGCCGGACCCTGTCCGGCCCGGGCGAGACAGGTGTGCTCCGGGGCTGTTGCAGTAAAGGTGTTTTTTCGAACTCCACTGCAACAGGGCGAGGGATATGGGGTTGTCTGGCAGGACAGGGGACGGAGTTTTGTCCCGCACCGCCTCAAGGCGGGTGG
>ENA-UOOI01003002-UOOI01003002.1-fermentation-metagenome-genome-assembly--contig:-NODE-3002-length-13456-cov-14.938960_pt1 | contig 13456 bp, 15 predicted proteins | sample MGYA00245779_ERZ724027 | MGnify/ENA primary metagenome ERZ724027 (study PRJEB28704, sample SAMN03018318) | fermentation metagenome | biome: anthropogenic terrestrial biome; feature: soil... | reverse complement strand
CAGGTACTGTCAAAATACTGCTCCGACGGTTTAAGCGGTTATCTTACCATGAGGGAGGCCGCACAGACGGGGCCGCTGCCTGCGAAAACGCGTGAACTCATCTTTATGGTACTCGACGGCATAGACAATGAAGTCAGCGGAGCGCGTGCCCATGCCGCGGCTGCAGTCGAGGCTGGTATGACAGTGGAAGAAATTACACAGACGTTTGTCATAGTTACAACAGTAAAAGGCATAAACGTGCTGTGTATGGCCGGAGTAGAGGCGATCGAGGCTGCTGAGAAAAAGGTGGCCGAACTTGGCGGAAAGTATCCCACAAGCTGAAGAGGGGTAAAGCAGATGAATGAGGAAATTCATTTGGTTGAAGAGGCGCTGCTCAATTCCATACCAGCGACGCAGACGGTGCTGCTGGATGGCTGGGTGGTGCGCCTGAATAAAAATTATACGTACCGCGCTGATTGTGCCTGCCCGCTTCGGTACACGGCGGGCGTCGGCATCGACGATAAAATACGATTCTGTGAAGAGCTCTTTATCACCAATAAGCTCCCTTCTGTTTTTAAAGTCACCCCTGTTTTGCAGGAAGGACTTGCTGATATCCTGTTATCTCAAAATTATCAGAACATTAAAACAGTAAAGGTCATGCGCTGCAAATTGGAAAATGTAGAAATTGATGACTGTGCGGAAATCAGATGTATGGATGCACCCGATAATGGATGGCTTGCGGCATCTGTTGAACTCTCGGGTATCGTGCTGCCCGAGCTGATAGAAGTCCATTGCCAGAATCTGAAAAATATTGCAGTTAAAAGCGTTTTTGTCGAAGCAATCATAGAGGGCAAAGCAGTTGGCTGCGGGTATGGAACAGTCGAACGTGGGTACGTCGGAGTCTATGATCTGCATGTGGAGGATGCATATAGATGCAGAGGAGTAGGGACGGCCATCTGCCGCGCCATTTTTCGTTATGGTATCCGGCAGAATGCAAAATACGCTTATCTGATCGTACATAACAAAAATCAAAATGCCATTTCACTATATTCCCATATGGGATTTACCACATTTTACGAGTACAGCTTTTATTGCAAGCCCCATCCTTTCTATAAAATTGCGGATGCCATAAGTACCTGTCTTGAAAGCTTTATCAGACAGCCATTCGCCAGCCGGTATTAAAGCCTTTTATTCTTAAAAATACAATAAAACAGCAAACATGTGGCTTCTATGTGGCACTTTTAATCATGGTATGATTCAATACAAAGACGATTGAAACATCCAGAAGATTACAAATCTTTCTTGCTATGCGTGTAGGGGGTCCTATGGCTATGGAAGAAAAAATTGAAACCGCTAGTCAGTTGGTCAAGGATAGGATTAAAGTGATTTTTATCAATGGAGATGATGGCTTTTAAATGCTCAGCCCCCGCAAGTAGCCCTGAAAGGGCCAAACTGCCGGGGGCTGTTGTATCGGGCAAAACTTGCCGGATCGCGCTATTGAGATTTCGCGGTTTCAGACTGACGCCGCAAAGCATGGGCCGCCGGCACTGCGCCCTCAAATGGATTACTTTGCCTTCCTTATTTTCTTTTCATCTTTATTCTTTTTCTGGATAAAATTCTTTTTTCCGCCGGATTTCCTTTCTTGGTTCCCTTTTTCCCGGAGCTTGACCCCGGGATTTTTTGTTTTCCTATCGAGAGAGGGGCCCCGTTTTTTCAAATTTCCGGACTTCTTTTCCTGCTTTTCCGCCGACCGGCTTTCGGCTTTCGCGGCCTGGGATTCGGGCGCGGAAGCCGTTTGTGCCGTCTTTTCGGCTGCCTTTCCGGCCCCTTTTTCGGAAGCCGGTCGGCTGGAACTGCCGCCCTGGGACGAAGAGGATTCTTTTAGGGGCTTTTCGTCTGCTTTTTCAGCTTCGCCGTTCTCCCGGATTTTCTTCAGAATCTCCGGCACGGGCTTGTTCAGCCACTTTTGCAGATCGGCGTCATCCGGGGATTGTGCATTGTCACTCAGCTTTTCCGCCAGGTCCAGCTTGCCGGGGGTCACGCCCAGCTTGTGGGCTTCCTTCACTTGATCGAGCCCCACCGGAAAAGCCTCCACCGCTGCGCCTTTTCCTTCCGCGGTATTTTTCGTGCTCTGCTTCAGCCCCTCCGCCATCTTTTCCGCCTTTTTTGGGTCCTTTGCCGAAGCGGAGATGACGATACCGCTTTTTTGCTCTCCATTCGAAAGCCCCTCTTTTTCGATTTTCTCCACCGTCCGGGCGACCGCATCCTCGATTTTTTCGTTGTTCAGGCCCTCCGCCTGAAGTTCGCCGGCGATCTTCTTTCCGCTGTCGTTGACGCCTGTTATCCGGAGCACCCGGTCGAAGCGGTTCAGGCAGTACTCGACGGAAGGGTCGGCGTCAAGGCTCACATAGGAATACGGGGTACAGTAGGCATACACACCTGCGCCGGCTGCGCCGCAGACAAGGATCGCTGCGGCAGCGGCAACCGTGACAAATCGGAACCTCTTTTTTACGGCTTCTTTTCTCTCGGTAATCTGGCCAAGCGAATAATTCCGGTTTTTGACTTTGACGATGCGCCCGTCGTCGCACAGAACCGCGGCGAAGCCGCCCCGAATTGCCACAACAACCGCTTTCATCTGTCCAGCTCCTTCCTGATGAACCACATGTATTCCGCCAGACCGGGATACTCTCCCGAAAGAATCTCCGCCGCCGCTATGATATATTTTCGATGGCGGTCCAGAATTTTTCGAGGTATCCGCGCGGCTTTTTCGATGGCTTTGATGGGAAGCTGCCCGGAGGCGTGCAGGCCGGAGAGCAGCGCAGGATTTTTGAGCAGACAGGCAACGGCTTTTGCACAGGCCGTTTTTGTTTTCTGGGCCTTAGGGGAGCAGGCGGCCAGATCAAAAAAAGAAAAGCCATACCGCGAGAATGCCATATCCGCCGCTTCTATTTCCAGGCGCAGGTCTTCCGGTTCATCCACAGAAAGCTTCTTTGAGACGCTTGCCTGCAGGGCCGGCTGAGGGGATCGGCTCAAAGGACCGGATTCAAAAATTTCCGGCGCCGCTTGAATTTCAGCCCGATAGCGCATCTGATTCTTGAAATAATCGGTAAGCCTGCGGCGGATCACCAGTTCCGCAAAGGAGAGAAATTTTCCGCGCTCCGGCCGGAAATCATGAATCGCCTGAAAAAAGGCGGACAGAGCCACGGACCATTCGTCGTCGCTTTTAGAGACGGGATGCCGGGAAGCGGACGAAGCGCATTTCAAAATAAAGGAAGCGCTTTGTTCGATCAGGGATTCCAGCTTGCCGTCGTCCGTTCTTGCCTCCAGCGCGATCTTGTCCAAGTCCGTCAATCCGGCCCGCCTCCTTTTTTGTTCCTCAAGTCAGTCACAAAAATTTTTTATGAAAAACAATAAGATTTTGTTTTGTTACCCCAAAAATAGGTAGGAATTTCTCGAAATTATAAAATATCTATCATAAATAATGACTAGTCCTGCAACGCAGGAAAAACAACGGACAACATCCCAAAGACATTCGGCGGCGGACAGAGGCAGAATGCAGGAGAGCGGTCGAAGCTTCGGCGAAGCCATGAAAAAGCGTCGATCCGCCTTCGTGAGTGGGGATTAAAAAAGGAGATTGGAGCATGGAAATGACGGAACAGCTGAAAATCCTGAACCAAAACCTGAATGCGTTGCTTCTCAATCAGGCAATTCTTTATTGCAAACTTGAAGAAATTCAAGGGAAAATACGGCAGAAAGGGGGGATGGAAGAAAAAACAGGAACGTATGATTGAATGGGGGGAGCCGAAAATGAGGGCACGCATGCCGGACTTCCGGTATGCATACCGGTCGGACCGAAAAGGGCAGCCGCTTCAAACGGCTGCCCTTTTCGGTGAAATACGGGTGAGAAACCTTCTGATGCGCGATGGCTTCCGGTCGTTTTTCATTCCATCCGCCGCGCGGCTTTGATTATGCGAAAACAACGACAGCCTGTTTCCGTTTGATCCGAAGCAAAACGGTTTCGAGCACGCGGAAGCTGTGGTTCAGGTCCTTTTGCTCCAGATAGGCGGCCGCCATATCCTGCCCGATCACAAGGTCCATATTTTTTTCGTCGGAGCCGACGAGCACCGCTTTGCCCTTTCCCAGGGCCGGAGACTGATACAGACGGCCGTTCACCAGTTTGGCGACCCGGTCGATTTCCAGAAGTCCGGTCCCCGGCTGCAGCCTCTGCATCTGCATGTAGAGGTCGGGGCTTACCGCAAGGGCATAGGTTCCGTAGATATTGTTTTCCGCAAGGCAGGCGATGCCGGCGGCGATGTCCGCAAAGGCATCTTCGCCGCTGCTCCAGTCTTTTTTCGTTATTTTCGACGTGCCGTCGGCTGTCAGCAAACCGTCATACCCGAGCCCTTTGTTTCCAAAGAAGATCAGTCGGTCTTCCTTCAGGGCGCACGCCTCGGCCGCCCTTTCCGCCGCGGAAAGCTCCGTGGGAAACCCGGATTTTTCCGCGCTCTCCAGATCTTTTGCAAGCAGGGTAAAATCTTCATAAACGGTGGGAATCTCTACGAATTTTCTTCCCTGGGTCGTGATCAGGCCATCCTTTTCCTCTTCCTTCACCGCATCCGCGTCGTCGACCGCGACCGTTTCGGTTCCGATTCCCAGCGGGCCGAAAACATGCAGAAAGCGCCGTCCGGTCAAAACGTTCCGCGCCGCCTTCACAACGGCGGAATCGATCTGCTTCCAAAGCTCTTGGGACAAAGGGGAAGATTCCCTGGATAAATAACTCATTATTCGCAGCCTCCTTTTTCGCTTCGATCCTTATTCTTTTCCGATCAAACTGCCTATTGTCGAGGGTCCGGAAGCGCTGCCCGCCGGATTTTCCGCCGGCTCGGCGATTCCAAGCTCATCCAGCATTTCGCGGACTTCCGTTTCCCCGGATGCGAACAGTTCTGCTTCTTTTGGATCAAGCGTTCGGAGCAGCGTCATCAGTTCGCCGATATGGGCCTTTTCCTCGTCGCGGATATCCGCGAGCACCTTTTTTGCCGCCTCGTCATCCGTCGCCTGAACGTGGGCGTCGTACAGATAAATCGCTTCCAGTTCGCCCGCAATATCCAGACGGACGGCCTGAATCAGTTCTTCCCTGGTCAGCTTGCGCTCGACATTTCCCTGAAAAGGATTTGCAAAAGCCGGCATGTTTGTCATCCTCCAATCAAAAATAAAGTTTGCGTTCGAAAGAAGAAAATCGGCCCGCTGAACAAGCGGGAAACCGGATTTCCCGGCCATGGTTTGAGAAGAAATTTTCCTCTGTTTGCCTTTATTATAAGACAGATATTGTCAAAAAACAACAGGGTTCATGATCTTTTTCTATCCGATTATTTCCGGATGGGAACTCTCCCTTTTCGCAGGGACTGCTTTGCCTAACGGCTGTTCAGCTTATCGTTCATCCGGTCGACGCGCCTTTTGAGAGGCAGATACTGGGACAGCCAGATCGCCGTGTAGATCGCGAGAAAAATGAGGAAGTAGCTGAGAATTCCCCATGGGGTGTGATCCATCCAGCGGGTATAATAGGCGATCGGGAAGGTGGCCAGGGAGCCGACGGCAAAATGGGTGGCCGTTTGCCGCAAAAGGCTCCAGTCCTCTTTTTCCCAGATCACCGAGCCCCCTCCCCATACAGCGCCGTACAGCAGGCACAGGATGGTCTGGAGGACGACGGCGTTCAGCTCGCCGCCGCAGTCCTGGGCCAGCTTCGGCACAACGGCATAATAGGCTCCGTCGTTCACCATAAGAGAAATCACAACGGTGATGAGCGTACCGACCGCAAGGCCGAGCGGCGCGCCCATAAGGCTTCTGAGCAGAATTTTCTTTTTCATCATATCACCTCATATTCCCAATACTTTCTTGATTCTGGCGACATACCTTCTGGAAACGTACGTGACCGCGCCGTCCATCAGGCGGACGCAAATCGTTCCCGCAAGGCTCAGGTCAAAACCCCTGACTTTTTTCAGGTTGATGATTTCGGAATTGGAGATGCGGACAAAGCAGGATCTGTCGAGCCGTTTCTCCAGCTCGTAAAGGCGCAGCCTGAGCGTATATTCCCCCGAATCCGCCACGGCGTAAACCTTGCCGGACGCAGCGTAGATACGGGAGATTTTCGACTGTTCCAAAACCTCCAGCGTGCCGCCGCGGAAGCCGGCGAGCATGGTCGGCGATGTTTCGGAGAGCTTCCGGACCAGCTCGTCGATCTCGTCGGTCATCCGATCCGTCAGGACTATGATTTTCGGCTCTTTGCAGGTTCCGTCGATTTTGATTTCAACTTGCATTCCGTCACCCCCTTATTACGGTTACAGCATAGCAGAAATCCATTCCGGCTTCCATCGATTTTTCATAAGTGGTTCATCTGGAGCGACAGGCGGCGGACAGCACGCCTGCCTGAGCTTTCGCATCCCGGGATGCAGGGCCTCGAATCATTCATGAGATTATTTTACCATAAATACAAGAAAGAGGGCTTCGTTCCGCAAGGGCGAAGTCCTTCTCTATTGGCAGGGAGTACGAAACTCCATTCCGCTTCTGAGGTTTTATTTCAATTGGAATTGTGCGACCAGATTTCTCAGCATTTCCGCCTGGCCGGACAATTCTTCGCTTGCGGCCGCGCTTTCTTCGGCGGTGGCGGAGTTCGTCTGGACGACCGCTGAAATCTGATCGACGCCCTGATTGATCTGCGTGATGGACTGGGCCTGTTCGTTGGCGGACCGGGCGATGCCGTCGATGATTCCGACCACTTCGCGGACGGCCGAAACAGTGGACTGCAGGGAAGCGGCCGTATCATCCGCGATCTTCGAGCCGTTTTCTACCGCGTCGGCCGTTTCCCCGATCAAAGCCGTGGTGTTTTTCGCCGCTTCGGCGGACTTATTTGCCAGATTGCGCACTTCGTCGGCGACGACGGCGAACCCTTTGCCCGCGGATCCGGCGCGCGCCGCCTCGACCGCCGCGTTCAGGGAGAGGATATTGGTCTGGAAGGCGATATCCTCGATCGTCTTTATGATTTTTCCGATCTCGTCGGACTTTGCCGTAATCAGGTTCATGGCTTCGATCATGCGCTGCATCTGCTCGTTGCTTTTTCTGACGTCCTCTCCGGCGGTATCGGCTTTTTGACTGGCCTTCATGGCGCTGTCCGCCGTACTGCGGATCTTATCCGAAATTTCGTTGATGGTGGCGGACAGCTCTTCGATCGAACTGGCCTGTTCGGCGGCGCCCTGGGCGAGCGACTGGGCGCCGGAGGAGACCTGTTCCGAACCGGAGGAAACCTGTTCCGACGACTGGTTGATCTGCTTCAGATCGCTGTTCAGCGAGGAGATAATTTGATTCAGGCCCGTTTTGATCGGCACGAAATCGGCGTCGTACCGATTGGATGTCGCGGCGGTCATGTCGCCGCCGGCCATCCTCGCAAGGATTTCGGATATTTCGCCGATGACGTTTTTCAGGTTCTGAATCAGGGCCCGGGTGGCTTCGGCGAGGGTTCTTGTTTCGTCCCTCGTTCTGACTTCGGGAACCGCCGAAGTCAGATCCCCTTTGGAAAGCAGAACGATTCTGTCGATGCACTTGTTGATGGGGCGGGTGATGGAGTTGGACAGCCGCACCGCCACAAAAACGGCGATCAAAGTGGCCAAAAGCGTTGCGATGGCGATGAAGAGGATGCTCAGATAGGTGCCTTGAAGGAATTCGTTTTTGGAGACGGCGATGCCGATGCACCAGCCGTTTGAATCCCGAACGGGCGCATACGCTAAAAATTTGCTCTCGCCATTGTAGGAATATTCGTCGAACCCGGTTTGCCCCTTAACCATTTTTGAGTTGATGGAAGCAAGCTTTGCCAGGCCGGCGTCCTTTTTCGCCATCTCGTTTACGTTTTCGCGGCGGAGCACCTTGCTTGCATCGGTGTGGGCGATGGTGTACCCGTTTTTATCCACGATGTAAGCGTTTCCGGCCGCGCCGACCTTGATTTCTTTCACCGTATCGTTCAGGTGATTCGAGCTGATGGAAAAATAGATGACGGCGCTCACCTTTCCGGCGCTCATAACCGGGGCCGAAATGATGATGTTCGCCGATTTTTTGTTGGAATTGACGATCGGCTCGGTGATATAAAAGTTCCCCTTTTTGGCCTCCTGAAAATAGGCCTGATCCGCGACGCTTTTTTTGGTTGCCAGGTCGTTTCCCTGCAGGTCCACATAGCCTGCGCCGTTATAGTCGTTGCTGGTCTGTTCATCCTGTAACACGGCGATGCGCTGGCTGTCGGAGACATCGGGGGAAGTGAACTGCGGAAGGCGGCTGATCTGTGAGACGACGCTTTTGAGGGCGTTCAGCTTTTGAGTGACAACATCCGCAGAAACCGTTGCAGTTTCCGTCATGGTTTTGTTCAGGGTCGTTATGGTGCTGTTGTAGATGTTGAGAATCGAAATGATCCCGACGGCTGCCAGCGAAAGACAGACTAAAAGGAGGATGCTGAAAATCATCTTTGCCTTGACGGATCTTTTGGATTTCATAAGGACACTCCTTTGGCGGCTTCTCTGCTTTGTTCGATACCAAATACATATATCGACACGGTCCGATAAAAAATCACTTCATCCGGTGTCCTATCGTTTTGCTTTTCCAGATTTTACAGAGATTTTACAGCGGCTTTACAAAGACTTTACAGAGCGTTTTCGGGATGAGAATGGAATGCCCATGAGCGCGCCGGATTCCAGTTTGTCACTGCCGAACCTCAAAATAAATAAAGAAAAGGGATTGAGCACGGTTATCGTCATGCCCAATCCCTTTTTTGGAAATTGCTGGATGATGTCAGCTTTTCGCGTTCCACACCGGTACCCGCCCGATTATGCTCCTTTCGATCAGGGAAGAAGAAAGGGGAGAGGCGGCTGGAAAAAACGCGGTCGTTTTTTATTTTCTTACCGGGACGCGGCGCGGATGCTTCTTCTTGACGGGAACGCATTTCCCGCTGCAACGCCAGAGGTCATCCGCCACCGGCGCCCATTTTTCCGCTTTTTCCCTGCACTTTTCACTCAGACGGTACACATCCTCCGGCGACTGCATATCCGTGGAATGGGCGCCGGATGTGTCCACCATCCGCGCCAGCGCGCCGGGGTTGTCCAGAAGCGGGCAGGGGCGAAGGTGATTTTTATTGAACGGCTGGCCCTCCTTATAGGCCATGAAAAGCGGAGACTGCAGGGCCTCGAGCAGCGTCTTTTCGCGGATGTTGGAATCGGAGTAATGAATAAACGCGCAGGGCTCGATATCGCCGTTTGCGTTGACGTGCAGGTAATTCCTTCCGCCGGCGATGCACCCGCCGACATATTCGCCGTCGTTCCAGAAATCCATGGTGAACAGCGGCTTCGTCCCGCGGTATCTGCGGATCCGCTCATACATGAACCTGCGCTGTTCCGCCGTCGCCATCAGCTCCGGAACGGCTGCGCTGCCCACCGGCATGTAGGTGAAAAACCAGCAGAATTTCGCGCCCTGTTCGATCATCCAGTCGAAATACTCTTCGCTGCCGATCTGTTCCACGTTTTTACTCGTATAGCAGCAGGAAACGCCGAAGGGCAGTTTTTTCCGCTTCAGGATTTCCATCGCGCGCCGCACCTGCGAAAAAGTGCCCTTGCCGCGGCGGAAGTCGGTATCATCCTCAAAGCCCTCTACGCTGATGGCCGGAATGAAATTCCTGACGCGGAGCATCTCGTCGGCAAAGGCCTCGTCGATGAGCGTCCCGTTCGTAAAGGCGGTAAAAACCGAGTCCCCGTGCTTTTCGCAAAGGGCGATGATATCCTTTTTGCGGACGAGCGGTTCTCCTCCGCTGAACAGGAAAAAGCGGATGCCCATTTCTTTTCCCTGCAGGATGATGGAATCGAGCGTGTCGAAATCCATGTTCATCTCGTTTCCGTACTCCGCCGCCCAGCAGCCGGTGCAGTGCAGGTTGCAGGCCGAGGTGGGATCGATCAGCAGGGTCCACGGAATATTGCATCCGTATTTTTTCATATAATTTTCACGAACGGGTTCCCAGTTGACCACGGCGTTGATGACGAGATTGTCGAAGAGGGTCTTTCTCACTTCGCCGTCCAGGTCGCTCCACAGCCCCAGAAGAAACCGGTACCAGTTGTTTTCGGGATCTGAAACCGCCGCCCGAATGGTTCGGCGCTGCCCCGCAAGGGTATCGGGCGGGACGACGGTATCCAGGAAATTCATCACTTTCAGGATGTTGTTCGCGGGATCTTTGTCGATATAATTGTATGCTTTTTTCAGTCCTGCGGCTTGAATGCTTGTTTTGATATTCATATTTTGCATCGTCCTTTCAATTGGATTCTTTCCCATTTTATTCTTCAAACAAGGCCGGTGAGGCCATACAGCCTACAATGGCTTTCCCTGTTCCGCCCGATATCATACATCACAGGCGAAAACGGAACGATCTTATGATGTGCATTTTTCCGGATTTTAAAATTTTGCCCGACCGAAAAAAAGCCCTCTCGGCCGCAAAAAGCGGGGGAGAGGGCAAAAATGGTTGGATGTTTTTCTTCCGTTACGGCTCTACATAATAAAGATCGAAATCCGAGCCGGGCAGGCCGAGAAGCTGGTAATTCGTGTCTTTCAGGCTGACGTTCAGGGTATTCGCTCCCTGTGCGACGTTCGCGACATTCTGCGTCGCCGTATTGTTTGCGGCAACGGAAACCACATAGGGGTTCCCGTTGGGCAGATACCCCGCCGGGGCCGTGATTTCCCGGATGGTATAATCCTGCGGCGTTCCGGTGATGGACATCAGGTTCGGGAAGGAAACGTTTCCTTCCGCGTCGGTCGCGACGCTTTCCGCCAGCATGGGCTTGCTTCCCTTGAGCAGTTCAAACGTGGCTCCCGGAACCGGAGTGGAAGGATCGCCGGAAACATGCTTGTGCGCCGTCAGAGTTCCCGTTTCCGCGGGTGTGTTTGTCCGCATTTCCGTCACCGTGCCGCCGGAAACTGTGATCGTGTATTCCTGAGAATCGATGGTATATCCGGCTGAAGCAGCTTTCTGAACGTATTTGTACGTTCCGTCCGGAAGGTTTTCAAACGCGGCGATGCCGTTTTCATCCGTGGTTTTTGTGCCGATTAAAATATCCGCCATAAAGAATAGACCCCTTTTGATAAAGTGTATTGAGGGTAAAGAGCGTCGCAGAGCCGAATCAGAAGAGTTCCGTTTCCGCGCGGCGGACAGGCGGGCAGATTGAACAGGAACCGGCAGGACAGGCTTCTGCCGGCCGGCAGGTGCAGCCAGCGGTTTTGTGCTTTTGGGGAGTGCCAGTCCCGGGCAGACACCCGGAGCCGGTAATCCCCCGTTTCCGGAATTTTTATCATGGCCCTGCCGTATTCGTCGGTAACGGCCTCTCCGGCACTGCATCCGCACGCGTTACACAGCAGGACCCGGCAGCCGCACAGCGGACCCCGCTCGTCCGCACAATGGACAGAAAGGCAGGAAGAATCAGTCAGCATCGTTACGACCTCTCATCATGGATTGGTGAATCCCTCTCTTCAGTTTATGCGCTGCTTCGTGGGATCGTTTTTATTCCTGACTGCTGCTTTTTGTCCGGTGCGGGTGCTCTTACGGCCTTTGCTCCGGCGTGAGCCATAAGCCCCGCACGAAAATGTGTGTCGAGGCTTTCGACTGCTTCCGGTGATCGAAATCGCGGTCGTTTTTGATCTTCCCTTTTCATATTTTTTCTTTCCCCGGGTATCATAAAGATAATTAATTCAGAGAAGAGTGGATGGAAGGGGAGAACGGCGCGGATCGGGATCGGCTGCATCCCGGTACGGAAAGAGGATGGACGTGCCCTTTGTTCGTGTTGCGCTTTTCTGTCCGCCAAACTCACGAAAGGAGATCCATATGCCGAAAGACAGCCAGCCCGATAACAAAGAGGCCCGGGAGAGGAAATGCCGGGGACAGACCCCGATCACCCGGGAAAATCAGAACCAGAACAGAAACGCGAAAAAGCAGTCGGCCGAGCCGGACGATGTTTCGCACCGTTCCCGCTGAGCAAGTTCTTTTACAGATTTGACGCCGGCGTTTGGAAAACAAACGCCAGCCCGGAAGGACGCAAAACGGAAGCCGTTACGGTTCCATGACCGCCATGGCTTCGTTCTCTGAAAAGAAGAAACAGCCTCCCTGCCAAAAGGCCGGATGCTGTTTTTGTATCAATTGTTTGATTTGTGTTTCTTCTCATCTGCTTTCACGCATTGAAACCAGACGATGGAACCGTCAAGATGGAAATCGACGTTTTCGTATAAATTTCCAAGCTTGTTTTTTAAGCTTTCTTCGGTATCGAAAGGAGGGGTAAACCATCCCTTCTTTAACAGAAAAGAATCCACCAGAAAATCAGTTATTTTAGACTGGCCGCAGATATAAAAGCAGGCTAAGAAGCTGCCGCCTCTTTTCAAGACACGGTATGTCTCCTGAAAAGCTTTCTCCTTGTCGGGAAAAGCGTGGAACCCATTCATGCTCAGCACGGTGTCAAACGTTTCATCCGCAAAAGGCATATCCCCGACATCCCCCTGGCGAAAGGCGATGTTGGCGGCATGTCCGAGGCGCCTTTTTGCCTGCTCCAGCATATCCCCGCTGTAATCCAGGCAGGTTATGGAAGCGGATGGCAAAGTTCCGTATTTCCTCCATGTAAACGCCGCCGTTCCCACCGGCACATCGAGCAAACGCCCGGAATAATCGGCGGGGAGATACGCAAGAAGGCGGTTTGCGATATCCGTATCGTCAACCCCGCCCCAGAACAAGCGGATATAAAGCCTGCTCCACCATTTGCTCTGCGTCAATACGTCGTCATAAATCCCTTTGGATTTCCGGTAGGCTGTCGTGATCTTGTCATCCATCATTTCACCTCCCAATCAATGATTGAAACCCGGCAGTAAGGAGAAGCATATGAGAGCTTACGCGTTGAGGCTCCCGATCGGAGCATTAAGAAAAAAGATTTTATTTGCATGACATCGTTAAATTGGAATTCACTTTAAGGGAATCCAATATCTTTCAAGGGACACACCGTCGGGTTCGCAATACACGGTACTTTCATATTTCCCGCCGTTTGCCAGAATGGTTCGTTTGCTGCCCTCATTTCCTTGGATACAGGAAATCAGAACCTTTTCGAGCCCATAGGCCTTACAGATTGGTAAGCAATCGGAAAGCATTCTCTTCGCATACCCTTTTCTTCTCTCATCCGGCCTTACTGAATAGCCGATATGACCGCCGTACTTCTTAAGAAAATCATTGAAATGGTGGCGGAACTGAATCATACCTACGATTTTATTGTCATTTTCACGCACGTAGATATATTGCTCGGCAGATACCAGGTTTGCGGGGACGGTATCCTCGTTCTCCAGCTTATGATTAAATTCCAGCCATTCCGCAATATGATTCATACGCCTCAATGGGCCCGTTCCATCCATCGAGCTATTTGCGTCTAACATCTCT
>ENA-UOOI01003001-UOOI01003001.1-fermentation-metagenome-genome-assembly--contig:-NODE-3001-length-13456-cov-45.411536_pt1 | contig 13456 bp, 12 predicted proteins | sample MGYA00245779_ERZ724027 | MGnify/ENA primary metagenome ERZ724027 (study PRJEB28704, sample SAMN03018318) | fermentation metagenome | biome: anthropogenic terrestrial biome; feature: soil... | reverse complement strand
TGCGGTTTGCCATACGGGAAGGCGGCAAGACCGTTGGCGCAGGCGTTGTTTCTTCTATAAAGGAGTAATGGAGCAAGGAATTCGATAAGATTCCAATAGAGGAAATGAAATAGGAATAAGTAAGGGGTGTTTCCCCTTGCTTATTTTTTCGGAAGAAACATCTGGTTGACAGTTGTTTTGAGATATGGTAGATTATAATGGTATAATAGTTGTGATGAAAGGCCTTTGTTACCATTTTTGCAGTCTGCTGGATATGATTATGGAGCCAAAATGACTGTGAAGCCAGGCATTTTCAGCCCTTTGCCATGAGGGTTTCCATAATAAAGGAGCAACGGATGGATGCCGGATACTGAAGCGAGGTGTGGACAATGAGAGTAAAGGTTACTATGGCTTGTACCGAATGCAAACAGCGTAACTACAACACCATGAAGAATAAGAAGAATAACCCGGATCGACTGGAAATGAGAAAATACTGTAAATTCTGCGGGGCACATACTCTCCATAAAGAAACGAGATAGGCCATCAATCGGAGGATAAGGATGTGAGAGAGATGGGGAAAGAGAAAGAAGCCGGGAAAAAGAAGGAAGCCAAAAAAAGGCAGGTTGCGAAAAAGGAAAGCATGTGGCTTCGCATCCGGAAATATTTCAGGGGAATTGCTTCCGAACTGAAGAAGGTCAGCTGGCCAACCCGAAAAGAATTGATCAATTCCACGGCAGTTGTTTTGGTTTTTATTTTGGTTTTTGCTACTGCTGTGGGTCTCATTGATTTGGGCCTGGGATCGCTTCTTAATCTGATTGCTTAAAGAAGGAGGAGAAGGACAGGGGAAAACCTGAGCCTTTGGTTTTATGTCTGAAGTATCTGAAACAGAAAAAGAAAATCCGCAAGGCAGATGGTATGTGATTCATACGTATTCCGGATATGAAAATAAGGTGAAAGCCAACCTGGAAAAAGCGGTGGAAAACCGCGGCCTGCAGGATTTGATTTTTGAGATCAAGGTTCCTATGGAAGAACAGATAGAAGAAAAGGATGGCAAGAAAAAAGCTGTCATGCGTAAGATATTTCCTGGATATGTTATGATCAAGATGATCATTACGGATGATTCCTGGTATGTCATACGCAATACGAGGGGTGTGACCGGATTTGTCGGGCCGGGATCCAAGCCTGTTCCATTATCCGATAATGAAGTGCGCTCTATGGGAGTGGAGAATATTCCGATTCGGCTGGATGCGGAGATTGGCGACAATGTGCGTGTCACAAAAGGTCCCCTGGAGAACTTCATCGGATCCATTGAGGAGATATTTCCGGAGAAACAAAAGGTTAGGGTATTGGTATCCATGTTCGGCAGGGATACCCCTGTTGAGCTGGAGTATAATCAAATACAGAAAATTTAACGCCATTACATTATTGTAATCCGAAAAAGGAGGTGTGTATCAATGGCGAAGAAAATTACCGGCTATGTCAAGCTGCAGATTCCCGCCGGCAAGGCAACACCTGCACCACCGGTAGGTCCTGCCCTGGGACAGTACGGTGTGAATATCATGGGTTTCTGCAAGGAATTCAATGCACGGACCGCAAAGCAGGCAGGTATGATTATACCTGTTGTGATTACGGTTTATCAGGATAGATCCTTTACATTTATTACGAAGACCCCCCCTGCTGCCGTCCTGATCAAGAAGGCATGCGGCATTGACAAGGCTTCCGACCGCCCCAATGAAAACAAGGTCGCAAAATTAACCAAAAAGCAGGTTCAGGAAATCGCGGAGACCAAGATGCCCGATCTGAACGCTGCCAGTCTGGAATCCGCTATGAAAATGGTTTCAGGAACTGCCCGCAGCATGGGCGTCACGGTGGAGGAATAATGATCTTCATCCAGTAGGGTGAAAAAAAGTGGCAGGGTGATTTGGATTACCCGTTAGGACCACAAGGAGGAATTACGATGAAACATGGCAAGAAATATCAGGAAAGTTTGAAACTTGTGGACCATTCCCGTTTATACGATCCGGAAGAGGCTTTGGAGTTGGTACAACAGACTTCCAAAGCAAATTTTGATGAAACGGTTGAGATCTCCATTAGGCTGGGAGTGGATCCCAAGCATGCAGATCAGCAGGTCCGCGGAGCGGTTGTATTACCCCACGGCACCGGGAAAGTAGTTAAGGTTCTGGTTTTCGCCAAAGGAGAGAAGGCCAGGGAAGCTGAGGAAGCCGGAGCTGATTTTGTGGGCGCCGAGGATATGACTGCAAAGATTCAGAATGAAAATTGGTTCGGATTTGACGTATGCGTGGCCACACCGGATATGATGAGCAAGGTGGGACGTCTCGGACGTATATTGGGTCCCAAGGGCTTGATGCCGAATCCCAAATCAGGTACCGTGACCATGGATGTTGCCAAGGCCATTCACGATATCAAAGCCGGTAAGGTTGAGTATCGTCTGGATAAGGCAGCGATTATTCATGTGCCCATTGGAAGGAAATCCTTTGGTACGCAGAAACTTTCTGAAAATCTGCAGACTCTGATGGATGCCATCATCAAGGCAAAGCCGGCGGCTTCCAGGGGAACTTATCTGCGCAGTGCGGTTCTTTCCAGCACGATGGGTCCCGGGATCCGGCTGAATGCTGCAAAGTTCTGATAGCCAGAAGCAGGGATACAGGCGGATTGGACAGGAGACCCTTGACAGCAAGCGATTGCTGCATTATAATGTTTCATGAGATTTGAATAGGATGGAAGCATGGTCTTATCGCAGACAGCAGGCGCTTTTTGAAGCTTAAACCAATCAGCCTGCCGAGGTAAGGGAATGTATTTTGAAGATACTGCCCTCTTGCCTTTGGTAAGAGGGCATTTCAAATATGACCTTTCCATGATAAGAATCAGCAATATCCAAACAGGAAAGGAGGTGCTTTCTTATGCCTGCCAGAGAGGAAAAAGCGAAAACCATAGAGGAAATAAAGGAAAATCTTTCAGGCTCCAGCAGTGCAATACTGATCGATTATAAGGGGCTGACTGTCGAAGAAGTGACCGAGCTCAGAAAAGAATTTCGTGAAAACGGAGTGCACTATAAGGTTTACAAGAATACTCTGATGCAAATTGCGGCCAGACAGCTGAATATGGAGGACTTGATTCCGTATCTGAAAGGACAGACAGCTGTTGCCTTTGGAACGGAGGATCCGGTGGCTCCCGCCAAGATTTTGGCGAAAAATATGGAAAAGCTAAACAAGATGGAATTCAAGGTAGGCCTGGTGGATGGCAAGGTAATCGACGTCGATGAGATCAAAACATTGGCAGAGCTGCCGTCCAGAGAAGAATTGCTCGCCAGGATGCTGCGCGGCATGAATGCTCCGCTCAGCGGCCTGGTTACCGTATTGAGTGGTACGATTCGTTCCCTGGTCAATACATTGAACGCGGTGAAAGAAAAGAAAGAAGCATAAAATTATGAAAAGAAGCAGGAGGATTTCAGAATGAATCAACAGGAAATATTGGATGCGATAAAAGGTATGACCGTTTTGGAGCTTTCCGAACTGGTAAAGGCTCTGGAAGCTGAATTTGGTGTGAGCGCTTCCGCTCCCGTTGCTGTTGCAGCAGCTCCCGCCGCTGGCGCTGGTCAGCAGGAAGAGGAAAAGACAGAGTTTGACGTAATCCTGACGGAGGTCGGTGACCAGAAGATCAAAGTCATCAAGGTAGCCCGCGAAATCACCGGACTTGGCCTGAAAGATGCGAAGGATTTCGTGGATTCTGCTCCGAAGGCAGTCAAGGAAGGCGTTTCCAAAGAAGAAGCGGAGTCCATCAAGGCAAAATTTGATGAGGTTGGTGCGAAAGTCGAAATCAAGTAAAGAATGTTTGATTGGACAACTGTTATTGGAATAAAATAAGGAGCTCTTTACAAGTAGTAAGAGTTCCTTATTTTTCATGAATTTTTCCGTAAGGCAAAAATATTGTCATTGACAATCTGGCAATCTTGTGATAAGATTGTAAATTGCATTAATAGTTTTTAGCAGACAACCCTATGCTATTCTTTTCTTATCTCTATTCTACACTGAATAAAGGATAAAATGCAAGGGTATAATAAATATTAATGCCCTATTTACTTAAATTTACAAATAGCCGTTGCTTTTGAGGTTGTTATAAAATCTAAAGGGGTGAGATGTGCATGCTGCATCCAGTTCAGTTAGGAAAGAGAACCAGGATGAGTTATTCCAAGATCGATGAGGTTCTGGATATGCCAAATCTAATCGAGGTGCAAAAAAACTCATACAAATGGTTTCTCGAAAAGGGGCTCCAGGAGGTTTTCGATGATATATCTCCCATCTCAGACTATTCCGAGAATCTTATTCTGGAATTCGTGGATTACTATTTGGATGATGATCCCAAATACTCTGTGGATGAGTGTAAGGAAAGGGATGTTACGTATTCCAAATCTCTCAAGGTACGTGTCCGGTTAATCAACCGGGAAACCGGTGAAGTGAAAGAACAGGAAGTATTTATGGGAGACTTTCCGATCATGACCGACCAGGGCACCTTCATTATCAATGGGGCAGAACGTGTCATCGTCAGCCAGCTGGTTCGCTCGCCCAGCGTCTATTATGCAGAGCAGGTGGATAAAACAGGCAAAAAGCTGTATTCCGCCACAGTCATACCGAACCGGGGCGCATGGCTGGAATACGAAACCGATTCCAATGATGTATTGTCCGTGCGTGTGGACCGTACCCGAAAAATCAATGTTACCGTTCTTCTGAGGGCACTGGGATATGGAACGGATGCTCAGATCAAGGATCTTCTGGGAGAAGATGAGATCCTTTCCGCCACCATTGACAGTGATAATACCAATTCTGTGGAAGAAGGAATGCTGGAGGTCTACAAGCGTCTCCGACCCGGAGAGCCTCCCACAGTGGACAGTGCCAGTCAGTTGATCCGTTCCCTTTTTTTTGATCCGAAGCGCTATGATCTGGCAAGGGTGGGTCGATATAAATTCAACAAGAAGCTGGCTCTTGCAGCCCGTATTTCCGGACAGCGCATGGCAGAGCAGGTTGTGAACCCGACCACCGGAGAGATTCTGGCAGAATCCGGAGAAAAGATTACCCGCAAGGCAGCAGAGTCCATTCAGAATGCGGGGGTAAATGCCGTTTTTATTCAGCTGGACAATGGGGGTACGGCAAAAATCATTGGCAACCACTTTATTGATGCCGGAAGTTACCTGGATTTTGATCCGCTGGAGGCAGGCATCACGGATAAGGTGTATTATCCGGAATTCCAGGCCATTCTGGAGAAGAATCTGAATGAGAAGGATCTAAAGGAAGAATTGAAGAGCTCTCACGACAAACTGATGCCAAAGCATATTCTGATTGATGATATTGTTGCTTCCATCAGCTATAATCTGCATTTGTCGGATGGGATCGGACATGTGGATGATATCGATCATCTCGGGAACAGGAGGCTTCGCTCTGTCGGAGAGCTGCTTCAGAACCAGTTCCGCATTGGATTGTCCAGAATGGAGCGGGTTGTAAAGGAAAGGATGACGATTCAGGATGTGGATGTGATCACTCCGCAGGCACTGATCAATATCCGTCCGGTTTCCGCCGCCATCAAGGAGTTTTTCGGGAGCAGCCAGCTGTCCCAGTTCATGGATCAGACCAATCCTCTGGCTGAGCTGACTCATAAGAGAAGGCTGAGTGCCCTGGGACCTGGTGGCCTGAGCCGGGATCGGGCTGGATTTGAGGTACGTGATGTGCACTATTCCCACTACAGCCGCATGTGTCCGATTGAGACCCCGGAAGGTCCCAATATTGGTCTGATTGGTTCTCTGAGCACCTATGCGAGAATCAATGAATACGGCTTTATTGAAGCGCCTTATCGCAAGGTGGATCATGACAAAAACGTTGTTACCGATGAGATTGTTTATCTTACGGCGGATGAAGAGGATGAATATATCATTGCTCAGGGCAACGAAGCACTGGACGAGGAAGGACACTTCATCAACGAGCGTGTCATGGTGAGACTCCGTGAGGATATTTTCGAGATTTCCCGGGACCAGGTGGACTTTATGGATGTATCGCCGAAGCAGTTGGTTTCCGTGGCCACGGCAATGATACCCTTTCTGGAAAATGACGATGCCAACCGTGCTTTGATGGGATCCAACATGCAGCGGCAGGCTGTTCCCCTGATCAAGCCGGAAGCTCCCATTGTGGGCACCGGTATGGAGTATAAGGCGGCCAGGGATTCCGGAGTTGTGATTTTGGCGAAGGAAGCCGGCGTAGTCCGGAAAGTGGATGCCAATTATGTCCTGATCAAGGGGGACGACGGCAAGGAATACCGCTATAAATTACTAAAGTACAAACGATCCAACCAGGGAACCTGTATTAATCAGAGACCGATTGTTTCTGAAGGCGAGCGGGTTTCCAAAGGGCAGATTATCGTTGACGGACCGTCCACCGATGAGGGGGAGGTTGCGCTGGGCCGCAATGTGCTGATCGGCTTTATGAGTTGGGAAGGCTATAACTATGAAGACGCCGTCCTGATCAGTGAGAAGCTGGTTCGGAACGATGTCTTTACCTCCATCCATATTGAAGAATATGAATCGGATGCCCGGGATACCAAGCTGGGTCCCGAGGAGATCACACGGGATATCCCGAATGTGGGGGAAGATGCTTTAAAGGATCTGGATGAGCGGGGCATTATCCGAATTGGTGCAGAGGTGCAGGCTGGAGACATTCTGGTGGGCAAGGTAACTCCCAAGGGGGAGACTGAGCTGACGGCAGAGGAACGTTTGCTTCGTGCTATTTTTGGGGAAAAAGCCCGTGAGGTCCGGGATACTTCCCTGAAGGTGCCTCACGGGGAAAGCGGCATCATTGTGGATGTGAAGGTCTTTCTGCGGGAGAACGGCGACGAGCTGCCCCCTGGTGTCAATCAGCTGGTTCGTTGCTATATTGCGCAAAAGAGAAAAATATCCGTTGGAGATAAAATGTCCGGACGACATGGGAACAAGGGTGTGATTTCCCGGGTGCTGCCGGAGGAGGATATGCCATTCCTGCCGGATGGGACGCCTCTTGAAATCTGCCTGAACCCGCTGGGAGTTCCGTCCCGTATGAATATCGGTCAGGTGTTGGAAGTGCATCTGGGCCTGGCTGCAAAAGAGCTGGGATGGCATATTGCCACTCCGGTTTTTGACGGGGCATCCGAGATTGATATCATGGATACTCTGGAAAAAGCCAATTTCAGCCGTGACGGAAAGCTCACAGTTTATGACGGACGTACCGGGGAAGCCTTTGACAACCGGGTAACGGTAGGATATATGTATTTCCTGAAGCTGGCTCACCTGGTGGACGACAAGATTCATGCACGCTCCACCGGACCTTATTCGCTGGTGACGCAGCAGCCGCTGGGCGGCAAGGCACAGTTCGGCGGGCAGCGCTTCGGTGAGATGGAAGTCTGGGCCCTGGAGGCGTATGGCGCAGCTCATACCCTGCAGGAGATCCTGACGGTGAAATCCGATGATGTGGTTGGCAGGGTCAAGACCTATGAAGCAATCGTGAAAGGCGAAAATATCCCGGAGCCCGGAGCTCCGGAGGCTTTCAAGGTTCTGATCAAGGAACTGCAGAGTCTGGCCCTTGATGTGAAGGTGCTGAGCGATAAAAACGAAGAGATCATCATGAAAGAATCCGACGATGATGATGTGGATGATTTGGATATCAATATCGAAGGACGCGAGGAACAGGCGCCGGAAGAAGAGTCGGAGGAATATGAAGACGATGAGCTGGATCTGGATCTGGACAATATTGCAGCCATTCCGGGTATGGATGAGGACGAAAACGATGATTCCGACGAATCGGATGAATCAGAGGATGAATCGGATGATCTTCTGGAGGATATCGACCTGGATGACGATGATGAATAACATGGAGAAGGGAGAGATAGCCCTTGTTTGAGCTGAATAACTTGAGTTCCATTCAGATAGGCCTGGCGTCTCCGGATAAAATCCGGGAGTGGTCCAGGGGTGAGGTGAAAAAGCCGGAAACCATCAATTATCGTACCTTGAAGCCCGAAAAAGATGGATTATTCTGTGAAAAAATATTTGGCCCCCAAAAGGACTGGGAGTGCCATTGTGGAAAATACAAGAGGATCCGTTATAAGGGAATCATTTGTGACCGATGCGGCGTAGAGGTAACCCGTTCCAAGGTGCGTCGGGAGCGGATGGGTCATATTGAGCTGGCGGCGCCGGTATCGCATATCTGGTATTTTAAGGGGATCCCCAGCAGGATGGGTCTGATACTGGATATGTCTCCCCGATCCCTGGAGAAGATCCTGTATTTTGCCTCTTATGTCGTCCTGGAACCCGGGGACACTCCCTTATCAAAAAAACTGGTTTTAAATGAGAAGGAATATCGGGAAAATCTTGATAAATACGGAGACAGTTTCCGCTGTGGCATGGGAGCAGAGGCAATCAAGGAGCTGCTCAAGGAAATTGATCTGGATGCCATGTCCGAAGAGCTTCGCTCGGACCTTAAGAATTCCACCGGACAGAAGAGGGTCCGTATTGTAAAGCGGCTGGAGGTTGTGGAGTCCTTCAAGAAATCAGGCAATCGCCCTGAATATATGATCCTGGATGCGGTACCGGTTATTCCACCGGAGCTGCGCCCCATGGTTCAGCTGGACGGCGGCCGTTTTGCCACCTCGGATCTGAATGACCTTTACCGGCGGATCATCAATCGCAATAACCGGTTGAAAAGGCTGCTGGATCTGGGAGCGCCGGATATCATTGTCCGAAATGAAAAGCGTATGCTGCAGGAAGCAGTGGATGCCCTGATTGACAACGGACGAAGAGGGCGCCCCGTTACGGGTCCCGGGAACCGTCCGCTGAAATCCCTCAGTGATATGCTAAAAGGCAAACAGGGACGATTCCGTCAGAATCTGCTGGGGAAACGGGTGGATTATTCCGGACGGTCCGTTATTGTGGTCGGCCCGGAGCTGAAGATGACGCAGTGCGGTCTTCCCAAGGAGATGGCCCTGGAGTTGTTCAAGCCCTTTGTAATGAAACGTCTGGTGGAAAAAGGCTTGGCTCATAACATAAAGAGTGCAAAGCGCATGGTGGAACGAGTCCGGCCGGAAGTGTGGGATGTGGTGGAGGAAGTCATCAAGGAGCATCCCGTTCTGCTGAACCGTGCCCCGACTCTTCACCGCCTTGGCATTCAGGCCTTTGAACCGGTGCTGGTGGAAGGCCGTGCACTGAAACTGCATCCTCTGGCATGCACCGCATACAATGCGGACTTTGACGGCGACCAGATGGCCGTTCACGTACCGCTTTCCGTGGAAGCGCAGTCGGAAGCCAGGTTCCTGATGCTGGCTGCCAACAATATCTTAAAGCCTCAGGATGGCCGGCCGGTTGTTACCCCCACTCTGGACATGGTATTCGGATGTTATTATCTGACCATCGTAAGGAACGGAGAAAAGGGAGAGGGAAAGGTATTTAACGATGCCAATGAGGCGATCATGGCATACCAGGAAGACGTTGCAGGGCTGCATGCAAAAGTGAAGATGCGGGTCTTCCGGGAAGTGGATGGGAAAAAGGTTTCCCGTATCATTGATATCACTCCCGGACGCGTGATCTTCAATGAAGCCATTCCACAGGATTTGGGCTTTCAGGACCGAAGTGATCCGGAGCAGATGTTTTTACCGGAAATTAACCAGCCGGTGAATAAGGAAATGCTGCAAAAAATAATCGATAAATGTTATCATAAATTTGGCGGAGCAGATACTTCTGCCATGCTGGACAAGATAAAGGCGCTGGGATTTCATTACTGCACCAGGAGCGCTCTTACCGTCAGTGTTTCCGATATGGTCGTTCCGAAAGAGAAAAAGGAGCTTCTTGCCAAAGCCGATGATGAAGTTCAGAAAATTCATCGTCAGTACCGTCGGGGCCTGATTTCGAACGATGAGCGTTATGAAAGGGTCATTGATACCTGGAATGAAACGACAGACGCTGTGACCAGGGCCCTGAGATCTGCATGGGATGAATACAATCCCCTGAACATGATGGCAGCTTCCGGAGCCCGTGGAAACATCAACCAGATCCGTCAGCTGGCCGGAATGCGTGGACTGATGGCCAACCCATCCGGCAAGATCATCGAGCTGCCGATCCGGGCAAACCTCCGGGAAGGCCTTCCCGTTCTGGAGTTCTTCATTTCCACCCACGGTGCCAGAAAGGGATTGGCGGATACCGCACTGCGTACCGCAGACTCCGGATATCTGACCCGTCGTCTGGTGGATGTCAGTCAGGACGTGATTATCCAGTCGGAGGACTGCTTCGCGGAGTCCGGAGAAAAGATCCGCGGCGTATGGGTCAGCGAGATCAAGGAAGATAATGAGATCATTGAGCCATTCTCCGACCGCATTACAGGCCGTTATGTTGCAGAAACGGTGGTGCATCCGGAGACGGGAGAAGTTATTGTGGAAGCAAACCATCTGGTTACACCGGCGATTGCCTCCAGAATCATTGAAGCGGGTATTACACAGTGCTGTATCCGATCGATTCTGACCTGCCGGGAAGTGCATGGCGCATGTGCAAAGTGTTACGGCAGCAATCTGTCCACCGGAGATCCGGTTAACGTCGGCGAAGCAATCGGAATTATTGCCGCTCAGTCCATTGGCGAACCGGGGACCCAGCTGACCATGAGAACGTTCCATACCGGCGGTGTTGCCGGTGACGACATCACGCAGGGCCTGCCCAGGGTAGAGGAACTTTTCGAAGCCAGAAAACCAAAAGGACTGGCCATTATCTCGGAATTGTCCGGCAAGGTTTCGGTCAATGAACAGAAAAAGAAGAGAGAAGTCACCATTACCAATGATGACGAGGGAGATTCCAAGACCTATCTGATACCGTACGGATCCCGCATCAAGGTCGAGGAAGGACAGAGCGTGGAAGCCGGAGACGAATTGACGGAAGGCTCCATCAATCCCCATGATATTTTGAAGATCAAGGGGATCAAGGGAGTGCAGGCGTATTTGCTGCAGGAGGTACAGAAGGTTTACCGTCTGCAGGGCGTGGATATCAATGACCGGCATGTTGAAGTGATCATCCGGCAGATGCTGCACAAAGTTCGGGTGGAAGATGCCGGGGATACGAATCTGCTGCCCGGCAGTCTGGTTGACATTTTTGATTTCGAGCGGGAAAATGAGCGCGTGATAAAGGAAAACGGTATGCCTGCCCAGGCAAAGAGAGTTCTGCTTGGTATTACCAAGGCAGCCCTTTCCACGGATTCCTTCCTTTCCGCTGCTTCCTTCCAGGAAACGACAAGAGTTCTGACCGATGCGGCCATAAAGGGCAAGAACGACCCATTGGCCGGCTTGAAGGAAAATGTTATTATTGGAAAGCTGATTCCTGCGGGAACCGGCATGAAATGCTACCGAAATATCGAAGTTGTTAATGAAAAAACCGGATCAGAAAACGTTCCGGATGCCATTGAGCTGGAGCTTCCCTCGAAAAAGGATTTGATTGAAGCCTGATCTGACAGGTGTGTGTGGAAAAGCAAGGCGGCTGTACCTGTTCATGGTTCCGCCTGCTTTTTCCTTGTTTTTCGCCTTTTTTATTGACAGCAACAGGATGTAAGTGCTAAAATAATTAAGTACGCTCATTTTGGGCAGTGTGTTGTCGCGGGAGGCTGGAAGAATGCCACATAATCTAAAATTTATCCCATCACAGACTGTGGTGGGACGGAAACAAACCGCCAAGTCCATTCGGCAGGGGAAAGCACAGCGTGTGTTTTTGGCATGCGATGCGGAGAATTATGTGGTAAAGGAAATGAAGGATCTTTGCAGCGAATTCCATGTTCCGGTTACGGAGGTTGCCACCATGAAGCAATTGGGAAAAGCCTGTGGCATTCAGGTGGGAGCTGCGACAGCTGCGATCCGGAAGGAAGCGTCGGGCGAAAAGAAAGAAACCGTACCCATCCGTTGATTCCGAATGTATTTGTTATAGGGACAAGATTTTAAGATTTTTTGAAAGGAGGTGGAGGAATGCCTACCATCAATCAATTGGTACGAAAAGGAAGAGAAAAGGTAACTTACCAGTCGAATGCTCCGGCACTGAACGCATCGCCCCAGAAGCGTGGAGTTTGTACTGCCGTCAAGACAACGACTCCAAAAAAACCAAACTCTGCCTTGAGGAAAATTGCCAGAGTCCGCTTGACGCATGGTATTGAAGTAACCGCTTATATCCCGGGGATTGGACATAATCTGCAGGAACACTCTGTTGTTTTGATCCGCGGAGGCAGGGTAAAGGACCTGCCCGGTGTGCGTTATCATATCGTACGTGGTGCTTTGGATACGGCCGGTGTGGCAAACAGAATGAAGGCCCGATCCAAATACGGTGCCAAAAGACCAAAGAAATAATGGACTCTTGAAAAAATAGAGTGTTAAGGAGGGAATAGGATGCCAAGAAAGGGATATGTTTCCAAACGGGAAATACTTCCTGATCCGATTTATGGCGATAAAGTTGTCACGAAGCTGATCAATCAGGTAATGAAGGACGGGAAACGCGGTGTGGCTCAGAAAATCTGCTATGAATCCTTTGACCTGATCAGGGAAAAAACAGGGAAGGAACCAATGGAGATTTTTGAGCAGGCATTGAACAATATTATGCCTGTATTGGAAGTAAAGCCCAGGAGAGTTGGCGGTTCCACCTATCAGGTACCCATGGAAGTCCGTCCGGAAAGACGTCAAACTCTGGGACTGCGATGGCTGGTAAACTTTTCACGGAACCGCGGTGAAAAGACCATGAAGCAGCGTCTGGCCGGCGAGATCATGGATGCCGCCAATAATTCAGGCAGCGCGGTGAGAAGAAAGGAAGAAACCCACAGGATGGCAGAGGCCAATAAGGCTTTTGCTCATTACAGGTGGTAAGAAAAAGGTAGAAAACGGACTGATACTGAATTTGGGGAACGGTAATGGATTTAGCATGAGTTGAAAGGAGGCTAATTTAGTGCCTAGGCAATTTTCATTGAAAAATACAAGAAATATCGGTATCATGGCACATATTGATGCCGGTAAGACAACAACAACAGAGCGCATATTGTTCTATACCGGCCGGGTCCATAAGCTTGGCGAAGTCCATGACGGCAATGCGACAATGGACTGGATGGAAGAGGAGCAGGAGCGCGGCATCACAATAACATCCGCCGCCACTACGACACAGTGGAAGGGGAATCGTATCAACATTATTGATACGCCAGGGCACGTTGACTTTACCGTTGAAGTGGAGCGTTCCCTTCGCGTCCTCGATGGTTCAGTAGCAGTGTTTTGTGCCAAGGGAGGCGTAGAGCCTCAATCCGAAACGGTATGGAGGCAGGCAGATAAATATGGTGTTCCAAAAATCGCGTATGTAAACAAGATGGATATTATGGGCGCCGACTTTCTGCGTGTCGTCAATATGATTCATGAGCGGCTACAGGCCAATCCGGTTGCCATCCAGCTGCCT
>ENA-UOOI01002998-UOOI01002998.1-fermentation-metagenome-genome-assembly--contig:-NODE-2998-length-13475-cov-2.445753_pt1 | contig 13475 bp, 9 predicted proteins | sample MGYA00245779_ERZ724027 | MGnify/ENA primary metagenome ERZ724027 (study PRJEB28704, sample SAMN03018318) | fermentation metagenome | biome: anthropogenic terrestrial biome; feature: soil; material... | reverse complement strand
AAATAGCCACTGCTCCTGCCTGTGCCAGTGCTTCTATGATCAACACGCCCGGCATCACTTTCTCCTGCGGAAAATGCCCGGCAAAATAATACTCTTTTTCACTTACATGCTTGATCGCCGTAATGCTTTTGCCTTCTTCCATTTCTTCAACCTCATCAATTAAAAGAAACGGATCTCTATGCGGAATGACTTCCATAATCTGCTCTCTGTTCATTAACATATTATTTGTTCCTTTCCGGTTCTAACTGATTATTTTACAAACCTCTTCAATAAAATAGTACCGTTATGCCCGCCGAATCCTAAGGAATTTGACATAACAACATGTAATTCTTTGGCTCTTCCCACATTTGGAACATAGTCGAGATCCAGCTCTTCATCGGGAACCTTGTAATTAATAGTCGGGGGAACAAAGTTATCTTCCAGAGCCTTGATGCAGATCACTGCCTCAATGGCTCCTGCCGCCCCCAGAAGGTGTCCTGTCATGCTCTTGGTGGAGCTTACGGGAACCTTTGTATCCTTACCGAAAATGGTCTTGACCGCTTTGGTTTCAAATGCGTCATTAATCGGGGTTCCGGTTCCATGAGCGTTAATATAATCCACCTGTTCCGGTTTCATGTCCGCCTCATCAAGAGCCATCTTCATAGATGCGGCAGCTCCTTCTCCTGACGGAGACGGAGAAGTCACATGGTATGCGTCACAGGTCGTACCGTATCCTGCCACTTCACCATATATTTTAGCCCCTCTCTTTAAAGCATGCTCCATTTCCTCCAGAACCAGAAACCCGGATCCTTCACCCATGACGAAACCGTCCCGTTCCTTGTCGAACGGTGTGGAGCATCTATCCTTATCCTTTCGGGTGGACAAAGCTGTCATATTTGCGAACCCGGCAAAGCAGACCGGCGAAAAGGCAGCTTCCGCACCGCCGGCAAGCATCACATCTGCATAGCCGTGTTTAATATATCGAAAAGCCTCGCCGATACTGTGAGTTCCCGCTGAACATGCCGTCACCACACCTAGGCTGGTGGCCTTCGCCTGAAAGGCAATTGAGATATTGCCTGCTAAAATATTGGGGATGACCATGGGAACAAGCAGAGCAGACACTCTGGAATATCCTTTTTCTTCTCCCTTAATGGTTGCCTTTTTACACTCCTCTTCCAGAGTCATGACCCCTCCGATACCGGTACCGGCTACCACGCCGAACCGATAGGGATCCACATTTTCTCCGCTGACGATTCCGCTGTCCTTCACCGCTTCTCTGGCAGCAGTCAGTCCAAACTGAGAGGAGCGATCCAGCCGTTTTGCCGCTCTCTTATCTTCATATTCAAAATCTTTTACTTCTCCGCCCATGACAGCTTTCTGATAGGTCGTATCCATAATCGTGATCTGATCGATACCATTTTTCCCGGCTTTAATGCCTTCCCAAAAATCAGCCGTATTATTGCCTACTGGCGTTATTGCTCCTAATCCGGTTATTACAACTCTTTTCATAATTTCCTCCATTATTTCATTTCACGACCTTACGTTAAATACTCATGCCGCCGTCCACACATATGGTCTGCGCCGTTATATAACCAGACAGATCGCTGGCCAGAAATAAGGCTACATTGGCCACATCCTCCGGCAGTCCCATTTTCCCAAGGCTGATCACTTCGCTCATCTTTTTCTTCTGTTCATCATTCAGCACACCTGTCATATCGGTTTCAATAAATCCCGGTGCAATCGCATTGACCCTGACATTTCTTCTTCCAAGCTCCTTGGCTGCTGACATGGTCATACCGATAACACCGGCCTTTGACGCGGCGTAGTTGACCTGTCCGGGATTTCCCTTCACTCCTACAACGGACGCAAGATTTATGATACTTCCCGCTCTCTGCCGAATCATAACGCTGCTGATTTCTTTGAGAAAATAAAAAGAACCTTTTAAATTGGTATCTACCACGGAGTCAAAATCATCATTTTTCATCTGAATCATCAATTTGTCTCTCGTTATACCTGCGTTGTTCACTAAAATATCAATTTTTCCGAAGTCTGCTTTTGCCTTTGCAACAGCTTCTGCCGCAAATGCCGGATCGGCTACATCGCCTTTCAGGATTTCTACTTTTGTACCATAATGAGCCAGCTCATCCTGTGTTTTCTCCGCTGCCGCATCGTTGCTCTTATAGCACAGAAGGACATCTGCCCCATTCTTGCAAAAGATTTCTGCAATGGCTCTGCCGATACCTCTGACTCCACCGGTAATCACCGCACTTTTACCTTTTAACATATCTACCTCCAAATACAGATCTTAAAAATCTGCTGCTCTTATCTATTTTCCATTAATGTTTTTACCGTATTTTGTAAGCTCTCCATGTCCTGTATATTTAAGGTCAATATATCCGAATTTATTTTTTTGGCAATACCGCAGAGCGTAGTTCCCGGTCCGATTTCAATCAGGCACTCTACTCCTTCTGCCGCCATATTTTCAATAATTTCCTGCCAGTAGACCGGGCTCATCGCTTGCCTTCCCATCAATTCGGCGATAAAACTTCCGACTCCGGCCTCATCCAGCCCTTCTGCACCCTTCATCATATCTTCTGCGGTCACATCGGAATATACACGCTTATTCGGTGCTTTTAATCCGCTTTTCAGAAGCAGGTCCTGAAGCTTTGCTGCTGCCGGTTTCATCATCTCGCTGTGAAATGCAGTTCCCACGCTGAGAGGAATCGCCTTTATTTTTCTTGCCTTAGCTTCGGCCTTAAAGCGTTCCAACGATTCTTTATCTCCGGCTACCACAGTCTGTACCGGTGAATTAAAGTTAACGCCCTGCAGAATGCCGTCCGCTTTCACATCGGCCACACAGTCTAAAATGGCCTGTCTGTCTCCAAAAGCAGCAATCATGCTGCCCCTCTGCACACCGTCCTTATCCAGGCCGGCCTCATTCATCCAAGTTCCCCTTTTAGTCACGATGTCCATCCCTTTTCGGATATCATCAATGGTTCCCGCCGCAGTCAATGCGGCATATTCTCCCAGACTAAAGCCTGCCAATCCGACGATTTCAAGGGAATCAATCAAGGAAGCATCTCGCTTTCCGATTTCCTCAAATAAGGCCTCATAGGCTGCCATAGTGACGGTATAGACGCAAGGCTGAGTAATATGGGTCTGTCTGAGCATTTCCTTCGTGCCCTCAAAGCACCATTCCTTAATCTGATCACCGGCCAGATCCATGATCTCCTTAGCCTTCTCGGAGTGGTCGTAAAGTTCTTTTCCCATTCCCGTATACTGAGCTCCCTGCCCGGCAAATATCAAACCAATCTTCATACTTCTGATAACCTCCTAAAACAAAGATGCTCTGTCTGCGTAAACCTTCACGGCCTCTTCAAACATCTCTTTTATTATTTCTGCCGCCGGTTGTTCTTTATTTACCATACCGGCAATCTGTCCCGACATAACGGAGCCATGTTCAATATCTCCGTCGAATACCGCCGCACTTAAAGCGCCGATGCCTACCTTGTCAATAGCGGCCTGTGCTTCATTTCCCGTACTGTTTTTCTCTATGGCAAGAATTTCTCTGGCCAGTTTATTTTTAATGACCCGTACCGGATGCCCTGTTATTCTTCCTGTTGCGCAGGTGTCCGTATCTCTTGCCTTAATAATGGCATCCTTATAGTTCTGTGACACGATACATTCTTTTGCTACTACAAAGCGGGTGCCCACCTGAACACCCTTAGCACCGAGCATATAGGCTGCCGCAATGCCTCTGCCGTCCGCAATGCCCCCTGCCGCAATTACCGGTATGCTCACGGCATCCGCCACCTGCGGGGTAAGAGCCATCGTTGCGATCTCCCCAATATGTCCGCCAGCTTCCGTCCCTTCTGCGATCACCGCATCGGCACCTGCCCGCTCCACCCGGACGGCCAGTGCTACGGAAGCGACCACTGGAATCACTTTGATGCCGGCTTCTTTAAGATTCTTCATATATTTACCGGGATTTCCCGCTCCTGTGGTTACCACAGGCACCTTTTCTTCACAAACAACCTGTATCAGTTCGTCTATATTGGGCATAAGAAGCATGAGGTTCACCCCAAAAGCTTTATCCGTCAGTTCTCTCACCTTTTTTATTTCGTTTCTCAGCCAGTTTGCATCACATCCGCCGCTGGCAATAATACCAAGACCTCCGCCATTACTTACTGCCGCTGCCAGCGAGCTTTCGGCGATTCTGGCCATAGCCCCCTGTATGATTGGATATTCTGTTCCTAAGATCTGACATATGTCATTCATAAATATTCCTCCTGAATTTTATATCTACAGTTCAAAGATAACCGCACCTGCGCTTAAGCCTCCGCCAAAGCCCATCAACATGATCTTATCCCCTTTTTTCAATTTTTCCGTATCCATTATATCATATAATGCCATTGGCACACTGGCCGCAGACACATTTCCCGTCTCACCCAAACTGATCTGAAACTTTTCTATAGGCTGCTTGAACCGTTTCGCCGCTGCGGAAATAATCCTCAAATTGGCCTGATGAGGCACAAAATAAGTAATGTCATCCGCTGTCAAGCCCGCAAGCTCTAAGGATTTTTCCATAACCTCCCCGATGGCGTGCACCGCAAATTTAAACACCTGGCTTCCCTGCATGGACAGCTGTTGTTTTTCTGGATTATCCCGGTCCTCATCTGTAAATGGTGTTTTCAAATATTCCATTCCGCAGCTCAGAGAATCCGTAACGTCATCATAATTTTTTACGAAAGAAGCCAGAATTCCCTTTTCGCAAGGATTGTTTTCCAGCAACGCCGCCCCAGCTCCATCCCCAAAGAGAATGCAGGTGCTTCTATCTGTCCAGTCCACAATCCGGCTCAGCCGTTCCACGCCTATAATCAACGCTTTATCAATGGAATTTGTCGTTGTGCCTCTGTTGCTGCCTGCCATACCGTTCTTTATCAAGGCTTCCGCAATCCATATTCCATAAATGAACCCGCTGCAGGCCGTATTGATGTCAAAGGCAACGGCATTGTTAAGACCCAATTCCTTTTTGACCAAAGCGCCCATGGAGGGAACCAATTTATCCGGGGTGACCGTGGCTACGATAACAAGACCTATTTCATCGTAATTCTCTTGAGCCAGTGCCAGCTTCGCCGCAGAAACTGCCAGATCCAATGCGGATTCCTTTGTGGCAACTCTTCTTTCTTCAATACCGGTTCTTGCAACAATCCATTCGTTATCCGTATTTACAAACTTATTTAAGGCTTCGTTTTTAACTATTAACCCTGGTAATGCTTTCCCCGCCTTTTTTATTATTATTCCCAATGCGGCCTCCTTTTTTCAAATTATTTAAAATTTATTTTGATAATCAAATTATTTTATTATATTATATTTAGATTCGGTTCAAAAGTCAAGCAAACGAATCGCAGGTATCAAGAAATCTTAAGAAAACTTAATAAAGATTTGATAGACTTTCATGTAAATCTGTGCAACAATATAGCTTGGGAGTTTAGGAGGGATTAAAATCATGAAAATATTAATAACGACTGACTGGTATAAACCTGTTATCAATGGAGTTGTTACTTCTGTCATCAATTTAAAATCTGAGCTGGAAAAAGCAGGTCACGAAGTACGCGTATTGACATTATCACCAGACGGGCGTCAGCACTTTAAAGATGATACATACTATCTCAAATCATTCAAAGTAAAAATATATCCGCAAGCGAGAGGGACTTATAATTTTCACAGCAAATACTTGCCGGAGATTCTGGAGTGGCATCCCGATATCGTACATTCGCAGTGCGAGTGGATTTCATTCTACTTTGCCAAATATATTGCTCTTAAATTAAATATTCCCATTGTTCATACATATCATACGATTTATGAAGACTATACGCACTACATACTGCGCAGCAAACGTCTCAGCAAAAGTATCGTACTCTTTGGTTCGAACCATGCGCTCAATGCCACGGATTATGTCATAACACCTACCAATAAGGCTCGGAGCTTACTGCTCTCTTACGGCATCGAAAATCCAATCATTACCATACCTACCGGTATAGATCTAAATAAATATAAGTCTCGCATTTCTGAAGACCGCCGTCGTGAACTTCTTTCTTCTTACGGTATCACTCCGGATAAAACCGTTATTGTAAGCATCGGAAGGCTTGCTCTTGAAAAGAATGTAGATGAGCTTCTCGGCAACATGCGGGCTTTAGCGAAGTCTCATCCGGAAATCGTTCTTCTGATCGTGGGCGGCGGACCCTATGCGGAGGTTTTAAAGGAACTGGTCCTGGACATGGGGCTGAAAGGCCATGTCTTTTTTACAGGCATGGTTTCTCCGGATCTGATTCCCGAATACTTTCAGCTGGGTAAATTGTTTGTATGCGCTTCGCAAAGTGAAGCACAGGGGCTTACCTATATTGAGTCACTGGCCAGCGGCATTCCGCTTTTATGCAAATACGACAAATGCTTGGAGAATGTCCTGATTGAAGGCCGGAACGGGTTCTTTTTTGACAGTCCGCAAAGCTTTATCGAAAAGCTTCTCAGTCTATTGGCCGATTCCGAAAAGTATGAGCGTTTGTGTAAAAACGCAGAAGCCTCCGCAGGAAGCTATTCAAAAGAGGTATTTGGAAGCCGGGTAGAAAAGGTCTATGAAGCAGCAATAAACACCTTCACAGGGCATCTTCCTCTTCCGATCCGGCTTATTCCGGTTCTCAAAAGACACGCTTAATAACAATACAGGCAGCAGATCTGATGTTCACCTCTGCTGCCTTTTGTTTTCAAAAATACCTTTTTCTCAGCCTTTTTAAGCTTCCTTTAGAATTCTAAAATTCTTAAAATATCCTTCGCGTTTCCAATAGTATAATTGGGTTTAAATATCCCTTCTTTTTGCTTATCATATATGGCCACTGCCCAGTCCACAAGCACAGAGGTAACCCCTGCATTATTGGCGCACCCAATATCAAATTTGCTGTCTCCGATCATCAGAGCCTCTTCCGGCTTAGAATCCAGCTTTTCCAGAGCAATCAGCGCCGGTTCCGGATCTGGTTTATGTTTCGTGCAGTCCTCCATAGTCACAATCACATTAAAAAGTTTATCCAATTCATACTTTTCAAGCCCTTCCATAGTGGTGGGCTTTAGTCTGGAAGTCACCACTGCGGTCTTATATTTCTGCCTGTTCAGCTCTTTAATCAATTCGATCATACCCGGAAAAGGCGATATGGCATCGGCAAACTTCCCGGTCTGATAGTTTCTGTAAATCTCAACGGCTTCCTCCACAGGAAATTCCGGAAAGAAATCGTTCATGCTCTTGGCTAAGGTTTCTCCAAAGGTTCTATGTATGACCTCCGGATCCCCCTCTTCACCCCGGATCGTCTTGAAGGTATGCTGCCATGAACCCAATATCAGTTCATTGGTATTCATAATCGTTCCGTCAAAGTCAAATAATATGGTATTAATCCTGTTCATCCTACGTTCTTATTCTCCCTAATATTCGTATCCTTATCCTGTTTATAGCTTCATGGTCAATGCAATTTTTTGCCGTTCATAATCGACACTTAAAATTTTGACCTTTACCGTGTCTCCCACAGAAACCACATCCATGGGGTGCTTAATAAATTTATTGCTTATTTCAGAAATATGGACCAGCCCGTCATTTTTCACTCCGATATCTACAAAGGCACCAAAGTCTACCACGTTACGAACAGTACCCATCATTTCCATGCCTACTTTTAAGTCCTCAAAGCTCCTCACGTCATTTCGGAACACGACGGCAGGCGCATCCTCTCTCGGGTCTCTGGCCGGCTTTTTGATTTCCTCTATGATATCTTTCAACGTCATGGCGCCAATGCCCACTTCTTCAGCAAGCTTTTCAATGCTCTTGCCAAGTCCTCTCTTCGGATCCTCTTTCTTCGGTTCCTTTAACACAGCCAATGCCGCGAGGCCTTTTGTCCCCGGCTCCACTTTTACAGTTTTTTTCACCGTCGGATAAGTCTCGCAGATTTTCTCTTCGATATCCTTCACTCCGCCCTGCCTGATCTGTTCCTTATCGATGGTAAGCTTTTGAAGTACAATATCAGCGGCCCCATAAGACTCCGGATGAACGGAGGTGGCATCCAGCGGGTTTGTCCCATCTGCTATTCTCATAAAGCCCGCACATTGTTTATAGGTTTTTTCACCCAGCTTAGATACCTTTAAAAGTTCTTTTCGGTTTGTGAATTTACCGGCTTCCTCCCTGTAAGCAACAATATTTTTGGCGATACCCATATTGATCCCCGCAATGTAAGAAAGAAGGGAAGGGGAAGCGGTATTTAAATCCACACCTACTCGGTTTACGCAGTCCTCCACTACATTGGTCAGCGCCCCATCTAAAAGATTCTGGTCAATATCGTGCTGATATTGGCCTACACCAATACTTTTAGGGGAGATTTTAACCAGCTCTGCCAGCGGATCCTGCAATCTTCTTCCCAGAGACATGGCCCCTCTCGTGGTCACATCCAGATCCGGATATTCTTCTGTTGCCAGCTTTGAAGCAGAGTAAACCGAAGCTCCCGCTTCATTTACAATCGTATAGCTTATGTCATACTCATTTTTCTTAAGAAAGTCTGCCACGACCTCTTCCGTCTCTCGGGAAGCTGTGCCGTTTCCGATTACGATCGTATTAATTTTAAATTTTTCTACCAGTTTCTTCAAGACCGCTTCTGTACCGGCAATGTCTTTTTTAGGCGCCGTAGGATAGACGGTGGTATATGCTAAAAGCTTTCCGGTCTCGTTTAAGACAGCCACCTTACATCCGGTCCTGTAGCCCGGGTCTATGCTGATAATTCTTGCTCCGTTCATCGGCGGAACCATCAGCAGCTTTTCAGTATTTTTTGCAAAGACCTTGACCGCATCCAGCTCGGCTCGTTCTGTGAGAAGATTTCTCATTTCCCGCTCTATGGAAGGTGCCATTAACCGCTTGTACGCGTCTGCGATAGTATCTTTTAAAGGCTCCATAAATATAGATTTTTCGTTGGTAATGACCGTTTCCTCCAGCATCATCTGAAGTTCTTCTACCGGTGCGCTTACCTTGACTTTCAGTTTCTTTTCCTTTTCTCCTCTGTTTATCGCAAGAACTCTGTGATTGGGAATCTTAAGGATTCCCTCCTGATGCCCATAATACATGTCATACACTGTCTTTTCTTCCGGATCGGCTGCCTCTGTGACAATCAAGCCGGATTTTTGCGTCTTTTCACGAACCATAGCCGTAAGCTCCGGATGATCCGCAATCATTTCAGCAATAATATCCATAGCGCCCTGAATAGCCTGTTCCGTATTCTCTACGCCCTTCTCCGCATTTATATACGGAGCAGCCAGTTCGTCCATATTTCCTGATTCAATCTCCTGAGCATAAAAAAGAAGGGCTAAAGGCTCCAAGCCCTTTTCCTTTGCCTTTGAAGCTCTAGTAGATTTTTTCTGCTTGTACGGCTTATACAGATCTTCTACTCTCTGCAACACTTCTGCCTTTTCAATTTCAGCCTGCAGCTCCTCTGTCAGCTTGCCCTGTTCGTCAATAAGCCGGATCACTTCTTCTTTTCTGTTCTCCAGGTTTCGCAGGTAAGTAAGCCTTTCATCCATATCCCGCAGGGTCACATCGGAAAGCCCCCCTGTTACTTCCTTTCTGTAGCGGGCAATAAACGGAATCGTATTGCCGTCATCTATAAGCTGTACGGTATTTTCAACCTGTGCGATTCTTACGGAAAATTCCTGTGCCAGTTTTTCAATAATGTTCATGTTATTACCCTTGTCCCCTTATCTTTTATTTTCAATCCTTGAGCTTTAATTTTTCATTGATAAAATAGTCAATTTCTCCATCCATGACTGCCTGAACATTCCCCACTTCAGCTCCGGTCCTATGATCCTTGACCATCGTGTACGGCTGAAAGACATAGGATCGAATCTGGCTTCCCCATGTATTCTGTGAGAAATCTCCTTTTAGTTCCCGTAGGTTGTCCTTATGCTCCTGCTCCGCCAGTTCCGTCAATTTGGCTTTTAAAATTTTCATGGCCATTTCTTTGTTCTGGTGTTGGCTTCTTTCATTCTGGCAGGTCACGACGATATTCGTCGGCAGATGTGTGATACGAATAGCCGAATCTGTTTTGTTGACGTGCTGTCCGCCCGCGCCGCTGGATCGGTACGTATCAATTCGCAGATCCTCCGGATCGAGATCGACCTTGATATCCTCGTCCAGCTCAGGCATGACTTCCAGCAAGACAAAGGAAGTCTGCCTTTTACCCTGTGCATTGAACGGAGAGATACGAACCAAGCGGTGAACCCCCCGTTCATTCTTTAAATACCCATAAGCATTTTCACCCTCCACGATTACCGTCGCACTTTTGATGCCTGCTTCCGTATCATCCTGCAAGTCTATCACCCTGGTCTTATATCCTTTTTTCTCCGACCACCGGGTATACATTCGAAGAAGCATTTCTGCCCAGTCCATAGCGTCTACACCGCCTGTGCCTGCATGGATAGTAAAGATCGCATTATTATGGTCGAACTCACCGGTCAGCAGAGTTTTCAGCCGGATTTCTTCGGCTTTCACCTTATAGCCTTCATAGGCTTCTTTTATTTCTTCTGCTAAACCGGCGTTTTCCTCAGCTGTGGAATCGGCTTCGCTCTCTTCCGCCATTTCAATGAGAACTTCTATATCTTCTAAATCCTGTTCCAAATTTTTATAGCTGTTTATTTTGTTTTCTAAAGACTTTTTCTCTTTCAGCAGTTTTTGTGCCGTCTCCCGGTTTTCCCAAAACCCGTCTACTTGAGTCTTGATGTCTAATTCCTCTAATCTATTCTCTAACCCTGCCAGGTCAAAGAGACTCACCTACCTCTGTCAAATTTGCCTTTGCAGCAGGCAGCTCATATTTTATCTGATCTAATTCAACCATATAAAATTCCTTTCTTTATATATATCGATATTCAAGTCAACTATGCAGCCGATACCGCAAAGCCGCACTTATTTATTCATACAGCAGTTCTTATATTTTTTTCCGCTGCCGCACGGGCAAGGATCATTTCTTCCGATCTTTTCTTCCGTTCTTCTGATTGGCTCGTGTCTCTGTTCTCTTTCAGGAACTTCCGTCTGATCCGGCATGGAAGTTGAAATGCCGCTTGCCATTCCGCCCTCTCGATACTCCTCTTTTCTGCCTTCACCGGCCTCCATGATTTTTCTTCTCTCCGAATTGGTCTGAATGGTAACATTATAGCAGAACTTGACCGTATCCTCTTTAATGGCCTGAATCATCAGTTCAAACATATCAAAGCCTTCATTTGCATAAGCCGCCGCCGGATCCTGCTGTCCCAGAGCACGAAGGTTGATTCCGCTTCGGAGCTGATCCATATCGTCAATGTGATCCATCCATTTGTTGTCCACTACTCGGATCAGAATCATTCTCTCCAGCTCACGCATTCTGTCTGCACCGATTTCTTCTTCCTTAGCAGCGTACAGCTTTTCAAATTCAGCATAAATATCCTCTTTTAACTGATCTGCTATAAGGTCGTGAGCTTCTTCGTCGGTGTACGGTAAATGCTCATCAAATTTGTCACAAAGCTTCTTTAAACTCTTTCCGAGGGAAACCAGATCCCATTCTTCCGAATATCTGGAAGCCACCGTAATCGGATCCACCATTTCGTCGATTAATTCCTGGGTCATATTTCGGATATAATCTCTCAGATTTTCCCCAAACAATACCCTTCGTCTTTCTTCGTAAATAATCTGACGCTGTTTATTCATAACATTATCGTATTGCAATACATACTTTCTGATGTAGAAGTTCTTGCCCTCCACCTTTTTCTGAGCCGCTTCAATACGTTTTGTAAGCATTCCGGCTTCAATTGCCTCGTCCTCTTCCACGCCCAGTTTTCCAACCAAGCTCTGAATCTTCTCTCCGCCGAACAGCCTCAGCAGTTCATCCTCCAAGGATAAGAAGAACTGTGTACAACCCGGGTCACCCTGACGTCCCGCACGTCCTCGAAGCTGATTATCGATTCTTCGGGATTCGTGACGTTCCGTACCGATGATGCAAAGACCGCCTAATTCTCTGACCTGTTGCTGTTCTTCTTCTCTCTCCGCCTTGTATTTTTCATTAAGCTCCTTAAATACGCTTCTGGCATGCAGCAGCTCCGGTTCATTGGTAGACACAAAGGACGTTGCAAAGGAAATGGCTTCATCACTGAATCCCTGTTTCTTCATCTCCCGTTTTGCTTCAAATTCCGGATTTCCTCCAAGCAGGATGTCGGTACCTCTTCCGGCCATATTGGTCGCAATGGTTACCGCATCCTTACGGCCTGCCTCTGCAATGATCTCCGCTTCTTTTTCATGCTGCTTTGCATTTAACACATTGTGCTTTATACCGCGTTTTCTCAGCATGTCACTGATCAATTCCGAACGTTCAATGGAGATCGTACCCACCAGGACCGGCTGTCCCGTCGTGTGAACCTCTGCAATTCTTTCGGCAATCGCTTTAAATTTTCCTTTTTCAGTGGCATAAATCGAATCCTGAAGATCTGTTCTGGCAATTTCACGGTTGGTCGGTATCACTACAACGTCCATGTTATAGATTTCTCTGAATTCATCTTCTTCCGTCTTAGCCGTACCTGTCATACCGGCCAGCTTCTTATACATTCTGAAATAATTCTGCAGCGTTATAGTGGCAAGGGTCTTTGATTCTGAACGTACCAAAACGCCTTCTTTTGCTTCAATGGCCTGATGAAGTCCGTCGCTGTATCTACGTCCGAACATCAATCTTCCTGTAAATTCATCAACAATGACAATTTCGCCATCCTTTACGATATAGTCCACATCGCGCTTCATTAAATTTCTTGCCTTCAAGGCCTGCAGCACGTGATGGTTAATCTCCATATTTTCAGGATCTGAGAAGTTCTCAATGCCAAATTCCCGCTCACACTTTGCCACACCTTCTTCGGTAAGAGAAATCGTCTTGTCCTTTTCCTCAATGGTAAAGTCTTCTTCGTTCCGTAATTTTATGACAAACCTATCTGCAACACCATATAAATCTGTAGATTTGGCTCCCTGTCCTGAAATGATCAGCGGAGTTCTCGCTTCATCGATCAGGATGGAGTCCACCTCATCCACAATGGCATAATTCAATTCTTCTCGCTGGGACATCTCTTCACGATAGGTGACCATGTTATCCCTCAGATAGTCGAAACCGAACTCATTGTTCGTACCATACGTAATGTCCGCCGCATAAGCCGCTTTTCTGTCTTCGCCGGTCACATCGTGTACCACGCAGCCCACCGTCAGTCCAAGGAAGGTATATAATTTACCCATCCATTCCATATCACGCTTTGCCAAGTAATCATTTACCGTAACAACGTGAACACCTTCGCCGCTGAGGGCATTTAAATAGGCTGCTAATGTAGCCACTAAAGTCTTACCTTCACCGGTTTTCATTTCAGCAATTCTTCCCTGATGCAAAGCGACACCACCGATCAGCTGAACTCTGAAATGT
>ENA-UOOI01002994-UOOI01002994.1-fermentation-metagenome-genome-assembly--contig:-NODE-2994-length-13491-cov-3.540265_pt1 | contig 13491 bp, 14 predicted proteins | sample MGYA00245779_ERZ724027 | MGnify/ENA primary metagenome ERZ724027 (study PRJEB28704, sample SAMN03018318) | fermentation metagenome | biome: anthropogenic terrestrial biome; feature: soil; material... | reverse complement strand
AATTCACCTGCTGAAATCATCCCAATATTCCTCCTTAACGTTGATGCTGCGATCTACACACAACACACTATTTCTTATTTTATAATAAATTCTTCCATTTTTCAACTATTACTTTGCTGTCTTTTGTAAAAATACAATACTATTCGCTCAAGTTTGCGTTTAAAGACGATTTGTATCTCTTCCTTTGGATTCATGGGTTTCACCAGGATATTAGGTATACCGCTTCTCTTTGCTCCATAGACATCAGTAAAAAGCTGATCTCCTATAAAAATTGTATTGCTGACATTTGTTCCCATTCGCCGGCAGGCCGCCAGATAATTCTTCGTAGACGGCTTGTGAGCATCTTCAATAAATTCCGTACCCACCACATCCGCAAATGGTTTGACTCTGGGCAGATCATTATTAGACAAAAGACATGCCCGAAAGCCAATCCGGTATAATCTTTCGAATAACCGGACTGCTCTTTCATCCGCAGGCGCACCGTGATAGACAAGTGTATTATCAATATCAAAAATAAGTCCCCGAAAGCCATCCTCATAAAGTCTTTCATAATCAATATCAAATGCCGAATTCACCCATTTATCCGGATAAAACCTGTGAAATAGCCCTTTTTTTCTCATATCATGATTTTCGTTCATGCAGTGGAACGTATTCTTCCTTTTCTTTTACGGCCATATAAGCCGGACGAATAATCTTATTTGTATTGATCAGTTCTTCCATTCGATGCGCACTCCATCCAACGATACGGGCTGTGGCAAACATAGGGGTGAAAAGTTCTGTGGGAAGTTCCAGCATGCTGTAAACAAATCCACTGTAAAAATCGACATTTGCACTGACTCCTTTATAAATATGGCGTTCCTCAGCGATAACCTTCGGCGCAAGTTTTTCAACCAGAGAATATAATTTGTAATCATTTTCTCTTCCTTTTTCTTTCGCCAGCCGTTCAACAAAACCTTTAAAGAGATTTGCCCTCGGGTCTGATATTGAGTATACAGCATGTCCCATACCATAGATCAGTCCGCGTTTATCGAAGGCTTCCTTATGAAGAAGTGCTTTCAGGTATTCTGAAACTTCATCTTCATCTTCCCAGTCATGAACATTTTTTTTCATATCGGCAAACATATTGACAACTTTAATATTAGCACCGCCATGTTTTGGTCCTTTCAGAGAACCGAGAGCAGCCGCAATCGCAGAATAGGTATCCGTACCGGAAGAGGTGACAACATGTGTCGTAAATGATGAGTTATTACCACCACCATGCTCCATATGGAGAACAAGAGCCAGATCAAGAATCGTTGCCTCAAACTGTGTGTATTTTTTATCCGGACGCAGCATACGTAATATATTCTCCGCAGTTGACAGCTTTTTATCCGGATTATGTATGTAAAGGCTCTTCCCCTTGGTATAATGATTATATGCCTGGTAACCGTAGACAGAAAGCATCGGAAAAACAGCAATCAGGTTCAGACACTGACGCATAACATTTGGCAGGGAAATATCATCTGCCATAGGATCGTAAGAATACAACGTCAGAACACTTCGGGATAATGTATTCATCATATCCCTGCTGGGTGCCTTCATCACAACATCACGAACAAAGTTTTTCGGAAGTGACTGCTGAGAACGAAGCAGTTCCTGAAAGCTTTTCAATTCGTCCGAAGTTGGCAGAGTACCAAACAAGAGCAGGTATGTCGTCTCTTCAAATCCCATTCTCTTCTCACTCAAAAAGCCCTTCGTCAGATCTTCGACATCAATTCCACGATAATACAGTTTGCCTTCACAGGGAGTCTTGACCCCATTTACATTCTTAAAGGAATTAATTTCTGAAATTTCCGTAAGCCCGGCCAAAACTCCGTTACCATTAATATCTCGAAGTCCTCTTTTGACATCATATTTTCCATAAAGGCTCAAATCAATCTGGGAATTTTCTTTACAGAGTTCAGTTAATTTTTCAATTTCAGGTGTAACAGTATTTTTAAATGCCATATAAATTTCCCCTTTCAGTATTCTTAATTCTTATTACTGGTTACTTCCTTCCTAGTGGTTACTTTTTCTTTTTGTTCAGGATTATCTGTACTTTCTTTGACAGCTTCATTCTTCTCAAGTCTGCGGTATACCTCATCTTTCAGAAGCGTATACACCACAGATGTAAGTGGGATAAAGATCAGCATACCCGATATTCCAAACAAACTTCCACCTAATGTGACCGCAGCCAGAACCCAGATGGATGGGAGGCCGATCGATGATCCGACTACCTTGGGATAAATGAAATTGTTCTCAATCTGCTGTACAATCAAAAATACAATGATGAATGCCAATGCACTGACCGGGCTTTCCGTGAGGATCAAAAATGCACCGATAAAACAGGCGATCCAGGCACCAAATATAGGCACAAGAGCTGTGAATGTAATCATCACAGAAATCAAAAGCGCATACGGAAACTTTCCAATCGTCAAGACAATAAAGAACATAAATCCAAGAATACATGCCTCCAGACACTGTCCGGCTATAAATTTAGAGAAAATACGATAGCTCAGAGAGCATATATCCAGAATCGTCGTGTAAGCTTTTTCAGGAAGAAATGCCTTCAGAAATTTTCCAGACTGTCTGGCAAGATTTTCTTTCTGAACAAGAATGTAGCAGGCAAAGATGAATGATACCAAAAGTGAGCCCATGGAGCTAATTACCGTTCCCGCCATCTCAGTAGCTTTCCCAATCACGTTTGTCCCGCCCTTTGTAAGGAATTGGCTGATTTTACTGATCATTGACTCCCAGTCCGGGCTTAAGTTGAGATATGGTTTTACAGCCTCCAGCACTTTTGGATAATCACTAAGCTTAGAATAAATCCAGTGCTGAAATTTTGGAAATGCAGTCTGGATATCATGAGTAAACTTTGTCACTGCCGTTCCAAGCTGCGGAATCATCACAAAGCTCACCATGTAGATAATTCCAAAAATACACGCAATAGTCAAAACCAACGACACCGGCCGTTTAATCTTCCTGATGACCTTTTTATCTGAAAACCGCCTGTTCTCAAATATCTGGCGTTCCAGAAAGCTCATCAGAACATTGATACCAAAAGCAAATGCTGCCCCAAGCAAAAAAGGTGATAAAAGCGTTATGGTTTTCTTCACTATAGACCAGACAGAATCAATCTTAAAGAAGACAGCCACCACAAGGACAGTAAATAAAACCAGTTTTTCTATGTTATGCATTGTTTTCTTATCCAGGTTCATCTTTTACCTCCGGCAAAAATCAATGTATTAGAATTATTATATCATTAATTCTTAGAATCGTACATGACTTTTGTTCTGTCTATTCATTTACGTGTTCCAGACCCTCACTGAGTATCTTATATACATGATCATCTGCGAGTGAATAATATACGGTCCTGCCGTCTCTGCGAAATTTTACAAGCTGCATTTGTTTCAGGATGCGCAGCTGGTGAGAGATCGCACTTTGAGTCATGCCCAGCAGATCCGCGATATCGCAGACACATAGTTCATGGCTCTTTAGCGCTGACAGAATTCGTATTCTTGTCGGATTTCCGAAAATCTTGAAAAGCTCCGCAAGTCGGTATAGTTCCTCATCATTGGGTATGTTCATGTTTTTCACATATGCATGATGATGTCTGACATCACAGACAGTTGATTTCTCTTTCTCCAATTATCTTAATCCTTTCCTGTTCATTCCTGATGATATACGTCCAGAAAGTCTGCGAGATGATCTGCCGCAGTCTTAAGTGTCCTTAGATTTGGAAGATATACAATTCTGAAATGATCCGGCTGCTCCCAGTTAAAGCCGCCTCCGTGTACAATAAGTATCTGCTTTTCTCTCAGAAGATCATAGGCAAACTGCTCATCATCCTTTATATTGAACTTATCCACATCCAGCTTCGGGAAGATATAAAAAGCAGCTTTCGGCTTCACCGCAGACAGGCCGGGAATATTATTAACCGCATCGTAGATATATTCTCTCTGCTCATAGATTCTGCCGCCCGGCCGGATATACTCTTCTACGCTCTGATATCCGCCAAGTGCTGTCTGAATGATTCTCTGCGCAGGAACATTGGAACAAAGGCGCATATTTGAAAGCATATTCAAACCCTCAATATAATCTTTTCCCTTGCTCTTGTCTCCGCTGAGTACCATCCATCCCACACGAAACCCGGCCACCATGTGAGATTTAGACAAGCCTGAAAATGTGGTGCAAAACAGATCCGGTGCAAGTGACGCGATAGAGATATGCTCCAAATTGTCCATGACAAGCCTGTCATAGATCTCGTCCGAGAAAATCATCAATTCATGTTCTCTGGCAACCTGCACAATCTGTTCCAAAACATCCCTCGGATAAAGCGCCCCCGTCGGATTGTTCGGATTTATAATCACAATCGCTTTTGTTTTATAAGTTATCTTTTTCTTAATATCCTCAATATCCGGATTCCACTCAGACTTTTCATCACAGATATAGTGGACTGCTTTTCCGCCTGCCAAAGTGGCACATGCAGTCCATAGCGGATAGTCAGGTGTCGGTATTAAGATCTCATCTCCATTATCTAAAAGCGCCTGCATGGAAAGATTAATCAATTCGCTGACGCCATTTCCGGTATAGATTCCGTCCATAGTGACATTAGGGATCTTCTTAATCTGGCAGTACTGCATAATCGCTTTCCTTGCAGAAAAAATTCCGCGTGAATCCGAATAGCCCTGTGAATCCCTAACGTTCGTTATCATATCTCTGATTATTTCCTCTGGAGCAGAAAATCCAAAGGGAGCGGGGTTACCGATATTCAGTTTCAGAACATGCCGTCCCTCTTCCTCCATCCGTGCCGCCTCTTCCACGACAGGACCTCTTACGTCATATAGCACATTATCCAACTTCGAAGATTTTGAAAATGTACGCATATTCTTATACCCAGCCTTTCATTTTTGCCTATGCATTGTATACTCAGAAGTCATTTAATTTAACATCTTTTTTAATTCATCCATAAAAGTATTCACATCTTTAAATTCCCGATAAATCGAGGCAAATCTCACATAAGCCACTGCGTCAAGATCCTTGAGTCGATTCATCACCAGCTCTCCGATGACACTGCTTGGAATCTCTTTTTCCTCCATGTTGAATATTTCATTTTCCACAGAGTCGACCAGTTCTTTAATCTGCTGGATGGCTATTGGTCTTTTATGGCATGCCCGAAGAACTCCGGATTCTATTTTCTGCCGGTCATACTGTTCCCGGTTCTGATCTTTTTTGATGACAATCAGGGGTATCGTATCAACCCTTTCATAGGTTGTGAAACGTCTTCCACAGGCATCGCATAAACGACGGCGTCTGATTGCATTACTCTCTTCCACCGGCCGGGAATCCACGACTCTGGTATTATCCTTGTTACAAAATGGGCACCTCATATCTCTACTTCATCCCCTTTCAAGATTAGCTTTAGTATAAAGTCTAATCCCTTTGCTGTCAACATATACTGATAAAAAAGGGGTTTTCTGACATGCGTATTGTTGACCTGCGGCAAAAAGAAGTTATTAACATATGTGACTGTAAATCGCTGGGTTGTCCTATAGACGTTGAGTTCAATCGTGAAACCGGGGTAATCACTGCGCTCATTATCCCAGGTCCCGGAAAATTTGGAGGCTTATTTGGCCGGGATAATGATATTATCATTCCCTGGAACTGCATATGTCAGATTGGTGACGACATCATACTGGTAAATCCGCCAAAGAAACCACCCCCGCCGTCAAAACCATGCTGAACATAGTCCGATCGGACGATATATGAATATTCACAGAATTGCATAAGCTCAGATTAATGCATCAGGGGGACAGATTAATCTGTCCCCCTGAATCAATAAATGGATTATGGAGTTTTGTCAAAATGACTTTACGAGTATATTATGCACCATCTCTTTTATTTTGTCAATAATTTTTTATCATTTTCTAATAATTTTTTATCATCCTCTTATAAGCTATTCTTGGGTCGATCAATATCAAGCAGTTCCATCTTGTTTCTTACCTTGTAATAATACACGTCCTCACTGTGAGCTTTGAGAATTTTCTTTCCGCCTACATCGCCTGTAAGTTTCATAAGCTCATCTGTGTATTCCTCAGAAAATATGACCGGGTTGCCGGTTCTGTCCTCCCACTTCAGACATCCCATACCTTTACCCCTCTTTATAAATCCATCTAAAAATTTCTCTATCGTATTCTGCTGCAGATAAGGCTGATCACCGACGAAGAAACAGAAATACTGTTTTTCAGTTTTATCTTTTATTCCAGACATTGCAGACTGAAGTCCGGTTTGTAATGAGGAAGAAATCCCGTCATCGCTATGGTTATTGTACACGACAGGAACCTTTCTTTCCTGCATTTCCTGAAAAATTTTCTGATACTGCGTCACGACAGTAAGAGTTGCATTGTCCCTTTTGATTTTTTGAATTTCGGACAATTCATCCACTACATGCAGGTATAATGGTTTCCCCAGAAAAGGGACCAGCAGTTTGTTTTTTCCATATCTTGTTGAAAAACCTGCTGCCAGTACAATCATATGAACAGCCAAGCCAGTTCCTCCTTTTCTTCTCTCATCCGTCTCCATGACACTGGATATACCGGAATCCTCTTTGATTTTTTCTGTCGGTTCCACAGACTGGTTACTTTCCCGGCCACTTTCTCGCCAACCGCCTCCTTCTTCTCATCATCCGCCTGGTTTAAGATCACCGTAAGGTTCATATTAGGAAACCGCTCACTCATCGGGCACAGATATCCCTTCACGATTCCCTCCGCCATTCCATTCTCATCTAACCAATTCTCTCCCTCAAGCCCTGTAAGATCACAGAAAAGTTCTTTCCTGTGACAGATGTCATTGATTGGACGTCCCAGAGCACTCAAGCCTTCTACAACCAGAATCCTGTCTGTCTTCGGATAAATGACAGGTTCATGTGATGCCGGAACTTTAAAAGGCAGGCGCGCCGAACCGTCTGCCTCGATCAGCACCGCATCTGCATAATTTAATACCTCATCAATTGTTTCCGTGGATATCCCTTTTATCTTTCTCTCGGTGAGAGGGATACCCGCGACACAAAATCCTTCCTCATCCAGTTTTTCTCTGATATCATCTGCAGAATTCCCCGGCACGAAACAATTCGAGTCTGGCTTCGCCATATGTGTGGTTGTAGTTACAAGCACTCGAAGGCCTTTTCTCTGCAGATATTCGGCAATACAAAAGATCCCTGTTGTCTTTCCTCCCGCTCCCGCAAAAGACCAGACAAAGGGTTCGCGTCTTTTTGACTTTTCTTTCAATAGCATCTCAATCCTTTCACTGCTGCGTCCACATCTGCCTGCGTGTTAAAATGTGAAAAGCTGAACCTTACACTTCCCTGATCAGCTGTCTGAAATCTCTGATGCAGCAAAGGCGCACAGTGACCACCGCTCCTGGTATAGATATCATATTCCTGTGCCAGGAAATCACTCACTTTGCCGGAATCTTCATTTCCCAGATTTAATGTCACAATCGGTGCACGATTCTTTGAAGAGAAATCCCCGTAAATGCAGACATCCGGTATCTCTTTCACCTGATTGTAGAAGTTCCATGCAAGGTTTTGTTCTTTTTCCCTGAGTTTATCAATATCCTGCTCTTTCAGATATAAAAGTGCAGCCCGAAGTCCAGCGATCCCATGACCATTCATTGTCCCCGCTTCCAGAGCCACCGGCATTTCAGCGGGATGAGTTTTGGAATATGTCAAAATCCCGCTTCCGCCACTTAAGAGAGGACGTATATGGACATCTTTTTTCACAGACAGCCCTCCTGTTCCCTGTGGCCCCATGAGACTCTTATGACCCGTAAAACACAACACATCGATATGATCCTCCTGCATATTAATCGGAAAGATCCCGGCCGTCTGTGAAGCATCTACAACAAACAGCACGTTACCTGCGGCACACCAGGAACCAATCTTTCTGATATCAATCAGGTTTCCGCACAGATTCGAGGCATGTGTGCACACCACTATCTTCGGCCTTTTCCTTATGGCCTTTCTCATCGCCTCATAGTCGAGCCTTCCCTGATCATCACAGTCAATGATTTCAAGCTTTACCCCGCACCTTTCCATCTCATAAAGTGGTCTTAATACACTATTATGTTCGAGAACAGTGGTGACCGCCACATCGCCGGGGGCGAGCAGCCCTTTGATTGTAATATTCAGGCTTTCTGTGGAATTCATTGTAAAGACAGTCTGTTCCGGACCGTCCCCATGAAAAATCTCATCCAGCATACAGCGTGTCTGATAGATAACCCGGGAAGTTTCAAGTGCCGCTTCATAAGTCCCTCTTGAACTGTTCCCCATATGTCTGATCGCATCCGCAGCCGCATCCGCCACCTGCCCGGGGCGGTAATAGCTTGTTGCTGCATTATCAAGATAAATCATCTTACTCTCCTTTTGGCAAGATACATAATCCCTTCAAGAACGCCTCCGGCCACGCAGCGGGCTTTGTCTGATATTCGAAAGCAATTTTCATACTCGCTTTCTCTCGGGTCGATATCCGCAATCTTAAACCCTTCCGTAACAGGATAACCATCACGGATCATTCCCCGCAAAAGACCGCTTAATGAGGCCTTTACAGGCACCTGTTCTCCACTTTGTGTTGTAATTAAAGCCAACTCTTCTTCTTTTTTTACGATGTCACCAATTTTACGGGATGCTTTTATAATCCCTGCTGCCGGCGAATGAATTACTCTCTCTTTCCCGTATCCGGCAATCACACCGGGGGTTCCGGTATCCGGAAGAGGTGAACCATGCTCAATCACTCTTCCAAGATTATTTCCTCTCATGGTCTCAATACATAGATCAACATCAACACCCGCTGTAAATCCGGGACCAAGGCCAATCGTGATATCCGACATTTTCCTTGTTGTACCCAAATTTCTCTTTGCAAGAATCGCGTCAACCAGGGCATAAGGACAAAGATCATCCAATACATGGCATTTTGGATCTGTCATCATCGGAACCTCCCCTTTCTGTATCACTTTCCATGCCTGGTCTGTGGTTGTTACCAGCCGGGCGGTCAGATCCTCAACCTTAGCTGTGCCGTCATAGACAGCTTCTGACAGGGAGACATGCCTCCGAATAGATGACGGGTAGTCATTTTCCAGGATAAGAAGAGGAAATCCGCATCTCCACAGTTTATAAATGGTACCGGTCGCAATATCTCCGCCGCCTCTGACAATCACAAGTTTATCATTCATTTCAAATCCGCTTTTCAATCTGCATACTCCTTATGGTCGAATGATAAGCGATGCCGCAGTTTCTTTCTCGGCGATCTCATAGAGATTCGTCACAGTTCCAACTTCCAGCTTCTCGCCAAGCTCATAGTAATTTAAGCAGGTACCACAGGTCAGGATCTTGACACCCTTTTTCTCCAGATCCTTAAGGTCTTGTACGGAATCTGATCCGCGGCAGGATAAAAATGCGCCTCCATTATACATAAGGATCGTTTCAGGGAGTACATCCTGCTGTGTAAGCGCATAAACAAAGCCTTTCATCAAAGTCTTGCCGAGTTTTTCATCTCCTGTGCCCATAGTATCGGATGAGAGAACTACAACCATTCCCTTCCTTATGCCGTTTTCTAACACAGGCACCTTGCAGTCCTGATAGTCTGCTGCCTTCTTTGACCCCGTCGATTCCTCCTCTGAGCTTCTTTCAGAAGATGTAATCTTCACGATGATCTCCTGATCACTATTTCTTTGAATTTCAGATTTGTATCCTTTGTGATCAGCCATTTTCTGCAGGTTTTGAACTGCAATTTCATTATCGACCATCACCTCGGCTGTTTCCCCTGCCGGAGCACTTTCCAGCGCTTTCTTTGTCTCGATTAATGGTTTCGGGCACTCTTTTCCTCTTTCATCTAAATGAATCATGTATCTTTATCTCCTTTCAACACACAATAACGGTTTTTTCCTGTCGTTTTTCTACTGTTCCAACTATATCACACGGGAGTCCAAGCATCTTTAATTCCTCCAACGCTTTCTTTGCGTCCTCTGCATCCATACTGACAAGCAGCCCCCCTGAAGTCTGAGGATCAAAGAGAATCTCCTCCATCGCAAATGATGTATTCAGAAACTTTACTTTATCGCCCACATGATTTCTGTTGCGCTGAGCTGCAGCTGTGAGATAAAATTCTTCGACATAGTCACTGCACTCCGGTATATAGGGGATCTTATCTTTATCTACCACTGCCGTAAAATTATTATCCATCATCTCACAAAGGTGAGCCAGAAATCCAAACCCTGTCACATCCGTACATGCGTGTGTGCGGTATTTTCTTACAATTTCAGAGGCATATCTGTTCAGCGTACTCATAGACTTGACAGCGGCATCCACAGCACCTTTCGAAGCGTCTCCCACATGCTGTGCGGTGCATACGATTCCCACTCCCAATGGTTTTGTCAGCAGAAGTACATCCCCTTCACAGCATGTATTATTGGCCATGATATGATCCGGATGTATTGTGCCGAAGACAGATAATCCATATTTTACACTGTCATCGTTAATTGAGTGGCCTCCGGCCAGTGTACCCCCGGCCTCCCGCACCTTTTCATTTCCCCCCTGCATAATATGTCCGAGAATATTCATATCCATACTTTCCGGGAAACATACAATATTTAATGCTGTTTTCACGTCGCCTCCCATCGCATAGATATCACTTAACGCATTTGCGGCGGCAATCTGTCCAAAAGTATAGGGATCTTCTACCATCGGTGGAAAAAAGTCCAGCGTCTGTACTACAGCCAGATCATCCGTCAACTGATAAACAGCGGCGTCGTCTGAACTGTCATAACCGATGAGCAGGTTTGGGTCCTTATCTTTTGGCAGCTTATCAAGAACACCGGTAAGGACTGCCGGGCCCAGTTTCGCTGTACATCCTCCGCCTTTACAGAACACAATCGGTTCTTCTTTCATCTTCAAACACTTCCTTTCATCCTTTTAGATCCTCTTGATCCTTATCTGATCCTTCATCCATCCGGCTTAAGCGGTCCATCCATTCCCCGGAGAAATACTCTTCAAATAAACCGTCTATATCACATCTGGCAGCGTTCATGAATTCATCATATCTGTCAACAAGAAGCTTCGCCCGCACTGTCAGCGTGGATCCTCCGCCGTGACGCCCTCCGGTTTCCCGTTCAGTAAGGGGAAAACCCCACTGTCTTTCCATCGCGGTAATCATTTTCCAGGCCTTGCTGTAAGCCATATTCATAGACAGTGCAGCTTTCTGAAGAGATCCCAGTTCATCAATTTTATGGAGTAAAACCGCAATCCCCGGTCCAAATGCCTTATCTTCTTCAAATAATCTGATACTCATCTTATAAGATAACTTCTTATCCATTACAACGCTCCCTTTTTCCGTCTGTAAAACCGCTTTCTGATACCTGCGGACTACTCCGGCTTTTGATATCATTGTAACATAGATTCCATTCAGCCACCAGACAGATCTGTCCATCTACTTCGATATTCTTGTCAAAGATAGCGTCAGCCGAAGAAAAAGGGAAATATAACTCAGATGATTCCCGTCCTCCTTTAGAAGAGACCGGGAATCATCTGTATCATTTATTTCCTCTTTTTCTTAGCATATGGTGTGTCTGTAAGCGGAAGTGCTGTCTGAAACTTTCCTGACAGTTTGTAGTATGCGCCCTGCACCGCAGGTGCAGTCGGTATAGAAGTAATCTCACCGATTCCAATCGCACCACGACTCGTCTTTACACCGCTTTTTTCAATTAGGATACTCTTAACCGGCGGTGTTTTATCTGCCCGGAACAACCCCAGCGTTCCAAATTTCGCTGTAGGTCTGCAGTGATCCAGGGGGTACTGTTCAGTAAGCGCAAATCCCAGACTCATGATCATTCCGCCTTCAATCTGACCTTCTGCTCCTTTCGGATTGACGACCTTTCCAACCTCATGTGCTCCGACCAGTTGTTTAACTGTTCCGTCTTTATTTAAAATACACAACTGTGTTGCATATCCGTAAGCCACATGTGATACAGGATTGGGAACCGGGGCTCCCATGGCATCTGTCTTTGCAAGATACTCTCCGTAGAATTCCTGTCCGTCCAGGTCTTCCAGGGTCTGATCTTTCAGAGCCTCATTTAACTTTTCAGATGCACGGATCGCAGCTTCGCCTGTGATCGTCGTCTGACGAGATCCCGATGATGTACCGGAATCCGGCGCCGTCGAAGTGTTTGGCGCGCACCAGTGAAGCTTTGTGACAGGAAGATTCAAGGTATCCGCGACAACCTGTAAGATCACGGTATCAGAACCCTGCCCCATATCTGTCGCAGCGGAATGAATATCAACAACTCCTTTATTCACAATAAGACGAACCCTGCCCCAATCAGGAATGCCGACGCCGACACCTGCATTCTTAAAAGCACAGCCAATTCCCACATATTCGTTTGAATAGTAGATATCCCTGACTGCATCAAGGGTCTCAATCAGTCCGGTACTGTCATCCGCGACCTGACCATTCGGAAGCACTTCTCCCGCCTTTATGGCATTGCGGTATCTCATCTCAAAGGGGTCGATTCCAACCATCTCCGCAAGTAGATTCAGATTACATTCTGTTGCGAAGCAAGTCTGAGTAACACCAAATCCACGATAAGCTCCAGCCGGCGGGTTATCCGTATACACAGCAGTTCCCTCAATATCAATAATCTGATAATTATAAGGTCCTGCCGCATGGGTGCAGGCTCTCTGCAGTACCGGCCCGCCCAGTGAAGCATATGCGCCGTTATCGGTCACTACTTTTGCTTTCATCGCTGTAAGATGCCCATTCTCATCACATGCAGTTGTCAAATCGATCGAGAACTCATGGCGCTTCGGGTGAATCAGAATACTCTCCTGCCTGGTGAGTTTTACCTTTACGACGCGGCCGGTAAGGTATGCAATCAGAGCAGCATGATGCTGAACAGAAACATCCTCTTTACCGCCAAATCCACCGCCGACGAATTTATTTTCTACAATTACCTTTTCCGGGGGCAGACCAAGCATAATACTGCATTCCCGCTGAATATCATACGCACTCTGGTCTGTGGAATAGATAAAAACCCCATCATCAAAAGGCATTGCAACTGAACATTCCGGTTCCAGAAAAGCATGTTCCGTCCATGGAGTTTCATAATGTTTTGTAACTTTGTATTTTGAATCAGCAATCACCTGATCTGCATCGCCTCTGGTGAGATGCTCATGCGCAAGGATATTTCCACCCTCATGAAGCTCTGGCGCATCCGGTTTTAACGCATCCTTTGCGCATGTGATCGGCTCAAGCTCCTCATATTCAATGTTCACAAGCTTCTTGGCTTCTTCGAGAATCTCAGGTGTTTCAGCTGCTACCAGTGCAACCGCATCTCCGAGATAACGAGTACAGTCTCCAACTGCAATCATGGTGTCCCAGTCATGCTTCAGATGGCCAACCTTATTCTCTCCCGGTATATCAGCAG
>ENA-UOOI01002990-UOOI01002990.1-fermentation-metagenome-genome-assembly--contig:-NODE-2990-length-13509-cov-19.749666_pt1 | contig 13509 bp, 13 predicted proteins | sample MGYA00245779_ERZ724027 | MGnify/ENA primary metagenome ERZ724027 (study PRJEB28704, sample SAMN03018318) | fermentation metagenome | biome: anthropogenic terrestrial biome; feature: soil... | reverse complement strand
AGCACCTGCCTTGCACGCAGGGGGTCAAGAGTTCGAATCTCTTTATCTCCACCAAGAAAAGAACTACATATATTATGTAGTTCTTTTCTTTATATCTTAATTTTTGTGAATAAGGAGATGAGAAAATATATTTTATAGGATAAAACAGTTTTATTGGGCTATTACTTCTAAAGTTAATAAAGATGATATTAACTTTGTAATAAATATTTTAAATATAAAAGAGTTAGAATTATTTAATAAATTATCTGTTCAAGAACAAAAACATTCTATAAAAGTCGCATATGATATAAAGTTTTTGTGTGAAAAAAACAATAAAATTGATATGAATTTATTATTAAAAGCAGCACTCCTCCATGATATAGGCAAAATATATAGAAGGTTGAATTTGATAGATAAATCTGTAATAGTATTATTAAACAGTATATCTAAAGGAAAGATAAAAAGGTTTTCTAAAAATAAAAAAATAAATGTATATTATAATCATGGAAGAATTGGAAGAGAGTTATTGGAATCAATAGAATGTGATGAAAAATTGCTTTATTTAGTGGAACATCATCATAATTGTGAAATAAATAATAATGTAGAATTAAATATACTTAGATTTTACGATAGAAAAAATTAAGTTATGATAAATTAATTTTTATATAAAAAATCTAAAAATTTCTATCTACTGCCACAAATGATAGTAGTTTAGTTTAAAAATTACTTTATCCGAAGTCTAGAATTAGCTAACATCTTATTTTCTTCAAAGTGGGGGATAAGCACTGCTATGCCCCTGTATAAATGATTCTAAGGTTCAGATGGAGAAAACATTCCTTATAGGCAGACTTCACCTGAACCTTAGAATTACTTGATATAGTCAAATAAATTGCTTATATATGGAAAAGTATTTAAGTTTCTAATATATAATGTTAAAATATAAGTAATACTATTATTTATATTTTAGAGTATAGGAGGTTATAATGGATTCTAAAGAAAGAAGAGTATATATCAAAGAAATTCTTGAAAAAAGTGATATGCCTCAAAAAGGTCATATTCTATCTGAAAAGTTAGGTGTTACTAGACAGGTAATAGTTAAGGATATAGCTATTCTAAGAGCTGAAGGTAAAGACATAATAGCAACTCCAGAAGGATATTTGATTCCAAAGTCTGAAAAGAATTTAGTAAAACAGGTAATAGCAGTTTCTCATAAAACTACTGAAATAGAAGATGAACTTAAAGCTATAGTTAAATTTGGCGGTAAGATTCAGGATGTAATAGTAGAACATTCTATTTATGGAGAAATAAAAGCTATGCTTATGATAAAAACCTTATATGATATAGAAAATTTTATGAATAAGGTAAAAGAACATAAGGCTGAGCCTTTGCTCATATTAACGGGAGGAGTTCATCTACATACTATAGTGGCAGAAAATTATGATATACTTGAGAATATAAAGGGTGAATTAAAGAATAAAAATTATATAGTGTATGATTAAATTATATGGCTTTTATAAGAGAGGTGATATTGGTGAAAAGAAAAGTAATGTGGAGTAGTCTAATAATAATTTTATTTATATGTATTTTATTTTTAAATAAAATTGTAAACTTTGTAATTAATATAGAGTGGTATAAGGAGGTTGGATATTTAACAATTTATTTTACAAAGCTTGTAGCTATATGTAAACTCATGATACCTTTATTTATAATAATTTATATAGGTATAGTGCTTTACTGGAGAAGTTTAAGGTTAAGTATTATAAAGTATAGAAGGGCTTTTGAAGTAAGTAATAATAAAGTTAAAAATGAAAAAAGAGTATTTATTATTGTAAACATAGTTGTATCGTTTTTATTTTCTTATGCATTTGCTGCCACTTATTGGTATAGAATTTTACAATTTAATAATTCAGTTCCCTTTAATATTAAGGATCCGATTTTAAATTTGGATGTATCCTTTTATGTATTTAAATTACCACTTATACAATCCTTACATAGTATGATTTTAAGTTTAATAATTTTTTTAGGATTAATAACTTTAGCTACTTATTTTATATTGAGTGTGAAAGATAAAGTAGTATTTAAAAGTTTTAAAAAAAATTCTGGTAAAATAGATATTTTAAATAGTGGAATAACCAGATTTGCAGGAAAACAGTTGGCAGTTTTAGCTGCACTTGTAATGCTTTGTGTATCTGTAGGGTATATTTTAAAGTGTATTGAACTTGTATATAGCCAGAAAGGTGTAACCTTTGGTGCAGGTTATACAGATGTTCATGTGAGTTTATTATTCTACAAGATAATAGCAATAGCTTCTATAATTTCAGCAATAGCCATATTTGTAAGTATACTTGTAAGTAGAGTTAAACCTATAATAGTATCAATAACTGTAATAGTATCTTTGATTTTAATTAAAAGCTTATCTTATGCTGTAGTTCAGAATTTTATTGTAAAATCTAATCAAAAAACGTTAGAGCAACCTTATATAAAATATAATATTGATTACACCCGCAAAGCATTCAATATTGAAAATATTGATGCTAATCCCTTTCAAGTTAAAAATAACTTAACTTCACAGGATATAGATAATAACATGGATACAATAAATAATATAAGAATAAATTCTTTTGAGCCTACTTTAGAATTTTATAATCAGGTTCAAATAATAAGGTATTATTATAAATTTAATAACATTGATGTGGATAGATATAATATAAATGAAAAATTTAATCAGGTATTTGTGGGTGCAAGAGAAATAAATACTAAAGCTATAGATCCAAATACCTGGCAAAATAGACATCTTATATATACACATGGCTATGGTATAGTAATGAATAAAGTTAACTCCGTAACTTCTGAAGGACAGCCTGATTTTGTTATAAAAGATATGCCACCACAAAATTCTACTGATATAAAACTTAATAATCCAAGAATATATTTTGGTGAAAAAACTGATGATTATGCTATAGTTGATACTAAATTAAAGGAATTTGATTATCCAAAAGGTAGTGAAAATGCAACTAATAATTATGATGGTAGTGCAGGAATAAAATTAGGTTTTATCAATAAAATATTGTTTGCAATAAATCAAAAAGATATAAACTTTCTTTTATCTCGTGACATATTAAAGGACAGTAAAATATTAATAAATAGAAGTATAAAAGATAGAGTAAGCAAAATTGCACCATTTTTAAATTATGATTCGGATCCCTATATAGTTATGAGTGGCGGCAAATTTTATTGGATATTAGATGGATATACTGTTTCAAATAGATATCCCTTCTCACAACCACAAAATAATTTAAATTATATAAGAAACTCTGTTAAAATTACTGTAGATGCTGAAAATGGAAATGTTAATTTCTACATAATAGATAAAACTGATCCTATAGTACAAAGTTACTCTAAAATATTTCCGGATTTGTTTAAGGATGTAAATAAGTTGCCATCTGATATAGTTCAACATTTTAAATATCCCAAGGATTTATTTAATATTCAATGCAGTGTACTTGGCAAATATCATGTAACAGATCCAGGGGTATTTTATAGTGGCGAAGATTTATGGGAAGTGGCTAAAAATCAAAAACAAGTCAGTGGAGAAAAATATTTAATGGAGTCTTCATATATGGTTATGAAGCTTCCAAATGAGCAGAAAGAGGAAATGATATTATTACAGTATTTTAATATGAGAGATAAAGATAATATGGTAGCTTTATTTGGAGCTAGGATGGATGGAGAAAATTACGGTAAGATGGTTATTTATAAATTTCCTGCGGAAAAAACCGTATATAGTCCTTATTTGTTTAAACAAAAGCTAAATCAAGATACTACAATATCTAGCCAGTTGTCTCTTTGGAATAAAGATGGTTCTGAAGTTCAGTTTGGTGACACTATGATAGTTCCTATAAATCAATCTCTTGTCTATGTAGAACCAATGTATTTAAGAGCTAGTGGAAAAGAAGGCATACCAGAAATGAAAAGAGTTATAGTATCTTATAGTGATAAGATGGTATTGGCTGAAAGTATAGATGATGCACTACAGCAGATATTCACTTATACACAGGATAATAAACAGGGAAATTCTAATGGAACTCAAATAGAAACACCTTCTTCTGATATTAATACAGAAAAATTGAAAGAGGCAAAAGATTTATATGAACAGGCACTGGAAGCTCAGAAGAGTGGAGATTGGTCAAAGTATGGAGAAAATATTAAAAAGCTTGGTGAAATAATAGATTCATTACAGAAATAAAAATGTAAAATTAAATGATTTTGTTTTTGTTAAGGGGAAGATTTGATATGGATTATGATGTACTTATATTAGGTGGCGGAATAGTAGGATGTTCAGTTTCATATGAACTTTCAAAATACAACTTAAATGTAGCATTAATTGAGAAAGATTATGATATAGCAGATGATGTAGCTTTAATAGATTCGTCTATAGTTTATGATGGGTTAGAATGTGAGGATACTTTATTATCAAAACTGGAACTTATGGGAAATAGAATTATGCCAGAACTTGCCTCTAAATTTAATATATTTTTTAAGAAAAAAGGTTATTTATTATTGGCAGATAGTAAAAAGAGGGAAGAAAAGTTAATTAAAATGTATGATACAGCATTAAATAGAGGCATAGAAAATATATATTTACTGAATAATTCTAAGGATATATATAATTTGGAACCAAGTTTGAATAAAACTATAAGAAAGGCTATATATTCTAAAAATACAGCAGTTATTTCACCATATGATTTAGCAATTTCATATGGTGAGATTGCTTTTGATAATGGTGTGAATTTTAAATTAGGAGAAGAGGTTTTAGATATAAAAAATATATCTAAAGGATTTAGAGTAATAACAAATAAGAATAAGTTTACCTGTAATATGGTTGTTAATACCACTCCAAGAGAAAGTTATAGCATAGATAGAGAAAATAAGTTTGGAAAAAAGAGGAAATATCTAAAATATTTTCTTTTAGAAGAAAACTCATCTAAGGCGTATAAAAATATTATATCTGTTATTGGAGAAAATGATGATAAAATATATACTATTCCAACTAAAGAAAATGGTATATTAATAGTTTTAAAAAGTAATAAAAAAATGAGCAATTCAGAGGGACTAAAGAGAATTAAATATTTTATAAAAAACATATCAGAAAAAAGTATTATACCTTTTTATGAATCTGTATTTTATGATGATTTCTTAATTATAGATGATAGTTTAATTGATAAAGGGTATATTAAGATATTTGGGAAGCACTATGGCCAGGTCACCATGACTCCAGCCATTGCAAATATAGTGTGTGAAACTATAGTTAGTAATCTAAATTGTGTTTTAAAAAAAGATTTTATAGATAAAAGAAGAGAAGTTTATAAATTTAGAGATCTTTCAAATATAGAAAGACAAGATATAATAAATTTAAATAAAAAATATGGAAAAATGATATGCTATTGTAAAAAGATTACAGAAGGCGAAATTATAGATTCTATAAGAAGACCTCTTGGTGCTCGTACTATAGAAGGAATAAGACGAAGAACAAGTGCCACTTTTGGAAATTGTAAAGGATCTCAATGCCTTTGTAAAGTTGCGTCAATTCTATCTAGAGAGATAAATAAGGATATGACAGATATATTGAAGGATTCTAAAGAGTCTAATATCATATTAGGTAGAATAAAAGAATTTGACGAAATGTAATCAGGAGGAAATATAAGTTGGTTAAAGAAGTAATTTGTAGTGAGTGTAATAAAGAGTATAATGTTAATAATTATTTATACGATAAGAAGGATAATCTTACTAAATCAAATATTTATAGCAAATGGGGCGTATTTACTACCATTGTCAGAATAAAAGGTTCAAATTGTAATGTAGTACCAGTAAAAAGTTCAAGACCTTTAAACAAGAACTTGTGGGTGGAATGTTCAAAGGTCTTAAGTAGAATACATGTGGGAGCACCTATAAAAAGGGGAGATATAGTTTGTAAGAACATATTGAATACTGGAGTTAATATAATATGTACTAAAAGTGTTGATAAAAGAAAATAATAAATTTTTAGTTTTTACTTTATTATTTTCTACATGTTGGTTATAATAAATGATGGATATGTAGTTATATATCTACATTAAACTAATTTTGTGCAATCTAAAAATAAAATCAACGATAAATAGACTATTAGCTTTATATAATTATTTATGGGAGTCAGTGTTTTGGTGTAAGTTGATATAATAATATTGTTAATTTGTCTTTAAAATATTAATAAATTATATTATATCGTTATAATTTTTAAAAATAATTATTAATTGATTATTGTTTAATTAGAGTGTCAACACGGAGTCTTTAGTCCTTGAGGAGGTATAAGGCTCCATTTGTTTTGAATAAAAAGATAGAAATCATGCATAAACTAAGGAGGATTAAATATGTTAGATTTAAAAAGGATACGGAATAATCCAGAAGAAATAAAAAAACAACTTTTAAATAGGGGAGAAGATTTTGAACTATCAATTATTGATGAAGTGGTATCGTTAGATGAAAAAAGAAGAAAAATTTTAGTTGAAGTTGAAGCCTTAAAAAATAAAAGGAATCAAGATTCTGGAGAAATAGCTAAAATAAAAAGAGCTGGCGGAAATACAGACGCTTTGGTGATGGAAATGAAACAAGTTTCAGATAACATAAAACAATATGATATCCAGTTATCAGAAATAAATGATAAAATAGAGTACATAATGCTTAGAATACCTAATATTCCTAATCCAGCAGTTCCAGAAGGAAAGCTTGATGAGGATAATGTAGAGATTAGACGATGGATGGAGTCTACTAAATTTGAATTTGAACCTAAAGCTCATTGGGATATAGGTATAAATCTTAATATACTTGACTTTGAAAGAGGAGGAAAAGTAGCAGGCTCTAGGTTTACTTTTTATAGGGGGCTTGGAGCAAGGCTTGAAAGAGCTATTATATCTTATTATTTGGATTTTCATACTGAAAAACATGGATATGAAGAGATATTACCGCCTTATATGGTAAATAGAACTAGTATGACTGGTACAGGACAACTCCCAAAGTTTGAAGAGGATGCTTTTAGAGTGGCAAATAACGATTTTTTCTTAATTCCAACTGCAGAAGTACCAGTAACTAATTTTTATAGAAATGAAGTACTGAAGGGCGAGGATCTTCCAATAAAATATGTTGCATACAGTGCTTGTTTTAGAGCAGAAGCAGGCTCAGCAGGGAGAGATACTAGGGGAATTATAAGACAGCATCAGTTCAATAAAGTTGAACTTGTTAAATTCACAAAGCCTGAACAATCTTACGATGAACTTGAAAAATTGACTAATGATGCAGAAGATGTACTTAAAGGATTAAAAATTCCATATAGGGTAGTTAAGATATGTAAGGGTGATCTTGGATTTACAGCTGCTCTTAAATATGATATAGAAGTTTGGATGCCAAGTTATAATAGGTATGTAGAAATATCAAGCTGCAGTAATTTTGAAGATTTCCAAGCGAGACGAGTTAACATTAAATATAAGGAAACCCCAAAAGATAAACCAAAATACATACATACATTAAATGGTTCTGGAGTAGCTATAGGAAGAACTGTGGCAGCTATTCTAGAAAATTATCAACAGGAGGATGGAAGTGTGTTGATTCCTGAAGTATTAAGATCATATATGGGTGGAAAGGAAGTAATAAAATAATTCTATAAATTTTTTAAGGTTCAGATGGATAAGTGTTTTATCCATCTGAATCCAAATAAAATTTCATAATATGAAATTTTTCGCGTTTTTAATGGAAAGTCTATTGACAGTTAAAAAACTTCATGTTATAGTATTTAAGGTGAATGAAAGAAAAAGTATAACTATGCATTAGTTAGTAGAAGAGGCAATTGTGGAAAGATGGTCGAGTTGGTTTAAGGCACCGGTCTTGAAAACCGGCGTACGGGTGACCGTACCAAGGGTTCGAATCCCTTTCTTTCCGCCACTAATATATTTAAATGGTAGGACATGGAGAAATACTCAAGTGGCCGAAGAGGCGCCCCTGCTAAGGGTGTAGGTCGGGAAACCGGCGCGAGGGTTCAAATCCCTCTTTCTCCGCCATGATATTTATTAAAATGTGTTAAGCTTCAAGAATGGCTTAAAATCAAGGTTTTAGGGAATTTCAGTTTCAATAAGAGTTATTAAAATGCAATACAATTGTAGTATAACTGTAGTAAAAACTGTAGTAAAAACTGTAGTAAAATACAAGCAATCAATCTAAGAAGTTATCCAGTAAGTCGGCAACTTCTTTTTTCTTTGCCTCAGATACATGTACATAAGTTTTTCTTGTGGTGTTTATGTCTATATGACCTAATAATGCTTGTATTACATTTAAATCACCACTTTGCTCATAAATTCTTGTAGCATACGTGTGCTTAAGGCTGTGGAAGGTCAGATCACTTGAAATTCCTAATTTTTTATAAATTCTTTTAACTGCTCTAAGTGGAGCTTTATCATTTAAAAAATATCCATGCTCATTATGAAATACTAGACTCATTTTTTTGTATTTTTCAGGACTTTTAATTTTATCTTTTAAAAATTCTTTATGCATAGATTTTAATAAAGGAATTATTTTTTTAGAAATAGGTACATATCTAACTTCGTCATTTTTAGTTTCCGCAAGTATTCTTTTATAGCCTATAACTTTATTATTCTCATATATGGCTTGTTTGCTATAAGTTTTATTGATGTATATGGTATTATTTTTAAAATTAATTTTGTGCCATTCTAAGCCTAGTAGCTCACCTTCTCTTAATCCTGTACAAAGGTCAAAGTAAATCATGAAATTATGTCCCTCTCTTATATGTTCAAGAAGATATTTAATCAACTCTGTCTGCTCTTCTACTGTTAAAAACTTTTTCTTATTTGTCTTTTTTATTCTTGGAAGCACAACAGCATTGCAAGGATTCTTTATAATGTAATCTTGATTGAGTGCTTCAGTTAGAGCAGATTTAATCAATCTGATTATATATTTTATGTTACTTGGTGAAGTTTCTAAGCAATTAATAAATTCTTGTATTTGACTTGCTTTTAAGTCTTTAAGTCTTCTATCTCCAATGGCAGATGTTTCAATATAATTTTCATATGGTAAAAGATGCTGCCCACGTGCCATCTTTTCTTTGATATATAGAGCCTTCACCGTTTTGTCTACGTTTCTTCATAAAAATCACCTTCTTAATAAATATATTTCAATGTATTAATTTTAATTTGTAACATTGAAATGTAACATTGATTAATTAATTATATCAAGTCAATGTTACTTAAACCTATTTGTAACATTAATTTTTATCTAAAAAATAGTATGAAAATCTTCCTTTTTTTTGTATTTTTACTCCTTGTTCTTCTAATTCTTTTATAAATCTAACAACTTGAAGTCTTTCCATTCCTGTCATTTGGCGTATCTCCGCATTAGTTAAATTTCTTTCTTTTAATATTGATAATATCCTCATCTTAATAGATTCTCTATCTAATCTCCTATCTCTATCATATTCAGTATCTTTTTCAATCATTGAATACACTTCTCTTGTAAGAGTATAATATTTCTTTTTAATAGTTCCTCCAGATTGAAGTAATTTTAAATTGTTCTCCATGTAACTTAAACTCTCTCTTACTTGTTCTATACTTCTTTGACAGATAACGGAAGCGTTATAAGTATCTATTTCTCTATGTCTCAGAAGATAATTTAAAATTATTAGATGATCTACATCAATAGTTATACCTCGATCGTTTAAGTTTTTAATAAAATTTCTAAATGTAGGTATAATTGTTGATGCTATTAGTGTTAATTCTACACATTCACCTATTTCCCTGTATTGTGGAGGCTCCTTACCTTCGATAAGCAAAGATTTATATATTCTCGGTATGCCCAAATTACTTCTATTTACTAATTTTAATTTATCCAATAAATCTGCAAGATGTGAATTTCTTGCAATCGGTGGATGGTGAAGAATGTTATCAGGAGCTATTCCACCTATAAAGTTTCCTGGATTGGTGAGTATTACTCTATCTTTATAATGTTTAAGCATTACACTACCTGGTATTCTATAATCTCTGTGTACAAATGCATTAAGCAAAGCCTCCCTTAATGCTATCTTAGGATACATAGCAAATTCAGGATGTAGAAAGCCTATTTCTATTGTTGTCACTTCATTTTTAAGCAAACAGGAATTAAGTAAAAACACAGATTTACAAGTGGAGTATAAAACAAATGAAATAATAGAGCTGCTTTTAAAAGATAAAAACCTTAATAAGTATTTTAAAGAGTATGTAGAGACTTATAAGGAGTGCGTGGCACTTGAGATTAATGTAGATATGGATCAGGATTTTAGAGGCATAGAAGATAAAATATTGAATTATTCTAGAGAAATTAATTCTAATAATATAAAGCAAAAGATAATAGATCATTCAAAGCATTTAAAAAAGGACTTCAATTTAGGTAAAAACTTAAATATAAAATATGAAGACTATACAAAGAAAAATCAGCGGTCTATAAGCTATGCAGTAAAAGGTTTAGTTTATTCTATTACTGATTCTCTTTACTATGGAGCTAAAGAAAGTGAGAGATTAAAAAATAATATGGGTATGACAAAAAAGCGTAAGTTTAAACACCGTAAAAAAATGGAGTATGACCAGGAGTTATAAAATTTCGAGGAGGAATAGAAATGAAAAGCATAGATGATTTAAAAGTAATAGTGATAAGTAGTGAGAGCAGCTATTTTAAAAAAGGGGAAGAGCTTAGTTTCAAGGAAGCTAGTGAACTATTTGAAAAGGCAGAAAAAGAAATTAGAAAGTTAAAGGAAGAAATAGAGTATGGATATGACAAGGTAAGGGCGTTAATAGAAACTCCAGAGGGAGAGATATTTGGATTTAGGTATGATATAGGAGATAGTTATGCAGAAAATTTAATAGATTTTTGCAGTAAGCGATTTCCTATATCAACTTTAAATGAATATCTAAAAGAAGAGGTAACAGGATTAAAGGTGGGTGATTTAATTCTTGATAAAGAAAACAGTATAAAATTAATTACTGGAATAATTAATGAAACATACGAATGTTTTAAGATTAAATCAGGGGGCAGCAGAAAGTTAACAGATATAGCAATACATGAGGATATAATGAGTAATGAAGTAGTAGATTTAGGAACAAAGTACACCTTAGCAAAAGAGGATATAAAAAATTTTGTTGGAGAGCTTAAAGAAAATAAATTTAAAGAAGTGCAGCAGTATAAAAATCTATTTGAACAAAAAGGGATGACAAAAGAATTTAAACCTAATTCAGAGTTCAGTAATAGGCTTAATAATGGGATGGATTTTTCTATGAAATAAAATATTGAGGATTATAATCTTGCTGTCAAGTTAGCTTGACAGTGAAATGTTAGTAGTATATAATATATGTAAAGCTAGCTTGATAAATAAAGGGGTAAAAAGTTGAAAAATCTAATTAAGGAATTAAGAGAAAAAAGAGGATTAACACAAAAGGAATTAGCAGATGAAATGCTGGTATCAAGGCAGACCATAAATTCGTTAGAAACAGGAAAATATAATCCATCAATATTACTTGCGTATAAGATTGCTAAATTTTTTGGAGTAATAATTGAGCAAGTCTTTATATTTGATGAGGAATGAAAAATTCAAATACAACATTATATTCTCAATAAAGATGTTATGAAATTTAAAGGGGGAGATTTATTACGGATATAGATAAATATATTAAGAAAGAGGTTTTATATGCAAAAATATTTATTGCCATAGGAATTATGGGAATAGCTATTTTACTAATCGACGCTGCTTTCAATTTTGAAATAAAGTCTTTATTAGGAGTAGGAAGTGGTTTGGCATTTGGGTTTACACCAACCGGAATTGGTATGTTTTTAATATATAGAAATTCAAGAAAAAATCCTAAAATGATAAAAAATATACAACTAGAAAATGAAGAAAGAAATATTTTTATTAATACAAAGTCAGGATATTTTGCATTTTGGGTTGTATACTGGTATATGCTTATTTCAGTGATCTTAAGCAATATAATAAATATTTCTTTTCATAAGTTTGGCATTTTTACACTGATTTTTATGTCAATAGTTTATTTCTCTATAGTCATAATAAATCATAGAAGATATTGATTGACTTTAAATTAAAAGAAATAGGAGTGGAGGGAGAAAAATAATATGAAAGTAAAACAAATTTTAAATCGTTTTTATGTGCATGATTTAGAGAAAGCAGTAAAGTTCTATGAATCTATACTAAATGAAAAGTGTATCTTTAAATTTAAGTATGCTGAAATGAATTTAGAATTAGCACAAGTAGGTAATATTTTAATTATTTGTGGCTCTGATAAGGCATTAAAACCATTTAGAGATACTAAGGTAACATTTTTAGTGGAGTCTATTACTGAGTTTAGAGATTTCTTATTGGAGAATGGAGCTGAAATTATAAGAGATTTAAAGGAAGTCCCAACTGGGAGAAATATGACTGTACAGCATTTAGATGGCACTATAGTGGAGTATGTTGAGCATAAGAACAATAAGTAGGTGTATAGGTATATATACTAGATATTTCAAGGAGGGATAATAAATGATGCATTTATTACATTTGCAGCACCAATATTATTTACTCCTTCTTCTCATACCCTTAGCAGCATTATTTATGTACTTTGAGTTTGGGCAGAAGGATTTAGATAGCGTAAAAGATAGGAAAGTTGGTGACAGCCAATATGGATCAGCCAGATGGATTAATAAAAAAGAGAAAAAGAAATTATTTGAAAGGATAGTTTATGATCCTGAAAGCTGGAGAAAAGGAAAAAGGGAAGGATTAAAGCAGGGAATTCTATTTGGCCTTGAAAAAGGTTTTAAGAATAAAAAGAGTATTAAAGATAAGATAATTCCATTTAAATTTAAAGGAAAAAGAATAGTATTATTAGATACATCTGATAGTAACAGTATATTAGTCGGACCAAGTGGCATTGGAAAGACTAATTTTTTTCTTTTGCCCCAAATTGAGTATGCAGGGGCAAGTGGTATGAGTTTTCTTGTTACAGATACAAAGGGTTATGTATATAAAACTATGGGTAATATTTTAAAGAAATATTATGGCTATAATGTAGTACTTATAGACTTTAGAAATCCTACAAGAAGTGAGCATTATAACTTAATGCAGCTAGTTAATAATTATATGGACTTAACAAAGCAAAATAGACAATCACATTTAGGATTAACTTATGAAGCCAAGGCTCAGAAATATGCGAAGATTATTTCAAAATCAATAATAGAAAGTGCTGGATTTAAAGGTGGTGGAGATAATAGTTATTTCTATGATAGTGCAGAAGGTTTAATAACCTCGGCAATACTTGTAATTTCAGAATTTGGACAAAAAGGGGAAAGACACATAATAAGTGTGTTCAAGCTCCTACAAGAGCTTTCAAGGAATAGTAGTAATGGAGAGGAAAATGAGGATTTACAGACAGAATATGCAAAACTTTTAGCATTACTTCCTGAAAATCATAAGGC
>ENA-UOOI01002989-UOOI01002989.1-fermentation-metagenome-genome-assembly--contig:-NODE-2989-length-13515-cov-3.417459_pt1 | contig 13515 bp, 8 predicted proteins | sample MGYA00245779_ERZ724027 | MGnify/ENA primary metagenome ERZ724027 (study PRJEB28704, sample SAMN03018318) | fermentation metagenome | biome: anthropogenic terrestrial biome; feature: soil; material... | reverse complement strand
GAACAGGACTGGCTGGAGGATTACGTCCTGTTTTCTGCCATCAAAAGCCACTTTGCTAACGGCCCCTGGATCGACTGGCCTGAGCCTCTGCGATTGCGGGAGCTGGAAGCTTTGCTTCATGCCCGCAGGGATTTGGCAGATGATCTAAACTTCTATCGCTTCCTACAATACGAATTCTACAGCCAATGGGATGGGTTGCGTGCATACGCCAAAGAAAAAAGCGTTAAAATGATTGGTGACATCCCTATTTACGTTCCTTTGGACTCCGTCGATCTTTGGTGCAGCCCCCATCTGTTCCAGCTAGACGAAACTAGTCGTCCCACCTGTGTGGCTGGCTGCCCCCCTGACGGCTTCAGTCAAGACGGGCAGTACTGGGGCAATCCCCTTTATGACTGGAATACAATGGAACAGGATGGCTTTTCCTGGTGGCTGCGGCGGATCGAAGCCGCTGGCCGGCTCTTCGATGTGATCCGCATCGATCACTTCCGCGGCCTGGAAAGCTACTGGTCCATTCCCGCCAAGCACAAAACTGCCCGGGACGGGGTCTGGCGCAAGGGTCCCGGACTGAAACTGGTTAACGCCATTCAAAGTCGGTTTCCACACTTGGACTTTATCGCCGAAGATCTTGGCTTTCTCACAGAATCGGTACGTGAAATGGTTACGGAATCGGGATTTCCCGGTATGAAAGTGCTGGAATTTGCCTTCGACTCCCGAGAACCCAGCAACTATCTTCCTCACTGTTACGAATCCAACTGTATCTGCTACACCGGTACCCATGACAATCCAACGCTGCCTCAATGGTGCCTGGAGAGTTCCCCAGATACCATCCGCTACGCCAGAGAATATCTGCACCTCTCCGATTCCGAGGATCTGGCCGCAGCCATCATCCGCAGCGGCATGGACTCCAACGCCAACCTGTTCATCGCCCAAATGCAGGATTACCTGGGGCTGGGGGCTGAAACACGGATGAATGAACCAGGTACGCTGAATCCGAAAAATTGGCGCTGGCGCAGTACCCCCGGCCAGTTTTCAAATCAACTGGCTTGTCACCTCCGTACCCTGGCCGCATTCAGCCATCGCACTTTCCTTCCAACTGAAACTGAATCAGGAGTTTATTCTTTATGAACTACGACGTAAACCGTATTGTTGCAACCACTGAAATCATTCTCAAATTCCGTCACGACGAAACCCTCACAGAAACCAACGCCGCCCGGCTGCACCATTGTCTGGGCGAGGCAGTGATGTTGACCATCAACGATCCCTGGACTCGCTGCCGAAAAAAACGTGCCCCTTTGCGCAATGCCTTCTACTTTTCCGCTGAATATCTGATGGGGCGGCTAATCTACAGCAACCTATACAATCTAGGTATTTTAGAAGCAATGCGTGAGGCGTTCTCTCACAAAGGGGTGGATCTGGCTTTGCTGGAGGAGGTAGAGGACGCTGCCTTGGGCAATGGAGGCTTAGGCCGACTGGCGGCCTGCTTCCTGGACAGCGCTGCCACACTGAATCTTCCCCTCACCGGCTATGGACTGCGCTACCGTTTCGGCCTGTTTAAGCAGCGCTTTGAGTCGGGTGCGCAAAAAGAGATGATTGACGACTGGACGCAAAACGGTGATCCTTGGAGCTATCGCCGCGACAAATATGCCGTGCGGGTAGCATTTGCCGATCAGACCGTCATTGCAGTCCCCTACGACATACCTATTATCGGCTACCACAACAACAACATCGGTACACTGCGCCTGTGGCAGTGTGAAGCCGTCCATGAGCTGGATTTCGAAGCGTTCAACGCCCAGGATTACTATCAAGCCTTGGCAGAGAAAAATGCTGCCGAAAATATTACTCGAGTGCTCTACCCCAATGACAGCACCCGGGAGGGTAAGCGGCTGCGCATCAAGCAGCAGTACGTTCTCTCTTCCGCCTCGTTGCAGGACATTTTACGTAGCTACAATGCAGTACACGGTGACAACTGGGAAAATCTAGCCGCCTTCTGTGCCATTCAGCTCAACGACACTCATCCAGCCATGTCCATTCCCGAACTCATTCGTCTGCTGATGGAACGCGGGCTGAATTTCGACCACGCTTTTGCCGTCACCAACCAGGTGTTCTCCTACACCAACCACACAGTGATGGGGGAAGCGCTGGAAAAATGGGATATGGATCTGCTGCGCTCTGTGGTTCCCGCCATCTGCAACATTCTGGAGCGAATCGACGAAAAGCTCAAGCAGGAGCACCCTGACAACGGTCTCTTTATCATTCGTAACAACACCGCCCACATGGCAAACCTTTCCGTCTACGTCTCCTCTGCCATCAATGGCGTGGCAGAGCTTCACTCGGAGCTGCTGAAGCGAGACTTGTTCCGGGACTGGTACGCCATCTATCCGGAGCGGTTCCAGAACAAAACCAACGGGATCACACCACGGCGCTGGCTGGGTCTTAGCAATCCGGAGCTGACGGAACTGATCACCCAAACCATCGGCTCGGGCTTTCTCACCGATCTCAACCGCCTAGAACGACTAAAGCCCTTCATGAACGAGACCCTCATCACCCAGTTCAATCGGGTAAAGCTCCTGAAAAAGCAACAGCTCTGCGACCGCATCTGGAAGAGCGAACGCATCGTGCTGGCTCCCCACTTTATCTTCGACGTCCAGGTGAAACGGCTCCACGAGTACAAGCGGCAACTCCTGAACGCTTTCTCCATTATGGCAATCTATCAAGCACTCAAGGACGGAACTCTTTCCAATTTCACCCCTACCGCTTATATTTTCGGTGCCAAAGCCGCACCTGGCTATGATCGAGCCAAAGCCATTATCCGGTACATCAACCGGATTGCTGACCTGATTAACCACGATCCGGCGGTACAAGGGAAATTGCAGGTGCTTTTCGTTCAAAACTACAACTGCTCCTACGCAGAGCAGATCATTCCCGCCGCCGACATCTCCGAACAGATCTCTCCCGCCGGTACGGAAGCCTCCGGCACCGGAAACATGAAACTCATGCTCAACGGTGCGGTCACCCTGGGTACCATGGACGGCGCTAACGTAGAAATCGTCCAGCAGGCCGGTCTGGAAAACAACTATATCTTTGGTGCTTCCGTCCAAGAGCTGGAGACCCTCCGGGAAAGCTATCGTCCCAGAGCGTTGTACGACAGCAATCCCGTCCTGCGGCGGGCGATTGATACTCTGGTGGACGGTACAATAGAGACCGACAGTGCCCTCTCCGAGCTCCACGCTTCCCTGCTGGATGGTGCCAACTGGCATCAGGCCGATCACTACTTCCTGCTCCAGGATTTTTCCAGCTATCTGGAGGCAAAGCTGCGCGCCAATCAGGATTATCAGGATCGGCAGGCCTTTGGGCGAAAGTGTCTAATGAACCTGGCCTCTGCCGGAAGATTCTCTTCCGACCGTACCATTCGCCAGTATGCCGAGGAAATCTGGCATATCTGATCCCCTTCCCAGCATCGTATTTTATCAGGGGCACCTTACTCCACTGATCATAATGTGTCCCAGAGAAAATAAAGGAGGACTTCCACCCAGCTTGTGGTGCGGCAGTGTGGAGACCTGTCGTAAAGCGGCTCAGACTCTGTGGGTCTGTCTGCGAGGCACATCCATGCGGAGGCAGATGTGTCAAAGTAAACTGCTATGGCAACGGTAACCTTAAAAGATATCAAAAAAGTATACACTAACCCAGAACGAAAAAAGAAAAAGCCAAAAAAGGATTCGACCCCGCAACAGAAAAAAAGTAATCTGCTGATCACTCCAGAAGGAGTCGTAGCGGTACAAGAGTTCAATCTGGAGGTGGCGGATCGGGAATTTATCGTCTTGGTAGGCCCTTCCGGCTGCGGAAAATCCACCGTTCTGCGCATGATCGCCGGATTAGAGGAAATCTCGGAGGGTGACCTCTACATTGACGGACAGCGGATGAACGATGTCGCACCAAAGGATCGGAACATCGCCATGGTGTTTCAGAACTACGCCCTCTATCCTCACATGACCGTTTACGAAAACATGGCCTTTTCCCTTCAGTTGAAAAAGACACCTAAGGAGGAAATTGACCAAAAAGTGCGGGAAGCAGCAGAAATCCTGGACATTACCGCCTACCTGGATCGAAAACCCAAGGCTCTTTCCGGTGGTCAGCGCCAGCGTGTGGCCATTGGCCGGGCCATCGTGCGAAATCCCAAGGTATTTTTAATGGACGAACCCCTGTCCAACCTGGACGCGAAACTGCGTAATCAGATGCGAGCTGAGATCATTAAGCTACGGGAGAAAATTGACACGACTTTCCTCTATGTCACCCACGATCAGACCGAGGCTATGACGCTGGGGGATCGCATTGTCATTATGCGGGACGGGGTAATCCAGCAGATCGGCACCCCACAAGAGGTATTTAATCACCCTGCAAACCTCTTTGTGGCCAGCTTTATTGGCAGCCCTCAGATGAACCTGTTCGACGATGCCAAACTCCTGCTGCGAGATGGTCACTATTCCGTCCAACTTTTGGATACCGTCTTTGCGCTCTCGGAAGAACAGCAGGCAAAGCTCAAGGCACGAAATACGCCGGAACAGGCGGTTACCCTCGGCATTCGTCCCGTTCATGTATCCATCGGCGATACAGGTATCGGTGCCACCTTGGATCTGTCCGAAATGATGGGCTCTGAGCTGCACCTCCACCTCAATGCCAATGGCACCGATGTGGTGGCTGTGGTTCCCACTACCCAACTCAATGCGGACGCTATTGCGCATCATCAGGCCATGAACCTTACCTTCCGTCCAGGTCTGATTCACCTGTTCCGCAAAGACAACGAACAAACCCTCTTTTCCTGAATTCCCCTCTGCGGGGCGGCACCTCTCAACGGCTGCCGCTCCGCTTTATGATTCACATTGACTTTAGTTCCCCCGCGTTATAAGATAGTGTTCACAACCACACCAAAAAGGAGTACCCCCATCATGAACACAAAATCGTTCCGTTTCCTCTGGCTCCCGACATTGGTTGCCGCTCTGCTCCTCAGCATTGCAGGCTGCTCCGGTAGCAACGGCACCTCATCGTCCACAAATATAACCAATTCCTATGCCCAATCCCTTTGGGCCAGTCGTGTGGAGTACATCGGTGACAACGCTGCTGTGGGGAGTTTGCTGTCTCAGCTGGGCGTGGACAACCGGTTGGGTACCTTTACCATGGAACTACAGACCAAAGCGGAACCTTATGTGCTCACGCTCCACTTTGATCAGACCCCCGAAGACACCGATATTTTTACCGATCAATTCCACTACTACGCCGATCTGCTGCTGGCACTGATCAAAAACTGTAGCCAGGTGGACTGCACTTATCCTAAGGCAGACAACAGCTCCACCGCTGCCCTCAGCTGGACCGTTCAGAATGCGAATGACACACTAAATTTGGACGTTAAATCTTGCATTGACTCGGCTGATGGTATTCAAACCCTACTGGACGCCATTCGCACAAAAAATCAGGATAATCCGAACATCATGACTTTTTACTCCGACTTGGAAAACCCTTGAGACAAGCACACTTTTTTCATACATGCAAACAGGTCTGCTTGCGGATGGCTCTGGATCAGGGGCGCCGCTGATACACCCCAAAGAAAATCATATTAAATTGCTGTTTCTTACCCTAAATGCACTATTCAGAGCGATACCCTCCACTGGGTATCGCTCTTCCCCCTAGGGATCAAATGAACCACCTCTCCTCTATCTGTCACCATTGTACGCACTCCTTCGGAGTTACTAGCGTATTTGTTGTAGAAAAAGGTAGCCTTGATCCTCTCGCAGCGTTTTCATCATGGCTGCGGTTGGCTCCGCAGTTGGTCTAGGCAACGCCTGGCGTTTCCCAGAACTTGCTGCAAAATACGGCGGGGAACCTTCCTGCTGGTTGTCTGGGTTCTTATCTATCTCTGCATCCAAAAAGGTACAGTCAGTGCCGGCAAGGTCGTTAAATTCACTGGTATTGTTCTGCCTCTGCTCTTCCTTTAGTTACGCAAAAAGCTTCGCAGAACACTTTGCAATTTAATCCCACCACAAACGAAGAAAAGCCTTCCGACTACACGAAATGGTCGGAAGGCTTTTTTGTTATTCGCCGATGGAATTGGTCTTGTAGATAAACTTGGTGGTGCACTCTATATCTTTGAGGCTTCCGCCATAGGAACGATATTCCTTTGCGTAATCCTGAACAGCCTCCAGGCGATCCACAATACCGGTCAGATCATCGTCCATCAAGTTGTTCAGTTTCTGGATTCCTTCCTTGTCAAACTTCGCCATGCCTTCTGCCAAGTCATCGGAGCCATCTACCAACTGTCCAATGCCGTCAATGAGCCTGCTGGCTCCTTCAGACAGCGCGCCAGTACCATCGGAGAGCTGACCCAGATAGCCGGACAAATCCTTTGCGCCACTGGCCAGATCACTGGTGCCATCAGCCAATTCAGCAGTGCCATCGGCTAGATCATTCGCACCGTCAGACAGATCGCTGGTGCCATCGGACAGTTCTTTCGATCCGTTGGCCAACTTGTTAGAGCCCTGAGCCAGAGCCTGGGTTCCTTCTACCAAGGTGTCACTTTGCTCGTTCAACTGATCCAGCCCCTCGATCAATGCATTGAGGTTAGAACCGTCGTTACCGGAAACCATGGCATTTACGCCAGTTTCAATAGCTTTTGCACCCGCGGCAATCTGATCCGCTCCTTCGGCCAGATTAGCAGAACCGCTTTCAATTTTACCAGTATAGGTTGCAATCTGCTCCGCACCGCTTTCTATGGTTGACAGACCGCCCTGAAGGGTATTGTCTCCGGTACTGGTCAGCGCGGTGCACACACCGTCCTGATACTGGAGACTGGCTTTCAGCTCCTTAATAATCCCTGCGTAGGTATCTTTTACATCATCACTGACACCCTCCATTTTGCTCAGCTGATCCAACTGGTCAATGGCGGCATTTACATATTGTTCTGAGGTCTTCAGGTTGGAGGCAGCCGAGTTCAATCCCCCCGCAATACTTGCTGCGCCTGTTTTGATCTGTTCCGCACCAGCCTTAATTCCGGCGGCTGCCTCGTAAATACTGGTACCGTTGCTGTTCTTCAACTTGGAAGAGATGGCCTTTGCACCTGCTGCAATGGACATGGCACCTGTATAAATGGTATTGCCTTTGCTGCTCTGATCGCCCAGTGCCGTTTTCAGGCCCTTGGCACCGCTCAACAGCTGTGCCGAGGCGTCGGGCAGTCCGGAAACTTTATCTGCCAGGGTACCCATGTTGCTGGCCAGTTCGGAGGAGCCACCTTTTACCTGCCCTGCTGCATCAGACACCTTGCTTGCGCCCTGTTTCACCTGATTTGCACCGCTGTTTGCCGCTTTTGCACCCTTGTCGACCTGATTTGCACCACTTGTGAGGGTATCGGAACCCCTTGCAATCTTTTTCGTAGACTGATCTACTTGATCCACACCGTCCACCATGCCGCCGCTCTTCTTATCCAACTCGCCTATGCCGTCTGCCAGATCTTTACTGCCGTCTACCAACTGATCGGATGCATCCCCCAAATCATTGAGGGAATCCTTCAGGTCATCCACACTGTCCACATCGTCCAGGTTCAGCTCTTCCAGCGCGCTGTTTTCCGCCAGCGTCACTGTGGTCAACAGGGAAAAGTTGGTCACCTTGGCCGTGATGGTGACTTTCTCAGGGACGTCAATATCAATTCCTTTTCCGTCGTCATCCTTCAGATCTTTTAGCCCAAGGCTTTCGCTCAGCCCGGGCATAGCCAAACCTACCACTACAGTTTTGTCACCGCTGTTGATCACTTTCCCGTTGGTAACTTCCACGTCGCTGGCCTTGTCGTTGTCCAGCAACAGTCCGGATACCATCATAAAGGGCTGGTAAATAGTAACCTTTTTCCCGTTTACTTTTTTCGTCTTGCCGGTGTTGTTTTTATAGGTAAACTGAATGGTCAGCTTCCCCGAAGCACCGTCTAGCTGCTCTGCCGTCACCGGTTTCCCGTCCAGTTGATAGGAAACTGACACATCTACCGGCAACTGCGCTGTACTGGTGCCCTGGTAGTAGATGTCGTTCCCTTGGGCATTCCAGGTCAGTTCGTTATTGCTGCCCTTGGTGTAATCTTCGTCCCCTTTGACATTCTTGATGTCTTTTAAGCCGGACGCATCCTTCAGGGTATTTGCACCGTCCTTGTTCTTTAGCCATTCACTGACAATCACCTGATCGGTTTTGCCGTTGGCATCGGCAATCACATAAACAGTTTCCTCCTTGCCATCGGTATCACTGTGACCCAGCAACTGCTCTGCTGCTTTGGTCACCGCATCCGTTTTGCTCTCCTGGGCAGAAGCATCTCCACTGCCGGAGCTGGCAGCACCGCTACTGCCGCATCCCGCCAGGGTGGAGCTCAACATTCCCACCGCCAACACCAGCGCTAAGATTCTCTTTTTCATCTCAGGTTCCCTCCTTTGACACCCACAGTATTGCGTAAGCCGAGGGTGGTCTTACAGATGATTTTATCCAGCAGCATAAACATACTGGGCAATACGAAAATAACAACAACCATGCTGATCAGCGCGCCCCTTGCCATCAACAGACATAGGGAGCCGATGAGATCCACGTCAGAGTAGATACCAACACCGATGGTGGCGGCAAAAAACCCCAACGCACTGGAGATCACTGAGTGGATGGAGGTCGATAGAGCCGTTTGTACCGACTCTTCCTTAGAACGTCCGCTCATCCGCTCCTTTTTATAGCGGGTGGTCATCAGAATGGCATAGTCCACTGTGGCACCTAATTGAATCGTACCGATGCAGATAGACGCAATAAAGGGCAAGGTTGTACCGGTAAAGTAGGCCAGCGCCATATTGATGTAAATCGCCAGCTCGATCACTGCCACCAGAATAATCGGCAGCGAGATGGATTTCAGCACCAGTAGGATAATCAGGAAAATCGCCACTATGGAAACTGCACTGACCACCATAAAGTCGTGATTGGTGATCTTAATCAGGTCTCGGGTACAGGGCGACTCACCGATGAGCATCCCTCCGGAATCATATTCCTTGACGATCTCCTCTACCGCATCGCACTGAGCGTTCACCTCATCGGTAGCCACCTCATACCGGGAACTGATCATCACCAGCTGATACTCCCCGCTCTCCAACTGCTCTCGAGCTGAGTCCGGTATCAGCTGATCCGGCACCAAAGGGCCGGTGATCGAATCCAGGCCCAGCGCAAAGTTGATTCCGTCTACCGCCTCGATCTCACCCAGCATGTTTTTGATGTCCTTCTGAGACATATCTGAACGACACAGTACCATTTCCACCGAACTCATATTAAACTTTTCGTTCAGCTCTGCATTGGCCTGCACCGATGGTAAGTAATCCGGTAGGCTGTTATCCAGCTTATAATACACGTTGTAGTTGGAATTACCGTACAAAGCTGGAATCCACAACAGCACCATCAGCAGTACAAATAATTTGTAGTGCTTCAGAACAAATCCGCTGGTACCACCGGTATGCAAATGCAGCGTTGGATGCGCCGTTTTCCAAATGGCCTTGTCGAACACCAGAATCAGTGCTGGCAGAACAGTGACACAGCAAACTACTCCGATCAGAACGCCCTTCGCCATGACAACACCTATATCCAGTCCCAAGGTAAAGCTCATAAAGCACAGAGCAATGAAGCCGGCGATGGTGGTCAGCGAGGATCCTGCTACTGAGGTAATGGTGGCCGCGATCGCATGGGCCATGGCCTCCTTTTTATCCGAATACTCCTCCAGCTGTTCTTTGTAGCTGCCCCAGAGGAAAATGGAGTAGTCCATGGTTACCCCCAACTGGAGCACCGCCACCAGAGACATGGTAATAAAGGAGATCTCCCCTTTGACAAAGTTTGTGCCCAGGTTGTAAATGATGGCCATGCCAATACTGAGCATAAAGAGCACTGGAATCATAAACGAATCCATGGTGACAGCCAGCACCAGGCAGCACAGCAGTACCGCAATCACAATGTAGATGGGCATTTCCTGTTCCACCAGGTTTTTGGTATCCGTCACGATGGCAGACATACTGGACAAGAAGCAATGCTCTCCCGAAATGGTTCGGATGGTCCCAATGGCGTCCATAGTTTCATCTGCAGAGGTGGTGGTGTCAAAAAAGATCGCCATCAGTGTAGCATCTCCGTCTTTCGAATTGAACACCTCTCGGATACTGTCTGGCAGCATCTCCACCGGCACTGACAAGTCTGCCGCAGAGTCATACCAGATTACGTCGGCCACATGGTTTACATCCTCTATGTCCGACTTCAACGCCGCCACATCCTTGTAGTCCATATCCTCACAGACAAAGAGGGCGTAAGCTCCTTTTCCGAACTCATTCAACAGGATATCCTGCCCCTGCATGGTATCAATCTCATCCGGCAAATAATACAGGATGTCGTAATTGACATGGGTCTTGAAATAGCCTATCGCCGCAGGAATCAACAGCAGAACACTAATAATGAGAATCGGTATGCGCAGCTTTACGATTTTTTCACCGAACTTCAGCACAACGGTTCCTTCCTTCCATACTGACCACCGGTCATTTTTAAGCAACCACAGTGTACTACAAACCGAAAGGAGATGCAACCGAAAAAGTGACCAAAAGTCAAACTTGGTGAATTTTTTCTTTCTTCCTGCTTGAACCTCCCCTCAATCCACGCTATACTAAAAATGTATTTTATTAGAAAGGACGGTGTGCTCGTGGGAACTTTGATGCAGAAAAAGGAGCTGAAACGCCAACGGTTGCTGGACGCCGCCTATGACTTGTTTCAGAAAAAGGGAGCTGCCAGCACCACAATTGATGACATCGTAAAACAGGCAAAAGTAGCAAAAGGAACTTTTTATCTGTACTTTCACGACAAAAAGTCCATTTTAGATTCCCTAGTATTTAACATCTGCCACAAGGTCTTTCGAGATGCCTGTCAAAACATGGACGACCATCGGGCAGACAATCTGGCGGATAATGTGATTCATGTGGTGGATCATATCATTGAGTATTTTAAGTGTGACCCACTGACCCTCTCTGTGGTCTGCCGCAACTTCGGCTGGAAGCCCGTTCTGGAGATCGAACTCCAGAACTCCGACGATCTCTTTCTAAAGCACATCCTTTTGGCTTTGAAAAACAGCCCTGAGATGAAGGATCGCACTGAGTCTGCCGTAATCAATCTAGTGTATGTGCTGATGGAAATGGTGGGATCTGTCTGCTACGCTGCTATCATTGAGCACGAACCGGACAACATTGACAACATGAAGCCAGTCCTCTACGAGGTAATTCGAAAAAGCCTTTCCTAACCGCAGCAAACGCAGAAAATAGGATGTACTAGATGCGAAAGGAGGGTCTTTTGTGACAGAACGTGAAAAAATGCTGGCCGGTCAGCTATATGACAGCAACTATGATCCCGAATTATTTCAGGCTCGCATCCACTGTCTGGTTTGGCGCCAATGTTACGGTGCTCCCCGGTGTCACCATCGGTGACCATACCGTAATCGGTGCCGGTAGTGTCATCACTGGGGATCTGCCCCCCAACGTAGTTGCCGCTGGTTCCCCCTGCCGCCCCCTGCGGCAACTCCTCCTTGAACCACAGCAAAAAACGACATAGCCGCAGCCATGCCGTTTCCTTACAATTTTACTGTTTATATTCAGAAGTCGTTAAAAAAACGGCTTCTTTCCTTTACTTTCCAGGCAATGCAACCCGCTTCGCCACCACAACAAACCGACCTTTCTCTTTATGATAGGCACAGGTAGACAGGGTCAGCAGCTCATCTCCATATTCCGCTGTTATGTCCGTCTGGTATTGGGACATACTTTTCACCTGCTTCACATACTCGTCAAAGGCTTCCTGATCCTCCGCATCTATAAAATCGTAGTAGTGGAAATGCTCCTTGTCATCGTCAGCATACACCTGAGTCCGGAACACTGCGAGAACCTGATATGTCCGACCCTCCCGAATTGTGTCAAAAACAAAAGTTTGATGGGATTCATAGAATTCCCTGTCTTCGTACTCTGACAGCTTGCCAAACATGCTGCCGCTCTTCATATGGTGCCCGTAAACAATCAGGTTGTCCGAGGGACGCTCCAGATCACAAGCAGCCTCTAGAAACAAGCAGCCCCCACTGGCGTACGCTTCGTTAAAATCCCGGTGCAGATAGTACTCTGGGTCTGCCTTCCGTTGCATCACCGGATAGTCGATGGGGGTATCTTCTATGGTCAGCCATCCGATCATGTCCGGGTTCCGGGCATACAGCTCTGCGTATCGCACCAAAATCCCATCCTCGTTTACTGCATAGGGGGCCTCTGTGCTGTCATTCAACTCTTTCCGCAGATCCGTTACCGTGCTTTCCTGCTGATGGGCTGTGAGGTAGTAGCTGCCCAGCTGCCACGCACTATAAAGAAACACCCCCGCCAGCAGCACGAACAGTAGAATTCGTATCACCTTTTTCATCCTTATGCCGCCTCCTTCCCTCTCGTATGCTTCTACCATACTAAAACCGTCAGCGTTTTGCAACACCGCCGCCATAAAAAGTGCGCCGCTCCACCAGGAACAGCGCACAGAATTATTTTATCACACGGTCGCACGTCTGGAACAAGTTCCGCATCAGTTCCTGGTACCGCTCCGTCTCCAACAGGTAGCTCTGGATATGCCGGGCGCCTTCCACCAACAGCAGCTTCTTTTCACTGCAACAGGCTTCATAGTTCCGCACGGTATTAGACACGGGTACAAACCGATCCTCTTTTCCGTGGACAAAGAGCACCGGAATCCGATTGGTCTTCATAGCCTCCAATGTTGCGTATTCCCGGTAGGAGTACCTGGCACGGTGTTGACAGATCCGGTCTGCAATCCACAGAAACGGCTGCTTGGGCATATGCCACCAGTCCTTCAAGGTGGTGGTAATTTGCTCTTCCGGCGAGATAAACCCACAGTCCGCAACGATTCCACGAACCTCCTCGGGCAAGTCAAACCCAGCCGTCATCAGCACCGTCGTTGCGCCTAAGGAACACCCCAGAAGGTAGATTGGCATTCCCTCCGGCTCCCGATCCTGAATGTAACGAATCCAGTCCAGACAGTCGTAACGCTCCAACACACCAAATCCCAGGCACTTCCCTTGGCTGGCTCCATGACCTCGCTGCTCCACAAAGAGCAGATTGCACTGCTCTTCCTGTAAAAAAGGCCCGAACGCACTCATATCATGCTCCCAGCTTCCCCGCCAGCCATGTACCAGCAGCACCGTCCGCTTTGCCTCCGGACAGGGCAGGTAGTGTCCTACCAGCCTTAGGTTATCTCGGCTCTGGATGGAAACTGTCTCAAAGGGTTGCTCTTGCCGCCAACGATCTGCCGCAAGGGTAATTGCATTCATTCGTTCCTGCGCCGGCACCAATGGTGCTGCCTTTCGATTGGTTTTCCGCGGTTTCTGCTCATACGCCGCCACTACCCCTACACGAAACAGGTAACAGCAGATCAAATACAACGCCAGGCACAGAGATCGGAAGAGCGTCG
>ENA-UOOI01002986-UOOI01002986.1-fermentation-metagenome-genome-assembly--contig:-NODE-2986-length-13521-cov-4.076118_pt1 | contig 13521 bp, 11 predicted proteins | sample MGYA00245779_ERZ724027 | MGnify/ENA primary metagenome ERZ724027 (study PRJEB28704, sample SAMN03018318) | fermentation metagenome | biome: anthropogenic terrestrial biome; feature: soil; material... | reverse complement strand
GGGTGCCATTTTAAAAATTCTTTTGCCGGTTAGTTTGTATGAAGCTACCTGTAATATTACTGAAAGCGCCTCTACGACATATATTATTCCGGCTATAGGCAGATATAGCGTCAATCCGGTTAATACGGAAAGCGCAGCTATCAAGCCTCCTAATGCCAAAGATCCGGTATCGCCCATAAATACCTGGGCTGGATAGGAATTATACCTTAAAAATCCAAGGCACCCTCCTGCTCCTGCGGCAGCTAAAACCGCAAGTTCATCCTTATTAAGCGACAGACATACAAAAACAAAAAATAATAGTACGACCATTGTAACCGATGACGCCAAACCGTCAAGTCCGTCTGTAAGGTTGACGCTGTTTGTAGTTCCTATTATTACAAATACCGTAAACGGCATGTACCACATTCCCAAATCGATATAGTTTCCGGTAAACGGTACCAAAAGTTTGCTTCCTATCAAAGGGTTATTATATGCATAATATGCGAGTATAACAGCAAAAATAAACTGGCTTATTATTTTTTGATACGGCCTTAGTCCAAGGGATCTTTTTTTGATTATTCCTATGCTGTCGTCAAGAAGACCTATAAGCCCGTACCCCAGTGTGGTTATCATGGCTATTGCATATATGCTGTCGAATTTTCCATTTACGATTATCGTGGATAATATTATAGTCAATATTATTAAAATCCCGCCCATCGTGGGTGTTCCGGACTTTTTCAAATGTGATCTCGGACCATCTTCTCTTATGTTCTGCCCGAACTTCAGTACTTTCAAAATAGGTATTATCACCGGGCCAAGAATCAACCCGGCAAATGCGCTTATTAATATCGAATAAATAATTCTGTTCATTTATAATCCTTCCTAGTTAGCTGATTTTAAAATATCTCTTACAATCTCTCTTTCATCAAAGTGTATCGTTTTATCCTTAAGAATCTGATACGTCTCATGTCCCTTGCCTGCTATCACTACGACATCATCTGCTTTAGCAAGCCCTATTGCCTCTTTTATCGCTTCTTTTCTGTCTGCGATCACCTTATAATCATGCGTTGCCTTTTTTATTCCCGGCAAAATGTCATCTATTATGGCATCTGGGTCTTCGGATCTTGGATTGTCTGAAGTCACCATGCAAAAATCCGAAAGCCTGCCTGCGATCTCGCCCATAATCGGCCTTTTGGTTTTATCCCTGTCTCCTCCGCATCCGAACACAGTGATGATATGCCCTTTTACATATTCTTTTACAGTATTTAATATATTCAAAAGTCCGTCAGGTGTATGCGCATAATCGATTATAACTGTAAAACCCTTATCACTTTTTATTACTTCGGATCTTCCTGGTATTCCCTTAATGCTTTCGAGCCCCTTTTTTATCGTGCTTAATGGAACGCCTTCATATATGCAGGCAGATGCTGCCGCCAGGGCGTTGTAGACATTGAACCTCCCAGGTAGAGGCAAATTGACTTTTATGCTCTCTTCCTTATAATTTATTTTGAAAATTGAAAACGTCGATGTGATCTCAATATCGCACGCCGTCACATCAGCCTTATTATTCACAGAATAACTGGCTACAGGTATTTTTATTTTTTTAATTACATCATCGCTGTAGTTGTCATCAATATTAACAGCGGCAATCTTTGATTGGTTAAAAAGCTTTACCTTGGCATTCAGATAGTTTTCAAATGTTTTATGGAAATCCAGATGATCCCTTGTTAAATTTGTAAATATCCCTACATTAAAAAAGCATCCGTATACCCTCTCCAGTGCTAATGAATGTGAAGATACTTCCATCACACAATAGTCGGTGTGTAAACCAGCCATCTTATAAAACATTTTTTGAAGGTCATATGATTCAGGCGTCGTCCTCTTGGATTCAATTTTTTTATCGCCTATTATATTTGAAATGGTTCCTATAAGTCCAACTTTATAACCCTGCTGCTCCAGTATCGATTTTATCATATATGTGGTCGTCGTCTTGCCATTCGTACCTGTCACGCCAATAAGTTTCAACTTTTTGGAAGGGTAGCAGAAATATGCGGCGGATATTATGGCAAGTGCCTTCCTTGTATCATCGACCTTTACAAATGTTATTCCTTCATGATATGGTATATCATTTTGGACTAGTACCGCGGCTGCACCTTTTTTTACAGCATCCTGGATATATTTGTGTCCATCGGTTTTAAATCCGCAAATGCATACAAAAATATTACCCATCTCAACCTGCCTTGAATCGTAAGCGATGCCCGTTATATCGATATCAATGGGACCTCTTACCTTGGCATTATTTAAATCAGCAATCAATTCAGATAGATTCATTTTTTTCCTCCATAAATTAAAAATTTCATATTGACGGCTTTTGTAAAATCTTCGATTCGTAATATGAGCTTATTTATGACTGATTTCAAATTGCAAATTGAAGTTGCAAAATATCTCCCGCCTTAAAGCTTTAGCGATGGAATAAAGTCTCATATCCCATCGCTAGAATTAATCTAAATACATTTCAAAATCAACATCTATGGTTGTTCCCTTTTTTACTTCCTGACCGGGCTCCGGTTTTTGATCCGTAACCATTCCCTCACCATTGGGTTTGATTTTCAATCCTACGGATTTTAAAATATCGGATGCCTCTTTATCATCTTTCCCTGTTAAGTCCGGCACAACCACTTTATCATTATAATTCCCGCTACTTCCCATGTAAAGTATTATTTTGGAGCCTGCCTTCACTGACATTCCAGGCCTTGGCAGCATATCCGAGACTACATTTCCCTCGCCTTTTGCTTCAACTGTGAAACCATCGCTCTTAAGTTTGTTTATTGCCTGACTCTTTGATAATCCCGATACATTGGGAACTATTACATCTATTGATGATTTTGCACTATTATCAGGAGGTATATTCAAACTTATAAATAAATCCTTAAAAATCTGTCCTGCCACAGGTGCAACTATCTGGCCGGCATAATACTTTGAAGGATCAGGCTCATCTATTGATACATAAACGACAAACTTAGGGTTATCGATAGGTGCTATGCCTACAAATGATGCCACATACTTCCCATGTACATAAGATCCGTTCATGGCTTTCTGCGCCGTACCGGTTTTGCCCCCTATTCTGTATCCCTCAACATATGCTTTATGGCCTCCACCTATGCTGATTACCGACTCAAGGTATCCCCTCATTTTTTTTGCGACATCTTCGCTTATTACTTGTTTTTCTACAACCTGTTTCACATCTTTTTTATCGGTAATGTTTCCATCTTTGTCGGTTGTAACAATGCTCTTCACGAGACGTGGTTTAACCATTTTGCCGTTATTGGCTATGGCCGCATATGTCGATACCATCTGAATCGGAGTAACGACTATTCCCTGTCCGAAAGCTATATTTGCAAGTTCAACAGGCCCTACTTTTTTAATGGGCATCTTGATTCCCGTTTCTTCAAAATTCACATCTATTCCTGTTTTCGCACCAAAGCCATATGCATCGATATATTTATATAATAAATCTTTCCCCAGCCTTTCCCCAAGGATCATGAAACCTACATTGCAGGAATTCTGTATTATCTGGGCAAAAGTCTGAACTCCATGGCCTCCATATTTCCAGCAGTGCATCGTCGTACCTGCAACAGTTTTGCTTCCGTTACATACAAACCTATCGTTGTCGCTTACTTTTCCCTCGCTTAATGCTGCGGTTGCCGTAACCACTTTGAATATGGACCCAGGTTCGTATGTAAATGTCACAGCCCTGTTGTTCCATAGCTTTTGAACCTCTTTAAAATCTGTAAGATTTCCCATATTCCTGGGGTCGTTCGGATTAAAATCCGGCTTGCTCGCCATCGCAAGTATATCTCCTGTAGACGGGTCCATTACAATAGCCGTGACAGCTTTTGCCTTATTGACAACCAAAGCATCTTCTATGGCTTTTTCTACATATAGCTGCACACTTTCATCTATAGTAAGTTGGATATCTTTACCATCAATAGGATCTATATATTTCGATATATTATAGGGAAGCTGCCTTCTGTACAAATCCGCCTCCATTATGATTCTGCCGGGTGTGCCTTTGAGTTCCTTATCATATTTGAGTTCAACGCCTTCCTGTCCATCCCCGTCTATATTCGTAAATCCGAGCACCTGTGAAAGAAGGTTGCCGTTGGGATAATATCGCTTTGAGTCATCCGATATCACAATACCGGGAAGATCCAGCTCTCTTATCTTCTTTGCCTGGCTGTCATCTATTCTCCTTTTTATAGTGACACTATTAATGGGATTCCCATTGGACAATTTTTTATTGAGAAGTTTTAGCAAATCCTCCTCTTTGTCTCCAAGTATTTCTGAAAGTTTGCTCGCTATCTGCTGTTTTATGTCTTTATTTTCCTTTTCTGCATTTAAAACATCCTTCATAAAGACGTCGACACGTTCGCAACTTGCGCTTACCGCAAGTTCCGCACCGTTTCTATCGAGTATCTTTCCTCTCTTGGCATCTATTTTGACGTCATTTGTCCACTGCTCATTGGCAAGGTTATAAAGTTCGCGCCCGCGTACTAATTGTATCCATCCGAGCCTCACGATCAGTGCAAACATAATAAAAAATATTATTATAAAAAGCAATACCAACCTTTTCCTTACAGTCAGGTTAATATTTGAATTATTGATCCCTCCCAAAATCTTGCCTCCTTTAAAAGACTAATTGAACATACTGATAAACCTTTCAAGAAAGCTCACCCCTTTAGTTGAGTTGCTAGTTTTATTATCCTTGGCATTCTTACCCGCATCAGCAATTTGTATATGTACGATATTTGAACCATCGGGGCGAATCATATTGAGTTTTGAAGTCGCATATTTTTCTATTTGTGTTATATCAGAATGCTCCATCAATTCTATCGATAATTCTTCATTGATTTTCTGCTTGGAATCCAACTCGGATTTCAATTCGTTGCATTCATTATTCAAGCTTAAAATCATCGCATATCTTCCAACTATGAGCATTCCTGCGGCAAATAACAAAATAACAACAAATAGTGATTTCAGTTTCCTTTTCAATTGACCGGCACTATTTTTGTTTATTTTCCTTTGCTTTTTCTCTTCTGGATCATACCTTTTATATTTATAAGCATTATTCCCGTATACGGGATATTCAAAACTGTTATCCGCTTTTTTAACTACTATCAAATTTATTCACCCCTTTAAAAATTTAGAACAATTCACAGCTTTTGAGCAACTCTTAGTTTTGCACTTCTGGCTCTCGGGTTCTCATTCAATTCTGTCTCGCCCGGTGTAATCGGCTTTTTAGTAATCACTTTGATAACAGGCTTTTTATTGCATACGCAAACAGGAAAATCAGGAGGACATGTACATGGATTCTCGTATTTCTTAAAAGAGTTTTTTACTATTCTGTCTTCCAGTGAATGAAATGTAATAATGCATAATCTTCCATCTTTATTTAAAACGTCGATAATATCCGGTATCGCATTACTTATTTCATCCAATTCCCCGTTTACTGCTATTCTTATTGCCTGAAATGTCCTTTTCGCCGGATGAGGGCCTCTTCTCCTTGCCGAAGAAGGTATGGCTTTTTTTATTATATCCACGAGTTCAAAAGTAGTTGTTATCGGATGTTTTTCCCTTTCATTTACTATAAATTCTGAAATCCTTGAAGCCCATCTTTCTTCCCCGTAATTTGTAATGATATCCTTAAGCTGCTCCTTGGTATAGTTATTGACGATAAATCCTGCTGTAATTGACGAATCGCTATCCATCCTCATATCCAAAGGCGCATTATTCATATAACTGAAGCCCCTTTTGGCATCATCCAGCTGAGGTGAAGATACACCGAGATCCAGCAATACCCCATCGACCTTATCGACGCCATTATCTTTAAGCACATTTTTAATATTGCTAAACTTGCTGTGTACTAAAATCACTCTGTCTTTATATTCGTTTAATCTGCCATATGACGCGTTTATAGCGTTTATGTCACGGTCTATGCCTATTAACCTGCCCTTATCGTTCAGTCTTTTCAATATTTCAATAGAATGACCGGCACCTCCGATAGTTCCATCTACATATATGCCATCAGGTTTCCATACTAAATTGTCTATTGTCTCTCTCAGCATCACAGGTACATGTAAAAACTCCATGATAATCATCCCTTACTATATTCCAAGCTGTGACATTTTATCGGCAATCTCATCAAAATCGATATTTGAATTATTGTATTGTTCCCAATTTTCCCTGCTCCATATCTCAAATCTTGTTGCCACACCGATAGTTACGACATCCTTTTTTATATTCGCATATTCCAAAAGGTTAGCAGGAATTACAAACCTGCCCTGCTTATCGAGTTCACAATCACTTGCCCCGGAAAAAATAAATCTTACAAAGGCTCTTGCATCTTTGCTTGTAAGCGGCAAAGCTTTCAGTTTCTGCTCCAAGTTTGCCCATTCACCCATAGGATATGCATACAAACAACTATCCAGTCCTTTTGTTATGACGAATTTTTCCCCTAATTCATCCCTGAATTTTGATGGTACTATTATTCTATTTTTGCTATCAATAGAATGCTGGTACTCGCCTATGAACATCTTTTCCTCCTAGGGATTGTTCTCCACTTTACACCACTTATAACCACTTTCTATTTTTATTCTATACGAAAGGCTAAATTCCTTCTACTTTTTAAAATAAAAAAATATGTATTTGGACGGGTTCTTATTTTATATTGACTGTTTGGAGAGGCATGTCCAATTCATGCAGGGAACCATATTTAACGTTTACGGGCATAAAAAAAGAGTTCAATATATGAACTCAATCATTTATACCTGCCATTTTACATTTAAGGCCTTATGGCAACATTTATATTCGAACCCTTTACATTCGCACTCTCTTTATAATATTTTACTATAAGCAAATCAAGCTTTAAACTAATCGCATAGACTTCACTGTTGTTATTGTTATCCATTGCTGCATACAATCTTTCTTTAAGACTCTCTATATCGCGCAATAACATTTTATCACCACCGTAAAAAATAATGAAAATACATTCTCAAAATTTGATTGATAAACCTTATAGTAGAATTATCGGCTAATTATTTCATTTTAAAAATCCAATTTACAAATAATGAGAACAATCCATGAAAATTTATGTGGCGTAAATACAAAATATTTAAACACATAAATAAAAAGTGGTGAAAAGCAGTGTATGTCATAATACTATAATACATTGTATAATTTGTCAACATATATTACCATAAATATCGTAATATGCTATTTATGGTCAATATTTATATCTATTTCAATGCCAAAGCTCGTGTATGCAGATTATTCGAGTAATATATATGCATCCACTTTGAGCCGCTTAACTTGAAATACTGTATTTATTAATGTATAATTTATATAAATTTGACTGCAGGAAGTGGTATTATAATGAAACTTGGAATCGTAGGATTGCCTAACGTGGGCAAGAGCACTCTTTTTAATGCGATTACTAAAGCCGGGGCAGAAGCTGCAAATTATCCTTTTTGTACCATAGAACCTAATGTCGGCGTAGTGGCTGTGCCCGATAAAAGATTAGATGTACTTACAGACATGTACAAACCAAAAAAAACAACCCCAACTTCCATTGAATTTGTAGATATCGCCGGGCTCGTCAAGGGGGCCAGTAAGGGAGAGGGATTAGGAAATAAATTTCTTTCGCACATAAGAGAAGTTGATGCTGTCGTACACGTAGTCAGATGCTTTAAAGATGATGATGTCGTCCACGTCGAGGGGAATATAGATCCTGTAAGGGATATAGAAATAGTCAATCTCGAGTTGATTTTTTCAGACCTTGAAATTATAGATAAAAGGCTCGAAAAAACTAAAAGAGTATACCGGGCCGGTGAAAAAAAATTATACAATGAACTCGATATACTGGAAAGAATAAAAAAAGCCCTTGAAAGCGGCCTTCCAGCCAGAAGTGTTCAGTTCACCGAGGATGAGCAGCCATTTGTAAAAGAGCTGTTCTTATTAACTTCAAAACCGGTTCTTTACGTATGCAATATTTCTGAAGATGATTTATCTTCCAATGTTGATGAAAATGAATATGTAAAAAAAGTACGCGAATACGCACAAAAGGAAAAATCCGGATCCATAGTCATCTGTGCAAAGATTGAAGAAGAGATAGCCGCACTCGACGAAGATGAAAAGAAAGAGTTTCTTTCAGGATATGGCTTGGAAGAGTCCGGACTTGATAAACTTATAAAAGAGAGCTATAAGCTTCTCGGTTTAATCAGCTTTTTAACGGGAGGGTCCGACGAAGTTAGAGCTTGGACAGTCGTTAAAGGGACAAAAGCTCCGCAGGCTGCCGGAAAAGTTCATTCAGACATGGAAAGAGGCTTTATAAGAGCCGAGGTCATACCATATGATTTGCTGGCTAAAACTGGAAGTGAAGCGGCTGCAAAAGAAAAAGGCCTTGTACGCTCTGAAGGCAAAGATTATGTAATGCAGGACGGAGATGTCGTTTATTTTAGATTCAATGTTTAGGTCATGCCATGCCGGACTTAATTGTTGAAAATTTGTAAGCTGGCGCATCAAAATCATTTGAGGAATATTATAAAAAAGCATCGTGGAAAGGCTTTAGATCGGTGTTGAGTTTAAGTTCAGGATAAGCAGAATCAGACTTTTGCCCAAACGAGTTTTGATTCTGCCCTGAACAAGTTTACAGAGTCTGGACTGTGAACCCAGTGATTGAAATAATAATAAAATATACATCCTTTATAAATCAGGAGAGTTGAAATTTCTTATGAAATCCCTTAACCCTTTATCTACATAAAAATTAAAAGTCCCCCTTTCAAATTCTCCGCTACTTCTTCTTTCACCTGCGGGCACTCCTGCCATAATCTCTATTCCGTCCTTTACATCTTTTATCGCATATATATGAAATAAACCATTTTTAATATCATTTAAAACACGATCATCAAGAATTATGTCATCAATGTTCTGATAGGGGATTATGACACCCTGATTGCCGTTTAATCCTTCCATCAGGCAGACTTTATAAAAGCCCTCTATTTTCTCATTTATACCGCCCACCGGCTGAACTTGACCCATTTGATTCAGTGAACCGGTAACGGCTATGCTTTGCTTAAGCGGTATCCTTGAGATGCTCGACAGTATCGCATACAATTCAGCAACCGAAGCGCTGTCTCCATCGATAAATCCATAAAGTTGTTCAAAGCAAATGTGCGCGGTTAGAGACAATGGGATATTTCTTGCATATTCGCTGCCGATATATCCCGAGATTATCATTACGCCTTTGTTATGAATATTTCCACTCATCTTGACTTCGCGTTCAATATTTATAATCCCACTTTTGCCGGTATAAGTGGACGCAGTGATACGGTAAGGCTTGCCGAAAGAATAGCCTCCTATTTCAATTACGGATAATCCGTTTACCTGGCCTACAGCCTTCCCATTTATATCTATTATGATTTTTTTATCGCTATACTGTGATAGCATTTTCTCTTCAATCAGGCTGTCTCTTTTATTTTTTTCCTCTACCGCCTTTTTTATATCTGAGTTTCTTATATATCTGTTCTTTGAAATACTCGCCCAGATATCAGCCTCGTTTATTATATCTACTATTTTTTCAAAACAAGTCGATATTTTCCTGCTGCTTCCTGCGATTCTTGAGCTATAATCGATTACAGCGGTGACAGCTCCATTTTCAAGATGTTTCTTTTTATTTTGAGAACAATAATTGCTTATGAATTGAGCGACTTTATATATATTGGTTTCATTTTTTTCCATTTCGGTATCGAAAGCAACCTTTATTTTAAATAAATTTTTAAAATCGTTACCATATTCGTATAAAAGCTGGTAGAGGTATTCGCTTCCTATCAGTATTATTTTTACATCGACAGGTATAGGTTGCGGTTTCATAGTTGTGATGGTTATAAGGTCGAGCTGGCTTCTCAGACCCTCAATCGCTATTTCACCCGTATTTAAAACTCTTTTTACTCCTGATAATGCCTGATAATTATTCAGTAAATCCTCAACTTCGATAATAAGATATCCTCCATTTGCTTTTAAGATGGAGCCAGGCCTTATCATCATAAAATTTGTAGCTAATGTCCCAGACCTGCTTTCATATTCAATACTTCCGATCAGATTATTATAAGTAGGATTTGCCTCGAATATTACTGGCGCACACTTTGTATCGCTGTTATCTACTATGAGATTGATGCCGTATTTTAAGAAAAGCTCGGAAGCATCCTTATCCGAAGAGCTCCCGTCCTCAGAATTTATAAAAACACTCAAATTGTCAAGCATATCCTTTTTTACCGATTCAATATAATTTAATATCTCTTCATCAGAATTGTACTTTCCCGTAAAATTCGCCGTTATATTTTCAATAATGTATCTTCCTATATCGCTGTCAAGCTTTTTTACGTTTTCATCGGTTTTTCTTTCTAATGTTTTTAATTTTTTCAGTATATCTATGGATTTAGTCCTAACTTCGGAAATATTTTTCAGTATTTTTTCCTTCTCGGAAATATCCATATCGTCATATTCCCTTTCATTTACAGGCTTACCGCCTTTAAGAGGGACAAATGCAAATCCGGTGCTTGTCACCCTGAATGAAAGATTGTTGCTCTCTGCGATTTCATTGAGCTTTTCAACAAGCTGACTTTTGATTTTATTATAACCTTCAAGTATCAATGCCTTTTGCCTCTCATATTCTTCACTTTCGAATACATCGGGGATTTTTTTTACAGCATCTTTCAAAAGGTGCTCCATATCTTCCTTAAACATCTTTCCGTAACCATTCTTGAACCTTAATGCTACGGGCTCATATTTATTATCAAAATTATATACATAACACCAATCGTCCGCAGGCCGGCAGTATTTGGCCGCTTCTTTTAAAATCATTTTTGCATACCGCGTCTTACTGCTTCCACTTTCCCCGGATATATAAATGTTGTATCCCTTTTCTTTTATACTTATTCCAAATTTCATGGCCCTTTCAGCGCTTTCCTGGCCTACCAGCTGATCACTTCCTTCTATATCTTCGGTCGTCTTAAACTTCAACGCTCTTTTATAACCGTTGTCAATGCTTAACAATCTCCTGTATGATAATTCAAATTCTTTTGTCATATAAGCACCTCTTTTCTATACCTTAATATATATTATTCAGAGATTAAAAATTTTACATATAAAAATAGTGTAATTTTAGAACGTATGTATTATATTTGAAGAATATTATTTTAATTTTTTTCGCCTGTAATTTCTATGTGTCCATATAAAAAAGCGCTGATTTTTCAACAGCGCTTTGTAACTTGCAAACCTGAGGTTTGGCGAAATCGAAGTTCAAACGGCCTGAACACCGCCGGTTTTATTTATATTTTTCTTTGGCGGATTCTTTTTTATAAAACTTCCCGATACGATAAGCTCGTTTTTATCTGTAGCTACCATGGAATATTCATTTGTAAGCTCTATCGATTTTCTGGGACAGAAATCGGCACACATTTTACAAAATGTACACGAATTCAAGTTGAATTGCATGGTGATTTTCTGGCCCTCCTCGCCTTTTTCACCCTTTATCATAGTGATTGCCGCAGGTGAGCAGACCCTTATACATAATCCGCATGCAATGCACCTATCAGGATAATATTTTATCTTTCCCCTGTATTCTTTTGGAGTTTCCTTTTTTATATATGGATACCTCTCCGTAGAAGGTTTTGAAAACAAATTTTTTATTGCATACTTTATAAAGGGAAATCCCATTTATTTTATCCCCCTTTTTTCTTTTAATATTTCAACGGCTTTTAAAATGCCATCTATCATCGCTTCAGGCTTTGGAGGACACCCCGCGACGGATACATCGACATGAAAGAAGCGATCAACCGGAGCTTCGACGGAATAACTTCCCTTAAAAACATTTCCGGACATGGGGCAGGAACCAAGTGATACGATCACCTTAGGCTCCGGTACCTGTGATATGACTTTGAGCACCCTGTCTTTAACCTGTGATGTAAGGGGGCCGGATACTACAACTATATCCGCATGCCTTGGAGACCCTGTAAGCTTAATCCCAAACCTTTCCACATCATACCTTGGAGTCAAAAGTGCGACAAACTCAATATCGCAGCCATTGCAAGACCCCATATTCAAGTGAAACAACCATGGAGACTTTATTTTGCTCTCTTCAACTATTTTATCAAACATCTTTTTACCTCCATTGTTCTATAGTCCTGCCCAAACAAGTATCAGGCTTATCAGCGAAAATATAGTCGGATACGTCCAAAAAAACTTAAAGGCCTGTTCGATTTTTATTCTGGCAGTTATCGTCCTCACCAGTGATATAACTAAAAATAATAAAATAACGACAAATATCAAATGCCATGCTATGGCAATTAACGAATTTATAAAGGGTACACCTGTTATCGATGCGGGAATGATTCCGCTTGCAAAAAGGGCGATAAACAGGCTTATCATCACAAATATCTTTATGCCCTGCATTAATTTATATAATCCTAAATTCAAGCCGCCATACTCAACAAAAGGGCCTTCACATATCTCCGTTTCGGCCTCGGCTATATCAAAGGGAGTCGTCCCCACCTCACATGGTATTATCATCAAAAATGCAATCGCTGCGGGAACAAGGCTTAAGATGGATATAGACGGTCCATTTTTAACCTGATAATTCACTATGTTCGCCAGAGAAAATGTGACGCCCGTACCTGCCTTAACCCCTATCTTCCACCCAACTGCCAGCACAATTATTATAAGCGGAAGCTCATATGCAAGCATTAAAACTACCTCTCTTGAAATACCGACCCCAGCAAAAGGCGATCCCGATGATGCACCTCCTATTACAATCGACAGTGCCGGTATTGACAGTAAATATATTATGACAACCAAATCCGCATAATTGTTGAATATAGTTTTAATCTGGTTTATAGGAATAAAAAGAGAAATTGTGATTATGCTTAAAAGTCCTATGATAGGCGCCACTATGAAAATTTTTCTTGAAGCTGTAGACGGTATTATCCTCTCCTTTGCCGCAAGCTTGAAAAAATCATAAAAGGGCTGAATAACGGGAGGTCCTATTCTGTTTTGCATGCGGGCAACTAATTTTCTGTCTATTCCGAGAAGTAAAAGCCCTATGGTTGTACAAAATAAAAAGCCCGGGAAAACAAGAGCATAAAACAGACCCTTAAGAATACTAATCATGCCTCATTACCTTCCTTCCCTAATAATTAAAGGACAAACAGCAGATACACCGATAATACGACAAGCGTACCTACCACCCACAGAGAATAATCGTTTACAACCCCACTGTGGGCATTTTTTATAAAAGCAAAATATTTTCTCAAATCATATTTTAAACCCCAGAAGAGATCTGAACCACCTATAGTTACAGGATCGATATTTTCTCCTCCTGTATATATATCGTATTTTGATGTTTCTTCCGAAGATGGAGCGGTTTCTTTTAAAGTTTCAGTCCGAGCAGTTTTATTGTCCGAATACATAAAAACTGCAAATATTAAAAAT